>Ga0181585_10001978_pt1 | contig 18163 bp, 10 predicted proteins | sample 071ome_29_FD_132469 | JGI IMG/M metagenome (GOLD analysis project Ga0181585, IMG submission 132469) | Coastal salt marsh microbial communities from the Groves Creek Marsh, Skidaway Island, Georgia - 071407BT metaG (megahit assembly) | ecosystem: Environmental > Aquatic > Marine > Intertidal... | reverse complement strand
TGATCAAACGCATCGTATTTCTCAGGCGCCAGAAGCTGGACGGCCAGACAGATCTTGGCGTATTTGCAGGCGTCGATGTGATCCCGCTGTGTTGTTTTAACGAAGGGATTGCAATTGGCATCCAACGGAACCGGGATCAACATACAGGAAAGCTGGCCATCATACTTTTTCAACAACTCACGCACGAACCCGTGCACATTACGACAATGGTGACAGGTGTAATCAAACATCAAACCAATCCGATGAGGCGCGTCGGGAGCCCCGAGAGTAGGCAACCTGACCGGATTAAACTGAATGGTGGACTTAGGCAGGGGCAAGGGCGGTATCTTAATGGCAACCTTGGGCGCAGGCTGAACATCGACAGGTGCAGCAAGCTCGGTGGCTGGCTCGACCAGCGGCCGTGGTTCGGAAACTTGAGCAGGTTCGGCAGAAGAAGGTTCTTGAGCAGAAGTCGACACTTCAGGAATTTGATCATCGGGAACGCGCTGATCCTTATCGTTGGCTTCCTCTTCCATTGAGACAACGACAGGTCCCGCCTGTTTTTTAGGAAACAACACCTGTGCGCCGGCGACGATCCCCACAAACACCAGAGCCGCAACTCCCGCACCCGCAAAATTCAACCTGACATACAAGCGAGATCCCAGCGAGTTACCTTGCATGAGAAATAAAACAGCCGCTGCTGAAGCCAAAGCATGCGCCGTACAACAATAAGGACAGAACGCCTTGATCGCCACCGCCTGCACCCCCACGAACCACAAAGCGGCAGCCAGAATGGCGAACGCGCATAGGACTTGTAGATTCAAAGCGCGTTTGGCTTTTTCCAATTGTTTGCTGTTGATAAAGAAAGAATTCAGAAGAAAAACCCCGTACAAAGCCAAGCCCGGCAAAGTGATCGGAATCCCCAACCAGGAAGCCCACTGGCTGGACAGCACTTGATCGCAACTGGATTCCGGCCCACACCCAGGCACCCCGCCATCCTGACTCAGGGAAACCAGGGACAGGTAACCGGTGATCAACATCGCGGAAACCAGAAGAACTCGGACCATGTGCAACCACACCCCGGTGGACGCTTGTTCGCTTGGTTGCGATTCGGAAGAAGGAGGAGTGATTGGTGCAGGTTTTGATTCCTGTTTGTTCTCTCTGCGTTTTTTAGAATTCTTACCCATAACCTGATTGGTAAATTGACTGAAACAAGCGTTGCTAAGTGGTGTATTAAAGAAGGTTCCAAGGTCACAGGCGATGAAATAAGCCAAAAATTTTCACTGGCCATCCTTTTGGGATCAGGCATAGTTGCTACAAGCCGTCATGAAAGATCGTAAATATATCGAAGAGAAACTGAAACGAGCCGCCAGCCGTCGTCGATGGCGTGAGGCTTGGACCGGGTTGTGGAAGGGGTTTTTCTGGGGGGCATTGCTGTGGTTGACCACACTCATCACTTTTAAACTGTTGCCCATCCCGTTCTTCACACTGGGTTGGGCTGGAGTGGTCTGGGGAGGACTGGCCCTGGTCGGGTTTATCTGGCCATTGCTCAAACCCATCAATCTGGCACAGACCGCCCAATGGGTGGACCAACAGTGCGGACTCAAAGAACGTTTTACGGCAGCGCTGGAATTTGACGGGAAACAAGAGTGGGGCGGATTCATCATGAAAGATGCCCAAAAGTACCTTGATCGGGTGCATCCCAAAAACCTGATCGCTTTCAACCTGCCCTCCCTGGCAAAATGGTCGGTGTTGGTGCTTGCATTGAGTGCCGGACTGGGATTTGTCCCGGAATACCGCACAGAAGCATATCTGCAGGAAAAGAAGGAAAAAGCACACATCAAGAGCACCGGTGAGCATTTGGTCAAATTCATCCGACAGGAAATCAAAGAACGTCCCCCTGCCCTGCAGCCCACCGAAAAGGCCATGCAGAAAGTGGATGAACTGGGCACCAAACTTTCCAAAGCTAAACTCACACGCGACAATGCTCTCAAAGATATTGCATCCGTCACGGAAATGCTGAAGAAGGAGCACACCTCTCTGGATCAAAACCCCGCCCTCAAGCGCATGCAAAAAGCCGCGCGCCAACCCAATGGTTCCGCCCCATCCGAGACCATGAGCGCCATGCAGAAGAAAATGGCGGACCTCAAACGTCAACTTGGAGAAAAGATGGCAAGTCAGGCGGCCATGCAGGAAATGCAGCGCAAGCTCGACGCACTCCAGAAGGCCGTGCAAGGCATGCAGGATTCCGAAGGAGGCATGAGCGAGCAAATGAAACAATCCCTCGCCCAACAACTCAGTGACATGGCACAACAGGCGGCCCAGATGGGAATGAATTCGGAGCAAATCGAAGTCGCGCTCAACAACCTGAAAGCGGGTGATATCGAGAAATTCCTGAAAGATCTCAACCAGGCTCAAGTCGACCTGGACAAAATGCTTCAAATGGCCAAGCAACTGCAAAACCTCCAAATGCAGATGAGCCAGATCGGCAAAGACCTTGCTGAGCAGCTCGAGAAAGGACAGGCCATGTTTGCCAAACAGAACCTCCTTGAGAAAGCCAAACAACTTCAGTCCGGCGATCTTTCACAGGAAGACTTGGAGAAAATGCTCAAAGAACTGCAAAACGCCATCCCCGAAGCGGCCGACTATGGAAAGGTGCAGGATTTCCTCAAGCAAGCCAATCAACAGTTAAAGAATGGTCAAAAAGCAGAAGCAGCCAAATCCATGATTGCGGCAGCCGAGGAACTGCAAAAACTCATGGACCAATACGGCGACATGCAATCCCTGATGGCCAGCCTCGACAACCTGATGAAGGCATCCATGTGTGTCGGCAACTGCATGGGATGGGGACAATGCAGCAGTCCAGGCTTTAAACCGGGCAGCAGACCCGGTCAGGGCGTCGGAACCTGGGGCGAGGAAGGCGGCGAGTTCATGTATCGCGATCCAGGTCAGGCAGGCTTTGACAACTCCGGAATAGAACGCCCAGACATGGAAGGCAGAGGCCACACCAATCGCGGTGAGGGCGAATTAGCACCCGGCCTGACACCAACAAAGGTCAAGGGGCAGTTCAATCCTGGCGCCCCCATGCCGAGCATTACCTTGCGAGGATTGAGCATCAAAGGACAAAGTGATGTCGAATTCACTGAGACCGTCACATCAGCACAATCCGACGCCGAAAGCGCTTTAAGCCAACAACGCGTCCCTCGCGCCTATCAGAACTCGGTGCGGGATTATTTTGACGACCTCAAGCAATAGTCAGTAACGGCAACCAAATCAATCAAGATGAGTATCGAGGAACAGATCAGTCAATTTCGCAACGACTACACCAAACTGAAATCAGAAATCGGCAAAGTCATCGTCGGACATGAAGACATTGTCGATGGCACCCTGATCGCCGTGTTCGCCGGGGGGCATGTCCTCCTCGAAGGCGTTCCTGGCCTGGGGAAAACTCTCTTGGTGCGGACACTCAGCGAAGCCTTGGACCTATCCTTCAGCCGTATTCAGTTCACACCGGACCTGATGCCTGCTGACATTCTTGGCACCAACCTCGTCGTTGAGAACGCCGAAGGCCGCAAGGAGTTTCAGTTCCAGAAAGGCCCCATCTTCGCACACCTGGTGCTGGCAGACGAAATCAATCGCGCCACCCCCAAAACCCAATCCGCCATGCTCGAGGCCATGCAGGAAAAAAGCGTGACCGCAGGCGGAGAAATTCGAAAACTGGTCAGCCCCTTCTTCGTCCTGGCCACTCAAAACCCAATCGATCAGGAGGGCACATACCCCTTACCCGAGGCGCAATTGGACCGCTTTTTCTTCAAACTCGTCGTGACCTATCCATCCGGCGACGAATTGACCGAAGTCATCAACCGCACCACGGAAGGACGCAAGATCGACGTGGAAAACATTTTGGACGGAAACAAAATCTGCGAATACCAGGACCTGGTCCGTCAAGTCCCCGTGCCCGAGCACGTCAAGGATTACGCCGTCCGCCTGATCCTAGCCACCCATCCACAAACCGAAACCGCCGCAGACATCACCAATCAATATCTGCGCTTCGGCTCCAGCCCGCGTGGCGCGCAGACACTGATCCTGGCAGCCAAAGTGCGGGCCCTGACCGAAGGAAGATTCAACGTCAGCTTCGACGACATCCAGAAATCCATCCTGCCGACATTAAGACACCGCCTTATCCCCAACTTCGAAGCCGAAGCCGAAGGCATCACAACAGACCACGTCCTGAAAGAAATCGAAGCAAAAGTCCCAAGACAACCCAGCATGGCGGCTGCATCGTGACTTACTAAATGTGAATCATTGTTCAATGTAGCCATCGACCCTTGATGACGCTGGCAGACTCATTTCTATCCTATGGATGCTTCAAAATATCAACGGATGATTATTGGGTATCATGGGTGCGACAAATCCGTAACAGATGGGGTTTTGCTGAAGGGAGCCAAACTCAGGAAAAGTGAAAATGACTACGATTGGCTTGGGAAAGGGACTTATTTTTGGGAACACGGCCCAGAGCGAGCATTAGAATGGGCTCAGGCCTCAGCGAGAATCAATGATCAAAGTGTTTTGGGAGCTGTCATTCATTTGGGCAACTGTTTTGACTTATTGGACACCGCACATACCCAACTCCTGGCAAAGCTATATCCTGTTTACAGGGAAACTTGCCAAAAGTTGAACCGAACAATCCCAAAAAACATGCCGTCTTCAGGCGAAGCTCACGGAGACTTGCTTAAGAGACATCTCGACTGCGCTGTTATCAATTGGGTATTAGATCTTTTGGAAAAGCGCGAAAATTGTCATTTCCATACTGTAAGGTGCGTTTTTTCAGAAGACGTTCCGGTTTATGAAGGAAGCAAGATCCATCTCAAATCTCACATACAAATAGCAGTTCGAGACCCATCTACGATCATTGGATATTTCAAACCCGATTTGACAGCATAGCTCTGCTGCCTTTAAAATAACCGAAGGGTAGGCAGACATTGGACTTGAACAACAGAACGGCAATATGGAAAAGCAGACGTCATTTCAACCACAAAACAAGTCGCGTAAGCAATTGAAACAGCTTTTCAATAGGTTTGTTAAAGATGTTTCCAATATGACACCAAAAGAGCGTTTTGAAACAATGGTCGAAGCCGGCATTTACAGTAAAAATGGTCGATTGAGTAAGAATTATAGGTAACAGGATTTACGAAATCCCCAACTTCGAAGCCGAGGGCATCACTACAGACCACGTCCTGAAAGAGATCGAAGCCAAAATCCCAAGACAACCCAGCATGGCGGCGACTTCGTGATCTGTCGTTTTGGGCGTCCCCACACATGTCTCAAAATTTAGGAGCGGGGCATCGTACCGGACTTTGAATACAGTGCAAATCATAATTATGAAAATCCGACGTTTTGAACAATATTTACTTAGGTGCACAATCATCAATTAGGCCGAACAGATCCGAATTCATACGGTTAACGGCTATTTATCAACGAATAACGCACAACGAGCTTCCCGTGAACTTTTTGATGAGGAACAATTGGCTATAAATTATTAAATAATTGCTGATTTGCACTGATTCAATCTTTAACCCACGTACCAAGGGCCACTTATTTCTTTATGTTCCAAGACGCATTTGGGCCTGATCTGTGTGACATGAAACTGGCAAACCGACAAGAATTCCCAATAATCATATTTTTATATTTAGCGCCATATTGGCTCATCTAAATTCTGAAAGCACGGCCGAATTGGATCAAAAGCTTTCACAATTTGGTGGGTTCACTCGGGCCAAATCTCACAAAATTCCCCGCCAACCCCAGGGGGTTTGTAGGAGAATTTCACGTGATTTACTGCCCCGAAAACGAAAGGGATTCTTCCAGCCAACGGTCAGCTCGAAGGACTGCGAGACGCTGTTTGTAAGAGCGTTTTTCTGATATCCATTGGGCAAAATCAACCATCCAAGGCCGCGGAAGGAGGCTGCTGAGGACAGTCACCGGGTAGGATTTTTCGGATCCTTTGAGCGTTCTAGAGATGATTTCATCCTCCAAAGAGGCGAACATTCGGGCTGTTCCAGGGTCGCCTTGACGCCCACATCGACCGAATAATTGACGATCCACACGTCCCGTTTCGTGGGGTTCGGTCGCGATCACATGCAGTCCTCCGATGGCAGAAACGTCCGGATCCAACTTAATATCCGTGCCTCGACCAGCCATGTTTGTCGCCACCGTAATCCGGCCTTTTTCCCCCGCCCGGGCCACAATCATGGCTTCTTCAGAGAGTCGGGTGGCATTCAAAATCTGATACCTCAACCCTGCTTCATCCAGCATTTCACCAATTTTTTCACTGACATATACGTTGCGTGTACCGATCAAAATAGGCCTTCCCTGATGATGAATCGCTTTGATTTCTTCCATCACAGCTTGCCATTTGGCGGTCTCATCGGCGGTAACGACCCGGTGATGCTGCTTACGAATACAGGGTTTATTGGACGGCATACACACCACCGGCAACTGGTAAATACGCCACATCTCACGGGCCGATTCCCTGGCGGTTCCCGTCATCCCCGACAACTTGGTGAAACAGCGAAAAAACCGTTGAAAACTCATGCGGGCGACCGTTTCGCTCGGATCTGACGGTTTAAGCCCCTCTTTCACCTCAATGGCCTGGTGCAATCCCTGCCGCCAACTACGCTGAGGCATCGGGCGGCCGGTAAACTCGTCCACAATCACAACCTTCGCATCCTGAACGATATACTGTTTGCCCTTAAGGAAAAACACTCTGCCCACCAGAGCCTGCCGCACCAACTCCTCCCGTCGAGCCTCACTTTTCCAAATACCCGGCCAATCTCGGGACAGCGACTCAATTTTTTGCCGCCCGGCATCGGTGAAATGGATTTCTCTATAGGCGGATTGAATGGTGTAATGATCCCCTTCCACCAACTGTCGAACGAGTGCATCCGCGTGATAAATCGCTTTTTTGAGAGATTCATTGGGCCGTGGACTGGAGATAATGAGGGGCGTCACCGCTTCATCGATCAAAATACTATCCGCCTCATCCACCACGGCAGTATGAATGCCGCGCAACACTCCACGCTGATTTCCCAACGTTCGGCTTTGGGTCATTTCTTTAAGGAGTCGTCGGGATCGAGTGGCTGAATCGCGGTTCTTCATCTGATCCCGCAGCAAATCGGCCAACAATTCACGACTGGTCGTGTAAGTCACGTCGCAACGATAAGCTTCTCGACGCTCCTCTTCGGATGCTCCTCCCACAACCTTTCCGACCCGGATTCGGCAAAACTCGTAAAGCGGTTCCAACCAGTTGGCATCACGCGCAACCAGGTAGTCGTTGACCGTCATCACGTGAAAAGGCTTGCGGGTCCACCCGATCAAAACCGCAGCCAAACCAGCGGTTAATGTTTTCCCTTCGCCAGTCGCCATTTCCACAAGATGACCGCGATTGAGAGCCAGAGCGCCGGCTAGCTGAACCACAAATGCCTTCAATCCAAGCGTCCGGTGGGCGGCTTCACGAACCGCCGCAAGAGCTTCCAATTCAGCATCATGCTTGGGTCGACGCCGAAAAGTGGAACGAAAATCCAAAAGAATGGCACGCAGTTCATGATCGGTCATCGCTTCAAACCGCGGGGAAAGAGCGTCAACCGCCTCGGCATCCTGCAGCAATTGCCGGCCAATCGCGGAACGACGCTGGTAAGCCCCGATCCATCCATGCACGATCGAATCCAAGCCCCGATACATGGGGCGTGGCTTGGGAATCTGATAGAATTGATCGGATGCCATGGTTGATTGACCAAAATTCAACCGCGAAGGAACGGTTACAATTGATACCTTCGCTGGAGTAACTGCCTTAATCTCCTGATCCAGCGTGGCAGAAGAGGTTCGGCTTTCAAATCAAATCGAATCTTGCCGGATCGACCGTGCAGAAGATGCGCCTCGCCGGAACTGCCCAACTTGGATCGAACTTCGAAAAATGGTTCCGCCGTGGTGGCGCCCTGTTCGTCTTCCTGAGTGACGGGAATGTCTCCTCCCCCGCTCCAGCCAAGTGCACGCGAGGGAAGCTGACGTTTTTCGACCGGAATGATATCCATGGAGGCCACCTTAATCCCCTCCTCAGCAATGCCAAACAGCCGAACTTCCGACGATCCAATCTCGTTGGCAAACAATCGATCCACATCGTCCTGAAGCACCGGCGAAATAAACTCGAATCCTCCTGGATGAATCACCCTCCCCAAAGAACTCCCCCGAACCAACCATCGTCCGATGACCTGTTCGACCTCCGGCGCCACCCAGATCCCGTCGATGGGTGATTTGATCATCAAATCCTCCTGACGCTGTTTCAGGACAACGATGCGTTCTTCGATGGATTGACGCTGGAAAACGAGAGGTTTTACATCGACACCATCAAAACTCATCGCCTGCAGCAACTGCAGTTTAACCTCGGTCAAGCGAGCCTCGGCCCGGCGCATTTCGATGGAAAGTTCCGGATTTGAAAGCCTCAACAAAGGGGTTCCAGCGGTGACTTGAGCCCCTGGCTCCGCCATGACTTCCACCAGGGTTCCCTGGGTTTGGGTCACCATCTCGGCCCAATTTTCAGCTGCCACCACTCCTGAAGCCCGAAAGTGATGCGGAAAAGGTATGAGCTGCAGGAAGATAAACAACACACCAACAAATCCAAGAGTCACCCCGACCGCTCTGGAGCGCACCCGGTCCAGTTCGGGATTGGCGATGAGGTAATAGATCCACTTACCAAGCGGGGCAACGATCCAGGAAAAAAGACAAATAGCCGCCATCACCACACCGATCAGCAAAAACCGATCAGCGACAAAGAGAAGGATACCGGTGAAAACGATGATACGATAAATATGACTCAAGATACCGAAGGTAACCAAAATGGTCTTTTCCGATTTCTTGTCGGTTGGGCTTTTCGACGTGGCAACACCATAAGCATGCCGTTTCACCACGTGCTTGAGTTGCCCGGCCGAGTGCTGGTGCAGGTTCGGATAATTCAGCAGATCGCAGAGAATGTAATAACCGTCAAAACGAAGCAACGGGTTCAAATTGAACAGCAAGGTGGAAACCGAGGCGATGAACATCATGTTGTAGGCGAGGTTATGCACCAGACCGGCGCCTGTGTTGGCCCACACAAACGTCGCCAAAGCGGCCACAAACACTTCCACAATCATCCCCGCCAGGCCAACCAGGGCTCGTTTCCACCGACTGCTGAATCCCCAACTGGAAGTCGCATCGACATACGGAATGGGGGTAAAAATCATGAGCATCACACCCATCACATGGACTTCACCGCCAAACTTCCGGCAAAAGAAAGCATGCCCAAATTCATGGAGCGTCTTCAAGATCACCAAACCCGCATAAAGCCAGACAAGGTTACCTGGCGCCAACAGAGCCTGTGACTCGTCCTTCAGCGCCGGAAAGTAGTCCAGCACAACTTTCAACGCTCCTCCGACCGTCAGCAACCAGATCAGAAAACCAAAAGGACTGATCAAGGGCCCGACAATGGGCAGCATGCGTTTCAGAAACCGATCCGGATCCAGCAGCGGAAACCGGATGAACATGATGTTGAGAAATTTGGACCGGATCTCACGCTGCCGTCGTTGTTTGTAACGCCTGAATAATTCCGCGCTATCCTCGGGGTTTTCGTAGTGAAGCAATCCGACTTGGTAAAGCTGGGCCAGCAATCGAATCACGGCGTCCTGGCCCGGGGCTTCCTCAGGGTTGGTTTCCAGGGATTCTTCCCATACCTGCTCGACCGTTTTATCCGGACGCAAGCGGGCGATAAACTCGTAAGCCTGAGGACGTAATCGGAAGTATTGATTACTCACCGGGTTCTCCAGCACATACCAACGCTCGCCCCGATAATACTGACGACGCACCCGCACGCTCGAACGCAGGTAAATGCGTTGATTGGCGACGCGATGCCAGGATTCGCTGAATGTCTGCTGATTATCTGCCATGGTTTACCACCAGAAAAACATTCTCAGGAAATCGACCGTGCGATGGGTGAAAATGTAGAAAATACTGCGTTTTCCTGCATTGAGTTTGGCCACCCCGCTCATCCCCGGTCGAAACCAGGACTCCGGATTCTCAAGAAAACCGGTGCGGATTAGAAAGACATTCTCGCTGGTCTTGGTGACAGCAGAGGGCTCCACGCGATCAATGGATATTGGAAACTTCTCTTTAGGTTGACTGACGAAAGCAATCTCTCCATCGACAGCTTCCAGCACATCATCAATATCACGTTCGTTGGCTTCCGCTTCCACATAAAGCCGATCGATTCGTGCAATTCGAAACAGCACCTCGCCTTCACGAACGGGCGCGCCCAAACGCTCTTTCAAATCACCTTCCACCATGATGCCATCGATTGGAGATTTCAAGGTGGCCTGACTGATTCTCCATTGCACCAGTTCCAACCTGGCCTGGTTCTGCTCCACCAACGCTTCGGAGATCCGCATGTCCGCCAATTGACGCGCCGCTCTGGCCTTTTCAGCTTCGCGTTTGAAACGGTTCAGGTCAGCGATGATCGATGATTGCTCCAGTTCCAAATCATCCGTATCGAGTTTCAGCAAGGCATCACCCTGATTCACCGGATCCCCCGCTTCCTTGAAAACCTCCTCGATGTAACTGTCAAAGGGAACGGACTGATAAAATACCTCGTCGCTCTTCAGGATGAAATTGGCTTCCACCCGGTAAGGCACCCGGATCAAAATCATTGCCAGGAGGCCGAGAAGCATCAAAATCCCGATTAATTTGGAGAGCGTATGCTCAGGTCCAACAAACTTGGATCCGAAATCTCGAACTCCATCCTTTAAACGCGCCCCAAACCAACGGTCCTTATGCTTCAGATCCTGAAGACGATAACTTAACAGATCGCAGGGAAGCTGTATCTGCTGCACTTCGGTTTCAGCAAAAGTGCCTGCCGTACGTTCCAGGGTGATCACACCGACCACTTCATCCCCTTTATGCAAAGGGATGGAACAAATGTGTTTGAGATCTTCCGCTTTTTGATACTGGGCGTGGTCACGCGTCAAGGGCCCACCGTCCTGCTCGGAGGGAAACACGATGATTTCATTTTGATCGAGCGATTCTTCCATGGCGGCTTCCAGCAATTGGATGGCCTCCATTTTACGGTCAAAACGCTCGGTATGACTGATGGCATGCAATCGAATACCGTCACCTTCCAACCACCCCAGACTGACCCGTTCGCATTGGTGTTTTCCAGCCATGGCGTTGCAGAAAGCGATCGCGGAGGAAAGAAAAGCTTGTTCGGGAGAAACCTGGGCAACCAAATCCAACACACCCGCAATCTTTTGCACATCATCCCGAGCGCGGGATGCGGATTGACGGAGGAGCAGTTGGTTGGGCAATTCGGCCACCAGCAACTGTCGAAGCAGAGTGTCTCTGGCTGTGGATTCATTGCTCCCCTCCAGAAGACTCACCACCACAAAAGTATCCCGACTCGCTTTCAAGGGAAGCGAAATGGCAAGAGTGAACTCAGTCGCCCCCGAAGCATCCGCATCGGAGGAAAGCGGACGGCACACAACACCTTCCTTCGAACAGTAATCCGCAGCGCCCGGCACTTGACCACGAAAAACAGCCTTGTGCTGGTTGTTGGCGTCGGACGCCTCCCACTGCGAAAGGCGCTTCCAATTCCCATCGCCAGCATTGGATTTGACGGCCACCATGACGACCGATGCGTGAGAAATCCGACCGATTAATCCCGCATAACGTTTCCAGAACTCCACCAGATTGCCCTGCCAGTTGGCAAGAGCTTCCAGTTCTTTCGGGATACGCTCGAAGAAATCCCCCTCGGGCATGGATGCTCCGGAATTGACTTGATCCTCGTCTGCCACAGAAAACCTTCCTTAATTGATTTGAACCAAGGCCATCACACCCGGTCTGATTTGTTGTTCCGGATTGTCGATGACGACTTTGATGCGCAACAGCCCACTGGCTGCATCGACCACTGGTGAGATGAACGTGATTTCACCCGTGACCACTTTTTCGACATCCTGAAACGCTCCTTTGATGGGAAGTTCCTGCCCCTTCTGCAAGTGCCCCGCCACATCGTATGGCAAGTTGCAAACGAACAAAATTCGGCTCGTATCCACCAACCGGATCAGTGGGTTCCCCACCTTTGTTCCTTCTCCAACTTCATGTTCCAGAAAATCGGCAATCACTCCGGAAAAAGGGGCTATCACTTGCCGATCCTTCAGCCTCGCCTGAGCCAATTCGTAGTCTGCTTTCGCGATCTGATAGTTGCCTTCGGCAGTTTCCAAACGTTCTGCACTGACCGAACTGGTCTTTGCTGTCAGTTGCTTAAGACGATCCCATTCCTTTTCGGAAAGACTCATTGCCACTTTCCTGCGCTCGACATCCAGACGCTCAATTTCGGTGGAAAGTTCAACAATCACCTGGCCTTTCTCAACCGCATCACCTTCGTCAAAAAAACGGCCGCCAATGACCCCGTCATTCGGCGAACCCAAGGTGGAATCCAGCACCGGATGAGTAATGCCCTCATACCAACCGTCAGATTGTGCCTGAGTGTGGGTAACGCTTGCGATGAGCATCCATGCGCCCAAAAAGATCCATCGGCGTATGGTTCGAGTGAATGTCCTGCAGTCTTTCATGAAGAATAAATTTGTCGCTGGTTCAGACCTGTTTTCCAGAGGAAACAACCAGGGCTGTTGATCAGGGTTCGTTGGTGGTGGCGCCCAATCGATAATAACGGCTCAGGTTCATGCGATACTTTTGGAATGTAGCGGCATCAATACCGCTGGCTTCCACAAGTGATCTTGTCTGTTCGGCCAACACGTCCCGGCTCAATTCCACGTTGCGTTCTTTGAGCACTGTTCCGGATAGAATCTGAAGCTGGAGCACAGCCCGTCGGAACAACACCTTCGCCATCAAGGACTGGATTTTGGCTTCCAACAAGTCTTCTTCCGTCTCCAAAACCTGCTGATTATCAACCGTCCCCACTTCCAAGCGCTCAAGCTGGGTCTTCAACAGATTGTCATAGAACCCGACCACCTTGTCGTGATTGCTCACACTGGAATGGGTGCTCTTCAAGTTATGCAAGGCTGCTTTGATACCATTGGACAATTCTGTTTCCATGGACTTCAAAGCCAACTCAGCCTGTTGAACTTCAAGTTTAACGGCTTTCAGCTCATTCTTGACCCGTCCGCCCCCATCCAGGGGCACCCTTAATTCCACACCCACCGACCAGGTGACAAAATCACTGTTTGTGACGTCATCAAAGGAATTGCCGGCGGTGTCTCCGAGGCCGTTGTAACCATAATCACCCGTCAGGTTCAGTTCAGGCAAGCGCTGGTTTTTTGCATACTTGAACCGCACCCGTTGTTTGATGATTTCCCGTTGCTGTGCAAGCAGGTCGGGATTCCATTTGTCGGCGTCATACCTCGCTGCCGCGAATGAATAGTTTTCGATGTCGCTCAACGAAGGACTATCTATGGAAACCACATGCTGATCACTATCCTCCTGGTCGTTGGCACTCAGGCTCAGCAAGCGATTCATGTTTTCGATCACGGCCTGCTCGGCATCCAAAAGCTGTGCTTGTCGTTGAGCCAGTGCGGATTCCACTTCCAGCACATCAAGAGGCGAAGCGGATCCAACGTTTTGCTTCACCTTGGTGTCATCCAACAAGTTTTGAGTCACCGAGACACTTTCGGAGAGAAATTGAACCCGCTGCTGCGCATAATACAGATCCCAATAAAGTGTTTCCGCCTGAGTGATCACCCGCATCAATTCGCGACGATATCCTTGAAAGGCGATATGCGAATCCTGAGCAGCGATACGCAAAGGTGTCATCTCGGTACCCCAGGCATTCTTCAACAATGGTTGAACCAATGATAGCCCGGTAAATGTCACGAATTCAGCGCCCGGAGGACGTGTCGTGCCAAAAATGGAAGCCGATCCCTGAAGATTATTCTTCAAACGACTGACCGAATACCCCAAGCGCACGCGTCCTCCACCTGGAATAAGCGACTCAATGCCACTGGAATACAAATGACTTTGCTGATCGAATTCAGCCAAACCGGACAGTTGCCTTTCCTGCTGAACCGTATTGGGGCGATTCAAATCCTGATACTGGCCATTGAGCACCAACTCGGGGTTGTAAAGCGTCCGTTCTGCGTCCAGTCGCCGTAGGCCTACTTCGGTCTGTAAAACAGAGATCTGAATCCGATCATTCTGGTCCAGAACACGCTGCAGATAATCCTCCAAGGTAAGTTCCACCACAGGCTCCACCGTTTCTGCGGCATTCAATCCAATAACCAGTCCGAAGCACAAGGTCGCCAAAAATTTGGTCGCTTTCGAACATGTTTGCTTCCCCACCAGGGTCACATCAACCTCTTTGTAAAAGATTTTCATAAATTGTGTTTTGTCCGGAAAGAAACTTGCAGACACAGCAAGTAAATGTCCCTCCTCCTTCAGGCAATACTTTTTACTGAATCAGGTTATCTGCTCGCTCTCTCCTCAAACGGATAACATGACTTCGGAGGCGGGAGCTTAGTTTGTCGTATTTTGAATGACAAGCCATGATTCTAAAATGGATAATTATGCGTATTTTTTAGCCACAGGAACCCTCTAATCCTTCAAGCTTTGGGTACCTTTCAAAAGCAATGCAGAGGCGAGATAATCATCGGTCATCCGCTGTGCATCATTGCATCATCTCCCGAACGGCATATAATACCCTCGTCTGAGTGTTGTTGAGGATTATGGATAAATTGTTGGTCATTGATGATGAGACGGATGTGAGGTACGCCTTTCGGCGGCTGTTCGATTCGCCTGATATTGAACTCCGACTGGCATCGAGCGGGGAAGAAGGTTTGCGGGTGCTCAAGGAGTTTCACCCCAACCTGATTGTCATGGACATCAGGATGGAAGGAATGAGCGGCCTACAAACCCTCCAGGCCATCCGACAGTTCGACACAAAAACACCGGTCATCCTGATGACCGCCTATGGCGCCACCCAAACGGCCATCGAAGCCATGAAACTGGGCGCCTATGACTATGTCCTCAAACCATTCGATGTCCCCAAACTTCAAAAGCTGATTTACGAAGCCCTCAAAGCATCGCGGGACATGTCCAAACCCGTTTCCTTCGAAACCAAGGCGGAAACATTGGACGACGAACTGGGCATGATCGGACGCAGTGAACCGATGCAGCAGGTGTTCAAACTGATTGGGCAACTCGCCAATTCGGACGCCACTGTCTTGGTCACCGGAGAAAGCGGCACCGGAAAAGAACTCGTTGCCCGCGCCATTTACCAGAACAGTGTCCGCGCTCAGCGCTCCTACCTCGCGATTAATTGTGCCGCCATTCCGGAAAACCTTTTGGAGAGCGAACTCTTCGGGCACGAAAAGGGAAGCTTTACCGGAGCAAACCAAACGCGCATCGGAAAATTTGAACAATGCCACCAGGGCACCTTGTTTCTGGATGAAATTGGTGACATGTCCCTGCCAACCCAGACCAAGATGTTGCGCGTACTCCAATCGGGAACCTTCGAACGACTTGGCAGCAACAAACCCGTCGAGGTCGACGTCCGCGTCATTGCTGCCACCAACCAGCCTCTGGAAGAAGCGGTAGCAGATAAAAAATTTCGCGAAGACCTATTCTATCGACTCAACGTGGTGCGGGTCCAACTCCCCCCTTTGCGGGAACGGACTGAGGACATTCCACTCCTGGTGCAATATTTTCTGAGGAAGTTTTCAAAACTCTTCGGCCAATCCGGAAAATCCATCAACGAAAATGCCCTGGAAGCATTGAAGCAATATCAATGGCCGGGCAATGTGCGTGAACTCGAAAACGTGATCCAGCGCGCCTTCGTGGTGACCAAAGGCGAAACCATTCTGCTCAGCGATCTTCCAAAGGAAATCATCGGAGGAAATGAGGTTTCAGCGTCGAGTCACCCATCAGCCAATCTTTCAAAAGATCAAGGCACTCCCGCTCCCGCTTCAGTAACGCCGTCAACCCCACAAGAATCTTCGGATATCGACCATCTGGCAGGCGCCATGTTCCAATGGGCTCGATCCAATCCGGATCAACCACTGATCCCCACCGTGGAACGAGAACTCGTCAAACAAGCCCTCAAAGAAACCCGCGGCAACCAAGTCAAAGCATCCACCCTCCTCGGCATCACCCGCGCCACCCTCCGCAAACGCATCGAAAAATTCAATATACGCCAGGAAATCAATGTGGATTGAAATGGAGCCGCCCCCACTCCTTTTTGATGGACTCGAGCATAAAAAAATCCCGCCACTTTGATCTTCAAAGAGACGGGATGAGAGAATGGCTGAGTCAACGAAAACCAGTCGCTGCTCAAATGGGTGCTTGGTTCGATGGTTTCTTAACGCGTGGCCCGGAAGAATCTTTGTGGATCCTCAGCACTCACTTCATGGGGTGAAACAGCCCCCGCCACTGTCGAATACGGACCACTGACTTCGCTCGCGGATTGCAGGGTTCCAGTGAATTCGACACGGATGACACCGTCAGTGTGAGATATTCCAACGCTGGCAGGAGTCGCATCCGGATTCAGTTTGGTCAAGGTCAAGATCACCAAATCATTGTCGCCCGAACCATAATCAACGCTGAAGGTGTGGCCCTGTTCATTGGTGAATCCATTTCCTTGAGCGAAGGCCCCGGTCAAGGCCGTGTAGTCAATCAATGTCCAGGTATCGCCTTCGGCCACGGCACCGGTCAAGGTCACTTGCAGTGTGGCTTGCGAATCAATTTCAAGACTTAAACCAGTGGTATTGGCACGCAACAGACCACCCACCTGCTGTCCATCGATCACATAGGCCAGCGTTCCGTTGGCTCCGATGGTGGACACATTGACATCATTGAAGCTGTTGTTCACACCGGTTGGCAGCATTTCCAAGGTTCCATTGATGAGACGGAAAAATTTGAAATTAAACAGCTGCCCGGCAACCGATACGTGCCCGGTCCCACCGGATTCATCTCCGATCTGCACCACCATACCGCCACCTTGTGACCGCAGCGCCGCGCCTTCGGAAATGTTGATCGTGCCATTGCCGTCAGGTCCCACTCCAACAAACAGTCCGGCATTGTTTCCGGAATGGGCTCCACTGAGCGTTCCGCCCGTGACATTCAAAATGCCGGTGGCGTTGTCTCCAACAAAGATGCGGGAAGGGTTGTCGGCGTTGCTGCCTCCAATATCACGCGTGATCTCGGCGACACCGTTCACGATGGCATTGCTGCCATCGGTTGGCACACCTTCACTCCAGTTCCCGGCAGCAAACCATTCGCCTTCACCTGTGAAGACAGATCCCAATGTTGGCAGAGGTGCGCTGTCACGAATCGTCAAAGTGGCGCCACCAAAGATATCGATCTGCAGACTGTTCAAACCAAGCCCTTCCGCCACATCTGTCCAATTGGCAACTGTGTAACTACCGGCGGGCACCGACACTGCGGTCCCATCGCCCTGGCGGAAGTTCAGGGACTTGAAGGTGGCATCTTCGAACAACACCAGGGTGCTGTTGCCTTGCAGAATCAGCGCGCCATCGGGCGCATTGACAGTCCCGTTGACCTCCAGATTGGCATTCACCAGTTCCAGGTCCCCGGTTCCAAGGGAGCCATTGGAAGCAGCAAACGTTCTGCCTCCAACCAGTGTCCAACCTCCTGAAAAAGAGTTGTTGCTGCCATTGATGATCAATGTTTCGTCCGCTTCCAGATCGGTGGGCGAAGCGGTGACTTGCAGGTTACCCGCCCCGCTGACTCCGGAGTCAATGGTCAGTGCATTGAACGCGCCACGAATATCGATCGCACTGTCCTGAAGCAAGTTGACACTTCCTTCCAATGTGACAAATCCATCGTCATCGGTAAAATCAACCGTCCCGCCCGACAGGCGAAGATCGTCAATGCGCACAGAATCAGTGGTACCGTTTTGAATACGAAGTCGAGCCCCACTCCCGAGCAACTCAAGTGAGCCTCCACCGAACACCGCATCAAAATCATCAGGCACACCCAGAGATGAAGCAATGAAATCGGTGACCAGATAATCTTTCCCGGATTGAGGTGCCTGACCGTCCGCCCAGCCAGATGCTTCGTCCCATGAAGTGGTGCTGGTGTTCAAGATAATGACCCCTTCGGCCACATCCACCAGCACCAGCAGTGAACGAGTGCTGGTTCC
>Ga0181585_10001971_pt1 | contig 18197 bp, 9 predicted proteins | sample 071ome_29_FD_132469 | JGI IMG/M metagenome (GOLD analysis project Ga0181585, IMG submission 132469) | Coastal salt marsh microbial communities from the Groves Creek Marsh, Skidaway Island, Georgia - 071407BT metaG (megahit assembly) | ecosystem: Environmental > Aquatic > Marine > Intertidal zone... | reverse complement strand
ATATATAAAAGGCACACACATTCTAAAATAATTTTTTTAAGTTTATCTATGGGATGTTTTAATGTAGTATTTCTCTTATTACTAGGAGTAATATACTTGTATTGGCCTGAATTAATGCAAGTAGAAGGGTTTTGGTTGTCCATTGGTGCTATTTGGTTGGTATTTATTATTTCCTATATTCTTTTTGGAGATGTTGCTGATGAAATAGCAGGAGTTAATAAGTATAAAGATGATGATTGATACACAAGTAAAAACAAAGAAACGAGTTGCAGATCATGGTGAAGTATTTACTAATCAGCGAGAAGTAGATGCCATGTTAGATTTGGTTCAACATGAATGTGAAAGATTAGATTCTAGATTTTTAGAGCCAGCTTGTGGTGATGGAAATTTTTTAGAAACTATTCTATTGAGAAAATTAAAATTATTGGAACCATATAAAAAAAGTGAAATAGAGTATATTAAAAATTTATATGTCTTGATTTCTAGTTTGTATGGAGTTGAAATCTTAGAGGATAATACCATAAAATGTAGAGAGAGATTAGGTTCTATAGCTTATTCAGCTTTTAAAAAGAATTTTAATGAAAATGAAGCTGTTCTTAAAGCAATCAAATTTATTTTAGAAAAAAATATAATTCATGGAGATGCATTAACTCTAATGAGAGTTGATGGTTCAAATAAGCCTATTACTTTTACTGAATGGTCATTGATTAACAATAAATTTCAAAGGAGAGAGTTTACCTTGGAAGCATTGTTAAAAAATGAAGCAAATAGTGAATATAATTTATTTTCAGTCGCTGGAGAGGAAATATATATTCCATCACCAATAAAAGAGTATTCCTTAGTACCATTTATGGAGATTGGTCAAGATGTTTAATGTTAATTATAATCCAGATGTTTTAACCTGCCTTGCTAATCTTAGTAATGATGAAGTCTTTACTCCGCCTGATATTGCAAACAAGATGTTGGATCAGCTTCCAGAAGAGTTGTGGAGCGATAAAAATACAACTTTTCTTGACCCTTGTACAAAATCAGGAATTTTCTTAAGAGAAATTGCAAAGCGTTTGCTAGTAGGTTTAGAGGATGAAATTCCTGATCTTCAAGAAAGAATCAATCATATTCTTACAAAACAAGTGTTTGGAATTGCTATTACTGAATTAACAGCTCTGCTAACTAGAAGAAGTTTATACTGCTCAAAAAATGCAAACCAAGAATTTTCTATTACAGACGCTTTTAGTAATAATGATGGAAATATTTTATACAAAGAATTAAATCATAAATGGAAAAATTTAAAATGTGAATATTGTGGTGCCTCTAAAGATCTATATAATAGAAAAGATTTTTTAGAGCAGCATGCCTACAATTTCATTCATACGGAAAACCTAAAGGAGTTATTTAATATGAAATTTGATGTAATAATTGGAAATCCACCGTATCAAATAAGTGATGGTGGTGCAGCAGCAAGCGCAAAACCTTTATATCATAGGTTTATTGAAAATGCTATTAAATTGAATCCAAGATATTTATCTATGATTATTCCATCGAGATGGTTTTCTGGAGGAAAAGGTTTAGATAATTTTAGAGAAAAAATGATTAATGACACTAAATTGAAAAACTTAACAATTCATTTTAATGCAAAAGATTGTTTTCCTGGTATTCCATTAGAAGGAGGAGTATGTTATTTTTTGCGTGATTCAAACTATGATGGACTATGTTCAATAAAAAATATTAATGACAATGAATTAATTTCTGAATCGAAAAGATTTTTAAGATATAAAAATAATGATACTTTCATACAATTTAATGAGGCTATTTCAATTCTAGAAAAGATTCAGAAAAAAAACTTAAAATCTTTTTCAAAACTTGTTAGCTCAAGAAAACCTTTTGGATTTGATACTACATTTAAAAACTTTTCAAATCAGAATGATTTTGATTCAGTTAAAATTATTCATAGGGGAGAAAACATAAATTATGTTAAGAGATCTCTTGTAAAACAAAACAGTGAATTAATTGATAAATATAAAGTTTTTATATCTGGAGCGTATGGTTATGGTACAAAAGGATTTCCTTATCAAGTTTTAAATACTCCAATTCTTGGAGATAGATCAAGTTGCTGTACAGAGACCTATTTATTGATTGGACCATTTGAATCAAAAAATGAAGCTGAAAATGTAATTAGTTTCATACGAACCAAATTATTTAGATTTTTAGTAATGTTACGTAAGCCTACACAACATGGTACTTCTAAAGTTTATAGTTTTGTACCAATTTTAAACTTTAATAAAAAATGGGATAACAAATCTGTAAATGAATTTTTTGAATTAGATAAAAATGAAATTGATATTATTGAAAAAATGATCACCGAGATGTAAATGAAGAAAAAAATATCCGACATATTTTCAAAAAAACCAAATGGCAATCCAAAAATCTATGTTTATAAAGATACTAATCCGCAATATAAAGGTCTTTTAAAGGTTGGCTATACTTCTGTTGATGTGCTTTCAAGAGTAAAGCAGCAATATCCAACCAAGAGACCAGGGCCAGAACCATTTAAAATTGTTTTGGAAGAATCAGCAATGTTGTCAAATGGATCTAATTTTACTGATAAAGATGTTCATAAAATTTTAAGAAAAATGGATATTCCAAATCCAGATGGAGAATGGTTTAAATGTGATGTTGAAGATGTGCAAAGTGCAATTATTCAATTAAGAACAGGAAAATCATTTTCAAGAGAAAGAAATAGGGATTTTAAAATGCGTCCTGAACAAATTGATGCGGTACAAAAAACAGAACTATACTTCAACTCATTCAAAAATGAAAAAGGAAGAGTTCCAAAAATGCTTTGGAATGCAAAAATGCGTTTTGGAAAGACTTTTGCGGCGTATCAATTAGCAAAAAAAATGAAATGGAAAAAGGTTTTAGTGTTAACATTCAAGCCAGCTGTTCAAAGCGCTTGGCAAGAAGATTTAGAAACGCATATTGATTTTGATGGCTGGCAATTTGTAGCTAAAGCAAACGCCTTAGAAGTTAAGGATATCGATAAAGATAGACCTATAGTATGCTTTGGTTCTTTTCAAGATTATCTTGGAAGAAATAAAATTGGAGGCATTAAATCTAAGAATGAATGGGTGCATACCACACATTGGGATGCTGTTATTTTTGATGAATATCATTATGGTGCTTGGAGAAAAAATGCAAAAGATTTATTTCAATCTGAAGATGATAAAAAAGAAAAAAAGATTGCTGAAGGCGATATTGAGCAATTTGTTGATATAGAAACTGGTCAGTTTGATACTGATCTAATGCCCATTACTACTAACCATTATTTATTTTTATCTGGAACTCCTTTTAGAGCTTTGACATCTGGAGAGTTTATCGAAGAGCAAATATTTAATTGGACATATTCAGATGAGCAAAGAGCTAAAGATCAATGGATAGGGGAAGATAACCCTTATAAAGCTCTTCCAAAAATGGTAATGATGACATATCAATTACCAGATTCAGTAAAAAATATAGCAATGCAAGGAGAGTTCAACGAGTTTGATTTAAATGTTTTTTTTAGCGCTTCTGGTAAGAAAGATGAGGCAAAATTTAAGTATGAAGATGAGGTTCAAAAATGGTTAGATCTAATTAGAGGAGCTCATCTACCAACCTCTGTAGATAGCTTAAAATTAGGTTCAAAAAAACCTCCAATGCCATATCAAGATAGCACCTTACTTTCAGTGTTAAATCACACATTTTGGTTTATGCCATCTGTTGCTTCTTGTTATGCTATGAGAAATCTTTTAGCTAGAAGAAATAATATTTTTTACCACGATTATAAAGTGTTGGTAGTGGCTGGAACAGATGCTGGAGTAGGGTTAAAAGCGTTACCTCCAGTAGAGCAAGCCATGGATAAACCTCTGGAAAGTAAAACGATTACTCTTTCATGCGGAAAATTAACTACAGGGGTAACAGTCAAGCCATGGTCTGGTATTTTTATGCTTCGTAATCTTTCTTCTCCAGAAACTTATTTTCAAGCTGCATTTAGAGTACAGTCAGGATGGGCAATTTCTAATCAAGATGGAAGTCACCCTAGTAAAAATGATATTATTAAACCCGAATGTTACATTTTTGATTTTGCATTTAACAGAGCATTAAAGCTGGTTGGTGATTATGCTATGAAATTGAATGTTGAAGACGTAAGCAATAACAATCCAGAACAGTCTGTTGGAGAATTTATTCGTTTTTTACCGATTCTAGCTTACGATGGCACATCCATGAAACAAATAGATGCTGCGGGCGTACTTGATGTTACCTTAAGTGGAACCTCTGCAACTATGCTTGCACGCAGATGGGATAGTGCTTTGCTTGTAAATGTTGATAATGAAACGCTAGCAAGGATTCTTGTAAATGAGGATGCTCTAAAAGCTTTAGAAAATATTGAAGGATTTAGAAATTTAAATCAAGATATTGAGACAATTATCAACAAGTCAGAGCATGTCAAAAAAGCAAAAAAAGAATTGGATGAAGATCAAATTACGCCTAAAAAACGTAAAGAATTGTCTGAAGAAGAAAAAGAGTACAAAAGCAAAAGAAAGCAGGTTCAAGAAAAGTTAATAAAATTTGCTACTCGTATTCCAATATTTATGTATTTGACAGATTTTAGAGAATACACTCTCAAAGATGTTATAACTAAAATTGAACCCGAGTTATTTCGAAAAGTAACAGGTTTAAGAGTAAAAGATTTTGACTTGTTGGTAAGTCTAGGTGTTTTTAATTCTCAATTAATGAATGAAGCTGTATGGAATTTTAAAAGATATGAAGATGCAAGTTTAACCTATACAGGAATCAATAAGCATCAAGACACTGTAAAATTGGGTGGATTTGATACTGTCATAGATAAAGAAGAAATTATTATTTCAAATTAATTACAACCCCATACTTGTATGGTATTATAGTGCCATACAATGATTGCAAGGTATAAATATACGTTTATAGTTGTAAGATTATATTAACGTGAATTTAATGTAGGGTAGTGTATACATATTAAAGCTACTCCAATTCTAATTTTTTTTTGTATATTTTTTGGTTAAGTAAAAGAAAGGAATTCAAATGAAAAAATTAAGTTATTTATTTTTAGTATTATTTGTGGTGGCATGCGGAGCTTCCTCTAGTGGCGTTTCAACTAAATTAGTTCAAGATGCTTCACAAGATAATGCCAAAAATTGCTTGGCTGATGCCCCTAAATGGTTTTCTAATCCTGGCAATAATGAAGCAGTTGGTACAGGAGAATCAAGAGATCTTGCTTTTAGTCGTACCAAGGCAGAAACAGACGCTAGAATTAAATTAGCCAATTCAATAAATGTTCAAGTAAATAATGTTATTAATGCCGTTGAAAGAGAAAATGGTACTGCTTTTGCCAGAGAAGTATCTCAAGTGTCTGAAACCGTAGTAAGCGAACTTATTCAAGGAATGACCATTGATAAATATTATCTTTGTCCTAAAATGGTAGGCGGAGTCCAAGGCTATCAATCATTTGCTCTTGTTGCAGTCGATTTAAAAGATGCTGTTACAGCAGTGAAAGCAGAACTTGCCAGAAAAAAAGAAGCTTCTAACAATAGTTCTTTAGATAATTTTCTTGATGGCGTAAGTGATCAATTAGATTCTGCATTTGAATAAATTCAATGCGCATATTTGCAATCCTGGTTTTGTGTACGGGATTAGTTGCTCAGAGTTCTGATTGTTCTGACATTCTAAATCAGTATACTGATGAAAACACCTATTGGTATGGAATCGGTACGTCAAAAATAAAAAGATTTCGTAGTAATCAAGCAGTAGAAAGCGCTTCAAAGCAAGCGCTTGATAACCTTTCTTCAAAACTTAACACTCTTGTAGAGTCTACTGCTTTGATTACAACGAATGAATCCATTGGTGTAAAAAGAGCTCAATTTATTCAACAGGCATCTAGCACAATACGTACTACTACATCTCAAAATATCAGTGATTATTCGACTGTTTACTCAAGTCCTTGCTCTAAAAATCAATTCATGACAGTCGTTGCCCTAAAAAAACAAACCTATTTTGAAAACCAAGAACAAAAAGTTCGTGGGATTTTAATTCAAACGGCTAAAATGCTAGAGGGCGTAGATAGTTTTCAAAATCGTTTAGATAAGCTCAATGAATTTTATGTTAAACTTATAAATGTGGGAAGGATTGAAGGGATAGATACTAAACTATCCACTCAATATTCACAGGCTTTAGGTAAGATTGTGACAGAGTATGACCTATTGATGTCTGATGTGTTAGTAGAATTAACCCTTTCAGAACCATTAATGGCTCATATCAATAATCATCCTAATATTATTCTTATAGTACGACAAAAATCTTCGAGTCAACCAATCGCAGGAATAAGAATTGATAGTGAATATTTTGGTCAACAAACCACAAATCAAGAAGGAATTGTTTCGATACCTTGGAAAGATAATTTAAAAAACAAACTACCCTTTACTGTGCAGGCTCAGGTTTTAATCAATGAATTAGTTTCCAATCACAATCTATATGATTCAACAATCTTTTCAAATCCAATAAGTTCGCTTACTGTGGAAGAAACTCCTTTACAGCTTTCTATTAATTACCAAATCGAAGATCCATTTTTACTTGAAAGAGCCAACGATTTAAGTGATGTGATGTTTCAGTCTATCTTTTCAAAATTGAGCGCAGAACTAGTTGAAAACATTTCTCCTTTTGAGATTGAAATTCAATATAGAAAATTAAACCGCTCTTCCAATTTGATTACAAGTGCAGAGAATCCTATCGAAATATATAAGGTCGAGTTTAACCCCGTCATTATCCTTAAGAAGACTTCAAACAATACAAATTTATTGGTGAAAGACCTTGGAACGGTAAAAGCAACAAGTTATCGTTCATTTGAAAATGCCTATCAACAAGCTATAAAAACATTGCCGATAATCTTTCAGCAAACTGGAGAGGAAATTGTTGAAGCTATTTTATAATTTAATTTTTGGTTTGTTAGTATCAGTTACCCTTTATGGTCAACAATCTAATCAATCTTTAGTGGGTGCTGAGGCTCCTGGATTTTATCTAATGGATACCAAACAACAAGAATTTTTTCTATCCCAGAATTTAGATAAACCCATATTTATTAATTTTTTTAATACGCATTGTTCGCCCTGCCTTGCAGAAATTCCAGATTTAATTGCTTTTTATAATAAGCATCAAAATAAGATGGAAATGGTAATGATTGATTATGTGATGTTTAGTTATGCATTTATTGATAGAAAGGAAACGGTGAATGATGTTGAAAAAGCTTTAAAAAGATTTAAAATTCCTTTCAGAATTTTAATGGATAATTATGGGATTGTTACTGATGCGTACGGGGTAGTCGATATTCCTGTCAGTTTCTTAATTGATACTGATGGTAAAATCATTTGGCAGCATAAGGGACGATGCACAATAGAGGACCTTCAAAAACTAGAAGAACAGTATGAAGCAATTTTTTAAAACATTAACTATTTTGTGTTTGTTAGTTGGAGTGGGATGGACTCAAACTCCTGATAACCTATTCCGTATCGGGGTAGATTACAAATCCAAAATTAAAATGGACTCTATTACTGCAAATCAAAAAGATGCTATCCAAAACTTCATTAAAGATTCTTTTTCAAAAACAATTGGACTTACCAAGGCATATAATTGGTCGATTGATTTTTCGGAAGTGGCTCAAAGTCAATTTGAAGCCATCTTAAGAGAGCAACAGTCTCAGGAAGAACTCAGTGAGTGTACTGATTCTAGCTGTGCTATTACCTTGGGTCAATTGGCTAATGCCAAGTATATGGTTTATCGTGATTTAATTGAGCTAGGTAGAGATAGGACTCAAATTACTCTTCAGCTGATTAATATTGAAAGTGGACAAAGTTTTTATTCGACCTCAGAATTATTCGAGGGCAATTTACTTTCTTCGGAAGGACAACAATTTTTTGAACGATTAATGGTAACCCTTTTCAATGGAGCTTTTATTGATCAAACCCCCTTACCCTCTAATCAAAAATTAATTAATACTCAGCCAACTAATTTATATCCACCAGAACCTGTCAATCAATCGATTACACTCGTGCATTCTCGACCAGTAACCATCAATCTATCGGCTAAAGATCAAGATGGTGATCCAGTCCAATTCGAACTTGTAGGTCAACCAGAGCATGGGGCAGCTCGATTGAACGGTAAAACGATCATCTATAATCCAAATCGAAAATATGTAGGAGAGGATCAAATCTTATTTCGTGTGACGGATGGTACCTATACCGTTCCTGGAACTATCAATTTAACTGTTACTAATTTACCTCCATCAGGACAAAGCAAACGAATCAGTGTTCGTCAAGGGGAAGATGTGACTTTTTTTGTTGAAATCACTGATCCTGATCAAGATAATATTGAGATTGAGTTAGTCTCCGAACCTAGAAAAGGAAGATTAAGACAAAGTTCTAAGAACGCTTTTCGTTATACACCTATTGCTAATGTTGAAGGATCAGATCGATTTACCTATCGTGTCACTGATGGTATTAGTTTTTCGAAACCTTATAATGTGGATATTACCATTATCAAAGAGCAAATCACTATTAATCAGCCAATTATTTCTCAAGAGAAAGAGAAGAAAGATGGCGGGCCGAACATGTTATTGATTTTAGGAGCTTTATTATTGTTGGCTCTGCTCGGAGGGGGCGGTGGATCTTCAGGAGGTGGATCTGGAGGTGGTGGCTCTGGTACGGGAACAGTGGATATAGGGATTGAAGGGCCATGAGAAATTTCTTTTCAAGAAAATGGATGGCTGCACTTATTTTATTTATGCTCACTTCCTCATGTGAGGATAAAAAATACCAGGAATTTGGTACATTGAGTTTAAGTTTTGAGTATACTCCTACCGTAGTTCAAAGTAGCTCTCAAATCAATCAGGACACTACATCAAAAGATAACAATAATAGCCCTATTAGAACCTTTGAAGGAATAGAAGATTTACCTTTTAAAAATGGAAAATCCCTTTCCAATGAAATGCCTTCAATGAAATCTATTGAATCGCCTGTTTCAATTGAAGAAATTACTTCTGAATTATTACAAGATTATTCCATTGCAAGAATCACCATTAATAATGGTACACCTGTATCGATTAATCTAGGAACAACTACTTCATATAATCGTACAGTACCAATTGGGACTGCCTTAGTTAAAGTTGAGCTATTAAGTGGATCGACCGTTTTATACCAGTCATCTAAATCTGTACAAATTCAACAAGATCAAAGTTCATCTGTCACCTTTAAATCCACTGATTGGACGGTGGAAAATCAAGAAATTTCTATTACGGATGGTGGATTTAGTAGCGAAGTTACGATTGGTCAATCTATTACCTTTACTTGGACTAATACTCATGCTGCTAGACCTGTAAGAATTCAGATGATTCAAGGAAATGAAAACAATGTAATTTCCACTTTAGATCAAAACTTTACGGGGTTATCCTATACCTATAACACCAATGGTGCTTCTCCTGCTAATAATTTGGGATTTAAAGTGGTTTCTACTATTCAAACTTCGACTTCTTCTAGTGTCTGCTGTTTTGATTTAGTGAATAATAATTCTGCACCAGTAGTGAATAATGTTAATGATGCTACTGATGAAGATAATTCGGTCGAAATTCAACTGGATGGAGATGATGACGATGGAGATTCATTAACGTATATCATTGTTTCAAATCCATCTAATGGTTCCTTAGGTTCTATTTCCTCTGATAAGATAACCTATGCTCCTAATCAGGATTTCTTCGGAACAGACACTTTTACCTATAAAGCCAGTGATGGCACATCAGACAGTAATACTGCTACTGTCACAGTGATCATCAATCCAATTAATGATCCTCCAGTTACTAAAGATGTCTCAGGTCAAATGGACGAAAATAGGTTTTCCAGAACTGCTGAGATTTTATTAGATATTTCTGATGTTGATGAAGATAATTTAACAGTTTCATTAGTGACAGAACCATCTAATGGGCAAGCTTCTATTGCTTCTACAAATGAAGGCTTTGTTCTATTTTATGACCCTAACCAAGACTGGAATGGAGAGGAGTCATTTACTTACAAAGCTAATGATGGGCAGGAAGATAGTAATATTTCTTCTATTACAATTACCGTTGATCCCGTTAATGATCCACCTGTTGTAGTGGGCTCAAATGATTCTAGTTCAGGAGGAAGTTTAGAATTTGATGGTTTGGATGATAAAGTTGAATTTGATGTAGATTGGAGTTCTTTTGAGGGTTACACGACCAATACTCAAAGCGAAGGTGATGGTATTGAAGATTTTACCTTGAGTCTTTGGGTGAAGTTAGATGAAGTAAATACCCCTTATTATTTTTTAGATAATCAAAGTGGTAATAACGATTTAGTCGCATTGAATATTAATACTGCTAATGAGCTACAATTTTATTATCAAGGCAACGGAGGTTATCGTTCATTATATACAAACAACCCTCTTACTTCTGCAGATGAATGGTATCATCTTCTTATTACTCGAAATTATCATCCAGAAGATGATGGATTCACTCAAGGAGGTCCATCTGGGTCAGCAGGTAATGGATGTACTCAAGATGCAGGCAATGGAGTTCGTTTATACATTAATGGTCAATTCCACTGCTCTAGATATGATGGGGGAACACGTTACAATTGGAATCAAGGATTGCAGTTAGGTTTAGGAAATGACAATGACCAAGATTTTGATGGTAATATGGATGGTTTTGCAATTTGGGATGATGTTCTCTCTCCAGCAGAAATCCAAGAAATCTATGAACTTGGTCGAAGTGCTAATTTAATCTCTAACTCTGGTAATTATAATTCTTCAGCAAATCTAGAGCTTTTTTATGACTTTAATCAAGGGTCTGGTACTATTCTCGAAGACAAAACTGGTAATACTAGTCAAAATGGTACAATTTCTGGAGCAGTTTTTTCTGTGGGTGAAATCCTAATTGAAACTGATGAAGATTTATTTACTGATATTGATTTAATGGACTATGTAAGCGATGTCGATGGCGATAATTTAATTTTCTCCATTGTCTCTGAACCTCAGCATGGAACTACCTCATTTGTTTCTAATAGTATTCTTCGATATCAACCTGATACAGATTATAACGGCCAAGATACTTTTACTTGGAAGGCAAATGATGGGACAGTGGATAGTGCGACTTCAACAGTGATTGTAACTATCAATGCACAAGATGAATTATCTTTTTCATTTCCATCTGGGGATGAAATTATAAAGTATGGTGATCAGGTTACCTTTGATTGGAATATCCATCCATTTAATACTTACGATATTTACCTTCAACAGCTTGATTTGGAAGGTGATGACAATCCAGATGTTTCTCCTGTTTTGATAGCTGAAAATATTTCTCTCAACTCTGATAAAGAATTAAATTGGAATCAAAATCTTGTCAAAGATGGAGGAAATAGTTTTAAATTCTGGAAACTAAAATTTGTTGATCAAAACTCCTTAAATGAATTCGAATCACAAGCATTTAAGCTTCTTCCCAGTTTTGAAGTTCAAATTAATGGTTCATCAGACTCATCTCATAATGTAAAAAATAATAAGTTGTTAGATTTAACATTTCACTGGGGAGATGATTTACAAAAATTTTATTATAATTATGACATAAAGGATTTAAATGGAAATATTGTCATTAGGGGCGGAATACAAGGATCATCCGCTATCACTGAAGGCGTAGCTACAAATCAGAATTCTACAATGAATATTTGTGATACCGATTGCAATGAAAGAAATAACGGCGGATTTTCACTACCAGTAACAGATAAATTATTTGAAAATAATCAAACATATATACTTAGTTCTTATCTCGCTGATTGGTGGGATTATAGTTTTTATTTGGTTGAGCAAGATACTTTTACTGTACAAGAGGGTAATTCAATTACTTTACATAATAGGCCTGAAAATCGAGACTATGCTTATTATGACAGAATTCCTATTTCTTTCTCAACTAAAAATATAGATAATGTAAGGATAAGGCCATTAACAAATTTCCCAAACAATGGAAATGGTAACTCTGGTTTTTATGACCTTGGCGGTTATTATTCAGCTTCACAATCAATAAAAACTGTAAACTTAGATCCACCTGAGAGTATGTGCAAAGGTAGTCCAAAGTGCTTTACTGATACAGATAAGGATTCTAAAGCATTTATTACTGTTTGGGATAAAGACTTTATGACAAATTTCATTCAAGCTTCATCATACATTCGCTCAGGACCATCACTTGTTGATTTAAGTAATCAGTGGTCTGAGGATGAGGATTATTTGCTTTATGGTGATGAGCATATAATTTATCCGTCTGATACTTTACATATAAATCTTTTCGAGCCATATATAGATATTTTATCTCCAGAAGAAGGTTCAGTAGTCAATATTGGAGATAATTTTACTGTAAATTATCAAACATATGGAATGAGGGATGCAACTATTGATTTTGTAATTGAAAGAGCGGGAAGTGAAGTTTATAGAAGAGAAAATCTTGAAAATTCTGGTGTTTACAAATTTGAAAAATTATTTCTTGAAAATATATCTGAGGGCGGTAATCCATTTTTAGGTGAAAGTAAAGAGCACGAAATTTGGATTTATGCAACAAATAGTACAAAAAATTCGAATATTGATGGTGGTTCGAGAGAACATCGCATACAAGATTATAAATTTACCATTGATGCGACTCAGGTGAATGACCCAGTGGTGAAATTCCCTAATGGTGGCGAAAACCTTATTATTGGGAATACCTACAATATTGAATGGAATTTTGAAGACATTGCTGACTCTTTAACCTTGTCATTGCAGCGCATAGGTCCTGGAGATATACAGTATTCTACCAGAGTTAGAAATGATGGGAATCATCCATTGACCATTCCAAATGTAGCTACAGACTTTCCTTACAAGGTAATTTTGGAATCTGAGTTTGGTTCATTTAGAGATTTTTCTGATAATTCATTTAATATCGTTCAATCTTCTTCATCAACTACATACGGAGGTGATGTTAGCTATACTTTAACTAGTGAGTTTTTAGAGCATAATATTGAAGTTTCTGAAAATGGATCAATTTCAGATTTAAGTGTTACAGTTTCGCTTGAGGGAGATAGAAGCGATCATTTACGATTTATTGAATTATATCTTATTAGTCCACAGGGTACTAGAGTTCTTCTTGCAGGTGGAGATCAAATGCCAAATAATCATATTAGGGGATCTTTCTCAAGCTCAACAAATTCACTTGTAACAACTGTATTTGACGATAACGCAGAAAAAGACATTTATGCAGGTACTCCTCCATATATTTCTTCTCATAGACCTGAAGAAAATTTAAGTACATTTTTTGGCGAAGATCAACAAGGTACATGGAAGCTATTAGTTGTTCATAATGCAACTGAAAGTATTGATATATCATATGTTAGTCTTGAAATTGATACTGAAAACTATCCTGGATATATTTATGAAGAAGATAATGGATGGATTTATAGTTCAGATGAAACAACAGGTAGTGGGCAGTTAGAAATTCCTGGTAATTCAACTCGACAATTATTAGTTAATGCAAGTTATAATACAAATACTAATAATGTTATTGATGACCTTGATGTTCAACTTCAAATTAGCGGAGACCGAAGCGATCATTTACGATTCCTTTCAATCTCGTTAGTTGATGCTGGATTTAACCCTCCAAGAAAATCTGTAGTTTTGTTTAAAGGAGATCAAATCAGTTCTGGAGGATATGACAAGACATTTAATATCATGAAAAAACTACGATTTGATGATCAGGCATCTGATACTTGGAATAATAATCCTACAACCCTTTTTACCAGAATCAAACCAGTTGAACCGTTATCATCATTTACGGACACCGCTTATAATAGTTTTTATATATCTGTAACCAATACAGCAAGTGAAAGTGCCTATTTAAGTTATTCATTTGCTAATAAAGAAAATTCTAGCGCAATATTTATTGATACTAGACCTAACGACTCTTCAAGTCCATCTGCAAACGATATGTCAGTTTCTACTAATGAAGATACCGCTTTAGCAATTACATTAGATGCAAACGATGATATCGATGGAGGATCGATAGTGTCTTATGAAATACTTTCACAACCATCAAACGGTAACTTATCCTCCATAAGTTCAGCTGGGGTTCTAACCTATATGCCAGCTTATAATTACTCTGGATCTGATGCGTTTACTTATCAAGTAAGAGACGATGATGGAAACTATAGTAATACTGGAAGGGTAAGTATAACTGTTAGTGCTGTTGATGATCAACCTAATGCAAACGATGTTTCAGCTACAACAAGTGAGGATACCCCAGTAGATATTTCTTTAACTGCTTCTGAGTATGATGGAGATACATATGAATTTGTTATTGTTTCTCAGCCGTCCAATGGTACAGCAACCATTGCTTCATCTAAGGCAACTTATACGCCAAATGCAAACTTTAATGGTGTAGATACCTTTACCTTCCAAGCGCAAGATACGCAGGGAAGAATGAACGTAGCTACAGCTACAATAACCGTAAATAGTATCAACGACATTCCTGTTGTTGAAGATATAGCTGTTTCAGTTGATGAGGATAATTCAATAGAAATTCAATTAGAAGGAACGGATATAGAAACTGAAAATTTAACTTTTACAATTGTAGATAATGTCTCCAATGGTACAACAGAATTAAACGGGTCTGTAGTTACGTATACACCTGATGCTAATTGGAATGGTACTGATACTTTTACCTATAAAGCGAATGATGGCACAGTTGACAGTAATATAGCAACCACTTCCATCACTGTTAACGCAGTAAGTGATTATGTAATTTATATGCATGCTGGCACAACAAATGGAACTGGATCGTCTGATAATCCCTTAAATAATTTTGCTGATGCCTCTGCTGCAATCGAACAAGACCCTTCAACTGGATATGGAACAATTATATTAAAGCCAGGTACGTATATTTCATCGCCAGATAATAAGGTTAGAATAAATGATACTAATGGAATTCATATAAAATCTGAGAGCGGTGATCCTGAGGATACTATTATTACAGAAGATAATGATACTGGAGGAAATGAATTCTCATTCGTGGCTGGTAGCTTAATAATAGAATCAGTAACTCTTTCTGGAATAATTGGAGGTGTAAATCCTATGGCCAAAGCTAGTCAGGATTCATTGGTCCTAAAAAATATTATTGTTAAAGATAATACGGTCACAAGTGCTCCATCACATGGTTCATTTGAAGTAACAAACTCTGGTGCATCTTTAAAAATTTATGATTCGAAATTTATCAATAATCATCATGAGAATGATGCGTTTTTTAAAGGTGAAGTAACGACTGAAATATTCAACTCTATTTTTATAGATAATTCTCAAGGAAGTAATGGAGTATTATTTAATAGGCAGTCAATTACTGTTGAAGATAGTCGGTTTATAGATAATGCTCCAATAGCTAATCAAATAACTGGTAGTCGTATAGTTATTGATAATAATAGTAGATTGCAAGCATTTCAAAGAGCTTATTTAACTAATTCTTTTCTTAGGAACGTTAATGGTGGTTCATGGCCAGTTTCCTCTCCTGGAGAAATAAAAAATTCTATATTAATAAATGTATCTCTGAGTTCATATACCAATGGAGGCCAAAACAATTATTGGAAAGATTTTTATAATGTCAAGGTTGGTGCAGAGATTGCTGTTCATCCTACTCTAATAAACCTAAAAGGCTCAGTTGTGCTTAATAACTGGGAAGACATTAAATTTTTAAATTATAATCCCACTACGCAAACTGCATCTGAAAGCAGTGATTATGGATTGAATCATCATTCTCCAGCAATCGATGCAGGAGACCCTGAAGATGACTTTAGTAATGAGCCAGCTCCAAATGGAGGAAGAATAAATGCGGGAATTTTTGGAAATACAGTTAATGCACAAATAACCAATTCAGCCCCAGTAACCTCGGATGTATTTGCCTCAACCAATGAGGACACCTCAATTAATATTACCTTAGGTGGAAGCGATGATGATAATGATACACTTTCTTACAGTGTTGTTGCAAGTAACAATGGAACAATTTCATTAAATGGAGCGGTTGCTACATACACACCAAATGCTAATTGGAATGGTACTGATACTTTTACCTATAAAGCAAATGATGGATTAGGTGATAGTAATACCTCAACAGTAACAGTTACCGTAAATGCTATTGACGATGCACCAACAACTTCAGATATCAATGTTAGCACTGATGAAGATAATGCAGTAGAAATTCCGTTAGAAGGTGCAGATGTTGATGGAGATGATTTAACATATTTGATTACTCAAGATAATACTTCCAATGGCAGTATTTCGATTGATGGAGGTACTGTTACATATAATCCTAATCAAGACTGGTTTGGGCAAGAAACATTCCAATATGGTGTGTTGGACGAAAATGAGAATGAAAGTAATCTTTCTATAGTAACAATAACTGTTAATAGCGTGAATGATGCCCCAATTACAAAAGATATTAGTTACTCTCCAACATCTACAGCAGCCAATGATGGTAATCCTGAAATCGCAATTATCAATGAGGATGCATCTTGGAGTTATGATTTAACTAATTCAACTACTGATGTTGAAAATGATGCTCTAAGCTTTTTATCAAGCGATTCAGCTAATAATGGTTCATTTAGCATTAGCGGTTCAGTTATTTCATATAGTCCCAATACAGATTGGAATGGAATAGATATGTTTGATTATTATGCTAATGATGGATCTTTGGATAGTAATGTCTCTACTATCATTCTGAAAATAAATCCTGTTAATGATCCACCTGTTTCAAGCAATATATCTGCCTCTACCAATGAGGATACCTCAGTAAATATTACGCTTCAAGTAGCAGATGTGGAAAACGATAATCTTACTTATGCTATCGATAGCGATGTATCTAATGGCACAACATCACTAAGCGGTAATGTTGTGACATACACACCAAATACTAATTGGAATGGTACTGATACTTTTACCTACAAAGCGAATGATGGAACGGATGATAGCAATACAGCAACTGTTACAATTACAGTTAACGCTGTTGACGATGCACCAACAATTGGCGATCCAATAACTGTAAATGTAAGCAGAAGCACAGGTTCTGCAAACATTAATACGGTTTCCTTTCAGGTTGATATAACGGACCCCGATGTAAACTCTTCATCAGACCTTCTTTATTATATGATTATTAACGATGGTGGTTCAGGATTCCAACATCATGCATATATAAGTCCAACTTGGAATAGTGTATATCCAACGACTTTAGAAAGCGAAGTACATGCAAATTATGGCAGTAACATTGAGATATGGGACCAAGCAACTCAAACCTTTACTTATCATGCAGCTGTAGGGCATACAGGTAATGAAAAGATTAAATTTTATAGTCGAGAATGTGAAAGTTGTCCCTTAAGCACCGATTATTTTGAAGTGACTATTGGTATAAACTAGTATGATTTATCATAACTTCTTTTTATTCTTAAATTCTTTACATAACATTTCAAGGATACAAATATGAAAAAGCTATTTTTTACTATCGTTTTTATTAATCTTCTTTATTCCCAATCTACTGTGGATATCAACAATCAAGAGGTATTAGTCATGCCTAATGAAGCTGTTGTGGAAGTGTTTGGAATGGTTTGTTCTTTTTGTGCTTATGGGTTGGAAAAAAATCTATCAGACCTAGATAAGATAAATTCTAAAAAATATACTAATGGAGTTTATGTAGATATTGATAATCAATATCTGAAAATTGCCTTTCAACCAAAATCACAGATTGATTATAAAAAAATTCATTCGTTGATCATTGATGCAGGTTTTACCCCAAATGCCATTTATTCAATAGAAAAAAATGAATTAAGTCAACATACAATTGATAAAACAGGAAATATGAAATCAATGAAGCATATGCATAAACATGACCATGGAGATTCTCATGACCATGATAGTATGTAATATTCAAAATGTTCAATAAAAAACTTTTTTTAGCCTTTCTATTTTGTAGTTATTTATTTTCTCACCCAGTCATTTTTAAGGGAGGGAAAGTTTTCTGGATTACTCAACAACCCAACTCTTTTGATTTTCGATTTGGAAAATCTCTTTCTGCCAATTGGCTT
>Ga0181585_10001964_pt1 | contig 18243 bp, 18 predicted proteins | sample 071ome_29_FD_132469 | JGI IMG/M metagenome (GOLD analysis project Ga0181585, IMG submission 132469) | Coastal salt marsh microbial communities from the Groves Creek Marsh, Skidaway Island, Georgia - 071407BT metaG (megahit assembly) | ecosystem: Environmental > Aquatic > Marine > Intertidal... | reverse complement strand
TAACTTTTTTATATATTTCTTCTAATAAGATTTTTATTTTCATCTATTAACCTTTCATTTATATTATACATTTTATTACTTAATTTTTTTTCAACACTTACCGTTGATCTTTTTGAAATATTTAAAGATTCGCTCATCGTGTTTTACTTTTCAATTTATATCATTTTTAAATTATTTGTAATATAGTATTGTTTAATACATATAATTCAGTTTTACTTTCAAAACTACTAGAAATATCTTTCTTACTCCTTTCTAATTCTTTTATTTTACTAGTTTTATTCGATGCTTCACTATCAAACTTTTTATTCCAATCATCTAATGATTTTAATAGTGCTTCCAATTGCACTTTACGATCTTTTATTTTAATCATTTCAGATTTTTTATAATCAACATTTTTGTAATTTAATATTATTTCCATTTCATCCGCATCCACTTTCAGTTTTCTTATAATACTTTCTTTTAACTCATCATATACTGTTTTAAGTTCATCAGTATTAAGATTTTGCCACTCAAATGGCACTTTAACTTTACTTATTTTTAATCTTTTACGTTCTCTAAATCCTTCGGTTTTTCTATTCAATAAACAATAAATCAATAATAAAATTATTATAATATTAATATGTTTTATTATTAAAAACAATTATGATCTACTTATACTTTCTCCATCTATCACTTTCTTTAATTTTTTTTCATACGAATTAACTTTCATATCTACTATATCACTTCTACCAGTATGCGATTCTATTATTTTTCTCAATCTTATATACAAACGAGTATTACTATCTACTCTACTATTCAACTCTTCTCTTAAAAGTCTTTTAAACTCTTCTTTTTGTAATTCATATATTGATCTATTTTCATCTTCATATTTTCCTACAAAATACAATGCATCTTCTTCATTTAAATCAAACACAGGAGTCTCTTTCAAATATTCACTTATCAACATTAATAATTTGCAATTCATTAAGATCTTTACTATCACTTTTAATGTATTATTATTTGTTATAACAATACTATCATCTTTATTATACTTATATTCTATCTCTGGACCTCTTAAAAATAATCCAATTTTAGTTATATTTGTACATTGTAATGTAAAATTATTTTTAATATAATTACACGCAGTTGTATCTATCTCATCAGGAATATTATCTACTGTTATAATTTCTCTAAATCTAATAAAAGGTGCATAAGTTCCATATTTATTATAATCAAAAAATAGTCTTACATCTATTTTTTTATTTTTCTTAATTATTGCTTTAAGTATTTTATCTTCATTTCCATCTCCGTAATATTGAACTTTTAATATTTCATTCCAAACTAACTTTTCTAAATCAAATGTTGAACTATTTATACACATTATTACATATTTTGACACTTCTTCGGTAAATAATTCATATATTTCATAATCTTCACCAATATCAAAGCTATTATTTAATATTTCTACTAATTTTTCATATAATTTATTAGCATCTTTATCTATTAATGGTTTTATTATACATTTCTCTAATTTTAATAATTTATTTTTATAATAATCGATATTTAGATTTTCTACAATTTTATCTAATATTTCTTTATTAAAAATTACTAATGTTTCAATATTAAGTTCATCAAGATGTTTTACTCTCTCTTTAAATAATATATCTTTCGCATAATTTTCCATTTTACTTTTATTTATTAAGATTATCATTTTTTAAGCTTGTAAAAAAAATAATAAATCATTAAACTTTACTCCATCATCACACATCACCATATCATATACACCTGTTATATACCAAAGTTCTATATTATTCTCATTAAAATACGCATAATAATGAATATCTTTAATATCATTTTGCATTACAATTGCATCCGAAATAGTATATCCTTTAAAACCAATATTATTATTTGTTATTATAGTTTTAATATTTTCAACTTCTTCATCACTTATAGTATCCCAATGCATTAAACCATTTAATAAAATATTTCCAATATTACTATTTTTTTGTATAACATTATAACATTTATAAACTTTTATATTTCTATATTTATTTTCAAATATTAAATCCATTTATTATTATTTTTATTTCATTGTTTTTATATTTTATTCAATATAGTAAAATTAAATATGGGAGAATATAAATTTTCTAATTCAAACTTAGATTTTAATGAATTACTTGATAAATATAAAAAGCTTAATACAACTTACAGTGATATTGATGATATTAAAATTAATATATATGAAAACTGCAATTTATTACAAGATCTTACATCAGTTACTACAGGAACAACATTTACAGTTCTTTCAACAAATATTAGATTAAGTAGTTTTAAAAATAATTATGTAATTGCAGATACACAAACATTGGATTTAGATCAATCATTTTATAATAATAATACAACTCTTTTTACTACAGTGGAAAGTGAAACGTATATTAATAATATTAATTTAACTAATATTATTAAAACACATTTTGTTTATACTAATCCTTTAATTTATCCAAGTAAAAAAATAATTATTAAAATTAATTTACCTAAAGAGATTGTAGATAAAGATAGAACTGGAGCATTGCAAATTGATATGAACGAAATTAAAGAACATTTCCATTCTTTATTTGATACTTTAGAACTTGATATAAATCAATATGTAACTGGAAAACACGGAGAATTAGAAGCTACTAATCGAACACCAAGTGGTACGCGTGGTGGTAATGGACAAAATGCAATAGTAAACAGTGCTGGTCCAGCTATTAATATTACAAATAATAATCCATCTTATTTTAAATTAAATATTAAAACTAATGGTTATGTATCAGGAGGATTTGGTGCTTCTGGTGGTAATGGAGGTGATGGTAAAATAAATGAAACTGAATTTGAATATTCCAATACTATTAATGATGAAGCTCAAATTTTTACTCCTGTTGAGTTAAGCGCTAACCCATTTAATAATGCCAAATTTGTTTCAATTGTAAGTGAATTAAATGTAAAATTAACATCGTCCGGGTTATTTGACTATTATTACTGGAAAAATGTAACTCATTATTATTGGAATGGACTAATAGGAAACATCCCGATGGATGATATAAGAATAACAGGTGTTCCAATTCCCCCCACTAATCTAGAACCAGCTGAATTCCCAGAAATTGACGTGGGTTCATTCGAGACTTCAACTACAATTACAAAAACCACAAAGCAGTATATAGCAGGAACTAAACATCAAGACTATACCAATGTATGGTATATTAAGGAGGTGTATCACAATTATGTAAAAACATTAGCAATTCCACCAACTCCTGGAAATACTGGTTCTAAAGCAAACTATAGTAATAATGCTCAAAATATTTTTGATACACGGATTGGAAACAATGGAACTGCTAATGATGGTACTGGAGGAACAGGAGGAACTAAAGGAAATCAAAGTGGAATTACTAACATTTCAACAGATGCTAACATTAATATTTATTAATATTATTGAACTATAATCAAAATTTTACTAAAAATAATTTTAATTTTAAAAATATTTATAATAATATTGCTATCAACAAGAAAAAGAACTAATAGTTAATTATTCTTGATAATACTTATTAAAATAACATAACATTATGGATTATAGATGGACAGCATAGAATTAAATCATTATATTTAGAACCTAAAACTACAATAAAATTATGATTTAATAGCAATTCAATTAATAATATAAAAAGTTATCCATTTATATATAATAAATAATATTATTGAAGATCTTGCATCATATAAGTCCAATAAATAAAATATAAATAATTTTTCAAATAACTATTTAGATTTTTATATTCTAATTAAACATCAAAAATTATAAAATATCCAATAAAACCTAAATAAATCAAAAATCAACCAGGATAGAAAAACAACTTATAATATTTAACACCATCTATTTCTTCTTCTTTTTCTATATCTACCAAAGTTCCCGAAAAACCACTATAATACCCTCTATATTCTTCTTCAGGATCATAAGTTGCTTTATAACCTTCACGTAATATATCAAAATATGTAGGATACCTTAATATCTCGCTTTCATACTCATAATCTAGAATAACGACTTTAGGTTCATTAAATACACTAAATAGATGATTTGGCATAGCATAATAAATATCCTTATAAACAATATAATATCCATTACCCTGTTTGTGTATTTTAAGACCATCCAACATTTCCTCAAGATTACCAACTATTTTTTCAATATTTTCTAGTTTTTTCTCAAGATCATCAACAACCTTGCTGAAGATATCAGCAATAGTATCGTCTTTCAACAGTGTAAAGAAGTTCATTTCTCAAAAAATTAATAAAAGCTTTTTTCATTTTTTTATTAAAAATACATATTTTTTTACATATTTTTTTACACTTCAACAATCACCACACAATCTTATTAGAAACTTTAAAAATCTTATTTTTTATACTAATAATCAAACATCATCAATAGGAATTTCATCATAAAAGAAATATAACGTCAATAACATACGCATACAATTATGAATATGTTTAATATGAACACAAGATTGTTCTTTATATTCTTGTATTTCAAAACGAAACTTATAACATTCTTTTATCACGTCTAACATATTGCTAAAAATAGGAAAACCTTCAACATTATATATAGATGAATCACGGATATCATTTCTATCTTCCGGTTCTATAATATCTTCTGGTATATAATAACTATAAATATATAATCCTTTAGGAACTACTTTAATTAAATTTAAATAAATCATCAAAAAACCTTGTCTAGTATTTTTATCCACACAACTAATATTACTTAAATCTTTAATTTCACCTATTTTATTTACTAATAATACCTCATTAATATAAGATTCTTTTATCAACTCATCATATTGTTTAGATAAATCAAAACCAATTCGTTCAAGATTATCTTTAATAAACGTAAGTCTTTCCACAGGCATTTTATATGTATAATATGTATATAATATACATCATTTTTTATTATCATTCAAAAAAATCATCATAAAAAGGATAGAAACGCCAGTTATAATATTTAACACCATCTATTTCTTCTTCTTTTACTATATCTACCACAGTTCCATATAAACCAGTATAATAATTTTTATATCTATATTCTTCTTCAGGATCATAAGATGCTTTATAACCCTCACGTAATATATCAAAATATGTAGGATATCTTAATATCTCACTTTTATACTCATTATCTAAAATAACGACTTTGGGTTCATTAAATATACTAAATAGATGATTTGGTATATTATAATGAATATCTTTATAAACAATATAATATCCCCAATGGACAAGGGATATTTTAAGACCATCCAACATTTCCTCAAGATTATCAACTATTTTTTCAACATTTTCTAGTTTTTTCTCAAGATCATCAACAACCCTTTCGAAGATATCAGCAATAGTATCGTCTTTCAACAGCGTGAAGAAGTTCATTTCTCAGTTAATAATAAAAAAATATAAGGTCAATAACATACGCATACAATTATGAATATGTTTAATATGAACACAAGATGGTTCTTTATATTATTGTATTTCAAAAAGAAACCTATAACATTCTTTTATTACGTCTAACATATTTTTAAAAAAACGGAAATCCTCTAAGATCATAAACAGATGAACAAATAACTGGATCATCATCAATTGGTTTATAATTAAGTATAAATATTTAATCCTTTAAGAACTGGTTTAATTAAACTCAAATAAATACACAAAACCAAATCTAACATATTTATCATTAGCTATATTACTAAAAACTACCTCATTAATATAAGATTCTTTTATCAACTCATCATATTGTTTAGATAAATCAAAACCAATTCGTTCAAGACTTTCTTTAAAAACGTAAGTCCTTCTACAGGCACTTTATATTAAAATATACAATAATATCATATTATACGTGTGATTCATAATAAAACGTTTCATTATATTTTTCATCAAAACTTACATTATTATTTGTATATTTAACATATGTATCTCTGTATTCTTCATCAGAGCTTAGGTCATCTTCTTCTTTTTTAACTAATTTCTTTTTCTCTATACAACTACACATAAATATATTTGAAAACATTTTTTTAATATAACTCATTTTATTATTAGTATCCATAAACTAATAAGTCTTCTTCTTCTATTTTAACTTTTTTTTTAGATATAGGCAAACATTTACACATTTTAATATATAATAATAAAATATGTTAATGTCAAATAAATCTATTAATTTATTAAAAACTAATACTAATACTATTGCACACGAACTTATATACACTGCTATAAAATGCGATGTAAATGCAAATATCTACCGAGAATATTCTGGATACTTATCATTATGTAGCAATTTAATCGCATTTCCTTTAATTATTTTAACAAGTATTTTAGGTATAGTTTCTACAATGCAAACAGTTGAATTAGAGGATAAAGATAATGAAAATTATTTACATACTAATTCTAAAACAAAAATTGTAATTTCTATTCTTAGTATTTTTGTGGCTATAATGTCTGGATTACAAAAATATTGTAAGTTTGCCGAAAGAACTGAAATTACAAAAGGTTATGCTAAAAACTTTGAAAAATTAGGTCATAGTATTGAAAACTTTTTATACGAAATTAAAAATAATACGATTTCAACACAAACTGAAATATTTGATAAATTAATTACTAATATATTTAAAGATTTTGAAATTTTAATAACAGAATGTGATGATCAACCATCTAATATGGCAGATAAACAATCTAAACTTTTTGATGAAAAAGCAAAGATCTTAGTGAATAATGCTGATCAAGATTTATCTGGCGATGATGAAAATAACACTGATACTATATATTGTTGTAGAAGTATGACAAATTGTTTAAGTTTTTTATGTAATTGTTTTAAATATAATTATGATAAAAAAAAACATCCTGAATATAAATCAACCTTAATACCTTTAAATAATTTAGATGTTGTTATTAACAATCTTAAAACTAAATACAGAAGACCAGTAATACAACCACAGTTACATCCAATATCACAAACAATGCCACCAATAATAAGAATGTATCCAATAATAAATAATAATTAAATGTATTATATAATACCTGTTATAACATTATTTTATCATATATATTCTATAGAATCATATCATAATTTACTATTTATTTAAAAATGATCACATATTAATTTAATTAACAAAATGTTATACTTTCAAGAAACTTGCTGGTATTATACAAATGGTTATGAATGTAAATATAATAACTGTATGTTTAGTCATAATTATGATAAATGTATCGAAGCAATTTCTAAAAAACAATTTACAGTTTGTATTGAAGGTATTAATTGCAAACAAAAATGTAATAAAATACATAACCTAGAATTTTGCAAATTAATTACACAAGAATTAGTTAATACTCAAGAATTACTTAAAAACCAAAAAAACGAAATTGATTCTTTACAAATCAATAACAATATACAATCTTATCAAATTGAATGTTTTCAAAAACATTACAATATTTCTTCATCACCAAATGAAACCTTACATTTGTTAAATGCTAAAAATGCATTAACTGAAAAAGATCAAGAAATTGAATATTTAAAAAGTATAAAAAAAACTTATGAATCTCAAATTAATAAACTTGTTCAAAAAAATACAGAACTACAGAATACTAATGATACTTTACAATTATTATATGACTGTAATAAACTGATATAAACATTAGACAAATTAAAGTAATTAGGAGGTATCAATTCCTCTGATTGGTTGTGTGACGCAATTGGTTAGCGTGTCAGACTGTTAATCTGAAAGTTCTAGGTTCGAGTCCTAGCACAACCGTTTTATTTTTCTAAAATCATTTAAAACAATATTAAATTATTATTTTTAAATGATAAAACAAATTATAGTTACTAATATAATGCTATATTGTTCATATAAATTAATAAAAAATATTTATATAGCATCTAAATCATTAGATGGTTTTATTTAAATTTATCATAAGGTGATCCGGTTAATGTTAGATTATATTTCATTCTTGATCTATATAATTTAACAATTTCTTTAGTATTTTTTAAAGCTTTATCAATATTATCTATATATTTTTGATTTTTTATTTTAGTTTTATATAACATTACTAGATCGTAATATGCTAAACAATATTTTTTACAGTATTCCATCATCTTTGTATCATCTTTGAACATTAATATTAAAAAATAATAGCAATGTGTTATTCCACAACATACTAGTGCTCTACAGTTTGTAGTTTCTTCATACATTTGATCATAAAATGCATACAATGCCATATTCCATTCATTTTCTTTATCATCTTTGTATATATTAAGCATCTTATTAGAATGTGATTGTAATAATCTAAATTCAGTATCAGCATCCTTTAAAAATAATAATGTTTCATCCATTAATTCGGAATACTTTGGATGTTCAATATTTTTATAAATATAATCAGTTTGAATAGTAAATATATGTTGTAATTTAGTAGTAGCTATTTCATAACTACATAAAGCAACTGAAAACTTATTTTTATAACTGTTTTGCAATGCATTTATTTTTGTATAAAATTCTTTTTCTTCTTCTTTAGTCCATACTAAATCTTGTTCATTACAATCCTTTTTATGTTTTTTCCATCCAATAACTTGACATTCTTTACTACAAAACCATACGGATTTACATTTAGCACATTTTTTAGTTGCATTTTCAATACCACAATTAAAACAACAAACCATTAAAATTATATAATATTATTCAATCATTTTTTTATAATAATGTTGGATACTTATTTGAATTGTAGAGATAATTGTAATACTAAGTAATACTACAAATATCGTAAAAAAATTAATACAATCTGGTTTAATAATGCTATACAAATAATCACAACAATATATAGCAATTGCCATTTGACCAAAAATAATCATTACCCATTTAATATACCACAATACACTATTCAAAAATGTATTTTTGTTAAAGTTTTTATTAAACTCTTTAAGATTTTTATTTAATTCTTTTAGAGATACTCCACTATCAACTGGAATATAATCTTCATCATCAGAACTATAATTATCAGAACTATCACTAGCCTTAATTCTCTTTCTCATATTGTAAGGCATATATAACATATATTTATGTTATCATTTTTAAAAGTCATCACTTACTTCTATCTTATCAGGAATAGCACTTTTACCACTTTCAATATTAATACTTCCAATTTGATATTCTGCTACTTTAGCATCAAAGAAATTAGTCTTACCATCTACGGCACTATATTCCATAAAATGAAATGGATTATTTTTCATATACTTTTTATTATATCCTAACATAACCAATACACGATCACCAATATACATTATATAATCTTTCATTAAATTACTATTCATACCTATCATAGAACATTTAATACTTTCGTTTATAAATTGATCTTCAATATTAACAGCCTCATCAAACATCGCATATACTATATCTTCAGGAACTTTATTGTCCAAATATTGATATAACATACAAGCAAACTCTGTATGCAAACTTTCATCACGACTTATTAATTGATTTGCAAAACTTAAACCTGGCAATAATCCACGTTCTTTTAACCAAAATATAGCACAGAAACTTGCTGAAAAAAATACACCTTCTACTATCGCAAATGCAACTAATCTTTGTGCAAAAGAACATTCTTCATTACCTATCCATTTTAAAGCCCAATCTGCTTTTACTTTAATAGCTGGAAATGTTTCAATTGCTTTAAATAAATCTTGTTTTTCTTTTTCATCTTTACAATAAGTATCAATTAATAAACTATAAGTTTCTGAATGAACAGCTTCTATAGCTATTTGAAATGAATAGAAACATTTAGCTTCTGGTATATTAACATCTGCTAAAAAACGTGTTCCTAAGTTTTCCATAACTATACCATCACTACCAGCAAAAAAAGCTAATATATGATTCACAAAATATTTCTCATCTTTAGATAATTTATCTAAATGTTTTAAATCTTCTGCAAAATTAATCTCATCAGCTACCCAATAAACAGAAGATTGTTTCTTATACATTCTAAATAAATCATTATATTTAATAGGAAATAATACGTATCTTTCTGACGAATCTACTTCTTTTAAAATAACCTCATTTTTGTCAAACTCTTTAGAATGATAATACATATTATTTATAATTAATATTTTTTTATATATATATAAAAATGATATAAAAATTGTAGATAATTTAAATGTCATCTAACTCTTGTCCAATATGTATTGAAAATTATAGTAAAACCAAACATTTCAAAGTTGAATGCTTTAATTGTGATTTTACGGCTTGCCGTAAATGCATTAGATATTTTGTTATTAATTCTTCTAATAATAGTGTTAATTGTATGAGTTGTAAAATAGTTTGGAATGATAAGTATATTAGTAATGCTCTATTACCTGCTTTTTTCAAAAAAGATTACAGAACCCATACTAATAAAAATAGTATTGAAGAACAATTAGCACTTCTTCCTGATACACAACCTGAAGTTGAAGTTATTATAGAAAGAGAAAAAGCAATTGACGAAAACAATAAAATTAATAAAATGAAAATTGATATTTACAAATATATTGACAGCTATAAGCAAACTAAAATATCAGATTTTATAAGAGAAATTAGAGTTGAAAATAGCAAGAAAATTGATGATAAATATCAAGAAGAGTTGAAGAAGCCACGTAATGAAAGAATGAAAAAATCAAATATTTCTAAAATGATTTATGATAATAAACAAGCTATTAATATAAAAGCCACAAATCTTTTCAATAAATATATTGAGACTATAAATGAAGATAACAAAAAATATATTGAAGACTCTAATAAAGTAAAAGAATTAGAAAAAAAACAAATTGAATTAAGAAAAATTATTTATAAAGACACTATTGTTACTAAATCTATTTATAATCGTCCTTGCTCTAATTCAACTTGCAATGGTATGCTTAAAACTGATTCTAATCTATGTAGTATTTGTTATCATATAACGTGTTCTAAATGTCTTCAACCTTACAATAAAGATATTAAAGATCATAAGTGTAATGAAGATGATATTAAAACAGCTAAGCTTATTAAACACGATACTAAATATTGTCCTAAATGTAATTTTGGAATTACTAAAATATCAGGTTGTGATGTAATGTTCTGCACCCAATGCAATACGTCATTTAATTGGAAGACAATGGAAATATTAACTAAAAATCTTCATAATCCTCATTATCTTGAATATTTGCGTAAAAATGGAACACAACGTCAAAGAGATAATGTTGTTAATAATTGCACGGCTAATCCAACTATTACTGATTTTGATACTAGACGCTTTAGTAATATTAGAAACTTTTGCTATGATGTTCAATTATTCAACCCTTTTAGAATTATTATGGATAAAGGTATCAATGTTATTCAATATATTCTTCATATAAGTGAAAATGCTAATAATATTCGTGCTAAAATAAATAATTATGAAATTTCAAATAGAAATGCACGTATTAATTTTCTTCTTAACAAAATTAATCGTGATACTTTTAACGAAATAGTAAGTAAAAATTGTTATGAAATTAGAATTTTAACACAAAAAGAACAAATTGTTCTTACAGCTAAAGATATATCTACTGAACTTATATTTAATTTATCAAATAACGAATTAATGGCTATTAACAATAGTATATTAAATATACTTGATTCATCTAGATCTAATAATAGTTTTAGTAAAATTAGTAATAAAACTGAAGAATTCTTTAGACCTTATATAAATATAGAAACCTTTAAAAAAGTTATGGATGAATTAGATAATATTATAACAGAAATTAGAAAAATATCAAAATATTGTATTGAAGAGGATAAAGAACTGTCTAAACTTTATGGTAGATCTGTTAATTATATGCTCAATCTTTACCTTTACTAAAAGTAAATGACCAATTTATTAAATAATATTAAATTAAATGCAGAAAGATATCTTATTTTTATTAATAAAATTGATGATTTACCATTTCCATTTGATGATTCATTATACATTGAAGAAACATTAAATTATTATATATATAATTTATATAATATATGTGAAAAACATAACAATATTAATATTCGTAATATTATATTATCAAAAAAAATATTTGAAAAATCTATAAATAAACCTAAAAAATATAAAAGATTTTTATTAGATATTTTACCAAATATATTATTAATTATTGAATCAAATCTTATAATTAAATAATTCAAAATCTTTCTTAAAATAGTTATAAATTAAATCTAATGATTCTTTATTTAATTTGTCATTAACTTGTTTTGAATTATTAGTTACCTTAATATGTTTTATAAGATCTTCACGTTCTATCTTTACTAATACTTTTTTCAATTCTTCTTCATAATTTTCAAATCTATAAACATCAGTTACTAATTGAGTTTTATAATCTAAATCATATACATAATTACATTGTAATGATAATGGACCCCAATCAGGATCTTTATATTCATCAATATTTAAAAAAAGAATTTTAATCCAATCATTTATATTATTATTTTCTGCTAAAATCCTATGTTTATCTGGACCCATTTTATAATTGTTTTTTAAACATTTATAACTCTCACTTCTATCATTTAATTCATTTGTTTCTAAATCTTCAAAATACAAATGTTTTAATAAATGATTATACCAAGATATCATTCTTGTTACAGGATGTCTAACAAAAACAAAAGAATATTTATTTAATATCTCATCTTTACGTAAATAAATATGCTTATGAGTTTTTTCAATATTCAATAAAGCCGTTATAGTATCACCACCCGTTTTAGGATTATGAATAAATACATATTCATAAGACATTTATCATTAAATAGAAATTATTATTGTAATAACTATTACTTACAATTGTATTATATCTATGTAAAGTTTTTTATTTTATCACACACAATTGCCATTTTTAAATGAACTTTTCTTTAATAATAAAAATGTTAAATAATTAATATTCTAAATAGATATTCTTAGTGCAATACTCATTGCTTGCAATTCTTGAATTATCAATTTAAATGCATAAGGTATTCTTACTTGCGAAGGATCTATATCATTCTTACAATAATTACAATTATATAGATTCCTTTCAGTATTTGATACCATTATCATTCCACATACCTTACAAATATATTGTTTAGAATTATCAGAACAATCTAGCATTTTCTCTTTTAAGAATAAACTTGCACCGTGTGATAATATAGCATCTCTTTCCATTTCTCCAACCCTCAAACCCCCAGCACGTGATCTTCCTTCACTTGGTTGTCTTGTTAAGAATACAATAGGACCATTGGATGATCTTGAATGTATCTTATCACATACAATATGTTTTAATCTTTGATAATATGTTGGACCTATAAATATAGTAGTCTTCATCTGTCTTCCGGTATATCCATCATACATTATTTCATTACTATGTCTTTCCATTCCATAAGATTCCAATTTATTACAAATATCTTCAACCGATAGATCATTATATGGTGTGCAATCTTGAATATTACCTTCAATACATCCAACTTTACCTAATACACATTCCATTAATTGCGCAATAGTCATTCTTGACGGAATAGCGTGTGGATTCATTATTAAATCCGGAACAATACCATCTTTTGTATAAGGCATATCTTCAGCATTATATATCATACCTATACTTGCTTTTTGTGCAATACTTGAAGCAAGTTTATCACCAACAGCAGGTTTGCGATTATTACGAATTCTTATTTTACAAAAAGCATACCCTTCATTATTAATTTCTTTATAATTCATATCTACTGTGCCTTCTTCATTGGGTTTAATAGAAACACTTGTATCAATATTATGTATCTTACCTTTTATTTTTTTTGGCATTATTTTTCCTACAATTATATCACCCGCTTTAACATATGTATTTTTATCAACAAATCCATCTTTATTCAATTTATCGTAATTAAATTGTTTTGATATATCTATTTTTTCAGGATTACAAAATACTTCTTCTTCTCCTGTTGAATGATTTTTATTACATTGTTCTTTTAATGTTTTATAATGTGTACTTACGAATAATCCACGATCTAAAGCATCCCTATTCACTATAATACCATCTTCTTGATTAAATCCACTATAAGTCATTATAGCAACTACGGCATTTATACCTGATGGTAATTCTGCAGCGTGAGTATATTTACTCAATTTAGTTGCTATCAAAGACTTCTGTGGATAATTTAAAACATTTGATAACGTATCCATCCTTGTATTAAAGTTTGTCATATATAAACCTAAAGCTTGCTTGCCCATGGCCGAGTTGGAACTAAAGTAATTTCCCTTTGTTATAAATGAATGATTACTACTCTCAACTTCAATATCTGCAATTTGCACATATTTGTGAGATTCTACTTTAACAGGTTGGAATAAAGCTTCACCTTTAATAATAACATTTTGTTTAAACTCATTAAAAGTTAAATTATGATATTTTTTATAAGATTTTATATAATGAACGATTAATCCACTATCTTGCATTTTTGAAATACAATATTTATATCCAATTTTTTCATAATATCTAATAAGATTATCATTATGACTTCTAATGTTATATAATACTTTAACTTTATCAGTTTCATAATCTTCAATTGGTCTTACATACGAATTAATATTAAACTCATTTAACAAATCAACACATTGATACATAAATCTTAATAAACTATCTTTCATAGTTTTATACATTACTTGCGATGTTGTTGGGATTGAAAATAAACAATTTGATTTTGTTGGATAAGTTCTAATTCTACATCCATCACCACCTTGAAAACCTGCTAAGAAATGACGTTTAGTTTCCATACTACCATTCATAATCCATTTTGGAATTGGTTTACGAACAGTTTCAATCTTTTTACCATATGAAATACCTAACATTATTAACAGCGTAGGAAATGGACCATTATAACATACATCAAATGTATGATGTTTACGTCCAGATGTTGAATGTGTTCTAAATCCTTCATTAATACGATTTGCTTTAAACCCTAATTTAACTATATCATCGTTAAAATGTTCAGCATCTATTTGTTTACCAAGTGATGCTTGAACTTGCGGTGTTCTTCCACCGTGCTTTTTATCATATACATTAATAGCACCATCTGCCAATATAAATCCAAATATACCTGATATAATAGGCAATCGACTATCATTACTCATTAAAGGAATATAATTAAGTTCTTTAAGTTTTTTCATATGTTTCATAATTAATGATGGATTCACATTTGCCATTATTAAACGTTTTTCCATTATATCTTCATCAACTAATATATAAGGTTCAATATCTTCATAAAATAACTTATGATAAATATTATTACATAATATTCCTACTTTAGTATCTTCTGTAAATTCAGTTGCACATTTCCATCCATCTAATGTCATAAACTTATGATCATCAGAACATACAATAGTCTCATTACCATACAATGTTTTTATTTTAACAATTGGTTTAATATTATCATATATTTTATGATTAACTACAGTTGTTGGTGATGTTGTCATTTCTTTTAAATCAAAAGTTATAACTTTATCACCAATCTTAATATCTTTAAGTTTTTTATAAGTTCCATCATCCATTAATAATTCTTCTTCAGTCCAAATACATTGGTAAGTATTACGAGGTGCTTGATTATGATTCGCAAATGGAATATTTGCACCTAAAACACCAAACATTAAACAAGGATGAATCTCACAATGTGTATATCTAGGAATTAAAGAAACACCTGAACATTCTTTAGTTAAATCTTTTGGAAACATTGCTATCATAGAATGTGCAGTTTCATCTATATCTAAATATTCTATAAATCCTTCTTTGTCATCTTTACCCATTATAGATGGCATTATAAATCCTTCGAAACACCATTTCTTAAGTTCTTCAATACCATATTTCTTTAAAAACTTATGAAACCTTAATTCATTATTGTCATCTACAATAAATAGAGGTCTATACATTCTTCCACCCTCTGTAGAAATACTTAGAATATTCTTCATTCTATCCCAATATATCGCTGTTATAGGATTTATTAATCCTTGTCGTTTATAAGATTTTAAGTTTTTATACAATAACTCAGGATCTGTATGATAACCAAATAATTCACCATTAACTATTATTAAAGAATTATAGTTTTTAAAAATATTTTGTAGAAAACTAACACGATCATCAATATCATCTACATATTCAATAACATTGTTTTCTTTTAATAATATTTTTATAAATATATTACAATAATATATTGAAATATTAGTGCTTAAAGCCATATTTTTAACTAAACCTACTGGAGCACCTTCTGGTGTCTCGCAAGGACATATAACACCATAATGAGAATTATCTAATTTTCTTGGTTGAACTAATTTACCATTCTTTTCCATAGCAGTATTAATACGTCTTAAATGTGATAAAGTGCTATGATGACACATACGATTTAACACTTGCGATACACCTTGTTTAATATTCTGAAAACTACCAATTGTCTTAATACCCCAATTACCAGTGCTCAATGCATATTTTAACCAACTATCCAATAATCCTTGTTTAAAATATTTAGTAATATGTTGTTTATCACTTATTAAATCAACTACAAAAGTGCTATCATTTCGCCATTGATTAATATCTTTTTCTATCATAGTTTTTAGTTCCTTAGTAATTTTTCCATAACATTGACGGAATAAATTAGCCATTAACATACCAGGTGTATCAATACGTTTGTTAATATAACTATCACGATTATCATAATTTTCATAACCTAAGTAAATTGAAATTGCTTTATTTATCATATATCCTAAATATAATGCTTTCTTATTTCTTCCAGTAATATGAGGTAATAGATCAGTTTCTAAAACAGCTTCAACATTTTCAATGGTTTTATTATTTCGCATATTACCAGTTATATTTCTTAAAATATATTCTAAAGCATCTTCACGAGTATATACACCAACTGCATCATCACAACACGCTTTCAATTCTTCTAAAATATGTTTATTACGATTTTTATCTATATTATACAGCACGTGATGTATAATCTCATTATCTGACAAAATATTTAAAGCTCTAAACATAATAAATACTGGTATTTCAGTTTTAAGAAATGAAGTATTAATACGAATAACTCTTCCCATATGATTCGATTTTTTACTCATTGACAATGAAATGGTTTTTGTAGGTAAATAGAAAGGTTCATTCATTGATCTTATTTCCGTATGTATTATATCAATGTTATTCGCAGGTTTAAAGATCAAAACATAGTTTTCTTTAATACGATCTTGATTAATTAATACTTTTTCGTTTCCATTTACAATAAAATAACCACCCATATCATAACGGCATTCAGATATTATATTTTCGTGAGGTATTATACTCAATATACAAGCTTTTGATCCAACCATCACTGGTAATTTACCAATATAAATATCTTTCAGTTTTTTTGTTTTAGTTTCATTATGATTTTCATTTTGATTATATATATTAGTTATTATTCTAACATTAACATATAAATCACAAGAATATGTTAAATTATCATAACGTGCCATTTGTGGTGTCATATTAATTTGAGTTCCATCTTGCTTCTTATAAATAGGTTTAGTAAAATGTGGTTCTTCAACATATATACTAATTTTTTGATTATAATCGTTTATTTTTTCGTTAAAATCATTTGTAATTATTATAGGATTATAACCAGCAACGATCTTACGTAGTTTTGTATCTAAAAAATCATTATAACTTTCTATTTGATGTCTAACCAGTTGATGTGATGCAGTTATATTACCACCTGAAGAAAAATAAGCATCTAATAATGTTTTTATATTTTCATCAAATGACATAAGTATATATTTTTATATATTTTTCATTTCTTATATCATTTTTATGTATTAAATTTTTTAATGTTATCTATATACAAATCAACAGAATGATTATCTCTTAAATCTCCAATGTTTGTAGCACAAGTACATAGTGTGCTTAAAAATCTTGAAACAAAAGCATTATAAACTTTATCTTTTTGTTGTATTCCGTTTTCCAAACAAATTGAAGAATGAACGTGGTTAAACTTACTTCTTAATGGCATCTTCGTAATTATATCTCCTTTATTTTTATATCTTACAGAGTGTTTTATATTTTTATTGAAATAATTTGCAAAATCTTTATTACCAGGTCTAGGTGATCCTATTGTTAATACATTTATATTAGGATTTTTAGTAGCTAAATGTATATCAACTGCACATACATATGCTAATGCACCACCTAAAGAATGTCCCGATATATAT
>Ga0181585_10001958_pt1 | contig 18302 bp, 16 predicted proteins | sample 071ome_29_FD_132469 | JGI IMG/M metagenome (GOLD analysis project Ga0181585, IMG submission 132469) | Coastal salt marsh microbial communities from the Groves Creek Marsh, Skidaway Island, Georgia - 071407BT metaG (megahit assembly) | ecosystem: Environmental > Aquatic > Marine > Intertidal... | reverse complement strand
GAGTCTCCAATAAGAAAACGACGAGTTCTCTTTTCATTTGGCCGGCGGATCTCGGGAAGTTTTTCAACGTGGTGAGCTTGAACAGAGTATCCTACACCTGTCCCTCCAAGAAGAAGAAACATTGTCTCTGAGAAAGCTGCTGGATGGTCAATAGGTAAATAAGCGCAGTTGTATACTCTGTTTGGCGCAACCTCAATAGGCTTTCCGGCAAACTGCATTGAGCGCATTGAAGGAAGAATCTTTCTAGGCCTTACATAATCTTCATAAACATTGACGATTTCCCCGGCTAATTCTGGGTATTTCTTAACGTGCAAATACATGTTTCTATTTACCAACTCGTCCCAGCTTTCCCTGCGTTGTTGGACCGGGTCGTATTTGGCGTACTTCATGTGCACCGTGATGTCTGATAAGATCTTTGTAGCAAGTTCCATTAATTATCTTCTCCTTCGTTTTTCATTTGTTTGTATTGTTCTCGCAGGTGATTCATCTGCCTTTTTGCTGTATTCTTTTTTAAGTCTTCGATCGATTCATTTGTTGGTTCTAAAACACGAATCTTGACATTGCTGGTGTCCATGTACAAAGGGAAGATTAGCCCATCAGCACCGTTTCTATTTTTTGCGATATACAAACGGCCGGTGTTGTTGTTTCGATCATCAATTGTTCTAGAGAGCGAGCAAATAAAATCAGCAACAAAACACTTGTTGAATGCTTCTGAAATAGCCTCCATCGTTACGATTTCAGCATTGACGCCAGAACGATTTGTTTGACTTGCAGTCCAAATAGGACAAGAATATTTTTGTGCTAGACCTCGTAGGTTTTCGTAGATAGATTCAAGTTCAAATCTTTTGTCTTTATAACTAGTTACGGACTTCAAAAGATCGGCATAATCAACAACAATTGTTCCAACAGAAATACCTCTTGATACTAGTTTTTCCAAGTGGCGGTCAAGAGTCGCAACAGAAGCTGATTTTGTTGGATATTCTTTTACAATAATGGCGCCTTCAATCTCTTTGATTGAGTCTAAAACATCTTCTTTTCTATTTTTTAGTTCGTTTAGTTTGATCTCGGAAATACAAGAATCATATCTTTGTGCTACAACCTTATCAGACAACTCTAGTGTATAGTGAACAACAGTTCTGCCTGCTTTCGCAGCTTGTGCCCCTAGGTGAGCTAAGGCCATTGACTTTCCTGCTCCTGTTGGCGCAATAACAACACCAAGTTCGCCAATGCCGTGACCACCTTGTGTTAGATCGTCAATAAGCGGCCACCCTGTTGTAACCGGATGCCTTGGCTTTTCTACATACCGAGCATCAAAGTCTTTGATAAAGTCGTGACCAAAGTCATTGTCCATTCCAAGCTTTAGTGCTTCGTCAATAACTCCTTTTACCTCATCAAATGAAGAACTTTTGATCAAAGAGATAGAATGCAGAATAGCTTCTTGGAGTTTTTGTTTCTTGCAAAAGTCTAATGCCTGATTCTTAATGTAATCAGAATCTGCTACAATCTGATTTCCAATAGATTTTGCAACAAAGTTCCGAATCGTTGCTTGGACTGACTCTGGAAGATCTGTAATTTCAGTTCTTACCAAAGTTTCTAAGGTTTCTTCGGACGGGTGCACACTGTATTCTGCTCTGTGTCTGAAAACAAGCTTTGTTAGTTCCTGCAAGGCTTTGTTCTCAAAAAAAGACACATCCAAAACTTCTTCCATTTGATCGGCAAAAGGACGATCGAACATAATAAGCTTGCAAAGTTTTTCCTGGAAAGACTTGCCAAACTTCTCAAACCCGTCTTTATTACCAAATGTTGTCTCTTTAATCATAACTAAGCTCCTTGTTTGACTAGGGTTCTTTGATTTTCCATTACCATTCTAGAAAAAAGACGAAGCGAGGACCAATCATAAGCGCCCAGCCCCTCTTTAATCAGTTTCGCATCAAAGTCTTTTTGACTATACGAGAACGACTCATTATACACTTCTTTGATGCCGTCCGCAACCCCAATCGGAATGTTCGGAGCATAAAGTTGCATCATCTTGTAGTTGCTGTGTAAAAGATCTTTGGACTCCAAAAGCTTTTTATGGATAGACATTTGTTTCTCTGCTTTCTTACAACTTTTAAGAATGTCATCAATCCCATAAAATTTATTCTCTGAAAGGAACGGAAAGGCCTTCACAAGCGTTTTGATGCCAACACCCTTTACACCGGGTAGGTTGTCTGATTTGTCGCCCTCTACGGCCCTTGCTAGCGCCATATTGACTGGGTGCACTTTATACTTTTCTGTTACTGTTTTATGAGTCTCAAAACTATCTGAAATGGGACGGTATAAAATAGTATCGTTAGAGCAAAGTTGCAAAAAGTCCTTGTCGCTGGATACAATAATCTTTACTGCGTCTTTTGAACCTGGAAAAGCACATAAATAAGCAATAATATCATCAGCCTCTATTCCTTCGTGGAGGTATTGCTTTACCGGCAACGCCTCCAAATATTCTATCAAGCTCAGTTGTTGCCAAACTTTGTTTTTTAGTTTGTCATCGTCAGTAAGGTGGTCATAGTTCCAGTTCATTTTGATTGGCTTACGACCTTCTTTATATCCTTTGTTCTCGGATCTTTTGCGAGTTGCCCCTCCTGGTCCGTCCCAGCAGATGTGAACTTCTTGCGGATCAATCTCACGAATACATTTTTGCATTGACTTGAGAAAGCCATAGAACCCACCGATCGGATCTCCATTAGGCCCAAGAGAAGGGTTTACAACATATGACCTCAAAAACATATTGAGGGCATCAATGATCATAATCTTTTTATTTGGCATTTGCAAACCACCCCACGCTCAGAAAGTAATCGACTAGTTCTTCAGCCATCGGCGGCGGTAAGAAACCAATCTGTCCCTCAAGCGTGCCGTCTGCTAGTGTGTTCGCAAACATAATGGTTTTTGTAGAAGCTGTGGCTCCATTGCTTGTTTTCCAAAGTCTTTCAAAATGGTCTTGGATTGACTTTTGGCGAGAATACATTTCTTCTGGTGTCAACCTAGTAAAAGCTCCCTCTTCTGATAGCCGAAGAAACGGACTGTATGCGTCTCCGGATAATGCATGCCAGCTTGTTGCAATCAAAGTTTTTCCATCTTTTCGCTTTTCTCTTGTAACACCATACCGCTCTCCATGTGATGGGTTGTGGTATTCAACTAGTTGTCCCTTCATAATTTCATTTCTCCTATAAATTTTTCGTTGACAGAGTAAATCACTCGTCTAATGCCAACATGCCGCATTGCAGTTTGACACATGCAACAAGGCTTTGACAAACGCCACTCTCCTTGTGAGTTAATACGCACGACATAAATGGTTGCCCCGGAGGTTGAGCCTCTGTCAACCCCTAGGATACAACCAAGTTCTGCGTGAACAGTGGCGTGTTCTGGTTCTTTCTTGAACTTAGCCGCAAAAGAACTAAACTGGTTCTTATTGACGCCTAAACTCAAAACTTTTGATCCCTTCGCTAAAACAGCACCGTGCCTAAACACAGGAAAGTTAGAGTTGCTGGCCTGCTTTGCAGCAAGGCCCAGCATTCTCTTTTCTCTACTCGTCGGTGCTCTCTTCGTCGTAGTAATCTTCTGCGTTTCCTGTTCTTTCATCAAATTTCCTTACTACTACCTCATCCATAACATCTAAGACTTCACGTCGGAATAGAGGATCTTCTAGCTCTTTGAGCCAATCAGTAGCACGGAACTTTTTCTCGCTTCCATCACGGAACGTTAGAGTATACCAAGCGCCGGCCTTTACTCGATCAGAAATCTTAATTGCTTCCAACCAAGACTCTTCATCAAGAATACCTGGGCTGTCTGTCCCAAACATAATCTTGAACTCGCAGTTTCGGCCTTCTGTTCCAAACCTTGACTTTTCTAGTTTGCAGCGCACAAGCTTACCAAGACGGAAGCCAGTTTCATCTGTAATAAAGTTTTTCTTCGCTTTTGAGCCTGTAAGCCAAATCCGAAGCGAATAAACATATGAAAGTGCTTTGCCGCCTGGAGTGAAGTAAGGTGTGGTCATTGCCTCAGCAGCATTTGTGGTAATGTTTGTTTTGAGTTGATTTAGAATCAAAACAGTTGCTTGCTTGTCTGCGACTGGAAGTGAAAGCTTTTCTGTTCCTTTTGCTAGCACTCTTGGCTTCATTGCCATGGTTGCTTGAGGATTGAAATCTTTCTCTAGATCTGCTCTTGCTGGTGTCATAGCCAGCGAGTCCCAAATAAACAAAACACGCTCTTCGGTTTGCTCTAAGATTGTCTCCATTAGCCCAAGCACATCCTCAACGGTAGTTGCCTGAACATAAAGCAAGTCTTCTAGCTCGCATCCTGCTGACGTTAAGAAAGCAGGATCGATTGATGATTCTGAATCAAAATAAACAACCTGAATGCCTTTACGTTGAGCCGAGGCAGCAATCTGTGCCGCCATGTAAGACTTACCCGTTGCCTCTAGACCGGCGATTTCAGTCCATTTCCCAACAGGAATCCCGGCAACTTGACCCTTGCAAATAATAGAGTCAAGCCACCGAGAACCTGTGGGGATCCAATCTTTTACCTCTGTTGGATTTTCCTTTGTAAGATCATGGGCGACAATGGCGCCCATTTTCTTATTCAGAAGGTCTTTTAGATCTTTGATCCCCATAAGCCGCTATACCAAGTCGGATAGTGCGTCGGCAACTCGGCTGCTGCCACCAGAGCGAACAGTCTCACTAGCCATTTCTTCTGGGTCTACATCGTCAGACATAAGAAAAGCATCTAGGATTTCCTGAACTTCTGCCGGAGTCTTTCGGGTTTGCATTCCATCAATGTCCGGAAGATTTGCGAGCCACTCTTCAACTTGGTTCTCATCCTTGGAAAGCTTTGAAGCCTTTGGCCGAGGACGAACCACAGTCTCGGGATACATCTTGCCATTCGGCTTGTCGTAAGTAACCTTGAGATCGAAGCCAGTGTTTGGGTCTGTAATGTCGCCAAAGTCCGGATCCAGCACGGTCTTTAGAAGTTCCTGGTAAACAGTCTTTGAGTATGACCAAACCTTCGGACCTTCATCTTCCTGACCACGAACAATTACAGGCGAGAAGAAACGAGCCTTGGCAGACAAGTCACGAGCCATGTTTCGGCTTTCTTCCGAGCCTTCATCATAAAGCTTCCGCACGAACCGATCAAGCGCATCGTCCTCATTAAAGTTCTTCTTCGGTGAAAGGAACGGCTGAGAGTCGCCCACACGATAGTGGACAAAATACTGCTTGAATGGATCGCCATCAGGCGTAGGAAGAATACGAATCTCATAAGTATTCCCTAGCTCCATCTTTAGGTATTGGCCTCCGGTGCTGCCCTTATTGTTCAGCTGATCCAACTTCTTTTTCATCTTGCTCATATCAATAGCCATGTGTACCTCCTTTGGTTGGCCGTGGCGACCCGAATGGTCACCAAATTTAGTTTATTATACACCAGAGAGTAGCGAACGTCAAGCGTTCGTTTCCCATCGGTCGAGCGCCCGTGAGCGCCTCACATCAGTTAGACGATCGAGCGCCGGATCTTATCCACGTAAAAACGAAAAAATGTCCGGCGGCGATCGTGATGTCTTAGTTTTGGTTTTCTATCAACTGTTCTTGAATCATCGTGCTGTATTGCACAATATATCCATAGTTGTGTTCTAAGTCCGAACGATAAATAACAAATGACGATGCATTTGATGGCTCTGCATTGTTTGCAGCCGTGTTGATGTCTTTAATGTTCATCAGTTTAGCCGGTTCTTTTAGTGCCTCATCGTTCAGAACATAAATATAGCTTGTCTCTCTCGGGAAGTCAAGAGAATAAAAAAGCTTTTTTTCGCCATTCTCGACATTAAATGCCCCAAGCGTTGCAATACGGGCGGTTTCCACCGGATCGTCCGTTGTATTTAGCACGGGGCGCTGGTCCTTGCAAAAGTTGATCATGTGAAAAGTCGAAACAATAAGATCGTTTAGTTGCTCATAATAATTTAGAATATTAACTTCTGGGTTGATCTTTTCTAATGCCATGTTATCAACAATAAACATTTTTTCGATCAATCCAGAGCGTGCAAACTCCTGCATGACCATTAGGGCGGCTCTTTGTTGCAATTTTGCTGTTCCGTTGATTGTATTTGGGTCTGATTTAACAAAGATCACCGTTTTTGGGTTTTCTTTGACTTCTCCCATTAAAACCAAGGAAGTTGCTGCTGATCTTGCTGCTCCATTAACAATAAAAAGTAATTCATCGTCTGCAGCAAAAGCTTTTAATGTTTTTGACCATTTTTTCTTGGTCTCGAACATTTTGCTTTCTAGATCTTCTACTTTTTTTGCTTCAGGGAGCTTGATATCACCTTTTTCAGAAACGCAAAAAACAGAATAATCATAATACTTTTTAAAATGTTCGGCAATCTGGCTTCCGCCGTCGCCAATACCAATAACTTTTTTAATCATAAAGCAATCTTCTTGAGGCTACCGAGTGTTTTACCTGCCTTAAGGGTCGTTCTAAAGTCTCCGAAACGAGTGTTGGAGAAAGTATGCACCAAATTGTCGATCAAATCAAGATCTTTTTTGCTTAAGTCCAAAATAATACAGTCGTGGATAATAAAAGCCAGGCTTGTTTGGCGCCCTTTCAGAAGTTTGTTGACTTTGTTTCCGTTTTCATAAACAACGTCTGCGGTTGTTGACTGAATAACATAGTTGATTGCATGGTCGTCATCGCTTTCAATCGCACGACCAAACGGTGTATTGATAAAATCGTAATGAAACCAATCGGCTTTGATTTTTTCTTTATCGTAAACCTTTTCTAAAGTTTTGTTTGCGGCGGTTTTGCCATAAAGCCACTGGAAAGCTTTTTTCTTTGCTTGATCACGATCCTCAATACGAGAGAACACGTTTTTCATGTTCCATTCGTGAATGTCTTCTTCGGGTTGTTCTTTACCAGCCAGGGCCAACATTGTGCGAAGTTCAGCTGCGTTATAATCCAACTCAACAAAAAGATCGTTATGTGGGCGCACGGCTGTTTTAAACTCGTGCGGAAGGTTAAGAATCGGGAACGTATTTGGCTTTGTGCTCAACCTTCCTGTAATCGTGCCGTAAGGATCGTAGTGCACCCACTTATTTATGCCTTTCAGGCTTCGTAGTTTGCCTTGTAAGGCCTTTGTTGTGCTTGCCTGTGCCGCCACATCAAAATCAAAAAGAACTTCCTTATAGTTCATCTCAGAAAGAAAGCGGTGCACTTCCAATAAATGATCATAAGATTTTGGCTTGGTATAGTTTTGCAGGACGTTTTTAGTTATTTTATTTTTTACCTCGCAAAGGTCAATCAAAAAAGAAAGCGGCATAAAGTCGTACACGCACCATTCTTGGATGTTGAAGTCAACGGCGCTAAAAGCCATGTTGAAAGCTTGGAGTTTTTTCTCGATTTCCAAGTATTCTGGCATAACATCGGCTGGGCAACATTCTTTTAAGGAACGACCACCAGCCCAAATGTTTGCAACTTGCAGATCTTCCTTATCGGTTGCGTGGTGATAGGACCAAGTTTTTGCGGTTTTTGTTTCAACACCGTCAAAATGAAAAACGCCGTCTTCATAGACAGCGTGGCATTTGTTTTTCGTATCAAGGGTTTGGAACATTAAAAAACCGGGGTGAGAGTGATTGTCTTGGACGATCTCCTGACTTGGGCTGCAGTATAGCGCATTGCAGACGGCATGTCAAGAGAATCCGCCACGGCCAAAGCATTATGTAATACTTTATCTTTATTTGGCATCTCGTTTTGGTTTGTTTCTGATAAAAGCGCAAAGAAGTATAGTTTTAGTTTTTGCTCTTTTGTTAATGTTCCTTCTTTATTGATGTTTTCTTTTATTGTTCTTATTTGGTTCTTGCACATCTCGTTTGGAAAATAAACTTTGTCTTTATCGGAAAAGTGGTTTGTAAAACGGTCTTTGTTGTATTGGTTATACATTGTTGTGACCATTGTGTCAAGATAACTAAACTCTAAATTAAAATAGTTAAAAAAGTTATCAGCATAAAACTGCTTGATGTCAACGTTATTTATTTTTCTGAATGGATTATACACCAAACGATAAGGGTTTGCAAGATCTACCTCAAAACCTTGTAAATTTGCTAGCCTTACATAGTCGTTGGTGCTTCTGATGTTTCTAAAGGAAAGAAAGTCTTCAAGGATTCCTGTTGGGTTACCAACTCCTTTTTGCTTTATAACTATTGATAATCCGCTGTTTTCAAAAAATAGCCTTTTCTTAAAGTTTAAGTTATAAAAAGTCAAGGGAAGGATGTTAGAGTATCTTCCAATGTAATCTAAAAAGGTATTATAAAAATCTGTGATATTTCTTATTTTTATGTTTCTTCCGTTTATGTAACCTACAAGTAAACCATAATAAGTATTTAGATTATTTGTGTATGCTTCTAATAAGTTGTTATTGGAAAAGTCTGGTTTTTTTGTAAAGTTATAAAACTCAAAACCAACTTTCTTTTGAAGTATCTTTCTTGTTATTAGATCTGTAAACTTTTTGTATTGTTCGGCTACTTCTTCTAAAACAAAAGAATCTTGACTAAACCCAACAAGCTTGGTATCTTTTGGAATAAGTGGAAATAAGTCTGGATCCAAGAAAAGTTTATAATCTAGATCGCTATTATAATTTGTTCTAACCCTTCTTGAGTAGTTTTGTATGAATTTCCCTATGTTGAATTCTTGTATGGCCATTGTTTTATTGTCTACCAACCGACTCGGCCGCCACCGCCACCGCCTCTGGGAACGACCACAACCCCATCGGTACCGCCAACTGCTCTGACGTACTGCCCGGCAGGAGATGTGTTGATTCTTTCAGCGACGTCTTCCGGTTCGAGTGATATCGGCTCGGCAGCAGAGCCTCCGGCAGCGGGTGGCGTCGACGATGCGGGCGATCCAGCAATTTCTCCGGTAACGGGGTCAAACAATCCCAATGGATTTTCTGCGTTGACAGGGGAACGGATAATTTCGAGTTCGGGCTCGTTACAATCGGTGCCGGCAGAGGCTTCCCAGCTTGCTTCAATTTCTGTATCAAATGATCCGTCTGAGCTAATTGAGTTCCTAACTTTATTGATAAAGTAATACCCACCCAAACCTAAAACGTTTGTGGCAGAGGCGGCCCCAGCACCAAAGCCAATCAAGGAAGGGTTAAGATATATATACATTCCTGGAAAGATGAAGGGTGCACCAAAGGTTGTTATTGTAGCGTCGTACTTTTCTCTTAGCGCTGTTAGATTTAAGCCGCCGGCACGAACAATCCTACCTTCTCTACGGCCTCTAATTTCATCTTTTCTAAACTTAACTGATTTTAAGATGCCTCTATCAGAGCCTAGCTTTAAATGGTAGATCCCTTCATTAATATCCTCTTGTTCATCACCATCTCTCTGTATAGCGTAACCACTACTGCGTAAAATAAAATAACTTATTTCTCTTCTGGGGCTAGGGGATGACGTTGGGTTGTAGATCCTAACTAACTGTGCGTAGGTCTCCGGCACAATACCAATTAGGCTGACGGGTGGGAGCGCTCGGATGAAATCTTGTGCGTCTACGAATCCCCGCAAGTTGTAATAAGGCGCTTGGAAGGCTGCAAATGTCGGTCGGCCTTCGGCAACAACAAAAGTGCCCTGGCTAGCCGTCCGGACTGAGTTGACATAAGAAAATTTATTTGCGATATCGATAATAAAGTCTGTTAGGTTGTATTTTACTTTTAGTGGCCTTATGATCTTCTCAGTAAAAAATGACCTAAAAGCATCAATAGAAATAAGCATATCAGAATAATTATATGCCTTTCGTATACCTGCTGCGATATCTCTGTAGGTGTAAAGACCGGTTACGAATAAGAAGTCTTCTTCCCTTTCCTGTAGAGGCGTTCCTGGTATTTCCTTCAATCCGCTTATTATGTTGTCTAAAAGGTCTCCTAGTCTTATAAAGTCAATGGTTAGGGGGCCTCGCCCTTGACCGACGTCAGCATATTTATTTAGTATTTCCAGATCTAGGGCCTGCCCCAAATCAATACCATCTAGGTTTGGACCAACCTCGTAATCGGCTGCACGTGCGGCTTCTGCAGCAGCATCGATAGCTTGTTGATCCGCAGGAGGCTCCACTGATTCTATTGTTATTTTTCCAACTCTTAGGTCATCACCGGTGCTTATATTTCTTATTACATCTTCTGTTAGATTCCTAATCACAATCTCACTCTGTGCAGCATCATTATTATTAATGCGACTGCTCACCGAACCGATAACCTGAGCCGTGCTGACTTGTAATCTGTAAATCTTATTGCTTTCGATCATCTTCCTAAATATATTATTATAGTTCTGAATTATGTTTTCATCATCAGAACCTTGCAACGCTGCGGCGATGGCTAACTCTTCCTCGGTTGGCTCTTCATTATCTACAAGATCAGAAACACTGGGACGAATGGCGTCCGCCAGTGTGGAGACTGCGCACGGATCTAATTCACCAGAGGCGCCCCCTGGAGTCCCTAGAGTACTTAAATCCAAAATTGCTCTTGCTTCTTCGATCGACTGGATTGCCGTGCCCTCTTCCGGGAGGCCAATTCGTAAAATGTTAAGACTCTCATCTGAGAAAACTTCATCAATAGCGGAATAATAGCTTATGTCTAAGGTTAAAGTACCATCTTCGTTAAAATTAATGTTGTGCTCTTGTAGAGAAAGGCGAAGGTTTGTGTTTGTCTGGCTGATGATTGCTTTGATCTCTTCTATTTTCTGATCTTCAGCAAGGTTGTGGTTGATTGATCGATCGAGTTCCCAACCTAGTTGTGCTGTTATCTCAAATTTAAACTCTACTTGGCCATCTTCGTCTGCTACGCCAATACCAGCACCAATAAGATTAATTAAATCAACACTGTCTCGATTTCTTAAGGCTTCTTCGGCGTCGTTAGTATTGTTGACAACAAAATCGCTTAAACTTTGAAAGAACAATGATATATCAAAGTTAACAAACGACCTAACAGCTTCTGGGTTTGTTCCTTCATAGGACCAATTAACACTTTTAATCCCTGCGCCACCGGCCCTTCCAAAATTGTAGCTAGTTATGTCATCGATGTCTGAGTTTTTTGTAAACGACTTAAACTTAAACTCTAGATCACCATCGCTATGGATTGCATATGAGCCATCAGTCTGTCTTCTATATACTCTTTTAAACAATCTTATCTTTGGAACCAACAAAGACAGATATGGTGTGCGCATTGCGAAGAATGGAAGAAGGCTTGGTCTTTTTTGAAGGAAGTTGATCAGCAAGCCTCCGTCTCTAAAACTTGCTGGTATGACGTTTGTTTGTTTTGTCATTTCCATGTCAAAGAAGTCTTCTATTATCCGTTCGTTTAGTGTGGCCAGGACGCCTTGCTGTCTGTTTAACAAGAAAGTTACGGCTGCTTCGCCAGTTAGCTCTTGGATCTCGCCTGCAAGGGGAATTCCTTCTGACTGAGCAAGGGCGCTCGTTTGTCCGGTTGCTGGATCTATTATAAACGTTGGTATGCCGTAGCTCCCGCCAGGGCCGCCGCCGGCTATTACCTTATCTTCTTCGTCTTTAATTGGTTGGAGCTGGTCGTTCAGCTGGCCCTGGAAACGAGAGGGTGTTATAGGGGGGTCGTTAACTTCTAAAACTTGAGCTCTATTTACCCCGATCTCCTCCAAAGTTGACAAATAAAGGTCTTCGTTTATAGGGTCGCCATTTGGTGTTACCGCAGTGCCGGAACTGAAACCTTGCCGCCGTCGGTCGTTCCATTCCTCGTACGGAATAATTATATTTATACGCAGTTGAACATTCTCATTTATAAGAGCAACTTGTTCAGGATTTAAACGTTGTGGATTAATTGTAGCCATCTAAATAAGCCTCTCGTAGATTTGATCCAATGGAAAAGGAATCAAAACTTCATCCCCAACAGAAAAGTGTGCGTCGGTTGGCTTTTGATTAAACCAAGCAATAATCCACCAAAGTTTTGAGTCTCCATAAAACTCAAAAGCTAGCTTAAACAATCTAGTTCTTCTTTGCCAAATAACGGTTCGCATTGAATATTGCCCTCTTTCCTCATTAGAAAGAGGCTGGGCAAGTGCTGTTTCAATTAATCTTGTGTTTATTAGATTTCTTGATCTTAGTATGTCTTTTGCTGCCGGTGTTCTATTGGCTTGGAAGATTCTTTTGTTTGTGTATCTTGACATTGTTTAAATCTTTTAATCGCTGCTAGCATCGCTTTCGGTTATTGGGGTGAGAGAACGACCCGCCGTACGGGCGCTGGGGGCACGGATTGGGATAGAAGTGTCAATTTCGATCGGCTCATTAAAGTCTTGCGACCGAAATACGCTGCCCTGTAGAACCGGAGGCAGGTTTTCCTCCCTGATGTCGTCGGCGGAGGAGATGGCTCTATCTGCGACATCGCTTCCGACGGAAAAAGCTCGTGTCATGGTTTGCTCGACAACTTCATCACGTATATAATAAGGGTATAAAGCGCTTTCATTAATGAACCCCCTCGTAATGGCAGGCTCTCCTTCAATGTACCCAAGATCGTGCGTGTGAAGGATTGTGGCTGAAAAGCTCACCGAAAAGAAAGCAGGGATTGCCGAACCAACTTCATCAACCCAGCCAGCAGACCCATCAAATTTAAAACTATGGGAAAAGTTGGTTATGCCGCAAACTAATCCACTTTTTGGGTCGTCGCTGGGCACCCCTCGTGATTGGTCATAGATTAAGTTCGCAAATTTTATTCGCAATAAGGGAGACGCCGAGATTGCATTTGCAGATCCTGCTTCAATAAACCCTGGATAAAGAAAATTGATTAGTTTGTTAAGAGAAGCTAAGTTTAATGATGCTTGTTCTTTGCTATGGGAAGGGACATCAAAAGCAACGTCCATTGTTCTTTCAGTTCCTTGAAAAGTTAAAATCGGATCTTGTCGGCCGAAGACTTTTTGAGGGTTCCAACTCGGAGAGAACTTATCGTCTAGTTTAGTTAACAAAGCTGGGAATTCAACCTTATCACCGGAAACCACAGAATAGAAAATAAAATAATAATTCTTTACGTTTGCATAATCGATTATGTAATCTGCCATTTGTTTCTCCTAGCGTTCAATTGAGGCCCTGAACCGTGTTGCATCATGTCTGTCAATCCACCTAGCCAATACTCGGCCATCAAGTTCTATTGTGTTTGTTGTTCCTTGATTGTTGGCCTGCCCTCTAACCAGACTGTTGATTGCATCTGCTAGTCTGTTAGTGCTTTCAGCGCCTTCAGCGTTTGAGACAGCATCAATGATCATTTTTATTCTTTCTAATTGCTCTGCCTCAACGGACGAGCCAATTTGCATTAAGTTGGCCAACGAATCTGCTGTTGCCTTAAAAGCAACCGTTTTTTCTGTGCTGTCGGGAAGTTCATTTAAAGCTTCGCCAACGTCCCTTATAAACCCTGGTACTCCCGAACCCGCAAGGTCGACATTGGCCAGACCTTCCAGTGAAGACATTGCTGCAGCAAAAGAATTAACTTTGTCAGTTTCTAATTTATTGATGTTTTTTACTAGCTTTTTAACTGCTCCACTGCCACCCATGAAGCGACTAACGCCCATTAGTACAGTAGCAGCACTAAACTTAATCAAGGCACCGGCAGCGGCTCTGATGGTGTCTGGATCTAGCCCGTGAAACTCTGAAACCAGGGCAGCAAGGCCTCGAACTAACAACCAGACGCCTGCGCCTGTGACGAGGGCGGCGGCGGCGAAGATTCCGAGTCCAACGACGCCTTTCGTGCTTGCTTTGCTTACGGCACCGATACCGGCGGCCATTGATCTTCCGGCCGGGCCAGCAGCAGCTGCAGCAATTCTCATTCTAAGGCCAAGAAGCCCAGCCGAGAGTGCAGCTGCTGCAAGCCCAGCAGACAGAACCAACAAGGCTGCTTTTGTCGCCCCCATCCCTTCTGTCATGCCTAAAAGCCCATCAACTATATCATTGAGCTTTTCAACAATAGGTCCAACTAATATTGCCAAGTTACCCATAAGAACTTTAAACTTATCCATTGCGGTTGAGGCATCTCTTGTTCTTTGTGCTAGCTCTTCTTGAGTCATTCCGGCGTGCATTAGCTCTGCGGCGGTTTTTTCTACTTCGCCACGAGTTGTTCCAAAAAGTTGTGCCGCTTCTTCCAAGGAGATGTTAAGGGCATCTGAAACTTCCCTTTTTTGGTAGCGGTCCATTTCGTCAAAAGTCAATGAAGATTGTTCCATTGCTCTTTGTAGCAACTCTATTCTTTCTTCTTCTGTGGCATTCAAAAGAGAATACGTATCAAGCAAGTTGCCGCCTAGGACCATGTTTAGGCGACCGGCTGCTTGGGATGAAGCCTCAAAGGTGTCGTATTGACCAACAATGTTATAAAGTTCCTGAACGGACAATCCGGTTGCTTTTGAAGCTGCTTGCAACTCCAAAAAGACATCCATGGCACCGGATCCCATCTTTGCAAACAACTCGCCCATTGCGACAAGATCAGCCGATACTTGACTAAAAGGTATGCCGAGAGCATCTGCTGCGCCGGCGACTTCTCTCATTGCCGTTTCTGTTTCAGCCAAAGACATTCCTGCAACTTTTGTAAATGTCTGTGCCATACCTGCGGCGTCGCCACCAAGCTTTTCTATTTGCGCAGACAACACTGTAAAGTCTTGTTGTGAGTCTCGGGATAGCTCTGAAAACTCGCTAAACCCTGAATACAGCCTTCCCATTGTTCCAACGGCTTCGGCGCCGCTGATGCCCATAAGACCCAAGGATTCTCTAGTGTCAAATGCTGCTCTTGCAAAGTCACGAGAAGCCCCTGTAGCCTGAACGAAAGAAGCACCGGCGGCATCAGCAGCAGAAACTGCCGCTATGGTTGATTCTATCAAACGCTCTACGCCGGAAAAAAGCACCTTTGAAAAACTTAGGCCCTTGGCGGCATTTAAACCATAAGCTTTAATTGCGGCCCCCATGCCTCTAATGCCTTTTCCAGCTTCAAAACTAGCTACTGCCGCCCTGGAGAAAGAATTACTTATCGGGGCAATTTTATCAGCTAAGAGACCGCCTTGTGTTGCGGCGTCATTAATTGCATTTGAGAGGTTTTGTGTTAATTCTAGCTTTTTTTGGAGATTTGCTAATTCCTCTACATCTATGTCTTGCCCTTCTCGTTTTAGTTGCCGAATTTCGTCTTGGGTTTTCGCTATCTTTGTAAGAAGATCCGCTTGTCCTTGTGTTAGCTGATTAGTCTTTACTTGGGCTTCAATTTCTTTTAGCGTGAACTCTAAAGTTTTTTGTTTCTCCTTTAAAAATTCCTTGTAGTTAGCTAATTCTTGTTGATTCTCAAGATCTTGATTTTGATTGTTATCATCATTTGCCATTACAAAGCTACCTTAAAACGAAAATTACTTAATGGGCCACTTCATTCCAGTTTCACGCTCAAAGTTTCTAACAGCTGTATTCAATTTTGACTTTGAAGCGTAAGTGCGAGGGTCGTTCAAACCATATTTTTCAACAGCTTTCATATATCTTTTTTCACCACCGATGGCCCTTGTAAAAGAATCAACTTGAGTTCTTGTTCCGGTAATGTGGGAAACATCAAAAATTCTTGAATAATCTTTAAATCCAAGCATCTTTAATACTGCTGATTTTAACTGAGCTCCTTGGCGAGCAGCATAGTACTCTTGAACCAAATTTAAATTCAATGTGGTATCTTCATTAATTTCTTTTTGTTCAGACATAAAACTCCTCCTAACACAGTAAATAGTTTATAAAAGAAAACCCGCCATAAAGCGGGTTTTCTTATTTGTTGCTTTTTCTTGCTTTTTTTATTTGTTCTTCTTCATCTTCTTTTTGTCTAATCAATCTTTGAATAAACCATTTTCTTAAACCAACTGGGATTGAGTAAGATTCAAACAAAGAAAATCCGCCATGGTATTTTAAGGCAAACAACTCTTCGTATATTACTTCTTGGTAACTAGATGTCAGGCCAAAGGAAGCGAAAGTTGATTGGTAGATCCATTTCAACCTCCGTATCACAGGAAGGACAAACAAAGTCACCCTTCATATCAACTCCTGGCTGGATGTCTTTCATTACCTCTTTAAGCTTTTTGGCGTCACGAAGAGGCATGTTTTCTACATAAGTTCCAACTAAAGCAGGATTGTCATTTACAGAAACAATAATAAGCCTGTAAGTTTCTAAAGATGCTGAAAAGTCAACGTTATGCTTTTTATATTTCTTTTCCTTGTCGGCTAAGGCTTTTTCGTCCTTACCTGTTAAAAAGCGTATCTCGATTTTGGCTTTTGTCTTTGGCGCCGTAAAAGCAAACGTTCCTTTTCCTGTTGCCTCAACACCTTCGGACAAAGTTAGAGGCTTGTTGCGAACACATTCTTCCAAGTCAAAAGTTACTTCAGTCTTTTTCATACAAGAACGACAAACTGCCTCAACGGGATATTCATCACCATAAGCAGATCTTCGTATTTGTGTCAAGATCGCATTTTTGTCTCCAACCAAAAGGTCATCTAAGTCAAAGTCTTTTGTTACGATCAAAGAGTGTAAAAGCTTTTCAACAACAGTGCCTTGCTTTATATAAGACTGGTTTAAAAGAATGTCTTCTTCCTTGGCAGTCATTTGTCTTACTTCCACTGTTGGGTTTTTTCGAAGAGGATGGTCCTCTGGATAAAACTCGCCTCCTGATGGAAGTTCAACAATATCATTTGCGGCCACAAAAGAAAAATCAGCACCTTGCTGGGCCATTGCAGGTGCTGGTTCCGGGGATGTTTGGGGAACTTCGGGAGCCCCCAAACGGTCTTGATTGTTTCTCATTATACTCCTATGAGGTTAGTAAGTTTTTATGCGCCGAAGCTTGGGACAGCAGTGCTGCCGTTATAGAAGTTAAAGAAGTCGTATTTAAGCGTCATTGAAATCTCTGAGAGGTCCTCACTGTCGTATGCCAAATTTTGGCCAAACTGAACTTGCTTAATCCAAGCGTTAGTAAGGGCAAAGCTAATGATGCCATCTTGTCCGTCTTCTCCGGATCCTAAATGCTCAATAGTAACATTTCCGAGCGAATTAACAGAACGACTCTTTGTCATTAGGGAATCGTTAGCTGGAATTTCTCCTGTTGGGATGTTATACCCTGAGTTTGCAAACTTTGCAAGAACTCTTTGTGATATCTCGTCATTAATAGAATCGACTACCGTAAATGAAATCTCGTTATAGGTAACGGTGCCTGGGAAGTAGAAGGTGTGGTTTAAAAACTTGTGTTCTGATTCTCCGACGTTGATCTCTGGAAGGTTAATCGATTTGACCACCCAAGTTGGAATCAAGCCATTAGCGTCGGAAATCCGAACTAAGAACTTAAAATTTCGACGAGGTTCAGAAGTTGCTGTGCTGCTCCAAAATGCCATTTATTATTTCTCCTTTATCTTAAATAGTCCTAGCTATCAAAACTTGCGCCGGAGCGGAAGATTTCGAAATCGATTGCAATAAACTCAATTGCCCTAGTCGGCTTAAGGAGCACTTTTGCATATAGTACGTTGCGATCGATTAGATCAGGCGTTGTTGTTGTCTCATCAAGAATAAGTCTATAATCTTCTAGACCAAACTTAGCTTTGACATCGTCCAAGAGCGGGCGTGCTCTAAGAAGGAATTGTGCCCAAGTGTCACGAACGTTCGGCTGGAATAAGATTGAATCTGCAATTCTTGAGATTTCCTTCTTGATGAAAATAAGAAGCCGACGAACATTGACTCGGTCAAGTGCAGAAGCACTGGCCTGAAGTGTTTTCTGCCCGAAGATAACAACCCCCTCTTGTGGGAACTGCGCAATCGGGTTAACGTTTACGCCGTATAAGTCGTCTCTTTCCTTTGAGGATAGTCGCTTAGAAACGCCAGTTGCTACAATACCGGTTGAGCCAGCTGAGAGGCCGCCACGGTTGAAGCCAGCTGGTGCGAACCAAGGCTCCGCAACTCTCTCTGTATAACCAAACGCTGACAACGCTGCCACTGTCGCAGGGACATACAATACAGTGTTTGATCCTCGGTCTCTTATCTGAACTGCCGGGTAGTAAGCAGCACCGTAAGAACTATCGAAACCTCGTGCCTTCATTTGTGTTACAGCAGCGCTAGGATCAGGAAGTGCAGTTCTGTTTGTTAGTATTTGGCCGGAAGTCAACTCAAAACGAGGCTTGTAATCGTTTTCAATATCGATAATAGCCAATGTATCTTTTCTTTCCTCGGCCATATCAACCAAGTAATCAGTTACAAGAGGATCGGACAAGCCCGGTGCGGTTACAACGTT
>Ga0181585_10001934_pt1 | contig 18375 bp, 18 predicted proteins | sample 071ome_29_FD_132469 | JGI IMG/M metagenome (GOLD analysis project Ga0181585, IMG submission 132469) | Coastal salt marsh microbial communities from the Groves Creek Marsh, Skidaway Island, Georgia - 071407BT metaG (megahit assembly) | ecosystem: Environmental > Aquatic > Marine > Intertidal... | reverse complement strand
CGGAGGGGCGCCGCCGATCAATAATACGCGCCTGCAGCGGCTTCGTGGTCAGGGTGGTGGTGCGGTGGCCGATGATCTGTTCTTCGCCGATGCCTTTCTCGACCTGCATCATGCCGAGGCCGAGGCCTATGCCGAAAATCTGGCCTCCAGCGATCCGGCCATATATCTCGTCCTTCGTTCCGGTGAGGATGAGGAGGAGGATGATCGGCCGGGGGATGATCTGCCGGGGGATGATGACGCGCCGGATATGCATGTCGCCGAACTCAGCCTGTCGCCCTACAACATCCAGGATTATGAGGATTGCGGCGAGGACCTGATCGAGAAATTGCCGCTGGCCGGCCCGATCCGCCAGTTTGTGGCGGCCTTTGTGGATGCGCATTACCACCCGGAACCCTTCAAGAAGCGCGTCCGTGACCGGGCCAATCTCGACGCGCGGGTTGGCGGTCGTGCCGATCCGCGGTTGCGGCGACAATAGCGGGGGGCGGCATGGCGGATGAAGATGACAGCCCGACCGGCCTGAGGCGATCGCTCTCGGCACGGTTGCGGCGCAAGGAACAGGTGGCGCGTGGCGAGGCCGTTCCCGACATGCCGGAAGATATGCAGCCACCCGGCGCGGCCGACCAGGAGGCCGAAGCGGACGAGGAGGCGGCGCTGTCGGATGAGGAGCTGCTGGCGAAATACGGGGTCGATGACCCGGAAGCGATCGAGGATGAGGAGAAGCTCGATTCGCTGCTGCAGGGGCAATTCCCCGACCGCATACGTCAGATGGCGCTGCGCCGGATGTGGCGTCTGAACCCGTTGTTCAGATTCGCCGATGAAATGGTCGAGTATGGCGAGAACTACACCGATGCGGCGACGGTGATCGACGGCATGCAGACCGCCTATCAGGTCGGCAAGGGCTATCTGCAGAAGGCCTTTGATGCCGCCGAGGATGATGCCGCCGAGGATGATGCCGCCGAGGGTGATGCCGTCGAGGGTGATGGCGCCGAGGGTGATGGCGAAGGCATGGCGGGCGCGGAAGCTGAGGCCCCCGAAGCGGCCAGCAAACCGGCCGACTCCGCGACGGATGAGCATCGGGATGCCGCAAAGGCCCCGACCGGTGCGAATGATGCCGGCCAGACAGGCGACCCGGTCCCCATCGAGGGTGAATCCGAACCCGCACCGCCACCGCGGCCGAGTCGCATGACCTTTCGAAAGCCGGCGTGATGCACACCCTCAATGCCAGCGGCGGTCATGCACAGATCATCGGCTGAGGCGCCATGCGTCAGAAAGCCACAGAATATCTTTAGCGAAAAACAGGCCGATACGCGGTGGATTAAGCTTAACCATCTGGTTTGTATAGTATTTTTTAACCCAGATGTAATTGATAATGATTATCACTCGCACTCAAAGATTTTGCCTTTCCGGCAACACTCTTGATAGTCTTGACATGTGGGAGGGTGATTGTTGGTCAACTCAGCATTGCAAAGTGATGGTACATCTTCAGCAGGGGTTCTGCCCGAGGATTCCTTGCGCGCCGACATGTATGAATTTCTGGCGTCGCTGCTTCGCGGTGAGCCGGGCGATGATCTGATCGGTCATGTCGCGGCATTGCAGGGCGACAGTTCGGCTATCGGATCTGCCAGTTCCGTGCTGGCGACACTCGCCACCAAAATCGCCAATGACGAAATACGCGACGAATATATGCGTCTGTTCATTGGCGTCGGCCGTGGCGAGATCCTGCCCTACGCCTCCTATTATCTGACCGGCTTCCTGAACGACAAGCCGCTTGCCAAGCTTCGCAACGAGATGCAGGCCATGGGGATCGAGCGTGCCGAGGGCGTGAAGGACCCGGAAGACCATATTGCAAGCCTGTTCGACATCATGGCCGGCCTTATTCGCGGCAGTTTTGGCGCGCCGAACGATCTGGCAGCGCAGGCGGCCTTCTTCAAGACACATATTGATCCCTGGGCGCCGCTGTTGATGCAGGACATCGAGGCGGCGAAGTCAGCTGTATTCTACGCGCCGGTCGGCACCATCGGCCGCGCGTTTCTGGAGATTGAAAGCGAAGCTTTCGACATGGATGAGGCGGGGTAGCGAGACGCCCCCGCAGCATGGCAGGCCGCGGCCTTATGCGGCGTCATTTTTGGAGGTAAAGAAAATGACAGACAACAAGGAGAAGACAGGCGTCGAGGATCGGCGTGACTTTCTCAAGAAAGCTGCCTTGTCGGTTGCAGCTGCCGGTACGGCAGCGGTTGCCAGCAAGACGGCATCTGCTGATGACGCATTGGAGGTGACCGGTTCTGGCTATCGCGAGACCGATCACGTCAAGGCCTTCTACAAGTCGGCCCGATTCTAATCAGCTTTTCAACTGGAGGAGACAACAATGCTTAAGAAGAAGAGGTCAGGGGTAGCGAATAGCCCCCAGTCATCGTCTTTTTTCGGCAAGGTTGCGGAAAAGGTTGTTGACCGTCGTGCATTCCTGCGCGGCTCCGGTCTCGCGATTGGTGGCGTCGCCACCGCGGTCGCGGTATCGGGCAGCAACGTTCGTCCGGCACAGGCATCTGTCGCCGGCGCAGCAGCTGAAATCAAGAAGACCGTCTGCACCCACTGTTCTGTCGGTTGTACCGTCATGGCAGAGGTTCAGAACGGTGTCTGGACAGGCCAGGAGCCCGGCTGGGACAGCCCGATCAACCTCGGTGCCCATTGTGCCAAGGGTGCCTCGGTTCGCGAAACCGCCAGCGGCGAACGCCGCCTGAAATATCCGCTGAAACTTGTCGGTGGCAAATGGACCCGCATGAGCTGGGACGAGGCCATCAACGAGATCGGCGACAAGATGCTGGAGATCCGCGAGCAGTCCGGACCGGATTCGGTCTATTGGCTGGGATCGGCAAAGAGCAATAACGAGCAGGCCTATCTGTTCCGCAAGCTCTACGCCTACTGGGGTTCCAACAATGGTGACCACCAGGCGCGTATCTGTCACTCGACCACGGTTGCCGGTGTTGCCAACACCTGGGGCTATGGCGCGATGACGAACTCGTACAATGACATTCACAATTCACGTGCGATATTCGTCATTGGTGGCAACCCGGCCGAGGCGCATCCTGTGTCTCTGCTTCACTTGCTAAAGGCCAAAGAGCAGAACAACGCGCCACTGATCGTCTGTGACCCGCGCTTCACGCGCACGGCAGCGCATGCCGATGAATATGTCCGCTTCCGCCCGGGTGCCGACGTCGCCCTGATCTGGGGCATCATGTGGCACATCTTCGAAAACGGCTGGGAGGACAAGGAGTTCATCCGTCAGCGCGTTTACGGGATGGAAGATGTTCAGGCCGAGGTTGCGAAATGGACCCCGGAAGAGACCGAGCGTGTGACCGGTGTTCCCGGCTCGCAGCTGCGCCGCGTGGCCCAGCTGATGGCCAACAACCGCCCCGGCACCTTCATCTGGTGCATGGGTGGCACGCAGCACACCAACGGTAACAACAACACCCGTGCCTACTGCGCGTTGCAGCTGGCTCTCGGAAACATGGGCGTTGCCGGTGGTGGCGCAAACATCTTCCGTGGCCACGACAACGTTCAGGGCGCCACCGACTTCTGCGTTCTGTCGCACTCTCTGCCAGGCTATTACGGCCTGTCGGCAGGTGCCTGGAAGCACTGGTCGCGCGTCTGGGGTGAGGATTACGAGTGGATCAAGGCCCGCTTCGACTCCATCACCGGCAAGGACGGCAAGGCAAAGAGCCTGATGAACCTGAAGGGCATTCCGGTGTCTCGCTGGATTGACGGTGTTCTTGAAGACAAGGACAACATGGATCAGCCTGACAATGTCCGGGCCATGGTCTTCTGGGGTCACGCGCCGAACTCGCAGACTCGCATGAAGGAAATGAAGACGGCGATGGAAAAGCTCGACCTGATGGTCGTGGTCGATCCATATCCGACCGTTTCCGCTGTCATGTCCGACCGTACAGATGGCGTCTATCTGCTGCCGGCAACGACACAGTTCGAGACCTACGGGTCAGTGACTGCGTCGAACCGCTCGCTGCAGTGGCGTGAAAAGGTCATCGACCCGTCCTTCGACTCGCTGCCTGATCACACCATCATCTACAAGTTCGCCAAGAAGCTGGGATTTGCCGACCGCATGTTCCGGAACATCTCGGTGAATGATGATGAGCCGCTGATCGAGGATGTGACCCGCGAGTTCAACAAGGGCATGTGGACAATCGGCTACACCGGCCAGTCGCCTGAGCGCATGAAGGCGCATATGGCGAATCAGCACGTCTTCGACAGGACGACGTTGCAGGCTGTCGGTGGCGAGCTTGACGGTGAATATTACGGCCTTCCGTGGCCGTGTTGGGGTACCGCCGAAATGGGTCACCCGGGCACGCCGCTGCTGTATGACACAAACAAGCCGGTTGCCGAGGGTGGTCTTTGTTTCCGCGCCCGTTTCGGGGTCGAGCATGAAGGCAACAACCTGCTTGCCGAAGGCTCCTACCCGGTCGGATCTGAAATCAAGGACGGCTATCCCGAGTTCACCATGGGTATGCTGAAGAAGCTTGGCTGGGACGGCGATCTTACCGCTGAAGAGCGCGGCGTGATCGACGGCATTGCCGGTGACAAGACGAACTGGAAGGTCGACCTCTCGGGCGGCATCCAGCGTGTTGCCATCAAGCATGGCTGTGCACCGTTCGGCAACGCCAAGGCACGGGTCAAGGTCTGGACGTTCCCGGATCCGATCCCGCTTCACCGCGAGCCGCTCTACACGTCGCGCCGTGATCTGGTTGCGGACTATCCGACCTATTCGGACCGCAAGCTGTATCGTCTGCCGACACTGTACAAGTCGATCCAGGATGTCGATCACTCCGGCAACTATCCGATCATTCTGACCTCCGGTCGTCTGGTCGAATATGAAGGTGGTGGTGACGAGACCCGGTCGAACCCGTGGCTGGCCGAACTGCAACAGGACATGTTCGTCGAGATCAACCCGTTCGATGCGAACGGCAAGTCGATCCGCAATGGCGACATGGTCTGGGTGAGCACGCCGGAAGGCGCGCGCATCAAGGTGATGGCCATGGTGACGGAGCGTGTCGCACGCGGTGTTGCCTTCCTGCCATTCCACTTCGGTGGTCACATGGAAGGTAAGGACCTGCGGTCGAAATACCCGGAAGGGGCAGACCCGTATGTCCTTGGTGAAGCCGCTAACACGGCGATGACCTACGGTTATGACTCGGTAACCCTCATGCAGGAGACGAAATGTTCTCTCTGCGAAATTGAACGTGCGTAAGGGAGGCACTGATGGCAAGAATGAAGTTTCTTTGTGACGCAGAGCGCTGCATCGAATGTAATGCCTGTGTCACCGCCTGTAAGAACGAGCACGAGGTGCCGTGGGGTGTGAACCGCCGTCGCGTGGTGACCATCCAGGACGGCAAGCCTGGTGAACGTTCGATCTCGGTTGCCTGCATGCACTGTTCGGACGCGCCTTGCATGGCCGTCTGTCCTGTCGATTGCTTCTACCAGACCGACCAGGGTGTGGTTCTGCATTCGAAGGACCTGTGCATTGGCTGTGGTTACTGCTTCTACGCGTGCCCGTTTGGCGCGCCGCAGTACCCGCAGGCTGGCAACTATGGATCGCGTGGCAAGATGGACAAATGTACCTTCTGCGCCGGTGGTCCGGAGGATGACATGAGTCAGTCCGAGTTCCAGAAGTACGGCCGTAACCGTCTGGCCGAGGGCAAGCTTCCGATCTGTGCGGAAATGTGCTCGACCAAGGCGCTTCTGGCCGGCGATGGCGACCAGGTCTCGAACATCTTCCGCGAGCGTGTTGTCGCCCGCGGGTTCGGATCCGGCGCCTGGGGCTGGGGCACGGCCTACTCGATCAAGAGCTGACAGGCTGTCACAAAATCAGGCTCCCCCGCATGCGCGGGGGAGCCTTTCAACCAGAGATTCAACGGACTATCGTGCTGCGCCGTGAACCGGCGGGCCGGAGGAGCTGGACGTCATGACCGGTCAAAAACTTGCTGGCATGCTCGCGCTGATCGCTGTTGCCGGATTTCTGCAGGCCTGCGAACAGGAAGAGCGTGGCCGGATCCTGCAATATGAGAAGGGGACCTATCTTGGTCCTGCTGATCAGTCGCTTTCGAATGAACAGCTTCGTGAAATCGAAGTCAGGACAAACCTTCAGGCCTGGTACTAGGGGCCAACAGCCGGGGCGCCCTCGGGCTGCCGGTACCATAAGGGGTGATATCATGATGCAAGCAAACGCATTCAGAATTCTCGCGCTGCTGGCCGTGCTGCTTTGCGGTGCCACAAGCCTGCCGACCGACACCGCGGCGCAGCAGGCAGGTGCCGTGCCGGGCGACGCGCTGGGGTTGAACTCCGACACCGATCTGTGGCGGTTTGTGCGGACCGGCAATGCCGGCAGCACGCAGATGAAGAACGAACTTGCCGCGGTGATGATCCAGTCGGAAGGTGACAATTATCGTGCAATCCGCAATGGTCCGATCTCTGCCTTCGGCGGAATCGGCCTTATCATCGTCATTTTCGTGCTTGGGCTGTTCTACATGGTTCGCGGCAGGATCAAGATCGACAGCGGGCCGTCCGGCGCCACCATTCTACGGTTTGCGACCATCGACAGGTTCGCCCATTGGCTGATGGCGGGCTCGTTCATCATCCTCGGTATTACCGGTCTGAACATGCTTTATGGCCGTTATGTGCTGTTGCCGGTGATTGGCAAGGACGCCTTTGCGGCGCTGACCGCAGCTGGCAAATATGCGCATAATTTCCTGGCCTTTGCCTTCATGGCGGGCCTTGCGCTGTCCTTCCTCCTGTGGGTTCGCCACAACATCCCGAACAAGGTCGACTGGCAGTGGATCAAGATGGGTGGCGGCATCGTCAAGAAAGGCGTTCACCCTCCGGCCAGGAAGTTCAATGCCGGGCAGAAGATCATTTTCTGGGCGGTGATGATTGGCGGCCTGTCGGTCAGCATGTCGGGGATCGCGCTGATGTTCCCGTTCCAGACGACGATGTTTGGCGACACATTCGCGCTTCTGAACGGGTTTGGCTTCAGCCTGCCAACCGATTTCACGCCGTTGCAGGAACAGCAGCTGAACCAGCTGTGGCACGGTTTTGTATCGCTGGTGCTGATCGTCATGATCATGGCCCATATCTATATCGGTTCGGTTGGCATGGAAGGCGCGCTTGATGCGATGAATTCCGGCCATGTCGATCGCAACTGGGCCAAGGAGCACCACAGCCTCTGGGTCGAGGAAGAAGACCAGAAGGCTGCCAAGCCGGCGGAATAAACCGACCGGCATCGGGTGACATTGTGGCACGCCATGCATGGCTGACATCATCAAGGCCGTCCGGAAGTCTCCGGGCGGCTTTGCTTGTGCTTGTTTTCTGGATCGCCGGTGTCAGCACGGTGCAGGCGTTCGACCGCTACACGGCGCATGGGGGTCCGGTTCGCGACCTGACGCTGTCGCCGGATGGCAGCACCCTCGTTTCGGCGAGTTTCGATTATTCGGCGGTCATCTGGCAGGCCCCCGACATTACCGAGCGGAACGTCCTCTTTGCGCATGAGGCGGCGGTGAACACTGCCAGATTTGCCCCGGATGGCAGCCTGCTGGCGACGGCCGGCGATGATGGCAGAATCTATCTCTGGCCGCAGAGCATCCTTGGTGAGGAAGACCCGCAACCGGTCATTCTGGCCGGCCATCGGGGCAAGATTGTCAATCTGGCCTTCTCGGATGATGGCAGGCTGCTGGCTTCGGCCAGCTGGGACGGGTCGATCGGGATCTGGCCGCTCGATGGCGGGCTTGCCTCCGCTGCCGAGGGCAGCCGGTTCATCCGCGGTCATGACGGGCCGGTGAATGGCGTGCAGTTCTCGGCCGATGGCGAACATCTCTACAGCGCCGGCTATGATGGCCAGATTCGCAAATGGCGGCTGGCGAACGGTGAGTATCTGCGCAGTGTGGTGCGCAATGGCTGGAGCGTGTCGGTCTTCGCCATTGACGAGGCGAATGACATCGTTGCCTACGGGTCATCCGACGGCACGATGAATGTTGAAAGACTGTCCGATGGCGCCGAGGTGATACGGCTTGGCGATGAACGGGTGCCGGTGCTGGCGATCCACGGCAGCCCGTCATACGAGATGCTTGCCTTCGGCAATGCCAAGGGGCGGGTCGTCGTGATTAACACCGCCGACTGGTCGATTGTCCGCGATTTCAATGCCGCCAACGGTCCGGTCTGGTCGGTGGTGATCATGCCTGACGGCAAGTCTCTGGTTGTCGCCGGGCTGGATGATTTCATCACGCGCTGGGAATTGTTCGAGTTTCCGCCGGAATTTCTGGAACGCCCGGGGCCGGCGCGCCGGTTCCACCCCGCCACCGCCATCAGCAATGGTGAAAAGCAGTTTGCCCGCAAATGCAGCGTCTGCCATACGCTGAGCCCCGACGGCAAGCGCCGTGCCGGGCCGACGCTTTTCGGTGTGTTCGGCCGGATGGCGGGCACGCTTGAAGGCTATCCCTATTCAAAGGCTTTGTTGGACTCCGACATTGTCTGGAACGAGGAGACCATCAACCGCCTGTTCGACGATGGCCCGGATGTGGTGACACCGGGAACGAAGATGCCGATCCAGCGGATGAAGAACGCGCAGGACCGGATTGACCTTGTAACCTTCTTGAAAATGGCCACCAAAGAGACAATAGTTGAGTAACGGGCGCGGTGTGGCCGATGCCTGTCAGGGAGACAGAGATGAAAATGTTCCTTATCAGTTCCGGCGTTGCCGTCGTGATCGCGGTGGTCGCCTTTTACATGCTGCAGTCAACCGGCATGGACACCGCATCGGTTCTGTCCGGACCGGATGTCCGGCTTTAGGCGATATCTGACAGACCGCTGCCGCCGCTTTGCCGTCGCCAGCCTGTTCTTCAGTCTGGTGTTCAGCCTGTGTTGCGGAATGCTGCCGGGACCGGCGTGGCAACCGGCACTGGCTGATCACGGGCCGGCCACCTGGCGCGCTGCCGTATCATCGATCATTGTTGTGGAACCGACCTGGCCCGGCTATGGCCGTCCCGGATTCGGGGCGCCGCCGGGGACTGCGCCGGCCGGTACCGGAATCTATTTTGGTACCGGCGCCGAGACGCGTTATATCCTCACCGCGGCGCACGTCATTGCGCGCGCGGTCAGGGTCGAGACGGTGGATTCCGATGGCCTGCGCCATGACGCCGAAATTATTGCCATTGATGGCGCCCGTGATCTCGCGGTGCTGAAAACCGGCCTGCCGGCACCGCCCATCGCGTTGCGCCGCACCGATCCCGAGGTGGGCGCGCATGTCTGCGCCATCGGCAACAGTTTCGGTCTTGGTCTGAGCTTCAGCTGCGGCGTCATTTCGGCGGTGCATCGCCGTAATGTCGGTTTCAACGCCGTTGAGGATTTCGTGCAGACCGACGCGGCGGTCAATCCGGGGGCATCAGGCGGCGCACTTGTCGACCCACAAGGCCGCCTTGTCGGGCTGATTGACGGGATTTTCACCAAGGAAGCCGATATCGACGCCGGGGTGAATTTCGCCGTGTCGGTTCCGATGATCCTCGAATCCCTGGGCTCGCTGCGGGAAATCCATCCCGACATTCCGCTGATCGACTAGCGCGGTCGGGCCGCTAGCGCGGGATATAGTCGGCCTTCCATTTCAGCACCACATTGAAGGACACCGAAATCCGCGGCACCTCGGCCATGTTCGGATGCACAAGATGGTGCAGGAAGGCCGGCCAGAGAAGCAGGTCACCGCCAACCGGCAGGATACGATGTTCCGGGTCGACCTGACCGTCACCGCGAATGGCGTTCATATTGGCCTGCGGGCGCGGGTCGAAAAAACTGATCGATGCCGGGTTCAGATCGGATCTGTAGGTTTCCGCATCGGTCTGGTCGGGGACGTTCACGTAGTAGGTTCCCGACAGCCAGGAATGCGGGTGGTTGTGAAGATTGTGGTAGTCACCGCGGAAATTCACATTGCCCCAGCCCTGAAGCGTCCATTCAAGCTGATAGTCGATCCCCGCCGCCGCGGCATAATCAAGCACGGCCCGGTCACAGCATTGCCGCAGCCACTGAACCGCCGGGTGATCCATGGTGAACAGGTTGTCGGCCGTGTAATCGACCGTCATGTCGTCGATTTCGGCGTTACGCTCCATGATCACCGCCGACAGCGCCGGATTGGCCATTTCGGCGCCGGGGAGGCGGACGCGCATGAACTGCGTCGGCCAGAGATTCAGGATTTGCGGTTGTCCCTCGGCGGGGGCTGTGTCGTCCATGATGGAGGCTCCTCGGCATCAGAATATGGCATCAGGATAGCCCCAAAGCGCGGCTGGCAACAGCGGGGCATTGCCGCAGGGACGGATCATCCGGCGGCCGGCTATGACGAATCCACTGGCAAGCTGTCTTGCCCAAGGCCCTGCGAAAATGCTTTGCTTGATGGTGGTGCTTGCCAGCGTGACGATCATCCGACATCACGCGGCGGGCAGGGACGGGTTGAGGATGTGGTGACATGGCACAGACGGCAGGGCAGTCATACGTACCGCCAGAGGGTGATGGCGCGGCTGACCGTCAATCTGTCGATGGCGACACGCCGCTTACCGATGCCCTGCTGGACCAGTTCTCCGCCTATTATCTGGTGACCGTTCTCGCCATCAGGGCACTTGAGGAGGCGCGCCGCCAACATGCGCTTGCCGAGACCGGATAAAACCCTGCCACCTCCCTTTATTGTGACTGATAGGGGCTTGCGTTGCATAACCATGCGTGCGTCCCTCGATTGTATTGAATAAAGTGAAAAAGCCTCGAACAATATGGATGGAGACGGTCGATAGCAGAGGTTTTCAGGATGGAATTCGACTTCATTATTGTCGGTGCCGGTTCGGCCGGCTGTGTGCTTGCGAACCGGTTGTCGGAGGATGGACGGCATCAGGTTGCACTGTTCGAGGCCGGGGCGCGGGACACCAACCCCTGGATCCATATCCCGGTCGGATATTTCAGGACAATGGGCAACCCGGCAACGGACTGGTGCTATCGGACCGAGGCTGATCCCGGGCTGAACGGGCGTGCCATCAACTGGCCCCGTGGGCGCGTTCTTGGCGGCAGCAGCTCCATCAACGGGCTTCTTTATGTTCGCGGCCAACCGCAGGATTTCGACCATTGGCGACAGCTTGGCAATGTCGGCTGGGCATGGGATGACGTGATGCCGCTGTTCCGCCGCTCCGAAAACTGGGAGGGGGCGAGAGCGGATGTAGAAACGCATTCGGATGTAAGGGGTCGGGGTGGTCCGCTGAATGTCTCGGCAAGCCGGGTGTCGCGTCCGGTCATCGATGCCTGGGTCGAGGCAGCGACCACGCTCGGTTATCCGCGCAATGACGACTATAATGGCGAGGATCAGGAGGGTGTCGGTCATTTCCAGATGACGATGCGCAATGGCCGGCGCTGCAGCAGCGCCGCCGCGTTCCTGAAGCCGGCCCGCAAGCGCCGCAATCTTCATATCTTCACCGGTGCGCAGACCGAGCGTGTGATCATCGAGGGCAAACGGGCATCCGGCATCCGGGTGCGTCGTGGCAACGATCTGGTCGAGGCGCGGGCGCGGCGCGAGATTATCCTGTCGGCCGGCGCGCTTGGGTCCCCGCATCTCCTGATGTTGTCCGGCATCGGCGCTGGTGGTGAATTGCAGCAGCATGGCATCACAGTGCTGAAGGATTTGCCGGGCGTTGGCAAGAATCTGCAGGACCATCTTCAGGCCCGTCCGGTCTACAGGACCACCGCCAGCACGATCAACAGCGAGACTCGCCACCCGCTGCAATATCTCGGTATTGGGCTTGAATATGCATTGCGGCGCACCGGTCCGATGGCGATGGCGGCCAGCCTTGGCACGGCGTTCCTGAAGACACGGCCGGAGCTGGAAACCCCCGATATCCAGTTTCATGTCCAGCCCTTCAGCGCCGACCGGCCTGGCGAGGGAACACATGAATTTTCGGCCTTTACCGCCTCGGTGTTGCAACTCCGTCCGGAAAGCACCGGTCATCTGGCGCTGAAATCGGCCGCGCCTGATGACCATATCGCCATCCATCCGAATTATCTGGCGACGAAGACCGACCGCGACACGCTGGTTGCCGGGATCAAGATCGCCCGCGCCGTCTGTGCCGCCGACCCTGTCGCCGCGATGATTACCGGCGAACATGCGCCCGGCCCGTCGGTGGCGGTGGATGATGACGCGGCGATTCTCGAATGGGCCCGCAACACGGCGACAACGATCTATCACCCGACTGGCACCTGCAAGATGGGCAGCGATCCGATGGCGGTGGTCGATGCAAGGCTACGTGTTCATGGAGTCGAGGGCTTGCGTGTCGCCGATGCCTCGATCATGCCGGTGATCACCTCGGGCAATACGAATGCGCCGGCCATCATGATTGGTGAGAAGGCATCCGACATGGTGCTGGAGGATGCGATGTGAGTTTCGAGACGGTCGCCAGCATCCTGCAGATCATTTTCGCCGATATCATCCTGTCGGGTGACAACGCGCTGGTGATCGGTATGGCCGCCGCCGGCCTCGCGCCGGAATTTCGCCGCCGCGCCATCATGATCGGCATGATGATGGCGGCTGTGATGCGGATTGTCTTCGCTGTCATCGCCTCGTTCCTGATCTCGATCAAGGGAATCCTGCTGCTTGGCGGGCTGCTTCTGGCCTGGGTGTGCTGGCGCTTCTACAAGGATCTGAAGGACTTCAACGCTGGCGAGCTGGCAGGCCCGAAGGAAGGCGAGACGCCAAAGAAATTCGGTGCCGCGCTGGTGACCATCATGCTGGCCGATATCTCGATGTCGCTGGACAATGTCGTCGCTGTCGCGGCGATCGCGCGCGAGGATACACGGCTTCTGGTCTTTGGACTGGCACTGGCCATCTTCATCATGGCTGTGTTCGCCTCGCTGATCATGAAGGTGATGGTGAGCTATCGCTGGCTGTCCTGGGCGGGGCTGGCGTTCCTCGTCTATCTGACAGCTGTCATGCTGCATGACGGGGCACGGGATTTGGGCTGGCTTTCAGCATGAAGATGGCCATGGAAAAACTGGCTTTTGCGAAACGGCAGCCCGGGAAGATCTGGCCGGGACCAAAGAAAGGGCCGGGAGACCAAAGAAAGGAATGTGATTGAGGTAGGGGCGTCGCGGAGCCTTTGGCGACGTTGCAACATTTTCGTACCGCGAAGGCGATAGAGAGCAGGGAGGACAAAATGTCTAAACTCTTGACCATTGTCGGCGCGCAGATCGCCGGCTTTGCTGCGGGCGCAATCATGATGACCAGTGCCATGGCGGCAACAACCTTGAAGATCCAGCTGGCTGTGCCGCTGAGTGCGGATGAAGCTGTCATGGTCAACAGCTTCGCCAGCGATGTCGAGGCCCTTACCGAAGGCGAGGTGAAGTTTGAACTGCTGCCGGCGGGCGCCGTTGTCGGTGTCGGCGATATCATCGATGCTGTTGATTCCGGCCTCGTTGATGGTGGCTTTGCCTGGACGCATTACTGGTCCGGCAAGCACCCGGCGGCGATGTTGTTCGGCTCGCCAGTTGCCGGTGCCGGCGTTGGTATCGACAACATTGCCTTCATGTCCTGGTTCCAATATGGCGGCGGCAAGGAGCTGTATGACCGCCTGTGGGACGAGATGGGGGTGAACGTCAAGGGCTCCATGCTGCAGCCTGTTGGCCCCGAGGCCCTTGGCTGGTTCAAGGAGCCGATCCATTCGATGGATGATTTCCGTAAATACCGGTTCCGCACGCCCCCGGGCATTCCGGGTCAGTCCTACAAGGATATTGGTGTTGCGTCGGTTGCCATGGGCGGCGGTGATATCCTGCCGGCGCTGGAAAAGGGCACCATCGACGCCGCCGAATGGTGCTGCCCGAAGCCTGATTCCATCTTCGGCTTCCAGAAGGTCCTGAAACATTATTATCTGCAGGGCCTGCATCAGGTTGTCGTGAATGCCGATTTGTATCTCAACGGAGATGTCCATGACGCGCTGACACCGACGCAGCAAAGGGCCATCGAGGTTGCGGCCAACGCATCGCTGATGCGCGCCATTTCCTACCGCATCATCGAGAACGGCAAGGCTCTGAAGGATCTGACCGACAATCACGGGGTGATTCTTCATGATACGCCGGCGGACTATTTCCCGGCCTATATGGAAGCTGCCAACAACCTGCTACGGGAAAACGCAGAGAAGAACGCATTTTTTGCCGAGGTGTGGCAGTCGCAAAAGGATTTTGCGGCCATCGCCGTTCCCTTCTGGGCTGGCGCGCAGGCATCCAATGCGGGTCTCGGCAAGGCCTTTGCTGACAGTATGAAGTAACCATGTGTCCCGGTGGGCTGTCCCAGCGATGGCCCACCGGTTTTTCGCATCATGTTGAAACGTGATGCCGACTTACGCCGGTCCGGGGAGGGAAGGTATGGCACAGGAACCAGATATTGATCAGCTTGATATGGCTGACGAATTGATCGCAGAACGACGTGCCGGCCGCATTGGCGACACGCCCGAGGGCATGCATCCAGCGATTCGTCTGATCGTTTCGCGGATTGACATTCTCAACAATTGGGCCGGCCGGATGACCTGTCTGATGCTTCTGCCGGTCATATTTGCCATGGTTTACGAGGTCGTCGCGCGCAAGCTGTTCGTCGCGCCGACCGATTGGGCCTATGACACCAGCCGCATGCTTTCGGGCGCCATGTTCATGCTGGGTGCCGGATATGCTTTGATGCGCGGGGTCCATATCCGGGCTGACTTTCTCTATCGCAACTGGTCACCACAGACACAGGCGCTGGTGGATGGGCTGCTGTATCTGGTCTTCTATTTCCCGGCGATGCTGTTCTTTTTCTGGGTAACCTTTGAGTACAGCCTGAAGACATGGACGCGTTGGGAGCTGACGATGGATTCAGCCCTGATGGCGCCGCTGGCGCCCATGCGCACGGCGATGCCGGTCGGCATTGTGCTTCTGATCCTGCAGGGTGTGGCCGAGCTGGCGCGGGCAATTCATAACCTGTCCCCAAAGACAAGAGGCCGGGTTGCCCGCCTGCTTCCGGCCTATGCGCTGATTCTGGCGGTCATTTTCCTGAATGTCTTTTTCCCGGAGATCATGCCTGATCTTGCCCTTTTCGATGTCAGCCTGAAGGGTGCCGGTGGCTTTTCGCCGAAGATGATCGGCGTGTTCATGATCGCGGTCATGTTGCTCGCCATTTTTGTCGGGTTCCCGATTTCCTTCACGCTGATTTTTCTTGGTTTCGTTTTTGGTGCCTGGGGATTCGGCACAAAGCTTGTCTTCCATTTACAAGGTCTGCAGTTCAACAATGTGATGCTGGAGCAGACGCTTGCCGCGGTCCCGCTTTTCGTCTTCATGGGGATCCTGATGGAGCAGGCGGGTCTGATGGAACGGCTGTTCACCTCGGTCCAGCTGATGCTGTCGCGCACCCGCGGGGCGCTCTATCTGGCGGTGCTGTTCGTCTCGACAATTTTTGCCGCCGCCACTGGCATTGTCGGCGCCTCGGTGACGATCCTTGGCATCATGGCGGCGAAAACCATGAACCGGTCGGGATATGATGTGCGGCTTGCCGCCGGCACGATCACCGCTGGCGGCACGCTCGGGATCCTGATCCCGCCCTCCATCATGCTGGTGGTGATGGGCCCTGTTCTCGAGGTGCCGGTAACCGACCTGTTCGCTGCGGCGATCATACCGGGCATTTTGCTGGCCGGTCTCTATGCCGCCTATGCACTGATAAGATGCTGGCTGAATCCCTCTCTCGGGCCAACGCTGGCAGAAGACGAGCAACCGGTCGTCTCGTCGCTATACTGGCTTGAAGCTGTGTTGGTGATCGGATCGATCATCATTCTTTTCACGCTGATGGTGATGGGGCTGTCGGGTTCGCTGGTGGGGATGTTCCCGGGCTCGTCTCTATTGTTGCCGCTGATCTGGGCCGGGATGATGTATTTCGGGTCACTCTGGGTTCGTGCCACCAGTCCGAAGGGATTTTTCTTTTCCGCTCTATGGCATGAGTTTTTCATGGGGCTGGTGCCGCCCTCGGCGCTGGTGGCCTTTGCGCTTGGCTCGATCCTGTTCGGATGGGCGACACCGACCGAAGGTGCCGGTTGCGGGGCCTTCGGAGCGTTGCTGCTGTCGCTTGCCTATCGTCAACTGACCGCGACCCGCCTGTTTGAAGCGCTGGTGAAGACGCTGGAAATCTCGGTGTTGATCCTGTTCCTTGTCGCGGCGTCCAATTTCTTTGGTGCGGTGTTCTCGCGGCTTGGCACCCCCACAATGATCACCGAATTTCTGCTGGCGTGGGATCTTTCGCCTACGCTGATCCTGATCATGATCATGGCGATGATTTTTCTGCTTGGATGGCCGCTGGAATGGGTTCCCATCGTGCTGATCATTCTGCCGATCCTGATACCGGTTCTGATCAAGCTTGATGTCAATCTGACCTGGTTCGGCATCCTTGTCGCGGTGAATCTCCAGACCGCCTGGCTCAGCCCGCCGGTGGCGCTGTCCGCCTATTTCCTGAAGGGCGTCGTGCCGGACTGGGATCTGAAGGATATCTATCTTGGAATGATGCAGTTCATGGTCATCCAGCTGATCGGATTGACCCTTATCTTCATCTTCCCGCAGCTGGTGCTGTGGCTTCCCGCAATGATCTATGGAGATTGAGCCGGTCATGACCCGCAAGCTGCCCGAGGAACGGTCCGGCATGGCTGTGCCGCCCACGCGCGCGGCATAGCCATGCCGGCGCGCCGGCATTGGTGACCGGCGCAACCGCATCTGCCTGGGTGCCTTGCGAGGCGCCGCAGACAGGTCGTCAGGCGCTGACGGCCTTCATGAAGCGATCACGAATGACAACCGGGTCCATTGTGATTACCGGCATCTTCGCGTTGCCGCTCTCACATTTGCAGACAATGATTGTCATCTCGCCGGAGTCCAGCGCCTCCTGAAGCACCCGTCCTGTATCTTCAGCGGCACATTCCACCACAGTCTCGCAACCACAGGCTTCTGCCACTTTGGCAAGCGAGGTCTTGCGTCCGGCATAGGTCGGCTGATCGCCGGTCGAGCCGTAGGAGCCATTATCGATAATCAGCAGGATGAAGTTGCCAGCCGGGTTGTTCGCGATGGTTGGCAGTGTTCCCAGATTGGTCAGAACCGATCCGTCACCATCAATCGAAATGACCGGTTTTGGCTGCGAGAGCGCAAGCCCCAATCCAATTGAAGACGCCAGCCCCATGGTGCCAAGCATATAGAAATTGCTTGGCTGGTCATCGATGGCATGGAGTTCCTGGCTGGGAATGCCGATGTTGCAAACCACCAGCTGATCGCGAAGGATAGGCGCGATTTCCTTCAGTATCTCGGATCGAATCATCTCAATATCCTCCCCAGAAGGATGCATCTGTCAGAATGGCAACCGGTTTGTTGCACATGAATGTGTATTTGATGATCTTGTCCAACTCCTCAACATCATCCCGGTGATGAAAGTGATAGGTCGGGATGTGAAGCTGCGCCAGCAAGGCCTTTGTGTGGACAGCCATCTCGACCTGACACGCAACCGGCTCGCCAAGTTCACCGCGATAGGAAATCAGCATCGGCAGCGGCATCCGGTAATATTGTGTGAGCGTCGTCAGGGTGTTGATTGTCACGCCGATGGCTGTGTTCTGCATGATGATCGCGGGACGCTTGCCCCCCATGAACGCGCCGGCGCACAAACCCATACCCTCATCTTCCTTGTTGGACGGGATATGATGGATTTCCTCGCGCGCATCAATTTCGTCAATGACCCCGGCCAATTGTTTGCACGGCACTGTTGTAACGAAGGATACATCATTCGCGACAAAGTCATCGACGATCCTCTTGTTGATATCCTCTTGCATGTGTCTCTCTGTAACCTTTTCCGTGAGATGAAAACCGGAGTTCAATAGTCTGTGAATACTACCGCCAACCGGCGCTGGAGCCTATGGGGCCAGAATGATTTTTGGTGATGCCACCCGATGGGCCCGGAGATCGGAAAAAGCTGCCGCACCATCCTTTAGGTCGCGCATTTCCATCCAGTCCAAGCTGCCGAGATCACCATTGAAGATCGCCGCGGCGGTATTGCGGAAATCTTCGGATGTGTAGGTATAGGTGCCCATAAAGGTGATTTCCTGCAATGTCAGGCGCCGTGAATCGATGCCGCCACTTGCTTCCCCAAGGCCGATATGAACAATCACGCCGCCCGGGCGGGCATGTTTGCAGGCCATTGCGCGGCTCGCGGCATAACCGACGGCATCGACAACGATGTTGAACTGGCTGTCTGACTCCAGCCTGTCCGGTTCGATGGCCCGGTGCCCGCCTGCCTGTCCGATGCCTGCCTGTCCGATG
>Ga0181585_10001929_pt1 | contig 18398 bp, 18 predicted proteins | sample 071ome_29_FD_132469 | JGI IMG/M metagenome (GOLD analysis project Ga0181585, IMG submission 132469) | Coastal salt marsh microbial communities from the Groves Creek Marsh, Skidaway Island, Georgia - 071407BT metaG (megahit assembly) | ecosystem: Environmental > Aquatic > Marine > Intertidal... | reverse complement strand
GGAATGTGCGCCGGAAGAAAGTATCCTAGTCGACGACAATCCGCGGTGTATCGAGGCTGCGGGGCGCATCGGAATGCAAACAGTCCATTTCAAGAGCGCTCACAAGACCGAACAGCAGCTCGTCAAACTGACCGATATGTAGGGCGAGGAGTGTGTTTAGGTTCTTGCCGAATCTCGCGCACTCAGTATCTTGTTAGCATACAAAGGAACAACGTATGGAACTAGTTACGCTTGCGCTCATGTTTGCCGCCATCGGCGTCCGAGTCTTAACGTCGCAGATGATCTCGCGCATGAAGCATCAGATCACACACGTAGCGCATATCAAACAAGAATCACTCAAGCGACTCAAAGTCGCCCAGAGCCAGCACGCCGTCTTTGGTCAGAACAAGGCGATGCTAACGGCCAAAAAAATGAAGATAACTAAGCGACTCCACCGCTTGAGGAAAGAAATTTCGTCCTTTGTCGAAGAGAACGAGGCGCGAAAACAGCGAGCAGAAGTGCGCAAAGTCGAACGCTAAACTTTCTTCCATAGAACAAAAAAAACGGCGGGTCGCAACATAGCGACCCGCCGTTTTTGCATCTTCACGCTATATATTTTCAGCCAACCAACCGTAGCACTTTTCATATCCCGTGCCACCTTCTGCTTCGGGGCCTTCATACTCCGCAGTCCACGCCCCGTCGTAGCCGGTTTTCTTCAGCAGTGAAACGGCATAGCTCAGGTTAATTTCACCATCGCCCAGAGCCGCCCCCTTATAGTCTTGGCGTGATCCCGTGCCGTCTTTCATATGCACGTGAAAGACGTGGGGAGCCAAAATCTCGTAAAAGTGATCTATCTTTTCGAGATCGTGGCCGAACCAGCGATAATTCATCGTATCCAAGTTGACTCCCAGACGCGACGAACCCACGCGTTGAATTAAACTCAGCTGCCAGTCGCCATCGTTTGTCGTCACGCCGTGGTTGTCCAACGCAATCCGCACGTTCGACTCTTCAAGTCCGTCGGCCACGCGCTTAAAAGCGTCGAGCATCATCGCATCCCACTGCTCTTGCGGGACCTGATCGTTGCGATTCCACCCACCGTCCGAGCGCGCAATATCGCAGCCGGTCAGCGGTATCACTTTACAGCGCGCCTTATAACGGGCCACCTGTGCATCCAAGTCAGCCGGGGCGGCCTGTAGAAAATCGTTTCCAATCTCTACGGCCGATATCTGCATACCGTAGCGAGCTAAGAGTTCGCGCACTTCTTCAGCGCGATGCGCTCCGTCTACGGCATCGTCGGTCCATATATCGCTCGCCCGCACCTCGCAGTGGGTATAGCCAATTTCGCTGGCGCGCTGAGCAAAGCCCTCCAGATCGTATCCGGGCCAGTTATAGTGGATGGCTCCTAGCTTTTTCTCTGCCATACGGGGTTCCTCTTATTGTTCGATAGACAGGAGTTCGACTTCGAAATCCAACGTAGCACCTGCCGGAATGCTGCTTCCGGGGGGCGCGTTGTCTCCATAGGCGAGGTCAGAGGGTATGACCAGACGCGCTTTTCCACCCACCTTCATCATGCCCACGCCCTCAGTCCATCCAGGTATAACCTGGTTAAGCGGAAAGGTAACGGGTTCTCCGCGCTCGACCGAGCTGTCAAAAACGGTGCCATCTATCAGCTTGCCCGTATAATGGACCTTCACGTTGTCAGAAGGCTGCGGCTGCGCACCCGATCCGGCCTGCAGTTCGATATACACCATGCCCGACTCCGTTTTAACTGCACCCGATTCGGCAGCAGCTTCATCCACGTAGGCAGCTCCTTTTTCCTTCTCGACGACCGCCGATGCGGCTACGCGCTGCTGCACGTTTTGAAAACGCTGCTGCAGGTAGGCATTGAGCTTAGGGCCGTATTCTTCCATATCGACTTTGGCTTCCGTCTCTAGCATACCATCCGCAAAACCGGCGGCAATTAAAGCAACCTCGTCCTCGTTGAATTCGCCTTTAAATGTGCCCAGCGTGTTGCCCGCTACGCTCAATCCTATCGCATACAGCTGCTTTTCTTCTTCTGTTTCAGGAGTGCTCACATCTGCGGTCTCCTGCGCTTCTTGCTGTGCACCGCAAGCGGCGACCAGGAAAAGGGCGGCACTGAACAGACTCAGCGTCTTCTTCATTAAAAAATCCTCTCGTAAAATGGCCGAACACCGCACGCGAATAGCTTCCGCAAATGACATCAGGCCTCTAATAATCTCTTTTTATCTGTCGGAAAACCGACCAGATAGCATGAAAGTAGGAATTCCTCAGAAAAGTCGCCAGAGTCCACTCTGCAAGGGATGCAGTTCGAGACGCCAAGCCTCTTCAACCTGCTTAAGCGATGCCCGGGCCTTCACGGAAAACCGTTGGTACGTGTCTAACTGTGCCGCGGGAAAGGGCTCGGCGTCGAGGTAATCCAATCGCAAATGCGTCGAATGAGCGCGCACCGGATCGAGGTTATGCGCGACCAAGAGCGCCCCCTGACGATCGTAGCGCACGTAGACCAGCAGACCGTCATCAACGTCGCCCCCTTCGGCATCGTTGCGATGATAGTACACTTGGCCACTGTGCAACTCGGGCCACGCGGTGCGCACGTCTAGCAAATCGCGATAAAACTGCACCAACTGAGCGCGTGGATCACGGCGTCGGAGCTCTGGCTGCAGCAGCGTCTCGTTTTCAAAGTCCGTGCGCACGACTTCACCCCATTCGCTGCCCCATTCAAAACCGCGCGTCAGATTGGTCCCCATAACGGCACCGGCCGATGCGTCGATCAGAGCGGCCTGCGCATTTTTCAGCAGAGCCATACGCAGCGCCAGATCGGCATCGGACCCTACGGCGCGCTGCCAGCGGCTGCGCGCTGCCTCGTCCTCATCGAGTCGATTGCGATACTTATCGCACCAGACCTGTGTGGCACGCGGACTGTCGTGGTTTTCGAAATAGGCCATGGCAACCGTGCCCGGCGCAAAGCATCCGTGCACTTCTTCGAGAAAGTCGCAGAGTGGGCGAGCGTGCTCGACGTCGCGGTGAAAGTCTACCATGAGTGCATACACCATGTCGACGGGAACATCAACCGCTTCGTGCAGCGGACACAGCGTTTCGCCCAGCACCAAGGCCTCCGGCTTGCACGCCTGAATACGATTTTTAATTCGCTTCAGAAAGGGCCGGTCCACGGTTTGACTGGCGTCGATCCGCACCCCATCCAAGTCACAGGCTTCAATCCAATAGGGCGCCACTTCTAACAGGTACTGCTGCAGCGGCTCATTGAACGCCAAATCAAAAAGCGCTACGTCGCTGTAGACGAGCCAAGCTATGCGGTGAATCGCCGGACGCCCCTCTTCATCGCGCACGTAAAATTCGGGATGGGTATCGATCAGCGGGCAGTCTCGACTCGTCTGCATGAGCACCAGGTCGAAGATAACCTTCTTGCCCAGCGCGTGTGCGCGACGCGTTAGCGCCCGCAGCTCAGCACGCCCCACGGCCTGTAAGAGCTCAGCGCGCGCGCTCTGCGACAGAGAAGCCACCCTATCGGTCACCGTGTTAGCCTCCATACCGTCCGGGTAGGACAGACCCTCTTTGGACAGCGCGTGCCAGTCGACGCATTCGAGCGGAGTGATTAGCTGCGGATCTATCTGAAAAAAGTCACGCACCGCATACACGCTGCCCAGCGCTCCTTTGCGCACATCCTGACCGGTATGTGAATCCGCAAAGCCGGGCAGGTAAAATGGCAGCAAATAGATCACGTCGGCCGCAATGTCACCGAGCTCTTCCGTGACGTGGGCGATACGACCGCTGTAGAACGCGCCGTCTTCGACGCGTGCGCCTACTTTGCGCGCACAAATCTCACTTACGACGGGACCGCGCTGCACCCACTGTGGGCTGACGACGATGACGCCGTCGCGATTTTCCGCAATATCGTTTATCGGAATCCACTCTTTGCGCCCGGCCTCTACGTGGCTATCAGCAGAAAGCTCAATGCTATAGTTAAATGCTCCGGTGTGCTGCAGCGCAAAAGGGGCTGATTCAAAGAGGAGATTCTTGCCGGACAGCACCGGATTCCCTTCCACATCTAGCACCAGAGACATCGGCACATAGCGCCCGCTCTCATGGCCCGTAGCATCGGTCCATAACCGGGCATCTATATCGCGCGAACGCACGTCGAGTGGATCTATTTCAGCGACAAAGAGCTCACAGCGTACGCGTGCCTGCACGTCAGACGATCCCGGCTGTATGTAAGCGCGCGCTAGCGTTGATGCGTACTCCACGCCGCCAATTACCACTCGGTCGTTGCCTGCCCATACGACCCAGTTATCAAACTCTTGGCGTTTAAAACGTTGGTGCAGTTCCCGGTAAAAAACGGCGCGAGTTACAGCGGGTGGCGCACCGATCGATGGTTGCATGGTTATCCCGTTGGAAAGTGTGCGGAGTCTCTACGCATGGCCCTGACGCAGGTGCCGGCGCAGCGCATCCTCGCCAAAATCTCGCTCTAAATCACGCCAAACAGCGTGGATATGATTGGCGTCATTTTGCGTATTGTCATATTCGGCCAAGTAGATCGCTCCCTGCACGCGATAGTAATGCGGTCCCCCAACCTCTTCGCTTCCAGCCCAGGCAAAATGGGCCGCACCCCAACCGGCTTCTTCTACGCGGGCAAGGGCCTCTTTCGCACAGGCTTCAGGCAGGCGGCCAACGTACACTTCGACCAGCGCTCGCAGCACCTGGCGCTGGCTCTCACTCATGTCGGCTCCAGCAAGCCCCTCAGCGTGCACCTCGTCTCCCACATGAGGTACGTTCGTCGTCAAAATATCGGCAGGCGCATCCGTCGCGATAATAGCCTGCGCTCGCTGCGTGCCGTCCAGTTCGTGCAGAAGCTGACGACCCAGATCTTCTTCTTCTTTTAGGGCGCGCAATCCCTCGCGTTCCCCGTGTCGAACCTGCGCTGGATTAGAGCCAAAAAAGAGCGGCGTTGGCCCGACCAGCACGCCATCTATAAGGGTATAATTGAGCGAGACGTGGTGTCCCTCAAAGCGCCAACCCCATGGGACGTCGCTGCCGGGCGAGCCAAAAATACTCACGTAGTACAGCTGAGGATCGCGCGGAAAACGGCGGCCTGCACCTTCAATATGGGCCAGCACTTCTTCTAGAGAAATAATTGTCTGTATCTTATCATACCCGTGCTCGCTAACGCCGCTGGCAACGAGTCTCTGCGCGAGCGAACGCTGGTGCTCATTCATCTCTCGGATAGACAGCCCCTGGCGATCGCGCGGCACGTAGTGCCAGTTCTTGCGCTCGGCTTCGTCGAAAAAATCGAGCTGAGCTTTGCTGCGCTGGTCGGCCGAAAGGGCCTGTAGAAATGCATCAGCCGCGTCGATCATGCGCTTCACTACATCACTGCTCATATCCCTTACTCCTGGCTAGTGGGTTCGCGACGGGACAAGTCATCGTGCAAATCGATTGTCGTGTACGGCTCGTCTCTGTGCGCGACGGCAACGCGCAGAAAATCCAGCGCGTCTGGTCCGGGATTAAAGATCCCGTGCGCCTGACCTATACCCTGCCAGGTCACCGACCCTGGCGAAACCTCAAACGTCTCGCCGTCTATGGTCATGAGACCGCGTCCGCGCAGCACGACAAAACACTCCTCCAGCGCGTCGTGATAGTGATAGCCGACAGAACCGCCCGCACTGAGAATGGCGTGATCGAGAAAAGTCCACGTGCTGTGAAAATCCTCGGGGCGCAGCACGTGCCGCGTGGCGATGCGACCGCTACCACCGTGAATCGCATCGCGCCACGTAAGCAGACCTTCGTCAAAGACACCCTCGCGCATGCGCTTCGCATCACCGCCAGCGTCGGTCGCGACTTCTACGTACAGCACATGGGCCGTGCGATCTCCCGTGTTTCTAACCTCACACTTAGCCGACACAGGCCCTATGACGAAGCCGGGGCCAACGCCGGTGCCTACCGCTGCTCCGGCCTCTATTTCTACCCGGCCTTCCAGCACCAGACATCCCCATTCGACGCCGTCCCCCGCTGTGGGTATGGAACGCACCTGACCCGGGTCTATAACCGCGTAGTCAAAGCGCTGCCAAGGCGTGCGGAAGGCCACGTCTGGCAGCACGCCAACTCCTGAGCTAACGGGAGTGATATCTTCGAGTTTTACATGGTTCATAAAGGGTTTGCTCCAAAGATTTTAAAGCTAAACAGAGGCGCGCATGCCGACAACTCAGACGGCGAAATCAGCGCTGCTTACCCCCTTTGCGCCCCCACACAGTAAACGTATATTTGCTGCCGCCCGACCACTAGGAGGCTCGCTATGCAGCTAACGCAAGAGCAGATCGACTTTTTCCAGACCTTTGGCTATCTCCATTTCCCCGCGCTCTTCTCACCAGACGAAGTTGCTTGGATTTGCGAAGAGTTTGAGTATTCCATCCAACACTTTGGCAGCGGCAACGGGCACGACGGCTCGAGTCGCACTATGTTCGGCGGACCCATTGAGCATCGACCTCGTCTGTGTGCTCTACTTGATGATGCCCGGATAATCGGCCTGTGCAATGAAGTGCTCGGAGAAGGCTTTAACTACGCCAGTGGAGACGGAAACTACTACAGCGGAGATACCGGATGGCATCCCGACGGCAACTGGAACCAACTCTTTGCGGTAAAGATTGCGTTCTATCTCGACCCGCTCACGCGCGATAGCGGCTGTTTGCGCGTGCTGCCCGGCAGTCACCATCCCGATCACTTTGTCCGTGCACAGCATATAGACCTGAACAATGCACAGGCGCTCTTTGGCGTCGAACCGCGCGATATACCGGGCAACCTAGCGTTGGAGACGCAGCCAGGCGATCTGGTTATTTTTAACCACGACCTCTATCACGCCTCGTTTGGCGGCTCGACTCGCCGGCGCATGTTTACGATGAACTTAACCCGTCCCTGTTCCACACCAGAGGACGTGGAGACGCTGCGCCAGTATGTCAGCGTACACTCACCCGGTGGCTACAGCGTGGATACTGGAGCCGGCATGTATTTCCCCACCATGCTATCCACGGCTGGCCCCGAACGTATGCGGCACTTGCGTCAGTGCGCAGATCTGCACGACGAACTCTTTCCGCAATTCGCACGGAAGTAGAGCCTCGCGCGCAGAATCGAAAACAGGGCGAAACGTCTACAGCGTGCAGCGGATGAGTCATTTGACACAAAATAGCTCAAGGTTTGCTAGCAGCGGCCGATTATAAAAACACCTTCATCAAATTCCTTACTCTCTCTTTGTAACGGCGCGCGCTCCCTGTTAGTATCCGGAGCGCGCGCTATGTATAACCTCTCTTTCAAAGGTATCTGCTTGACACTGGCGCACGCATTGCGCTAACTAAGCGCCCGTGTGACAGGGTGCATTTATTGCAAATAATAGATGAGGATACCGTAATGACAGCAACGGAAAGAGAAGCACAGCTCATAGAGGCCATCGCTCAGCTGCCGCGCGTACCGCTAGCGTCTGTGCGCCCAACGCCGCTTGAACCGCTGCCGCGTCTGAGCGCCCATCTCGGTGGACCACCTCTGTATATCAAACGAGACGACCTGACGGGCTTGGCCATGGGCGGCAATAAGACGCGCATGTTTGAGTTTGCTCTGGCCGATGCGCTGCACAAAGGAGCCGATACGGTCGTCGCCGGGTCAGCCGTGCAGAGCAACTACTGTCGTCAGCTGTCGGCTGCCTGCGCCAAGCTCGACTTAGAACTGCACCTCGTATTACGCCCCGTGCGCCCCGTCGACAAGATCGACCAACAGGGCAACAACCTGCTGCAGCGCCTGCTCGGTGCGCACGTAACGGTTATCCGAGAGTACGATCACGCCGCACAGCAAGAGGCGATCCAGGCCAAGATCGCCGAGCAGGAAGCTCTGGGCAAGAAGGTCTACTGGCCGCGCCAAGCCGATACCGTTGACCTCGACGCTATTGCCTATGCCGAATCGGCCTTGGAGGTGGTCCAGCAGTGCCGCGCACTCGATATAGATCCTTCTCATTTCTACCTCTGTGCGCTAGATACAACGCAGGCCGGCGTAGGCCTTGGACTATCTTTCCTGCAAAACGACATGCACGTTCGGGGCATCTGCCCCATGGACGACGTGCCGCAGCGACGGGAAGAAATGGCACACATTGCCAACAGCGGTGCCAAGCGCTTGGGACTGGACCTCGAACTGTGCGGCAGCGATTTTGACAACGACGACTCATTTGTCGGAGAGCGATACGGCATCCCGAGTCCGGCCGGGCTCGAAGCACTGCGCACCGTTGCACGCACGGAAGGCATCCTGCTCGATCCCGTCTATACGAGCAAGGCCATGGCCGCGCTCTTTCAAGATATACGAGCTGGAAAACTCGATGCCGATCGGCCCGTGGTCTTTTTGCATACCGGCGGCAATCCAGCTCTTTTTGCCTATGCGGCCGACGTGCTGGACAGCTAATCCGCAGAAGAAAGATGCTTGAGCACCCGCAGCCGTTCGAATTACGGCTCCTATAGACGGTTTATTGATGGACGCACTCTTCCTCGTATTGGCCTCTTTTTTCACCTCAGCTCTGACCGCCGTAATTGGCGTGGGTGGCGGTATGCTGCTCATTTCACTCATGCCCGGTGCGATACCCATTGCAGCCATAGTACCAGTGCACGGTGCCGTCCAGTTGGTGTCTAACTCAAGTCGCGTGCTCTTGGGTATTCGACATATAGAATGGTCCATATTCTGGCCGTTTCTAGGCGGAGCCGGCATAGGCGCATGGGCCGGGGCACCGCTCGTGCAACATTTACCCACCCAATATATGCCGCTCTTACTGGGTCTTTTCATTTTGATCTTCACTTGGTTACCCAAACGCGAAAAGTCTTTCCGTCTACCCGGTCACTTTGCCCTCATGGGCGCAACGCAAACGTTCATAGCGCTCTTTGTCGGCGTCTCAGGACCGCTTACCAACGCATTCTTGCTGCGCGAGGCGCTGCCCCGAGACCGTCTGGTCGTTACGCACGGCCTGTTAATGACGGCCACGCACGCCCTCAAAATGCTGGCCTTTATATTCATGGGATTTGCCTTTGCGCCCCATGCGTTGCTTATTGCAGCTATGTCCGTATCCGTAATTCTCGGCTCCTATGCCGGCACTTTTTTGCGTGGACGCGTGCCCGAAAAAATCTTTCGCACCGCGCTAAAAGCGCTGATTACGATATTGGCCCTTCGCATGATTTTCCAATTTATTCTGGGAGTCTATATATGAACGAGCTACAGCAGTCTATAATGGAGATTGAGGTCTACGGTTTTACCCTGTTGGAGAACGTACTGAGCAGCGAAGACGCCGCTGAAATGCGCGAAGCGTTGATCCGCTGCGAACGCGAGGTCGGCACTGAGCATCGGCATCGCGGCGCGGCGCGTCACGTTTCTAATTTACCCGTGCTCGACCGCGTATTTCATCCGTGCATAGACCATCCCCGCGTGCTGCCTATTCTCGAACATTTTCTCGACCGGTCGCTGATCTTGGGCAGCCTTAACTCGCGCATCGTACGCCCCGGCGACGGCTATCAGGATCTCCACAGCGATATCCCTGGCACCATGCTCAATATGGTCACGCCCGTCATGATGAATACCGTGTGGATGCTCGACGATTTCTCTCCGGAAATTGGCGGCACGCGCGTCGTACCAGGCTCGCATCGCAGCGGACTGGTCACGCCCCCAGAAGACTTTGACGTTAAGCACGAAATACAGCCAACTGCACCGGCCGGATCGGTCATCGTATTTAACGGACAGTGCTGGCACGGCGGTGGCGCGAACACGAGCGATCGCAATCGCCACGCGCTCTTTGGACACTACCGCAAACACATGCTGCTCTTCCAACTAGACCCCCACGACGGCTTCCCACCCGAGTGGTTTGACGGCCTGACGCAGCGCCAGAAAGAGCTCATGCGCATGACGCACGGGCAGGGCTTAGGCGAAAAGCACGCCGCCGACGCGCACTTCTAAAAGCCTGCGCCCGCTGCGTGCCGTCCAGTCCGTGCAGCAAGCAATATGCGGGATAGGGCGACATAGATTCCAATCCAAACCGGAGAAATCTATGTCGCCAGCCTGCACATCTTCAGCCCAATGGCTTCTGCGATCCCGCATATCACTCAGCAGCCCGATGACCATTCAGTTCACATTTATCGACCCAGGACCGCTGCGCGACGGCGAACTCGAATTAGTTCTGGAACGCACAGAGCTGTGCAACGAGCGCATGAGCAACGCGCCTTGCTACACGTTTACAATGCGCCACCGTCCAGAAGGACGACGCGCAGGATATATTGATGCGCGTATCGGGGAAACCGAACTGCTCGTCTACTACGCAGGCCACATTGGCTATAGGGTAGAACCCCCCTTTCGCGGACGCCGTTTTGCCGCGCGTTCATGCCGTCTGATCTTATCCCTGTTCAAAGCGCACGCTATCAATCCGGTGTGGATCACCTGTAATCCAGACAATGTGCCCTCCCGAAAAACGTGCGAACGACTCGGTGCCGAGATGGTAGAAATCGTCGACCTACCCGCCGACACCGACATGTATCGCTATGGAGAACGGCGCAAATGTCGCTACCGGTTGGACCTGTAGGACGAGGACCTCTACCAATCTGCCGAGAAACGCAAACCCACAAACGCGGCTCCGAGATTGAGTATGTATAAAAAACCCGTGCAATAGCGCATTCTGGACGGAATGACCCTGCGAGGATAGATTTCTTGCGTTTGCCGCACAGGCAAATTGGAAAGTTTTGCACCAACTTATTTGATAAGAGGCTAGCGCAATGTACCAGACTACACCCGATACCATCAGCGACGAGACGATCAGCCAGTTTAAACAGCGCGGATTTATAAAGATTCCCGGCGTCATATCCAAGGAAGAAGCCGCTCACTTTCACGATGCGGCGCTGGAGGCCAGCGCGCGCGTGGATCAGGGGCGCGACCGACCCGTTTTCAGTCAGCACGTCAACGTTTGGCGCGAGGATGAAACCATGCGTGCCCTGACGCTGCACAAAAACGTCGGTGGCGTTGCCCAGCGCCTAGCCGGTGTGCCTATGCGCCTCTGGCACGACCACATTCTCATCAAACAACCCAACAACCAAGTAGCGACTGAGTTTCACCAAGACCAGCCCTACTGGCCGCACGCCCATTCGCCCAACGCGCTCTCGGCGTGGATTGCCCTGTGCGACGTTCCCGTTGAACGCGGCTGCATGAGCTTTATTGCCGGCTCCCATCAACACACTGACCTAACGGCCCAAAACCTACTTGACGGGCGCGATCTGTTCGGAAAGTGTCCTGACTTAGAGTATGAGGAGCGCGTAACGCTGCCGCTTAAAGCGGGCGACTGCACCTTCCACCACGCCCGCTGCGCGCACATGGCCGTGCCCAACCAGACGGATAGACCGCGGGTGGCACACGTCGTGATTTTTATGGACCAAACGACGACTTACGTGGAGAAAAATCACGTCGTAACCGATCCGCTCGACTTACAAGAGGGACAGCGCATCGAAGGCGAGCTATTCCCGGCCGTGTGAGGGCACTTTCCCTTGGCACGCAAAGATATACGAACGATTTCCATATACTGCGCAGCGTGTAAAGCGCTTCTGTACAAGTACCGCAAGGGCGGACGAGGAGGCCTAGTAAAGTGCCTAGTCGAACGCATCACTGAGGACCATACGGCAGGCGATTGCACCTGCCCTCAGTGCGGTCAGGCATTTGCCCGCCAGCGCATGATGGAGGGCAAACCCGCGCATAAGATCATACAGGGCAAGGTCTTTACCAAAGGCATGTCACGCAAGTAAGCGCGGATTCGAGGCATAGCCCCCCCATAATGGGTTCTACAAATCTCTGGCGGAACGGTTGGGCAAACGTATATTTAGCCCTTCTGGCACGTGCGAACTGACTGTATTTCAAACTTTTTGCCTACACCCAACTTATGGAGTCCTTTAGAATGAGCGATTACTTTGTCTACATTGGCACCTACTCAAACGGAGGCAGTGAAGGGGTCTACGTTCAGCGCTTAGATATGGAAAGCGGTACCCTATCGCCGATTAGTGCCCACGGCGAGATTGAGAATCCCTCTTTCCTCGACCTCTCACCCGATCGCCAATTCCTGTATGCCATAGGCGAGGTCGGTCAGGTGGACGGACGACCGGGCGGAGCCATTGGTGCCTATGCCATTGACTCATCTAGTGGCACGCTCACGCATCTAAACACTGAATCGACCGTGGGCCCCGGTCCCTGCCACGTCAGCGTAGATGCGACGGGGCGCTACGTGCTCGTAGCCAATTACGGTGGCGGCAGCGTGGCCATCCTGCCCGTGCGAGATGATGGTTCGCTCGGCGAAGCCAGCGACTTTGTCCAGCACGAGGGCTCCAGCGTCAATCCGAATCGCCAGGGCGAACCGCACGCTCACTCGATCATGGTCTCTCCCAACAATACGCACGCCTTTGCGCCCGATTTGGGCATGGATAAAATTGCGATATACCAGATCGACCACGGTAACGGCAAGCTGGCAGCCGGCGCACAGCCCTTTATGGACGTGGATCCCGGAGAGGGACCGAGGCACTTCGACTTCCATCCCAACGGTCCATACGCCTATGTCATCAACGAACTGGGAAATACGATTGTTTCATACGACTACGACGCCGAGGCCGGCACGCTAGCGGCCACCGGTTCCGTTTCGACGCTGCCCGAAGATTTTGACGGCACCAGCCACACGGCCGACATCCACGTCCATCCCAACGGAAAGTTTCTCTACGGTTCCAACAGAGGGCACGATAGCTTGGTTATCTGCGCCATAGACGGTGCAACGGGTCAGCTGGAGGTCATCGGCTGCGAACCTACGGGGGGCAAGAACCCGCGAAACTTCGCCATTGACCCAACGGGTACCTACCTACTGGCGGCCAACCAAGACACCAACGATATTCACACGTTCCGTATCGATTCCGATACGGGTAGCCTGGAAAAAACGGGCGCCGTCGCCAGCGTACCTAAGCCCGTCTGCCTCAAGTTTTCTGCCCTGTCCTGATGGAGAGACGTGCACGCAGCGTCGGTGTGACGGGCGCACTGGGCAACCTCGGGTGGAAGCTGCTGCTTCACTTAGCCGCCTTCAGCGATGCACCGCGCTTGGTTGCGCTCGATTATAGAGAAGCCGATCAGGCACGCCGCGACGCGCTGCGCGATGCGGCCAACGGGCGCCAGGTCGAGATTGAATTTGTCGCGTGCGACCTACAGGACTGGAGCGATATGCGCTGGCGCGATGCGTTCGACCGCGTCGAATCCGTTGTTCACTTTGCGGCACAAAACCCTTTTCCAGAGGCGTCGTGGAGTGATGTAGATGCCTCTGCTGCGATGAATTTTAATACCGCGCACGCGGCAGCGGACAGCCCCACCGTCGAGCGCTACGTATTTGCTACATCGAATCACGTCATGGGCCGCTACAAAGACCGCAATTGGGAGGCGGGCGCTCTACTACCCGACCTAGAGCCGGGCGTCGGCACGCTGTGGCATACCGGTCAGCAAGAGATGGACTCAACAATTTACGCCACTGCCAAATGGGCCGGCGAGCGCCACTGCCAGGCGCTGGGCCAGCGCGCAAACGGATCGACGACCTTTGTCTGTATTCGCATTGGCTGGTGTCAGCCCGGTGAGAATAGACCCGATACGCTTTCGGCAGCCGGCACACCTACCCAGGCGCAGGGAGAACAGCAGGAGAGTCCTACCGATCGCTGGTATAAGAGCATGTGGCTGTCCAATCGAGACTTTTGTCAGCTCTTTCGCCGGGCGACCGAAGCAGAGGGCAGCGCTTGGCCAGACGGAGCTATCGTAGTCCACGGCATGTCAAACAACCGCGGAATGCCCTGGAATATAGAAGCCGCGCGGCGGTATTTGGGCTACGAGCCATTAGACGATGTATACGGAGCCTTGTAGATGAAAGACATACCGGATAATCGAATTGCGACAGGCTTTGCCGATGCGCTGAGCACACAGGGTTTTAACTTCCTGGAGCACAGTTCAGATCCCGCTTTTGCCGTCGACACTTCTATGCGTTTAGCCTACGTAAACAGATCGTATCTGGCGTTTGGATGCGCTAACGGCGGCCTAGGTGAACAGGATTCTTTTTCGGGTATTGGCACTTACATAGGCGATGTCATGAACGATCCCCTGCGCCAATTCTACCTAATGGCCTACGGAACGCTCATCGAAGGCGACAAGACGTGGAACCACGAATACGACTGCTCGAGTCCGACGCTCTACAGGCGCTATCTGCAAAGTACGTTTCCCTTGAAGGGAAAAGGTCTGGTCATCATTAACCGTCTGATCAAAGAGCAGAGCCATGCGGTCGAATCCGAACCGCCCATAAAAAACGATTATCTGAACGAAAACCAGCTCATAGCGCAGTGTTCTCACTGCCGCAAGGTCCGTCGTCACGGAGCCGATGTACAATGGGATTGGGTGACCGAGTGGGTAGCAAACCCACCGGAAGAAGTCACGCATTCGCTCTGCGAACCCTGCGCGGACTACTACTACGAAGAGCTTAAGCTGACGTTGACCTCATCCTAGCTCGTCGAATCAGCCGTTTGTCTACGGCAGGAAACGCGGATGGTCAGCCCCCTCCGCGTCGAGCCCCCGGGTAACTTCCCGCGCATGATCTCCCTCACTGTCGGCTACCCAAATACTGGGGGATGCACCCGTCTGCGCACGACAAAAAATCAGCTGCGTTCCATCAGACGACATGCTAGAACGAAAGTCCCAGATGCCCTCGCGGAGAGGCGTCAAAGCTCGGCGTGCACCGTCGGTCGTATCCAAGCGAACAATCTGGACTCCACCGCGCGCCCTTTTGCCATCCAGCTCGCGGTTAAAATGGTCGACATCTGGTCGATCTGCCTGATACACCCACGGGACCTGAGCCCGTGGCGATCGACAGGGCACTATAACCCCTCCATCTGGTGTCCATGCCACTATGTTTGAGCCCCCGCCGCTGCGTTGGGGCGGACCGTATGTAGCGGCAAACCAAGCCACCTGTCCCTCCGTCAAGGCACGCATTTCCGAACCATCTGGACGGGCGATGTAGACATCGGCCCAGTCGTGACCTGGATCGTCTCTATACGCGCAGCCCATAAACGCTAGCCACGTCCCGTCAGGCGAGAACTGTGGCCCAAAAAACAGCCGATCAGAATCCGCGGCTACCAGCCTGCGCTGCTGACCGTATGCATCGCTCGTCCAAATCTGATAGCCCTCTGGGCTAGCTAAGTGGTATGCTACGCGCTGACCGTCCGGGCTTAGAGAGAAGCCGTAGGGCAGTCCTTCGCCCAGCTGCGTAAACGGCTGTGCATCGGTGCCGTCAAGCGCGACGTTGAACACCTGCCCTCCTTCGTCGCGCACCACCTGCAACAGCAGGCGCTCATCGCCTACAAGCAGCTGTGGCGTCTCAAAGGAAGCACGGCGCTCTCGCGACACGACCTCTTCTAAATCACCGCTTTCGACGTCGTATATCCAGCAGTGAGTAGGCGTCTTGTGATAGTACTCGGCAAAGGGGCGACCGGGACCGTCGCGGCGCGCCTCCATGCTGAGAAAGAGCACGCGCTGACCGTCGGGAAAGAATGCACACGGTTGCCACGTCTCTTGTAGAGGCACGTCAAAGTCAATGTAGTGCGGAGCCTCTCCGGCCAGGTCCATCACTCCCGTTTTCCCTTTTGACGTGAAGAAAAATTGCATCATACGCACCATTTTTGCGCAAAACCACGCGCAATTTCCACGTGCATTTGCACGCCATAGGCAATTGCATCGTCGTTAAAATCAAAGTCGGGTTGATGTAACATGGGATATGAAGAGGCGCCCCGAGGACGCAGGCCAAGCCCAAACATGAAGGCGGGCACGCGCTGACCGTAAAAGGCGAAGTCCTCGGCACCCATGATGGGGTTCTCCAACTCCCGCGTCCGAATCGTATCGGCCAACGCATCGCGCACAGTCTGCTCTGCGACCGCGCGCGCCCGAGCGTCATTATGCGTAGCTGGATAGCCATCTTCTCCAAAGCGCACTTCGGCGCGCCCGCCAAAAGCAGCCGCCGTGTGCTCGGCTATTTGGCCCACGCGTTCAATGGTCCGCTGGCGCGTTTCTTCGCTCAGCGCGCGCACCGTGCCAACCAGCCTGGCCGTCTGTGGAATGATGTTGCTGGCCGATCCGGCCGCGATGTGGCCAACGGTGACGACAGCGCTGTCGAGTGGATCCGTGTTACGCGCCACGATCGTCTGCAGCGCTACGACAATCTGCGCAGCGATATATACCGTATCGACTCCTTGATGCGGAAAGGCGGCGTGCGCACCTAGGCCTTCAACGGCAATTTCAAACTCGTCTGCGCTTGCCAGGACCGGACCGGTGCGCAAAAATATTTCGCCTACTTCCATATCGGGCGCACCGTGTAGACCAAAAATAGCCGCAACCTCTGGACCGTCTAATGCACCTTCTTGGCACATGCGCTTACCCCCCGCACCGCCCTCCTCTGCAGGCTGAAAAATAAACTTCACGGGTCCCTGCAGTTCGTCGACACATGCGGCGAGCATTTGCGCAGCTCCAACCAGGCAGGTCGTATGCCCGTCGTGCCCGCAGGCGTGCATGGCACCGGCCACCTGAGAGCGATGGGGTACGTCGCTCTGCTCTTCGATAGGAAGCGCATCCATATCGGCTCGCAGAGCCACACAGGGCCCCGCTTTATCCCCCGCGAGCGTGGCGACAATTCCCGTGCCAGCCACGCCGGTGCGCAGCTCAATATCGGGGATTTCTTCCAAGCACTCCAACACCCGAGCGGCGGTGCGCTCCTCCCGATAGGAGCATTCTGGATGCTGGTGTAAGTCGCGACGAAAGTCGACTAAATCTGGCAGCAGTTTGTCCAAGAGCGGACGAAGATCGCGCATATCGTTCCATGTGCGCACATCGGTGCGCGGTGAAGAGTGAGTATCTATTGACTAATAGTCGATACAGAGAGACACGTCTAACCCGTCCACAGCAGAACCGTTTTACCAGTTTGTATACGAGCCATCGCGGCGCTTCAGATGCGGAGCCTCCCAGTACTTAAATTCCTGCTCGCCGGCCAGCGCTTCGTTAAACTCCACGCCCAGCCCGGGCGTATCGGGCACTACGAGCATCGATCCTTCTAGCTGAACCTGGGTCGGGAAGAGGTCTGTATCCTGTGAAGTGCTCTGTTCGCCCGGCGTCACGCGATGTTCCAGCCAGGAAAAATTGGGCACGGCTGCCGACATGTGAACCGAAGCAGCCGTGCAAATGGGCCCCAGCGGATTGTGCGGCATGAGGTCTATATAGTGAGACTCGGCGAGGCTAGCCACCTTCATCGCCTCGGTAAAGCCACCGACGTTGCAAATGTCGATGCGCGCGAACTGGGTGATGCCGCGCTCCAAGTAGGGCAGAAACTGCCACTTGCTGGCAAACTCCTCGCCAATGGCAAAGGGTATATCTACCATGGTGCGCAAACTTTCGTAGGCCTCCGGCGATTCATCGCGGATTGGCTCTTCGATAAAATCGAGCGTACCGGCGGGCATGCGCTGACAAAAAGAGGCCGTCTCCGCCACCGTTAAGCGATGGTGGTAATCGATGCCCAACACGGGATCCGGGCCCAATTCCTCGCGCAGTTCCTTGAACCACGCCGCCGTAATCCCAATCGTTTCGCGCGGCTCATAAATACTCGGATCATCATACTGCTTGCTGGCCGCACCGCCGACGCGAATCACGTTCCAATCGAGCTCGATAAGCTCTTTGCACTTGGCCACCAACCCTTCTAAAGTCCCAGCTCCCGTCGTTGCAAAGCATGGGATACGATCGCGCTGCTTACCGCCCAGCAGCTGGTAAACGGGCACGTCCAACGCCTTACCCATAATGTCATACAGTGCGATATCAATGGCCGAGATCGCCGCAGTGAGCACTCGGCCCCCTTCGAAATACTGGCTGCGATACATTTCTTGCCACAGCGCACCTACCTGGCGCGGATCGCGGCCCAGCAAAAATTCGCGGTAGTGTTTAACGGCCTCGGCCACGGCCAGTTCGCGTCCCGAGAGACCCGACTCACCCCATCCGTAATATCCGTCTTCGGTCTCGACTTTAACGATGAGCTGATTTCGACCGCCTACCCACGTGGGAAAGACTTTAACGTCACTAATTTTCACAGTTGCACTCCATTGAAAAGAAAGAATACTCTCTATTTGAAAGCGCTTTCACCAAGGCGAAAGACATCGTGAAAAAACCTCGTAAAGAAAATCTGCCCGAAAAGACCTGCCCGGTCTGTCAGCGCCCTTTTCGCTGGCGGCGCAAGTGGGCGCGCGTATGGGACGAGGTGCGCTACTGCAGCGAACGCTGTCGACGTCAGTCGCGCAGCAAAT
>Ga0181585_10001928_pt1 | contig 18399 bp, 6 predicted proteins | sample 071ome_29_FD_132469 | JGI IMG/M metagenome (GOLD analysis project Ga0181585, IMG submission 132469) | Coastal salt marsh microbial communities from the Groves Creek Marsh, Skidaway Island, Georgia - 071407BT metaG (megahit assembly) | ecosystem: Environmental > Aquatic > Marine > Intertidal zone... | reverse complement strand
TACGGATCTACAATTCAGTTTTGAGTGAGGGTGACATGTACGAAATCGCTCAGGATGATTTAACCGGCAGAGAGATTGCCGGATATCGCAAACAAGCAATCTATGATGAAGGTTCCTCGTCCAATGGCATGGTCTTAGTGAATGACGAAGGCCGTCTTCGTACCCAAATTATCGAGAACAATTCAGTCACTGAATTAAGTACCACTCGTTTGATCGAAGACTTGGGTAATGATTTGCCTTTCTCCCCTTTGCAGGACCCATCCTTAAATTTAAAACTTTGGCTGGATGCATCCGATAGAGAAAATATGGACAAAGGCACAACTTATGGTGAATCGGGCCCTCCAAGTGATGGCAGTTCCGTTGGTTTTTGGAGAGACAAGAGTGGAAATATGCACCATGCCACCAAATTCTCGGGCCATAATCCACTTTGGCGGGCGGATGGATTTAATGGTCTTGGAGCGATCGATATAACCAATGATGTATTGATCGTTCAGGATAGTGAAACCGTTTTTGACGGTTGGTCAGAAATGACTGTATTCTTAACTCTTTACCAAACCAACTTTGATCACTTCTGTGTCATTCTCGGAAAGAGTAACCATACTGGGTGGGCAAACTCGAATTCACACCCGTTTGCTTGGACACTTAACATTCATCGAGCTGATTATGGAGGTCACCGGATATGGGGTCCTGCATTCAACACCAATACAGGAGGTAACAAATACTTACATACAAGCAGCGATGCAATTTGGTCTACTGGAGTCAATGCCAACTTCAATGGAGGTCCCAGTTTCGTCACTCTTCGATATTCATCCGACTATTCAAGTAATAATTTGATCTTCAGAATTAACGGTTCCACTCACAAACAAGCGAACCTGACTGGTCCGATAAAATCCGAGCCATCGATCCCCGTTTCTATTGGTGGAAAGGGCAATGGTGGAGATCAATGGCACGGAAGAATATCTGAAATATTAATTTTTAACAAAGCCTTAGAGAATAGTGAAATTGACACAATGGAAGGATACCTTGCCCACAAATGGAACTTAAATTCAAATCTTTCCTTCGAACATCCGTACTTCTCCGCTCCTCCTCCCGGGCTCTCAACTTTAAAAAAGGCCAATGAAGTGGATGATGATTGGCACCATGTGGCCGTAAGTTATGGAGAAAATCCAGGAGTACTTAAACTTTACTTAGATGGTCAATTAGTCGACGGACCCGTTTCAGTTCCAGGAAATGGGACCATACCCGCCCATGATGAAGTTCCTGCTGTAGGTCAACCTCAGGGAACTTTTCCTTTGAGTGATTTTGGTAACTTCAATGGACTTGTTGACGACTTGCGAGTTTATGATCGCGGACTTAGTGGATCCGAAATCAACCAATTATTTGAGGGCGATGTAAACAACAGTGGTTTTATTGAGTATCGTGCAATCGAAAAGCCAGAAATCCGCACCCTATCCGCTTTGGATGCCCGTCCTCAATCGGTCTTATTAAGAGCGGAACTTACCTCAATAGGCGGGGAGGTTGTAGAAAACACTTTCTCTACAGATGCCAGTTTTAGCAAGACAAGCATTCCTGGCATCCAGGCATGGTATTCCACCGACAGTATTGTCGCAAGCAATGGAGCCAGTGTGAGTACTTGGAAAGATAAGTCTGGATACGGACGTGACTTTGAAAATGTGGATGGAAATCCACGATTACTTACTTTTGGGCTCAATGGAAAACCCGTGCTTAATTTTGATGGCGATGATTTACTTTGGACCGGTCATAATTTTGACACCTTGACCGATAGCGGATACACCATGGTCTCCCTAGCTCGTTACACCGGATTGAAAAACCAGCGGATCATCAGCTCAAGAACCCGAAATTTCCTCTTCGGTTTTCATGGCTCTCAGGTGGGCAAATGGTATGCGGAAGGGTGGATCTCGACAACCGGTTCATTGGATAGCGATTGGCACATACATCTTGGTACGATCGAAAGCAATAAGGGGGACCCGGCGGCCAGCTTATGGCAGGATGGTGTTTTACTGATTAACGAATCGCGCGGTTCCAGTAACGCCAATTTTGGTCCTGGCGTCCTCCAGGTTGGAGGATGGATGACGGACAGCGAGTTATCAGCCTGTGAGATTGCAGAGATTTTCATTTACCAAGGACAATTCAATGCGATTCAAAGAAATCAAATCGAAGGATATCTCGCCCATAAGTGGAATTTAAAAGAACAAATCCTACCAACTGATCATCCTTATTCGACCGTTGCCCCGTTTGGAGGTAAATCAAGTGCAACTGAAGTCACCAGCATAGGAGGAGACCCAGCCGAAGTGTTCATCTTTTGGGGAGATGAAAAAATTGAAGCCAATTCCACAGCCACCAGTCCGGATAACAATGCAACCTGGGATTATAAGATTCAACTCAGTGAATCATCAGACATTGGTACTTTGGATCAGTTACTCACAAATCATCTGACCGAAAATACTGATTATTATTTCCGGGCTTATGCCAAAAATTTAGCCGGAGAGACTTGGGCTGATGATATTTTTACTTTCAAAACAATCGATACTCAGTTTACCAAGGACACTCTCGATGGCTTACTCCTTTGGTTGGACGCTTCCGATATCGATGGCGACCGAGAAAGAGACACTCTCGTTGATGGTGCTAAAATTCCTCTTTGGCTGGATAAATCACGATCAGAAAGACATGCCACCCAATCTATCCTCAGCAAAATGCCAATTTATGATAAAGATGGATTTGGGACTATGCCCGCAGTTCAATTTGAATCAGGCAACTCCATGTTTGTTGGTACCCTTACCAATTTATCGGGCCCCATAAATGTTTTTGTCATCTCAGAGGGGGAAGGCGTTACTATCGGTGCGGATGATGGGGCTTCATCATGGACCTTAGAAGCAAGATCTGGAAACCGTCTCAATTCATTTAAGGGAGAAAATGATGCATTGCAGCAAATCACTCTTGGCTTGGATCCTCGAACTGGATTTGGATTGCTGTCCGGTAAAATTGCCGAAATTTTAGTTTTCGACCGGATGCTCGAACCAGCTGAACGGGAAATGATCGAAGGCTACCTAGCTCACAAGTGGGGTATTCTTGATGATCTTGCTCAGTCTGGATTCTCGGTACACGAAGGGCTCATTCTTTATTATCCCTTTAATGAAACGGGGGGGTCTGTAGTAGAAGACTACTCTTTGGCGTTGCGCCATGGTATTGTGGTGGATGCCGACTTGGGAGCGTCAGGAAAATTTTCATCCGGTATTGGATTGGATGGAATTTCTCCAAGCACTGCGAAAGTTGATTTAGGTGCCAACGAGTTGGAATTAAATCAACTCAACTGGACGGTATCCTCATGGTTTCTCAGTCCGATTGACAAACCAGATGATGAAGTCGCTTCGGATTATGCCCTCACGGATTCGGCCGGCCTCACTTATTTATATTTTGATAAGTCGAGTAATAATCAGCTCTTTCTCAATGATAAAAATCCACCCAGTACAGATGTCTTTGCCGGCGATCTTTCCGGAACCACCAACAATCCTGTTTGGCATCAGATTGGACTTACCTCATCTTCCAATCAGTATATTATTTACATCGATGGGGTTGAAGTTAGCCGTTACTCTGGAAGTAGTGCGGGTTCTTTGGGAATCATCTCTCTCGGAAACCTGTCCACAAACTTTGGGAGATTTGCTCCTTCCCTCGATGATTTCAGAGTTTACAACCGGACGCTTTCTTCCACGGAGATATCTGAAATCTATGGAAATGGAAACGGTGACTTTGGAACTCACACCTATTCAGATTTTCCGCCAGTTTTTGACAATATTCCGCAGATTCTTCTCCCCAAAGATGCCGTTGCTCATTGGAAATTTGACGACCTTAACGGCACTCAGGTAAATGATTCTTCTGGATTGGAAAACCATGGATTGGCGGAAGATAAAGATCTAGATTATGATTTATTTCTTGAGAATTCACAGGAAGGAAAGAGAGGTTCCGCCCTACACTTTGATGGCAACTTAACCATAAAGTTGTCCAACAGTCCTGAAATTTTAAACGCTCGCTCAGCATTTAGCCTTGCTTTTTGGATCAACACCGAGGACCGAAACGCAGACTTGGTAAATTCAGGCAGGTTCCAAATAGGAATTTCAGACGGCTATCTCAATGCCCAAGTGTATGTAAGTTCTAGGTGGAAAGAGATTGAACCTGTGCTCTTTCCATTTGGATCTTGGGTTCATCTAATTTTGTGGTGGGATGGTAATAAATTAAAATTCTTCTTAAATAATCAGGAAGTCACCAACTCGATCAATGCCAAGGGATCGCTCAGTGGGGATGATATCATTTTTATGGGTGGGCAAGATGGTCTAGGATCTGGTCTGTATACTGGGCTAATCGATGATTTTCGATTCTACGCTCACGCGATTACCCCCACCGAACGAGACGATTGCTATCTTGGAATAGGTTCTCCACTAGTTACCGCATTCGGAGAGGATTACTTCCTGAAGATCGAGACCCTCAGGGGTCCTACCGATTTCAATGCAACGGGTCTTCCTGCGGGGTTAGAAATTGATACTGAAAAAGGCATTATTTTCGGGCAATCTGAAGAAGTCGGCACATTCGAGGTCAACTTGCAAGCGTGGAACTCATCAGGTCTAGACGAGGAAAACATGACTCTCTATGTTTTACCAGGCCAACAAAGTATACTTCCCTCTGAAATCGGCTTACTGAGGTATGGCGATCCTCCGGTGGACTTGAACTGGACGGCAACTTCAGGACTGCCTGTTTACTTGGAAATCCTGGAAGGGAATGAATCCATCGATCTAAACGATACCCAAATGCCATGTACCTTGAGTATTTTAAAACCCGGTATCGTCAAATTACAGGCCACCCAACCAGGCGATGGGAACAGCACTTATGCCCCAGCTGAAAAAATCATTACCGAATTTATTGTATCCAAGAGAGAGCTCTTGGTACGAGTGCATGACAAATACCGTAAAACCACCGAGAGTAACCCCCTTCTCACCTACGACTTATTTGGCTTTATTGGCGATGATAATGAATCAATCCTTGACCAAAATATTTCTATTTCTGTCGGAGTAACGGATGGTTCCATAGATTCTCCTTCTGTAACCGGTGAGTATATCATCCAAGCAGAAGGTGCTTTTTCCGAACTGTACTTTTTGAGTTATGCAAATGGAATATTGACCGTAAGTGAGAAATTAAGACAGGAACTTATTTTCGATCAAAATTTATCCGGCATTTCTGCTTTATCGCCTCCCATTCAACTGGATGGTTTCTCGGTTCAATCAATGGTGGCTACAGAAGATATCTTCGTATTCGGGGGAAGCCCCACATCTCCGTTTTACGATTTCAATAATTCGGAAGGAACCCTCGATCTCTCCGAACAGACATTCTTTCGTGGTGCGACCTATGTGTTCAAGGATTTGGGAGTTCTCGGAACTCATCCATTTATGATTGGAGAATCTTGGGGAGATACCACTTCAGCCTTGGTGAGCGGTGATCCGCTTAACGGAAATGGTGGTCAAATCACTCTATCGATCCCTCAAGACTTTAATGGTTCGCTGTACTATTTCTGTACAAATCATGAAGCAATGATGGCACCACTCAATCTTGCAGACCCCAATCATGTAGGGGATTTGTTCGTTCATGGAGGCAGTTCCACATCTCCATATTACGATTTCAATAGTTCTAATGGAGCCATGGATTTATCCCAACAAGTATTCTTTCGGGGATTCACCTATGTATTCAAAGATAATGGAGTCCACTCCAGCCATCCATTTATGATTGGGGAGTCTTGGGGAGATACCAGTTCGGCCTTGGTAACCGGTGGTCCCCTTAACGGAAATGGTGGTCAAATCACTTTATCGATTCCTCAGGACTTCAACTCAAGTATCTTTTATTTCTGTATCAATCACCAGGAAATGATTGAGCCATTAAGGATTATTGATCCATTCGAAAACTACACCCCGACCGATTTACCTCTTTATTATCAAATCGAAGATGAAGGGGTGGCCAAGTTGATTGTTACCAGGGAAGATTCTCTTCAATCTCATTGGAAATTCGACGAAGACAAATACATAGAAGTTTTCGACGAAAAAGGTCTTAGCTCGGGCACTGTTTTTAACTTAAATACCGTAGGTAATGACAATGCATGGACCGGTGGAAAGTTCGGTAACTCCCTAAAGTTTGACGGTGTTGATGGATATGTAAACTTTGGACCAATTCAATTGGATGGTAACTACAGTTTCTCATTTTGGATCAAACCAGACTTAAATACTACCTCTGATAGCAGCATGGTTTTACTGTCTAAATCTGGCATCCCAACCATGAACCATTTCCAATTATTGAAGGAGGAAGGAAACGGTAGTATCCAATTTAATTACTATCCTGATGGCGGCACATCTCCTTCCACTTACAGAAGTAATTCTGAAATCCTAAGTGATGAAAACTGGACATTCTTGACGGTTACTTACGACGCGGATGCAAAAGAGTTGTCCCTTTATGCGGACGGAACCGCCATTTTGGAAATTGAAAATGCCGTTGAATCCAACGATTCCCTTCCTTTTGGATTTAGGTTCTCGAATTTAGTATTGGGTAGTAGTTCCGCATCATTTGATGGAATGATCGATGATTTACGCTACTACAACAGCACCCTAAACCTTGAAGAAATTGGTCAGATCTTTAACCAAGGAGGGGGAGACTATCAAACCATCCTTCCAACGGGATTCGGCACCACCCGAATCACTGCTAGACAAAATGGCAACCTCACCTACGAAAAGGCTATACCTGTTTACAATTACCTTACCGTCGTAAAAGCCGACCAGCAGATCGAATTTGATCCTCTAATCAATCGCTCAGTAGGTGATTTCCCCTTTAGCTTGGAGGCAACTGCAACTTCAGGACTCCCCATTGAATTTTCTGTTTCTGATCTCGCCTTAGCCTCGATCTCTTCAAATATTGTAGAAATTAGAAATTCCGGAGTGCTGACAATCACGGCATCCCAAGCTGGAAACCAACTGTATAATCCGGCTGAGCCGGTATCGCAGACTTTTTCAATTGCATACGGAAATCTTTTTGCAGACTCGATTCCAGGACTTGGATTATGGCTGGATGCGACGGATATCAACTTCGATAACTCGCCCGACTCCCAGGATGATTTTGTCGACCTAAACAAAGTAAGCTTATGGTCAGACAAATCAGGCAATAACAACAGTCCTGTACAAGCAACTTACGGCCAGATGCCCATTTGGAATCCTGGACATGCAAATACCCGTCCCAGCATTGATTTTAATGCGGACTTCAATCAATCACTCAACCTTCAATTGGCCTTAGCTGAACCCGCCTTAATCTTTGCGATCCTAAAGCAAACCCAAGCGATCCGCTCCAATCTTTTCGGGGGCGATTTATACCTAACCTCGAATAGCGGGAACTTTGAACTCAGTTACAATAATTCGGATCCACATATTCCATCGAACCGCGCAACCAATACGCTCACCCTTCTCAGCATTGGAATATCATCGGGAACACAAAACCTCTGGATCAACGGAGACCTTGCCGGATCCACATCCAGTAACTCGACTCCGCAGCCTCTCAATCAAGTAGGTCATGGGCTGACTGGAACCCTTGGGGAAGTATTGATTTTTGATAAGCCAGTTAGTTTCTTCAATAGACAAAAAGTGGAAGGGTACTTAGCCCACAAATGGGAGTTGGTCCCCTTACTTCCTGAGTTCCATCCATACGCAGTATCTCCGCCAAGTTTTGGAGGGAATCAAGTCATTACTTGGCTAGGAGTTGAAGGGAACACAACATCTGGAGTGGAAAAACTGCCCGTTAAAAAAGCAGACGATAATGACTTTACCCTATCTGCACTCGCTTCTTCTGGCTTACCTATAATATTCCAATCCAGTGACAGAAATGTTCTTACCATTGCCGGGGACCAAGCAAAAATATTATCACCCGGTACAGTAACGATCACGGCTTATCAGAATGGAGACTCTCGATACCAACCGGCACAACCCCAATCAGTGGAACTGCAAATTATCGATTTTTCAGACCCGTTATTTCAGAAGGATGATCAGAATATTTCTTATGATATGATTCCTCTAAAAGTTCGGGAAGACCCCCCCTTCCCCATCCGTGCATTGGCTACCTCATCCGGTATCAGGCATGATGTTTACAACCTACCCATTACGCTGAGGGTCGAATCAGGCCCTGGTACAATCGATTCGCGTGGAGTCGTTACGCTTGATGGCACCGAGGGGCTCATCGTGATCTCAGCCAGCCAAAGTGGAAACGCCTTTGTCCATGCAGCAGATACAGTGTTTATCCAAATCGAGGTCTCTTCTAAATCAAGGCCCTCCGTTCTCTTTGCCGATTCCAAAAACACAGGAGCACTGCCACCAGTAATTGCCCAGCCCCGGCCTATTATTCTACCGGGGGCCTATGCAAGTAATGGAGATCGTATTGTGATTACAAGTTCCGCCCCCAGTATAGTCAAAGTAATTGATCGCAATCGTATCATTGCCCAAAAAACTGGAACCGTAACCCTATACTTTGATATTCCAGCCACCTCTGAATACGCTGAAGCGATCACTTTATCCCGAACACTTGAAGTGGTTAATCCAACCAAAGAAGCCTGGATAAATATGCGTAAAAATGATCCAAGGTATAACAAGGTCAAAGAAAACTTCATTTCGCAAAGATTAAGTCAAATGTCTTCTTGGACATCAGAACAGGCAGAGTATGAATTTGACCTGAGTATGGCTGACTCCGATGGAGATGGATATAGCAATCTCTACGAAAGGGCCCTGGGCATGGACTCACTTGGTTTTGATCGGCATGGAGGCAGCCAGCAAGTTAAAACAATTCATGGAAAGCCAAGCATTTCCTTTATTCGTTACAAAGACCCAATCGCATCTACGGGAGAAGATTTTGAATACAGAATCGAAGAAAGTACTAACCTGCGTGTATGGAAAACGGCAAATGTACGGCTGGTAAGTACCATTGAAATTGGAGAAGATATGGAGCAGGTAACCTATCAATCCACTTCTTCTTCGCTTCAACCATCTAATTTCCTACGGCTAAGGATCATAAGTCCTTAACCCTTTTCACTCCCTCTAATTCTCTAAATTAATAACAAAAACCATGAAAAAATCGATTCTTACTCTGTTCTTTATTTCCTTCGCTTCTCTTTGTGCTAAAAAATTGCCCGAGATATCCATCGAGGAACTTGAACAGGCTATCCAATCTAACAAGGTAGCCATTCTCGATGTAAATGGTGAAAACTCCTATAAAAAAGGACATATTCCTGGTGCAATTCACTATTCCTCAGAAAAAAATAACTTAAAACAATTACTTCCTAAACAAAAAGATACCTTGATTGTAGCTTATTGTGGAGGCCCTCTCTGCGGTGCTTACATGAAAGGAATAAAAGCCGCATCCGAACTGGGATATCATAACCTGAGACATCTTTCTGCCGGAATTTCAGGTTGGAAAAAAGCGGGGAAACCAATTAGCAAACCTTAAATCCCTATCCCATCACCCTTCCCTTCCGAGTGATTTTGAATCTGAAAACAAAAACTCATTTTATGGCAAAGAATCTAGTTGCTTTCGGGTTTCTTGTTTTGGTGAAAAGCTTATTTTCCAACACACCTTCTGGGATCGTAAATATTGTATTAGAAAGTGGTACGCCACAATCACCTAGCTTTTCCATTCTTTCTCCTGGAATTGATGGAGAACCTCTTTTCCGGGGAAATACCCTTTCTATTCAGGAAAACAATGTTACCTTTGAAAAAATTCCTGACATTTCAAACCCTGCTGTTCTCAAGGGGCCATTTACTCCTGGAGTTTTAGGAAGCCGGAAGGCTCGTGCCAGTGCAGTGCTTGATGAAAATGGATCGATTGATTCGATCACCCTGGTGGATGCAGGAGCCAACTATCTAGGAACACCCACGATTGACATCTCTCCGCCAATGGATGGAAACGGGACTGCATCTGAAATTTTCCCCGCATATGCTGAAACGGAAACTGACTCATCCACTCAACAGGTTTCATCAATCCATATCGTCAATCGTGGACTTGGTTATCAGAATTTACCACGAGTAAGCATCGATGGGGGTCCGTATTTCATTCGTATCATGGATAATGAATCGAACTACTCTGGGCTGTTTTTCCGTATTTTATCCAACTCGGAGGACGCTCTCGAACTCGACAATTCATCCGGCTTTGATCTGACTACGATTTGTCCATCAGGAACTGAAGTGGAAGTTTTTAATGGTTGGACTTTAGGTTCTCTGTTGGGTTACGGAACTACCCAGTTATATTCGGATCAAAACGAATCTCTGGCAGACTGGGTTTATGTGGTCAAAGAATTCAGTCAGCAAGAAGGCAACTCCAGTGATTACATACCCTACTTTCACGACGGAGATCACTGGAAAGAAGTTTATCCTCCCCAAAATATCTCCTCCCATTTGATTATCGAACCCGATCAATCTCTCATTGTTGCCCGCAGGACAGAGGGGGCATTAAACCTAGCAATTTCGGGCTATGCTTCAACCCAATCAAGCTATTGGGAACTGCCTGAGACAGGAAAAAAGAAACTCGTTTGCAACCCCCATTCATCAAGCATTCAACTATCCGACCTAGTTCCCAGTCAATCGATAACAGAGGATAACTCCTCCATCTCTGGTCATTTATTCCTAGCCCATAAAGACCAAGACAAAGCCGACAATTTACAGGTTCTCAAATCTTCCATCTGGTCGACCTACTGGCACGATGGGACTAATTTAAACATTTCAACTCCTGCCCGCATTTCTGCTCGATCCGGAAGTGGGATTGGAGGTGCTTTAACCGTAAACGATTTTTCGATGACTTCAGGGCAGATCGAATCCATCTCCAACCCATCCAATGGTAATGTTTTGGTTATCTCTTCAAACCATGGACTTTCCAATGGATTCATGGTTTCCATATCTTCTGTAGTTGGGAGATTAACCAATGAAGAGAAAATTCAAGTCAATGCTTCGGGAGATCCAGTCAATCAGGGAGAAGGTCTAGTGGTCGAATCCTCCGTCAATGGAACTTGGGAGGTAATCAATGCAAGTTCTAACTCTTTTGAGCTTAAGGACTGTCAATCCAACTCCGACTACATCCACAATGGAGAAGCCAACTGGTCGACCGGGACTCCTGGCGAAGGATATGATACCAATGTTCGATTATCCATTATCGGAGGTGGAGGACAAGGGGCCAAAGCAGTCGGCATTGTTGAAGACGGTAAGATTGTCAGAATCTCTCTTCTTGAAGGTGGCTTCTTCTATCACCTCATTCCCGAAGTCTTGGTTCATCCTGGAGGATGGAGAATGTTGGAAAATGGCAATAGACCCCTCAATGACCTTACGGTGCCTGCAGGTTCAGGAGTTTTAATCCTCCGAAAGCACCCTTTTGGCACCCGAGCGAAAGTCCCAATTAGTTCCTTGTATTGATAGGGATCTAATGAATTAGGAAACTTGATGTGCGTCCACATCAAGAAGATCAAAGATTTCTTTATCCAATGGAAACTGACTTCTTAGCTTTTGGATCTGGTCCAACGAATGCTTCACCGATGAGGTAAGATAAAATAAATGATACCGATAATATCCCTTCATCTTGGCCAGGGGGGTAGCGGACGGTCCTTTTACATCCAAATCAGTAAGTTTGGTGTCATCCAGTTTCCTACGCCATTGTTCAGCATAAAACCTTGTTTTATCTTCGTTTCTACCACGAAATACATGCCTAATAAGATGGCGAAAAGGCGGATATTTAAACTCTTTCCTCATGGCTAACTCTTCTTGTAAGAATTCATCCAACTGGGCTTTTCTGGCAAATTGAATACAACTTTCATGCGGGGCATAGGTCTGAACATAAACTTCGCCTGCCCGGTCTCCCCTACCCGCCCGTCCAGCTACTTGTACTAAAATTTGAAAAGCTCGTTCCGAGGCCCGAAAATCTTCCATACGTAAAGGAAGGTCTGCATCAATCACCCCGACTAGGGTGACCCGGGGAAAGTCTAATCCCTTGGCAATCATTTGTGTACCTACTAATACATCAATCTTACCCTTTCGGAAATCACTCAGGATTTGACGAAAAAGGTTTTTTTTAGTCATAACATCCGCATCCACCCGAACCACTTTGGCTTTTTGAGGCATAACCGACTCAACCAAATCCTCAATCCTTTGCGTCCCGTGCCCTTTTTTACGTATATCCAAAGATTGACAATTTCCACAAATTTGTGGTGCAGGCTTACGGTATCCACACAGGTGGCAATGTAACGAATGATCCGTTCGATGGTAAGTCATCGCAATGCTACAATCCCGGCACTGCTCTACATCTCCACACTCGGTGCAAAACATGGTGGTATTAAATCCACGACGATTTAAAAATAGAATACTCTGCTCACGCCCCTCATATCTTCTCCTCAAGGCTTCAATGAGTTGCTGGGAAAGCACGGGAGCGGTTTTTTGTTTGAGAGCTTCCCTGCGCATATCGACTAAGTGAACCAAAGGCATTTCTCGACCATCAATCCGTTTGGTTAAAGTCGATTTTTCATACTTTCCACATTCGACATTCCTGACGGTTTCCAGAGAAGGAGTGGCTGAACCAAGCAAACAAACTGCCTGATTTAAAAAGGAACGGTAAACGGCCACATCGCGCCCATGATACCTCGGCGCATCTTCTTGTTTATAAGCTTGTTCGTGTTCTTCATCGACCACGACCAGTCTTAAATTTCGAACCGGAGCAAACACTGCGGAGCGTGCCCCGACCACAATCTTCGCCTTTGCGTTTACCAAATTACGCCAAGCATCCACGCGTTCCCCACCAGATAATTGACTGTGCCAAACCACTACCTTCTCTCCCAATTTGCCAAATCTTGACCGCAATCGATCGACAGTTTGAGGAGCTAGGGCCACTTCTGGAACAAGAAATAAAACTCCCCCGCCTTCGGAAAGAACCTTTTCCATTGCCTGACAATATACCTCAGTCTTCCCGGAACCGGTCACTCCCTGCAATAAACGGGCCTTAAATTTGCCAGATTTTAAGTCATCTAAAATCTCATAGCTTGCTTTTCGTTGCTCCTCTGTTAGCTCCCGCAAAGATTCAACCTCCTCGGTTGCTAACTCACTCCAATCATCCCCATAAGCTTCTCGACTCACCTCATTGATCGATTCTTTCACCAGACCCTTTTCGATCAAGCCGGCTAGAATGCCCGGAGAAATCTTAGATTCTTTTGCCCAATTCAATGCATCCACTTTTTGAGCTCCCAGCCCGAGCAGCCTTTCATAGGCAAGCATTTGCTTGGGTGAACGGGAAAGAAGCTGACTCACTTGATCACCAGGAGTTTCAACCGCCTCGATCATTCTTCTTTTCTTGGCGACCATACCGTCCCGCACCGATGCAGGAATCATTGCCCCTAATGTGCTTTCCAGAGAACACGCATAATAAGCAGAAACCCACTTAGCCAGCTTCACCAATTCTTTACTGAGTACGGGCTCTGGCTGAACCAGGGAATAAACAAAACGCAGTTTCTCTGGCACGGGATTGTGCGTCGGAGTTGTCGAAGAAACCACCCCAATTACTCGGCGAACACCCAAAGGAACCCTCACCAATGAACCAATCTTTAAGGTTTCAAACAAGGATGCTTTCGCTGCGTATGTAAGGGGTAAGTCATAGCCACCCAGAGGAAGAACCTCAACCATAGATGGAGTTCCCTTAGAAGAAGCCGTCATTTCAACCCACCCCGGAAATCATAGCATAGTAAACGGCTTCCCTCACCACTTACACGGTCCGTATCGTTTTGCATAACATAGAGTAGCCCTCGGCTCAGGGCTGGTAGAGTCCAACTTTCGGGAGCGAAAAAAAGCTGTGCAGACTGTTCCACCTTCCATCCATCCGGTGAAAAATCTGCCCAAAGCAAAGAGCCCAATTCAGAAAGGCATAAAAACTTCTGTTCGACCAAGAGAAAACTGGCCCTAAACAGCTGTAAATTTAGTTCTCTCCCCAAGATGGTTTCCTTCCAGCTAATCGCTTCCTTCCACAAAACTCTCCCTTCTTTCCACGCCAGGCAAAAAACCTCTGCTCCTTGCTGATGCCTGCCAGATACTCCATATAAATAGCCATCTTTTTCAATGGGTGTCATCCAATGAATACCAAGTTTGGAATTTTTCCAGACCACCTCCACTGAAAAGTCAGGTGAGACTTTCAATACCACAGAACCTAGGTCATAACATTCGGATAGAAAAACATATCCATCCCCAAGATAAATGGGCGGGCATGCTGTGGCGGATTCATATTTGCTGGAACGCCAAGGAAACCGGACCAACCTCTCCCCATTTTGAGGATTAAAGATCAAAAGACCACCCTTGGCCGGCTTACTTTCTCCCCCGGTTAATGCCAGACCAACCTTGCGACCATGAATTTTGGCCAAGATTGGAGAAGAGTAGCTTGCACCCCAGTCATCTTTTAATACCCACTTTGTTTTTCCTGTTTTCCGGTCCATTCCCACCATGCACTCTCTCTTTTCACCCCCTAAATTTAGGACCAATATATTATCTGCAACAATCGGGTTGGATCCTTTGCCAAAAAAATAACGGGGCACTTGATATTCCTTGGTCAAATCTCTCTGCCAAACTAGTTGTCCCGTTTTTAAATCAAGACAGGTCAACCAGGCGGTTACCCCATGCACATAAACCAATCCATCATAGACCACCGGACTCGCCCTTGGACCTGCAGAATATCCATACCGGTCCTTATAGAGTACTGGATATGAAAATTCCCAAATGGGTTCACCCGTTTCTGCATTCACCGCTTCGACCCTCTCTTGACCATCCTCCAAATGAAATAACAAAAGAGTGTTTCCCACCACTGCGGGAGAGGCATACCCAAAACCCTTTTTCAAAGACCAAAGTAAACGGGGCCCATTTTCAGGCCAAGAATCAATCAAGAAAGACTCTGGGGACTTGGCATCATCCGAAGGCCCGTTAAATCTTGGCCAGTCGGATGAGGACGCCTGCTTGCTCAACTCACTGACTTTCCCAAAATTCAACCATCTTTCAGCAGACCAACAGCTTGGGATCAAACAAAGGAAAAGGATAACTGAAGAGAAGATAGGCACCCAACAAGCTTTCTTCGATTCGAGCCCACTCTTCAACTCGAAAGCAACTTATTCTTATTCTTCAAGAATTGGGCGCAAAACATTCTCGCTCCTAGGCATTAATGTATCTATGAAGAAGGAGATAGTCATGAAAGATTCGATCCATTTCATGCCCTCGATCTTCAGGGAACGTAATCGGCGCAAGAATGCCACGCGTCTTCTTCGGTTTTTTATGGTTCTCGCTCTTTTCGTGCTGATCTACATGAATCTTTACCGCTCCTTCATGGGAGCCGAACGAAATGGCGAAGAGATTGGTTGGGTCGAATCTTTTTACTGGGTCTTAACCACCATGTCTACCTTAGGCTACGGAGATATCACATTCGCGGGTGATACTGGACGGTTATTTTCTATGGCAGTGATGTTTACCGGAGTCTTTTATCTCTTTATCGTTCTGCCATTTGCTTTCATGGAATTTCTCTACAAACCATTTGTTGAGTACCAATCGGGTGCCCGGGTACCGAAAAAGTATGAACCAGGTGAGCAAAAACATGTTATTCTCACTCATTACGACTCCATCAGTCATGCTTTGATGGAAAAACTGACTCATTTTGGTTATCCCTTTGTTTTAGTGGTCGATAAAATTAAAGAAGCCCAAAAATATCATGATATGGGCATACCGGTGATGTTTGGATCGATCGAGGATCAGGAAACCTTTCACGCAGCAGGCATCAAGAATGCCGCAATGGTGGTAGCTACCGATGATGATATCCGTAATGTAAATGTGGCTTTTCGAGCCCGCGACCTAGACCCTAAACTGCCCATTGTGGGTACCTGTAATAACCCAAGTTCTGAGGACATCATTGAATTGGCCGGAGCCAACCATGTGATTCGTTTTGCCAAACAAATGGGAAGTTTCCTCGCCCGACGCATTTCATGTACTGATAACAACACCCATGTCATTGGATCCTTTGGCGAAGTATTGATCGCAGAAGCAACTGTCCACGGCACTCCTCTGGTTGGCAAACAACTTCAGGAAACCACCCTGCGTGAAGAATACGGTGTCAATGTGGTTGGCATTTGGGAGCGGGGGAATTTTGAAACTCCAGAGCCTTCGACTATGCTCAATAACCACACCGTACTTTTACTCGCTGGCACTCAAACCAGTTTTGACAAGTACGACCATGACTTTAGGAACTTTTCGAGCAACTCGGCTCCTGTCATCATCATTGGGGCAGGACGAGTGGGAAGAGAAACGGCCAAGACCCTCCATGAAATGAATGTGCCCTATCGAGTGATCGAAACCGACCAGAAAAAAGCCAAAATGGTGGACAATTCGATTTTGGGAGATGCCTCCGAAAAAACCGTTCTCGAACGAGCTGGTATTAATAAGGCTCCCGCCGTGGTTATTACCAGTCACAATGATGAGAGCAATATGTACCTCACAATATATTGCCGAAAGTTACGTCCTGATATTCAAATTGTCAGCCGTGCCTTTCTACACCGAAATGTTGAACCCCTGCACCGAGCTGGGGCCGACTTTGTCATGTCTCAGGACTGGATGGGAGCTAACACGATTTTCAATTTATTAAATCGAGCGGAAATCCTTATGATCACCGAGGGGCTCGATGTTTTCAGTCAGAAAACCCCCAAGTCTCTCGCCGGTGTATCAGTTAAGGATTCCAAAATCCGCGAAAAAACAGGTTGCAGCATCGTGGCGATCAAGGGAGATCAGGGCACCATCATCACCCCTTCTCCCAACGATCAGTTTTGTGGGAATGGAGAAATTATTTTGATTGGCAGCGAAGCGGCCGAAAAATCATTCGAGTCAAAATTTCGTTCCTGAGTTCTTTTTCTGATTGAGCGGTTTACTATTCTACTTAGCGGGTAACCGACAATGCCGTGCCCGCCAAATTTTTGGGATCCAATTTTGGATAGGTCACCAAAAAATTATTTTCATCAACCAGGTTGTAAACATAATGGGTCGTTTTGGGCGGTAAGGTTGCTTCCACCTTTGCTGGATTCTTTCCACTGCTAGGAATAATTTTAGCCTCCAGAGGGAACCATTCGCTGTCCCGATCGTCCCCATTAAGCGAGTAAATCACCCGGGCAGTAAGCAATTTCGCCCCATTTTCCTGATATCTAAGACGCACCCTTCGGTTGGTCCGCTGCTGATCAATTACGGATACAAATTTTCCAGCACCAGGCATTTTGATCTTCGAACAAATTGGATTGTAATTAGTCATCCCCGCATCCAAGCCGTTGAGAAAACCAAGTAGTTCCCCTTTCATTGATTCAGCAAGTTTCGGGAGCTTTTGGCTTAAATCGTTGGATTCCTCCCAATCCACTCGATTTCCCGAAGAATCATACAATTGATAAAGTTCTACCCTTTGGCGTTCAAAGATGTGATTGTAGATCAGCTTGTACCCGTTTTTGAGGTGGGCTGATTGCTGGCAATGCCCATTGGGGAAATGCCAAAACATCGATTTCCTCGGCTCACCTGTGCGAGCATCAATGACTTTTTGAGGATCGACAGGGTTTTCCTCCAATAAGGAAGCAAGGTTACTTCCATCTAATTCTTGCTTGGACGAATTCGGAGTACCTGTCCAGCCAAGGATCGTGGGATAAAAATCAAGCCCATTAACGACAACCTGGCTTTCCATGCCCGCTTTTACCGATGGACCCGCCACAATAAAAGGAACCCGAATTCCTCCCTCGCGCACATGAATCTTGCCCTCATCCAATGGATAATTGTCCGTAAACACAATATTGGAATAACCCTCCATCCCTCCATTATCGGAGCTAAAAATAAGATAGGTATTTTCAATCAGTTTATGACCTGGCCAACGAGGATCATCGGTGTTTTCCAAGTACCCGACCAATCGCCCGATATAATAATCAAGCGTCTCCACCATCGCGCAATAGTATGGATTCGTCTGACCTTGCAATGTCCAGCCTTCAGCATCTGAAGGATAATCCACGCCTAACTTTTCGCAGTATTTCTGCAATAACTTCTTACTTCTGGTTTGGATCGGTGTGTGCACCAACCAACTGGCATAATAAAGGAACATAGGACTCCCTTTGTTTTCCCTGAGAAACCGTAAAGCCTCCTCTGTGACATGGTCGGTCGGGTAACCATTTTCATCGAGCCGATAAGGGTCCTTTGCTTGGGTCGTGGCAAAATTTTCCAGTCGGTTTGGCATGCCATTCTGCACACCCCTCGCTTGGGAGTTACCAGCCATGTGGGTGGTAAAATCAAACCCCTCATCCATCGG
>Ga0181585_10001924_pt1 | contig 18415 bp, 11 predicted proteins | sample 071ome_29_FD_132469 | JGI IMG/M metagenome (GOLD analysis project Ga0181585, IMG submission 132469) | Coastal salt marsh microbial communities from the Groves Creek Marsh, Skidaway Island, Georgia - 071407BT metaG (megahit assembly) | ecosystem: Environmental > Aquatic > Marine > Intertidal... | reverse complement strand
GAGCGCGACAACGTCGTCTTAGCTCAGGTAATTTATACCTACCCCCCGTGCGCCGCGCCCACTTTGACTTTGTCTATTCGTGGGGCGTTTTGCACCATACGCCCAGCGTAGAACAGGGATTTAACGCCATCCTTGGAGCCGTAACCCCAGGTGGGCAAATCAGCTTTGGCGCCTATCGCAACTGGAGCGCCATCGGCACTGCGTTTCAGGGAGCACTTCGCACGCTCACGTGTAGAATGCCCAAAGACCTGCTGTACACCCTATGCTATGCCAGCGTGCCGATCAACGCCCTGTACAACGTCCTGCTCCGCCATATTCCGGGCGTGCGCGAACTGGTGCGCGTGTTTATTAAACCCGCGACCGATTGGCGCATATGTCACACGGATACCTTTGACTGGTGGCATCCCTATTACAACCACTATCACACCTTGGACGAACTCCGCGCGATGGTAACGCGGGCAGAGCTAGAGCTGGTTTCCGATGACGTGCCTTACAACTCGGTGCGCGCCGCTGTACCAGTAGTCAGCTCGCTTACATGAGCTCACATCTACCCCCGATTGTCCGCGCAGTCCGTGCCCTCCCACCAATAGGCCGACAGATCGCATCGGTTGCGCTGGGACGCCACATCAGCGAAGCGTGCATGGCCTACCAGGGAGACGCTCAGGCCATCCCCACGGTCGTCCTGAGCTTTGACTGTGATTTTCCCATCGACGTAGAGGCCCTGCCCGCCCTGTGCAACGCGCTAAGCGCGCGCGACTTGCGCGGCAGTTTTGCCGTTGTTGGCCAGTGGGTCGATCGCTATCCCGAACAGCACCGCGCCATCTCAGACGGTGGCCATGAGCTCATCAACCATTCACACACCCACCCCAATCTGCGCAATACCAGCTACGACTTTGCCGCCAGCGAAGAGTTTACCGAACGCATGTTTGGCGATCTGTCTCGAGCAGAGCAGCTCGACGAACTGCGCCGATGTCACGAGGCCGTGCGTCAGCATCTGGGCGTGGAGATGGCGGGCTGCCGACTCCCCCACTTCGGCAATCTAGCGCCGGAAACCGCCTACGGTCTCATGCGGGAAGTTGGCTACTGCTTTTCCAGTTCGCTGCTGGCCGTGCTCTCACCCACGCTGGGTGCACCCTATACGGCCTTAGAAGGCATAACGGAAATTCCCGTAGCAGGCTGCCCACAGCATCCGTTCACGGTATTTGACACGTGGCACTGTTTGGTCAAAAACGGCGGCCGACACGCCGCCGACGGTGAGTTTCTACAGCTAGCGCTGGGTGCATTAGATAGCTGCCAGCGCCAGGGCGGACTGCTCAATCTATATTTCGATCCCAAGGACGTCGTCGACCATCCCGACTTCCCACGCTTCCTAGACGCCCTTGTCGAAGCACCCGTCCGCGTCGTCTCCTACGAAACGCTCTTAGCCGACACTGCGTAGACCGTGCGCTCCGGCTCTACTCCGGATACTGGATGCGAAGCTCCGAAAGAATCAGTTCGACCAGAGGACGCGCACCGAAAGGCTCGAGCGGCTTCCCGTTGACGAAAAAACCCGGCGTGCGACGCACGCCCAGTGCCCGCGCATCGGCCAAGTCCTGCTCTACGATTTTTGTAATCTCTGGGTCGTTCATATCGGCTCGTACGCGCTCTACGTCCAAGCCTACTTCGGGCAATAGGGGCCACACTCTACTTATTATCACCCGGTGGTTCTGAGTCCAATTGCTCTGCTTCTTGTAGAGCAGTTCCAGCGTTTCCCAGAACTTGTCCTGCCTCCTAGCCGCTTCTAAGATACGCACCACGTCCTCTGAACCCTTGTGGAAAGGCGCATAGCGCAGCACAAACTTAATCTTTCCAGGAAACTCCTCTAACGCCTGTTTACCATACGGAGAAAAAGCGGCACAGGTCTCACAGGCCGGGTCAGAGAATTTAACGAGATAGACCTTGGCCTCTTCGCTGCCCAGCGTCGGCGAGTAGGGACGGACAAAGGTCTCCGCATTGTCCTCGGCCATAAAACCCAACTTTTCGGCGCGCCCAGACTTGTAAAAGTGCGAACCGACAAAGAACGCAGCGACCAACGCAACCGCTGCAGCGATAAATACCGTGCGCTTCATACCGGGGTTCTCCTCTGAAGTACAATTAGAATCGTCGACAATAGGGTGAAAGCGATCAGCGACAAATAGGGAATCGAAAGAAAGCCGAACAGCTCTATGTGGACTTCCGTGCAAGATACGCCCTGTGTACAGGGCTGCATATCGGCAGGAATCCACTCTGCATAGAGCAGCGAGTGATAGGCGGCCAGACACCAACCCACACCCGCCAGCGGCAGTGCATACTTGCTCGCCTTTGGGTCAAAGGGAAACAGGCCGCGCGCGAGTATTAACACCAGCGGAAACAGGCAAATGCGCTGATACCAGCACAGCACGCAGGGTGCAAACTCCATAACATAGCTGAAAAACATGCTGCCTAACGTAGACACAAATGCGATCAGCCAAGCGCAAAAGCAGAGCAGCCAATTCACATCGAGCGCCGTCGTTTCCCCGTCATTTCTCACGTTTATCCGAGTTCCATTTCTGCTGCAGTCGCAGCGTGTTCAGACACCAACGAAAGTACGTATGCCACCCACGATTGCAACGCTGATCTGAGATTACTCAGCCAAGGCTCGATTAGTTAATACATCGAGACACACGCGCGAGTCCGCCCGTAATCGCGCTTGGCCCTGTTACAGAATTTAGATCCTTTTATTTAAAAATAGAGTTTTTGCAGATAAATATCTCTCTGTGGGACGAATCGATACATTATATTTGCGGCAGCGGACTGCACTCTATCACAGGAGAGCCTAGCCATGCAGGAAAATATCGAGAACCGAACGACGCTTTTCCATCGCCCCATCACCTGGGTCGCCCTATTGATACTATCGCTGGGCTGCGTATGGACCGCTCAACGCTTTTTCTCGGAGGCCTTCCCGCTGGTCGCACTCGATTTGCAGATGGATCGCGAACGGGCGCTGGAACAGTCTGCCCAGCGCGTCGAGACGCACGGCTGGGGGCCCGAAGAATACAAACAGGCCGCTGCCTTTGAACTGGACGGTCAGACGCAGCATTTTGTCGAACTCGAGGGCGGCGGCAACTCGGCCTTCGCGAATATGTTAGCCGGCAACCTCTACGCGCCGTATCAGTGGAAAGTGCGCCATTTCCAACAGGGCAGTGCACACGAAGTTACGCTCTCGTTTAAACCCGATGGATCGTGGTATGGATTTGAAGAACGCCTGCCAGAAGACGAACCCGGTGCCGCTCTAGCGGCCGACGCAGCCCGGCAGATTGCGGTAGAGGCAGCAACCGAACTGGGGATCGTTTTGGATGCGTATCAGCCTATCAGCGCGTCTGAAGAAGTGCGCCTGAGCAAACGCGTCGACCACACCTTTGTCTTTGAGCGCCCCGATAGCGACCTGGGAGAAGGGCGCTATCGCTTGAATCTAGTCGTATCCGGAGATCGGCTCACCGCGCTAACCCACGAAGTCTTTGTACCAGAGGCCTTCACGCGCCAGTATACGGAGATGCGCTCGGCCAATGAAACGCTCGCGGCCGGGGCGAGCGTTGCCATGTTGCTACTCTACGTAGTCGGGGGCGCCGTTGGAACCTTTTTCTTGTTGCGCCAGCGCTGGGTGCTCTGGAAAACAGCGCTGCGCTGGGGCCTGATCGTCGGCGGGCTGCAGGGCGCCGTCCTGCTCAACCAAATACCGCTCAGCTGGATGTACTACGACACGGCTATTTCCACGCAGGCACACATCGTAGAGCAGCTAATCGGCGCGGTGGTGGCTACGGTCGGTATGACTCTCCTACTCGCATTCTCTTTTCTCATGGCCGAATCCCTTTCGCGCCGCGCGTTCCCACATCACATCCAGTTTTGGAATCTCTGGTCTCCCTCAACGGCGGGTTCGCCTCAGGTGCTGGGCCAAACCGTAGGGGGCTATCTGTTGATAGGCCCTATGTTTGCCTTTGTCGTTGGGTTCTACTATTTGAACAGTCAATTTCTCGACTGGTGGAACCCGTCTAGTGCTCTCTTTGAACCCAACGTACTAGCCGCATACTTCCCGTGGCTCTCTTCGATTGCCATCTCGCTGCAGGCCGGCTTTTGGGAAGAGTGCCTTTTCCGTGCCATTCCCCTAGCTGGAGCCGCTCTGCTTGGCCAGCGCTACGGCCGACCTCGCCTCTGGATAGCCGGTGCATTCCTCCTGCAAATGATCATCTTTGGGGCCGCGCATGCCAACTATCCGGCACAGCCGGCCTACGCACGCGTTGTCGAACTCCTCGTACCCTCGGCCGTGTTCGGCTTTCTCTATTTGCGCTTTGGACTGCTCCCGGCGATCGTCATGCACTTCGCCTATGACGTCGTCTGGTTTGCCATGCCGCTCTTTGTAGCCCAATCGCCCGGACTAGTTATCGACCGGGCGCTGGTGATTGTCTTGGCTCTTATCCCACTCGCCGTGCCGATTGTATATCGATGGAAACAGGGGGCTTGGAAGACCGTAGAAGAACGGGACTACAACGCGTCGTGGCAGCCCGCTCCAGAAGAAGACGTGCCCATACAAATCCAACCCATCGCACCGTCGGTGGAAGGACCCGCGCGCGCGCGCTACGCGTGGATGGGCGCGGGCCTGCTGGGGATTGCACTCTCTGTGTATGGCCTGGTGGGCACAGACCATAGCAAACTCGCGCTGCAGATTGACCGCTGGGAAGCGGTATCGTCAGCACGAGAGGCGCTAAGCGATGCCGGCATCGCCCTAGACGACACCTGGGAAGCCTCCGTCACGACCGCCGTCACAACGGCGCCCATGGAGCACAGCTACGTCTGGCGCACGTGGGAACCATCGGTGTACGAACGCCTGTTCGGCACCTTTCTCTCTGCGCCGCATTGGCAGGTGCGATTCGCTCGCTTTGACGAGGAAGTTTCCGTGGAAGATCGGGCGGAGGAATATCGAGTATATATCGACCGCACGGGGCAGTTGATGGGCATCAATCATCAGACGCCTGAAGGGTGGCCCGGACCAGAGCTCGAAGAAGCACAGGCCAGCGCGCTCGCAGAAGAGGCACTAGCTGAGCGATTTGGCATACAGCCCGAAGAGGTAGAACGCATTTCTGCCGACATAGAAAAGCGGCCGTCACGCCGCGACTGGCGCTTTGTATTTAGCCAAGATGCGGCGCTATCCGAAGCGCCGGGACAGGCGCGTATCTCCGTTGTCCTAGCCGGCGATCGAGTGGAACGCCTTCGGCGTTTTGTGCACATACCAGAAGAGTGGCAGCGCGGCGAGCGAGAGCGCGAACAGACGCTCATTGTATTCAGAGTTCTATCGACCGTGCTGCTATTTGGCACGCTGGGCATCATAGTAGTCTACGCCCTGCTCCGATGGAGCAAGGGGCAAATTAATACCCCCACATTGATGCTGTTTTTTATAGCATTTTTAGCCTGGGGTGCACTGGAAGAGGCCAACGGATGGTCAGCCGGAGATTTTACCCTCAGCACGACTGAACCCCTTGGCCACCAGCTGCTTATGCGCATTATTGGCGCCGTGCTGCTGCCAGCAGCGGGCGCGTTTTTTATCGCGCTGCTGGCCGGTGCAGTCCCGCGTTGGAGCCTGCCCTTTCGCAGCGCGCAGCCCGATTATACTCTGGGCATAGCCTTGGGCGCAGTGGGGCTGGGCGTGACGTTCTTAGGAGAATATGTTGCGCGCGATATGCAGCCCTTTACGCTGACCTATGGCGGTGCCAACGGCTACGTGAGTTGGCTACCCGGAGGAATTCAAGGGTTCTCTATCCAATCGCTGACGTGGGCCGGCGGCGTCGGCCTGTGGTCTATATTCACCCAGCACGGCACGCGCCGCTCTTTGCTGGGATACGGACTCGTTTTTCTCCTAGGCGCTGCATCGGGCGGCATGTCTCAACAGCATATTGAGGGCATCGCCCTTTGCAGCCTCGTTGGCGGTCTCTTCGCACTGGCTGCACTGGCGACGGCGCTGCGCTTTGATATTCGCCTATGCTGGATCGCCGTCGGAACTGAGTGGATCTTTGGGCAGATCAAACAGGCGGTTTTCGCCCCGTTTTCCGGCGCTCAGCTCGGTGCGCTGCTGAGCATCTGCGCCGTGAGCGCTCTAGCCTGGTGGTGGTTAAATCGGCTGCGAGACGAAGTGGGTGAGGCCGACGCCAGCACAGCACCTCGAGTCTAGTCTACCTAGGACGCGGAACGTCACACATTATCCAAGGCTTGCAGTCCATTATTTCGTATCCTTTGAATCGATGGGTCACACGCCCTTTCTAATAGTAGACGTATCCTGCGTGCAATAGGAGTGTATATGTCTGGAGCACCATCGGCGAGCCGGCTCTATTTCTTCGACAACGTGCGATACTTGGTCATTATTTGGGTCACGCTATTTCACGTCGCCTCTGGGTTGGCAGGTCACCAAGAGTTTATACGAGACTCGAATACCAGCGCGGTATTTTCCGTATTCCACGCCTACTCTGTCACGGTGATGATGGCCATCATGTTTTTCACCGCTGGCTATTTCTCGACCCCTTCGCTACAAAACCGTCGCACCGGTCTATTCCTAAAAAACAAGCTAGTACGGCTGGGCCTCCCCTGGCTAGTAGGCGTGCTCTTTCTCGGACCGACAATGCCGTATATGGCCTACTATAGCCGCTCCTTTGCCGGCCTCTCTTCGGACAGCTATTGGGAATTTTGGCAGCGCTACATGGGCAGCATATTTGACGGCTGGCTCTTGCCGATCAACTTCACCGCCAATCCCATCTTTCACCAGCAGCACTTCTGGTTTCTATCCGTCCTCTTTGTTTTTTTCGTGGCGCATGCGCTGCTGCGCGATGCGCGCGCGCGCTGGGGCCGAACGCGCACAGAAGGCGCAGATGAGAGGACCATTTCTCAATGGGACTTCGCACGCGCTTTCCTCCTGACGGCTCTAGTAGCCATTGTCGGTTTCGCCCTTTCTAACAGACTCGATCTACCCAGTGGCACCTTCGCCTTCTTTTTCAAGGTCAGCGCACTCGACGTAGCGCTTTACGGTTCCGTATATGCACTCGGCGTATATGCTCACGCGCGTGGGTGGTATGAAAACGGACAGGTGCCCGGATGGAAAACCGTTGGTTTTATCGCCCTCTTCCTGCTGGCGGCCGCGCTAAGCGCAGGCGCGGTATTCTTCCAATTTGGCACGGATTCGCCGCTTCTCATGCTATTCGGCTCAGCCGCTGCCGTGCTCGTCAACCTGCTGTCCGTGTTGGGATTTACCTCCCTTATCCATCACTACATGAACACCCCGTCCCAGATCAACGAACGCTTTGCCGCCAATTCGTACAACGTGTATCTCGTGCAATATCCCGTGGTGCTGGTTTTCCGCCTGATGAATTTCTCTTGGGAAGTATCTCCCTTCATAAAGTTTATTACGGCCGGTATACCCGCACTCGTAGTAAGCTATCTCATAAGCGAGTACCTCATTCGCCGGCGGCCATCGCTGTCTATTATTGCCGCAGTAGGCATGCACGCTATGCTCTGTATCTTTGGCCTTCCTCGCACCGATTTTTCTCATCAGCTACTCGACCGACAGGCTACATTCCAAGCCGTGATCCCCGCGGATAGCCATCCCGTAGCGCTGCTCGACGAACGCATGGGCTCTCGCGGCTGGGGAGCCTCCATGACCGGAGTCACATGGCAAGACGGTGCGCTGTACTTTGGCTCCGCAGAAGGCCTACAGGTCATGCGCGCGGAGGGTATCTGGGAAATGGTAGACGACAAGCAGGCTGTTAGTCGGGTCGCCGCTTTGGGACAAGGCCTGCTGGCCGTGGCCGGGGATGGACAGCTGTCCATATGGAATGTAGATGACAACGATATACAAAAGATCGAAACGTTCAGTGAGAACAACGTGAACGAATTGGTCGGTGACGGCGAGGGCGGAGTCCTATACGAACAAACGGAGGAAGACGACAAGAGAACGCTGGTGTATCGACGCGCAGACGGAGAGAAACAGACTTTTAGCTTGCCCATAGCTGGAGCCGGTGCTCTGAGTACAACACACCAATCGATGCTGTGGACGGCCGATAGCACATTAGCAGTATACAGGCTCGCCTTTTCAACAGACGAGCACCCGCGCGTGGACAGCTCCTTTGCCGAAGTCTTTATGGCAGATGGCAAATACGGCCGTGCGCGTCCCGGTCCCATGCAGCACACGGTCAGCGGCCTAACCACCGACCGAGACGGACGCCTATTTCTCGTGAATCGAGTCGGCCTGCAGGTATTTGACCAGACCGGCGCACTGCTAGGCGTCGTACAACTACCAGACTCTCCCACGGACTGCACGTTTGGCGGTCCAAATCTCAGCACGCTGTATATTGCCACTAAAGATCAGGTGTATGCACTCGAGACGCGCACGGCCGGACCATGGCCGGCACCACTCGATGGAACAATAAATGACTTGTAGCACGGACAGTGACCGCAGTGTAGACAGTGATTCCGTTGCAGCGCGCATCCATCACTTTCTCACTCAAAAGAAAGAGATCTAATATGCCTACAAAGCTGAGTGCTCTACTCGCAGTTGCACTGTTCTTTACGCTAACAGGCCATGCACAGGGCGAACCAGATTCTGCAACGGGCATCAATACGCACTATTCTCGCTACTTTTTCGCCCCGACCGCTTTTCCACTGGAGAAGGGCAGTGGCTATATACAAACGCATTGGCTGGCGGCGTGGTCGGCCAACTACGGCATTGCCGACCGCGGGTCCATCGGCTTTTCTACGACCCTTTTCGGCCAACCGTTTTTCCTAACGCCCAAGTTTGGCGTAAAAATGGCCGAAGATTGGAGCACCGGCGGTGGTTTGATGCTGGGCTACGTCGATGGAAGTCCGCTGGGTATCGGCTACGGACTGAGCACGTGGGGAGATGAAAAACGCAACCTCACCGTCGGCCTAGGGTGGGCTTTCGGCGGTGGCGAGGTGGAACAGTCGCCGCTGCTTAGCCTGAACGCGATGCGTCAATTCGCCCCGTCGTGGACGATGATGTTTGAGTCCTGGATCCTAACCCAAGATCCATCCGATTTGCATCTACTACTCTACGGAGTACGGTGGTATCGCGGCGGAAGAAATAGCCTAGACCTTGGATTCATTATCCATCGGGAAGTCGTCGACAGTTGGAACAACAGCTTTTCTCCGGGCTTCCCCTTTGTCGGCTGGACTTTCGGTTTCTAGCCCCTTTTCTCATGCACTCGATACGTATTCCATGGTCTCCACGCCTCATTATGACGGGGCGCTCTTTCCGTTTACCTGCTGTATCCAAAGGAGACGTCGAGCTCTCGTATCGGGGTTTTTCTCTAGAGCACCGACGCTACTCCGCAGCAGACGGAGCTCACTACTTCTACTTGCGTGCGCCCGAACAGGCCGGCCTCTACACACTCTCGGCCCAGCAGGGCGCCGCAACGCACAGTCAATCCATTAGAGTATGTGATCTAAATGGTCTCCGAACACCTCATGAGTACAATGGGGAACAGTGGCCGCGGCGCTGGCCGCTCGGGCAACCATGGACCTCGAGTAAGACGCGACAAACGCTGCAAGACCTGCCTCACACGCGCAAAGCCAATCCCGCACTAGACTGGTGGCTCAGCTGCGACTATCACGCACTCTGGCACGGCCTGCCTCCTGCAGAACGACCCCAGGCACACTACGTCAACGTGACGCAGGGTTGCCCGCGCTGTGGCAAGGCCATTTTTGCTCATCACGGATTCTACCCCTGGATATGGCCAGATGCAGGCCAAGGAGCTCAAGCACGCTGTCCCGCGTGTGGACTGGAGGCCTCAAGCAATGCGTTAGACGACGGCGATTGGCACAGCGGCCCCTATCCGGACGACGGCTTCGGCTACGTAGACGACAATGGGCATATCTATCTTTTCGCCGCAACGCATCATCGCAACCAGGTCATCGCTTTTGGTTCGGGTATTGCAGCCCTAACAGATCATATCCGCGGCGCAGAGCACTCGACTGACGACCGCGACCGCTTAGTGCTCATGCTCTTGCGCTATGCGCAAGAGACGCTCTACGTGGCAACGGCCGCACAGTTTCGCTACGGTCCCTCCAAAGAAAGGGAAGAACCTTGGGCATGGGGACAAACCGACTGGGCTGCGCAGGCCGATCCCGTGGGCGCACTCTATCGCAAGGGCCTGCTGCGCTACAGCATCGACGTGCCCATAATCGCGCAAACGATGGCGCTGGCCTACGACACGGTATGGCCCCATATACAGCAAAACAACGGCAATTGGTTGCAACGGGCCCGTGCACTGGGGCTGACAATGACCGACGGCGGAGACGGCGTGCAGCTTGTCGAGGAAATGCTCGCGGTGCAGCTACAGTGCCTTATAGACGGCGGTGGTCTGAGCAACTTTCCCCGCTCTAGCATAGGCGCACTCGTGCTCTTGCAGGCGCTCGACCGGAGCGATTTAGAGCAGCCACTAGAATGGCTCTACGATCGGAGCCAAGAGCGACTGCGCACCTTCGTATCCAACAACTTCTTTTCCGACGGCACGCCTCCAGAAGCAACGGGTGGGTATAACGACACCCACAGCATGGGTCTGTTTGAACTAGAGGAGAATCTGCAAAGACTCCGCACTCTACATCCCTCCACCTATCCAGCCGAACGCTACCCGTCGCTCCTGTCCGAACGCCGTGCCGCACGCATCGCGTGTGCACCGCACGAGATCGTCCTGCTCGGACGTGCCATCTTGGGGTTTGGCGACGGGGCTTCGGCCGGCGTGCAGGGTCCGTTAAACGATACGCCCTATGCTCCAATGGGCGGTCGCCTGCTCGAACGCGCGCTCACTCAGCTAGATGATCCGCGGGTACAGGCGCTGCGACAGGAGCCACAAACACATCGTTCGTTGGGCACGACCATACACGATGCGGCAGGCATCGCCGTCCTGCGCACGGGCGGGACTCCCGAGCGGGCCGCCGTCGGCGTCGTGTATGGCGACGCCTGGCTCCATCGCCATATGGACCTGCTCGACGTGCAGCTCTTTGCGCACGGACAACCCTTTTTAAGCGATTTGGGATATCCACAATCGTGGACGAGCGTAGGCCAGTGGGAAGCGCACTGGGCCACGCACAATACGGGTTGGGGAGTAGTCGATGGAGTCAATCCAATCCACTGGCCTTCGGATACGCCCTTCTACTTTCTCAAGGCGCTGGCCGGACGCGGTAAACTGCGCCGATTCGCTCAGGCCGACGGCGTGCAGATCGTTGAAGTAGAGGCCGAACGCTGGGTCTGGGATGCCGAACGCATGCGCTGGTTTCGCCCCGGTGTATCCATGCGCCGCCTGCTAGCGCTCATTGAGACCGACGGCGACAGCGTAGCGCTCGTCGACATGATGCGTATCCACGGAGGACAGCAGCACTGGCGCAGCTGTCGCGGCTTAGAAGGGACATTCACGGGCGCGGGGCACTGGTCAGAACAGCCCGGCACAGCCGCTGGGCCAACGATTGAGCGCGGCCAAACAGACCAAGTATCCCACGACGACCTGATCGCTTTAGCCTATATGGATGCGGTGCGCTCCTACGACGGCCCCACCCGCTGGCAGGGTCAGTGGCAATCGCGCCACGATGCCGAAACGCGTTTAGATATTCACCAACTCGGATCCAACACAGATATGGACCTGCTCTGCGCTCGCTCAACGGCGACCCTCGGCAACCCCGACGACTCTCGCTATTGCTATAATGGGTTGCTCTGGTCACGCCGTCCCACTCCCGACGAACCGACGACGCGTATCGACTTAGTTTTTGAACCGAGTGTGGGACCGGCAGCGTTGGTAGAGGTCAAGGCGATTGAAGGATCCGGACAGAGCGCGGGCACGCGGTTGAGAACGCACACGGGACGCACGATCAACCTATACTGGAATCCCGACTCAGCGGAGACGGTATGCACCTTCACTGACGGCACCACGCTCAGCGAAGGCGTCGGCTGGACCGTTGACGATCGCCATCACGCCGCAGCACGGCATTTTACGACGCGCCAGCGCAGCGTGCAGGACAATCCACCGATTGAGGGAACCATTATTGCGCTCGACCGCTCAAATTGCACGATTGACGTGGATGGCCTGTCCGCTATAGAGCCCGGCGCACGCGTTACAATAAACCCCGACGGGCGCGGACATACCTACCGAGTAGAGGCCGTGCAGGCGCTGTCTGCACGGCGTTTTCGTCTCGCACTGGACGTCGACTCGCTGCTCGGGCGTGGCCAGATGCGCCAAACCGACGGAAGACAAGTCGTCCTAGACCACTTTATCGCCGCGCGCACCGGTAACCTGCATAGCACGCGCCTACAGATTCAAGGGGATGAGCCGTGGGCCATCATAGAGGAGGCGATCAACCCGGACGCTCAGTCTACTCAACTCTGGCTGCATGCGCCCATACCCGACGCCGAGCCGAGCACGTGGGTTGAAGCCGTCGACTACGTCGTTGGCGATCGAATTCGCTACGAGCCAACCGTCCATGCATAGAGGCCGTTACAGATTTACAGCAGCGCGCTTATGTCCTCGACAGAGGCGACGCCCGTAGTACCTATTTGGTGGATAGTATGCGACGCTGCGGCCATCGCAATATGGCAGGCTTCCGCGGTCGCCCCTCCAGCAGCTAGAGCAGCTGCAACGTTGGCCGTGACGCTGTCCCCCGCTCCAACGACGTCGATTCGCCCTCGCGGCGGCAGTGCCGGTGCATGATAGGACGTCCCGTCGGGATCAGCGGCTATGATGCCGCTGCCCGACAGCGTCACGAACGTGGAACGCCCCTGTGACTGTGCCCACTCGGCCACGACAGAGCGCAGGACGCGACTGCTTGAAACGTCTTTGACCCCCATCAGCGAAGTCAGTTCTGCACCGTTCATTTTAAAGTTAAGCCGAGGAAAATCGCGTAGGCTGCGACGCGAATCGGCCAATATCGGCATCGTCGGGCGGCGCCGTGCCACTGCACCTAACTCAGCACGTACCGCGTGCGTCAATACCCCCGTTTCCGCCCGATCCGTCTGCTCGAGTGCGATGATTGCATCCACACAATCTCCTAGCTTCGCGACGGATGCCGCCAGGCACTGGCTGAGCCAAGACGGCGTTGGGGTATCATTCTTTATATCGAGTCGCGACCGTTCGCGCGGACCCTGCTCTTCGAGCACGATCGGCTTGCAGTAGGTGAACGTGCGCCGGTCAGGAACGCATGGGAAAGAGTCCGTGCAGACAACGGATAAGTGCGACAGAGCCCGTCGCACCTGGTAGCCCTCGCCGTCATCGCCACAGTAACCAACCAAATCAATGTGCCCAATGCCGAGTGCAGCCAAATTGGCCACGACGTTACCTGCCCCACCCAGCTGATCTCGAACGCGCACTACGTTGTGCACGGGCAATCCCGTCTCGAGCGAAGTCTCTTCCCGCGCTGGGTCGATCTCTAGATAGCGATCTAAACACACATCGCCGACCACCGCTACGCGCAGTCCCGCATAGCGCGCAGACAGTCGCTCAAAGCGCATCTTAATCATTGAGTGTTATGACGTGGAATTCGGAAAGAAACGGGCGCGGCGCGCTGGAGGTCGCGCGCCGCTCCTAATCCCGCGGAGCCCCCAGATGAGTACAGGCTACATCTACTTTTTTAAGCGCGATGCAACCGGATATCTCATCTCCATATAAACCCGCATCTCGCAGCGCATCGTGAATGCTCTCCACGGCGCCTTGACCGACAATCAGCTCCGTCGTTTCACGCGCGGGAGATATCGCCCCATCCTCACCGTCAAAAGAAACGTAGCTTTGCTTGGAGATGGTCGCACCACCGGCTCCGGCAGACATCGCTGCAATCACTAGGTCACTCGCGTGCCCCTCGTTGCACACGAGAATCATACACACCAGATCGTGCAGATAGCGGTAGCCCTGCGTCTCTTCGCTCAGCACGCGACGGCGCCAGTCAGCAGATCCCTTCATTTCGTCCACGGCGGCAATAAGCTGTTCCATACTCGCCGAGTGCTGCTGGCCGCGCACGACCATATTGTTAATGATGCCGCGCGTTCCAGGCGAATCGTATATGAAACCTGCTCCCAGTTCGTTGATGCGTCCAGCCGTCACGAGCGCGGCAAAAATTTCTTCGGACTCCTGATCGGGGACCGTGACGTGCACGATCTCTTTGGCCGCCGGCACAGTAATGCGAATCAAGCCCAGTTTGTCTCGCAAACCGGTGCCCTCACCTGTTGTAACCTGCGGCATGGGCACACCTAAATCGAGTGCCGATTGCGCGAGGTGGTTTCCGTAGTCTTGCTGAACCGTGCATACGATACTCGATAAATCATCGCGTAGCGGCATCCTATTCGCATCGCCAAACGGAGCAATTTCCGGGGCTTCCCAGCCGGATTCAGCGACAATTTCAACCTCATCGTATACGGCGCTACCGCGCCCGGGCACCTGTAAACCGCAGGCCGATATCAGCGCCTGAAGCGCGTCTTCGGCCGATTCGACCGGCACGTGAAACGTCAATCGCGTAGCGGGCTCTTCCTCGAGCACCAAGCCGGCGCCAATCCCCCAAAAACCCTCGCGTCGACGCAGAACGGTCGCTCGGCTTGGCTGCGCGTGATACGACCTGACGCCAATCTCTTGTAGCTTGGCCAGCGCACGGTCCACCACCGAGTTATAGATCGTACAGGTTAGCTGTGCGGCTCGAATCTTATCCATGACCAATCTCCTAGACCGCGGTTTTTTCTAGCTCGGCTTTTCGCCGCGCCGTCACATACATCCCAACGATTAACACGGAAAGAATAGGACAGACCGAAGCGAGTGACAGGATACCAAATCCCTCTATGCTGCCTACCTGCGCACTAATTCCCAGCCCCATTGCCAAAACGAGTGGCACGGTTACGGGGCCCGTCGTAACGCCCGCGCTGTCCCAACCAATATTGACGAAGTCCTCACTGGATAGCACCGTCAGCACCATGAGTAATACATAGGGCGGCACCAACATCCATATCAGGGGCCAATTGTAAATAATCTTGGCCACGCCCAGCGAGATACCTACCCCAACTCCAATGGCAACGGCCTGCATCAGCAGCTGTTTCTTAAACGTGCCAACCGTGAGCTGTTCTACGGTCGAGCCCAACGCATTGAGCGCCGGCTCAGCCAGCGTGGCGCTGTAGCCCATCATAAATGCGAAGAGGATTACTACGATCACACCGAGGATCCCCTTAAAGAGAGGCCCGCTAATCGGCGTGTAAGAGTACTGCTGGGTGCGCATATCAAAGTTCTCCGCGCGATAGGGCAAGAGCTCATAGCCCTCTTCTGTCTTGCGCGAGAAGACCTCTTCCACGGCTCCGTCGCTCGTAATCGCCTTGGTGACGATGGACGGATCAAAGTTGCGAATAACTTCATGCTGCTGCGTCATTTCGACCGACTTGAACGAAGTCGGTAAGTTGGTCCCTATCTCGCTGCCCAACCTCGACAGACCCAGCTCAATCCCAATGCTAAACAAGCTCATGCCAACGACGGCAAAGAAGATACCCAAGACGAGTTCGTCAGCGCGGCGAATCCGCTCGCGCAGCACGAATACGAGCACCAGCAACAGAAAGAGACTCAAAGGCACGATGGCCTGCACCGCGCCCAATCCATTGCGCTCTAGTAGATCTACTACGTCGAGCGTGGCACCCTTGCGCGCATAGAGCGCTTCGGCCTGCGCCCGAATCGCCTCTTCCGACCCATAAACGGCCAAGCGCTGCGCGTTGGAGCCGCTGTCAAACAGCCAGTTGGAAAAGCCGTCGGCGCTGCCAAAAATGGCTTCCTGCTCTGCAACGTTCTTTGAGAGTGCCACGACATAGGCATCTAATGAGTCCGTGTTGCCTTCAAAAAAGGCCGCGCGCGCCATGGGACTGCCGTTGCGCATTACGTATCCCTTAAATGCCTCTTCGCTTTCGAAAAGTGAGACGGCCTGCGCGCGCTGCGCCGGGCTGGTGAATTCGACGTCAGAAGAGGGATTGGGCACGGAAGGCAAGAAATACAGCCCCAACCCAAGCACCGCCAAAATCGGAAAAGCCGATGCCAGCGTGACCACACCAAATCCACCGGCAGCACCGCCCCCGCTGGAGGCCACGCGCGAGATACCAATACCCAACGCCAAAACGAGCGGGACGGTGACGGGACCCGTAGTAACGGCGCCACAGTCCCAAGCCAACCCGGTTAAATGCACGAGATTCGGGTCAAAGTAGGCCCAAATCGATATGGAGCCACCAATGGCATACAGCACGTAGACAAACGGCTTTAACGACCAGCCGTAAAGAAAACGTAGCATGCCAAAGAGCACGGCGATGCCAACGCCAATGCCGACTGACCACACGAGCGCATCCGAGTGTTTGTTGAGTAAGAGAAAGAGCAGCGGCGCATCCCACGCTCGAACGGAGGATCCGGCCGACTTTAGCACGCCGATGGCCGGCTCGGCAAACGTTGCTCCCAAGCCCAGTATAAAGGCGAACATTAGAATTACGGGGAGCACGGTTTTTTGCGGCAGGCGAATACCACAAATTTCACCCAGCGGCATCAGGCCAAAGAAAAGGCCTTCCATGAAGAAGGCCAGACCCAATACGACCACGCCAATACCGAGCGCTACGATCAGTGCATTGGAAATTGGAATACTGAGAACGATCAGCTGAAACAAGACGAGGTAGGCCACGATCAGAGACACGGTCTTGATCTGATCTACAATCTTCGACTGAGCATAGGGGCCGAGCATTTTTAGCGCCTGGCCGAAGGAAACGCTGACGCGTCCGGACGTTTGCTGTGCAGACATAACGACATCCCGCGTTTGGCGAGCGCCAATAGACGCGCGCACTGTATGAAACGGTTAGCAGGATCTAAGGTAACGGATCTTTAGACAGAAGCATAGCATAAAATCCGCGTATCAGACCGCCGTCGTCCACGTCATCCGGCCGGATGGTATGTCCGCCACGCCTACAACCTCGTCAACCCTGTAGCCATTTACACACCAATCACGTGCATGCGATAGGCACTTCATCCCAGCGTGTCGTATAGCGCGGCGAGCGACGCCCCTGCCGCACCCAATAAGAGCACGGATGCACTCAATGAGTGTCGTCTTTCAAATGCTGAAAGTGTTCAGTATACACATCCTGAGCTTGCTCAAAATCTTCTACCCGACCAATATCCAACCAATAATCTCTCATTTCAAAGCGAGCAACCGAGCTACCTTCTTTGAGCATCTTCTGAATAAGTGTATCCATTCCAAAATACTCGCCATCTGGAATACGAACCAATATTTCGGGCTTCATTACATATATGCCCGCCACAATCTCTTGTTTGAAATCCGGCTTCTCCTGAATCTCCTTTAGAAAATTGCCTTCTGAGACCACGCGCCCAAAGTTGAATGGTGTAATCATCTGCCGAGTTACAACAGTTAGATCAGAAGACACACCTTGGGCGAACCTATACGGTATACCAAAGTCTATATTGGTGAGTATATCACCATTCATAAGCAAAAATGGCGCATCCAACTCGTTGCGCAAAAGACTCAGCGGTCCACACGTCCCAAGAGGTTCTTCCTCTTGACTAAAGAACAGCTGAACTCCGTACTTGCTTCCATCTCCTAAAAAAGCTTTTACGTATTCGGCCCTGTAGTTCGTAGCAATATAAATTTGCTCAAAACCGGACCGCTTGAGGCTTTGTATCTGTATCTCCAACACATTGCTCTCACCAATCGGCAACAATGGCTTGGGAATCACTTCTGTTAGAGGTCGAAGCCGTGTGCCTAAACCTCCTGCAAGTATTACCGCTTTCATTAGTCACACACCATAAGGATTTCGACTCGATAATCGGACTTCATGCGAATGGACTCTTACCCAAAATAGCCTGCACCAGACAATTAAGCTACAAGCGAATACTGCTTAGACGTTGGCCTAATGCGCTGTATCACATACCTACACCCAGACAATAGGCAAAAACATGAATGTATTCTAGTTATGAGGTAACAGGCCGATGTAATTTAGCAAGCTGCGTGCCAGCCGTTAACCCAATGCGTTTAAAACCATAATCCCAACAACTGCCAGACACATATAATTGCTGTATCCGCAGCCGCTATGCCTGTCTCATACATGACGTCGCACAGAGCAATAAGTGCCAACATGTGGGAAATAGTTTCATATATGACGGATGCCTTCATGAAAAGCGGTTGAACCAGTGCCTAACACATAATTTAATCACACATGAATATTTGTTTATAAACACTTTTTTCAAAAATAAATTCACAAAGTTGTAAGTAGCTGTGCGGCCGCGCACCCTACTTACAAAGCTATCACAGACACTTCATCCCAGCGTGTCGTATAGCGCGGCGAGCGACGCCCCTGCCGCATGCGCCACCCCTG
>Ga0181585_10001923_pt1 | contig 18422 bp, 15 predicted proteins | sample 071ome_29_FD_132469 | JGI IMG/M metagenome (GOLD analysis project Ga0181585, IMG submission 132469) | Coastal salt marsh microbial communities from the Groves Creek Marsh, Skidaway Island, Georgia - 071407BT metaG (megahit assembly) | ecosystem: Environmental > Aquatic > Marine > Intertidal... | reverse complement strand
GTTTTTAGCACGGAGTTGGGGGGAGATATCCCTGTGGTTGTGGCCGATTTAACGGATTTCGGCGGAGCGGCGGACCACCCTTTAGAGCCTCTGGGAGACGGGCTGTATCGCCTGCGCACCTCCCTTAAACTGTCCGAGGAAAACGGACTGCGCGAGATCGTTGTCCACATCCGTCAGTCCGTCGGAGAAGAGTTTCTTCAGGGTTCGATGCGCCATAGCTTGCTGCTCTTGCCGCGGGAGGATCAAGTCGTTTTTGACGAGGGCTATGGGGGCAATTGGGATCCGGGATTTCTCTCCAATGCATCCGTTTTTGACGCGCGGGATACGACCTATGTGGGGTCGCTGGCGCGGGGAGTGGAAGCGCGTGCCTTTACCATCGAGTTTTTACCGCGCGTTCCCGTCGAGGCCGTTGGATATCGAGCTCTTCGCTTCGCCTTTCATCCAGGGTTTTCAGAAGTGGGCTCGCGGCCGGCTTTTAACGTCATGGTCAACGAAGATGCACCTTCTCAGGTCCTGCTCCTCGACGCAGAAGAACCGCAGATTGATATGACGCGTCGTGAGTGGCAGCAGGTGGAAATCCCTCTCCAGCGTTTCTATCGATTGGAAGGGCCGATTACTTCGCTGCGCCTCTTGGGCAATCTACGGGGTACGTTTTATTTGGATGACGTCCGTCTCGTGGCCGAAGAGCGGGAGGCAATCATAACCGCCGTTAGCGAAGAAACGGACCGCTTACCCGCCCGTCTATCTCTGCGGCAAAACTGGCCTAATCCGTTTAATAGCGAAACGGTGATCCGCTTTAATCTAGTCGAGGGGGAACGCGTCGACCTCAGCGTATTTAACGTTTCTGGTCAGCGCGTGGCGGTACTGGCCGCGGGCAGATTCCGGGGTGGAGAACACGCGCTGCACTGGGACGGTCGCGACGCCAGGGGACGCCCTCTGGCTACGGGGGTGTACATTGCGCGATTGCAAACGGAACAGCGCACCGTCACTAGGAAAATGCTTCTGTTGCGCTAGTAAAGGAACGATATATGAAGACGATACGGATCGGCGCGCACCGTGGTGCGATGGCATATCAGCCAGAAAATACGTTGGCCGCTTTTGAGACGGCCATCAGGCAGGGGGCGTATCGAATAGAGTTTGATATTCGCCGAACGCGCGATGGACACCTAGTCGTCATACATGATGAGACGGTGGATCGCACAACGGATGGGCAAGGGCGCGTCGCTGATTTAACGCTCTCGGAACTAAAAAGGCTGCGCAGCGGTAACGAAGAGATTCCAACCCTAGACGAAGCGATTTCCTGTATGCGCAACCGCGCTCGTTTACTCGTCGAATTCAAGGAAGAGGACATCGCAGAACAGGCAGTGCGCCAGATTGAGGCGGCCGGCGTCGTGGAGCAGTGTACCCTCTCCAGCTTCCACGAAGGGGCCCTATTGGAGTCTAGAACGCTCAACCGTGAACTAGAGATAGCCTACTTTTTGGTTGAACCCAAACCCTTCGACGCCGCTGAAATTGTCGAGCGCTTCGGAGCTGGGTTGCTCATAGTGTGGCCCGCTGCCGCAAGCTCTCAATGTCTGGCAGATGCTCGTGCGCACGGATTGGACGTGCGCTGTGGTTTTCGCGACTCGCTGACCTATGAAGAAACGCGGGAATATTTGAGAGCGCTGTATGCGCTCGGGGTCAGCGAATTTTCCTGCGGACGTCCCGACTGGATTGGACAGATCATTTCCGAACTGGAAGAGTAGCTCCCTCGCTAGGGGATAAAGCCAGACGCGTTGCGAAGGAAAGGGGCTGCTCCGTCCCAAATATGATTGAGCACAGATCGAATATGCGCATCTCGTGCCTCTACGTTGGTTTCGTGATCTGGCACGGCCTCCCAGGTGTCGAGAATCGCTTCGCGCCGTCCGTAAGCCACTTTGTCAAAAAGAACGGGCGTTGTTTTATACGTTTCTTCGATAAAAGCGACGTGGTCAAGGCCCATGGCGACAACTAAGTCTGCGCCATTAAAAAGTTCGGGAGTGAGCCTGCGCTGAACGTGTCCACTTGGATCAATGCCCCGCGCGTTTAATCCCTGACGCACGATTTCCACCATGGGCTGGGCCTTAGCTTCGGTACCCGCCGAGGAGAACGAATAGTCAGAGGTGGGTCCCGCCGTATAGCGCAGCGCATGCTCTGCGATCATGCTGCGAAATATATTCCCCGTGCAAACAAATAAAATGTGACTCATCATGGTTCCTAAAGTTGGTCTCTTAGTTGGGCGCTGTGGCGCGGTCTCGTCTTACCAAATAATGGGCGTTCGCCCTTTGGCCTGTAAATAGGCGTTGGTCCGTGAGAAATGTCGGCAGCCGAAAAAGCCCCGGTAGGCAGACAGGGGAGAAGGGTGAACGGATTCTAAGACGAGGTGACGTCGATCGTCAATCAGCGCCCGTTTCGACTGGGCGTGCGCGCCCCACAGCATAAACGCGATGTGGGAACGTCTCCGACTCAGCGTTTCAATAATGGCGTCTGTAATTTTTTGCCAGCCCAGTTTTTTATGCGATCCTGCTTTACCCGCTTCTACGGTAAGCGTCGCGTTGAGCAGGAGCACGCCCTGGTTAGACCAGCGGCTCAGGTCGGTCGAAAAGGCCGGTGGGTTATCTGCGTATACGTCCGCTGCGATCTCTTTAAAGATATTCCGGAGCGATGGGGGGATTTTAATCCCATCGGGAACGGAGAAGGCCAAGCCGTGTGCCTGGCGTTCTCCATGATAGGGGTCCTGTCCCAAAATCACGACGGAAACCCGATCAAAAGAAGTCAGTTCAAGGGCGCGAAATACGTCTGTCTGTTGCGGATAAACCGTCTGTGTCTCTCGCAGCAACTCGACCGTATGCAGCAGCGTTTCCGTATAGGGATCGCCAAGAATAGACACGTTTTCTCGCCAACTATGCACGGGGTGTATCCGTCCTATCTGGTTGAATCTGGGCCAGCGGGGGGCATCCCCTGAGAACGCGCCGTATGTTGTCAAATACAAAGGTGCCACGCCGCGCCCAGGTATCTCGAGTAACGCCGGCTGCGTGAGGTGTTAGAAGCACGTTAGGCAGGGCGAGGAGAGGGCTGTCGGTTGGGCAGGGTTCCGCCTCGAAAACGTCTAGTCCCGCTCCGGCAATCTGTCTGTTTGCCAACGCTTCACACAGCGCCTTTTCGTCGACAACGGAGCCGCGACAGGTATTGATGAGGACGGCGCTGGCTTTCATTTGGGCCAGTTCAGTCGCTCCAATCATGTGCTGAGTGCCCTCTGTCAGCGGAACGTGCAGGGAGACGATATCGGCTGCTTTGAGCAGCTGGTCAAGGGGCAAGCGCTCTATGCCTAGTGCGTTTTCTGCTTGGGTTCCGATGGGCGTTGGATCGCTGTATACCAGTTGGGCACCCAGCGCAGAAAAAAGGCGCCCTACGCGCTGGCCGATGTGCCCCAAGCCGACAATGCCGAGCGTCTTTCCGTGCACGGTTTGGGTCTGGGTACCGAGCGTTAGGGCTTTCCACTGTCCCTTGCGCACGTTTGTATCTAAATCCACGAGACGTCGGTATAAACCCAGAGTGAGCGCGAGCGTGTGTTCGGCGACGTCTATGGCATTGGTGCCTCCATTATTAGCCACGGGTATACCCAAGGCAGAGCATCGATCGATGTTCATCTTTTCGTAGCCTGCGCTAATGAGCTGAATCAGCCGCAGGTGGGCAGAAGCGTCTAGGACTTCGTCGCTGAGTTGGCTCGGAAAGAGAATGAGAAACTCAGCATCGCTCAGCAGGGCTATTTTTTCAGAGTCTCTAAGATCAGCGCAGTGGGTGCCAACGTGAATGTCGGGTGAGGCGCAGTCGGTTATATGCTGCGCTAGTGCATCGGGTAGGTCGGTAAAGAAAAGGGCCTTGGTCATCGCAGGTGCGTCGGTTTGAAGCTGTGGATGTGATTTACGTATACTATGGTGACTTCACAAGGTAACCGCAAGCGCAAGGAGAAGAGGGCAATGAATAGGCCTAGAGAAGGTCTGACGGACGCAGCGTGGCAGCAGTTCGAGCGGGACGGTTTTTTGCGGCTTGGTCAAGTAGCCACAGATGATCAGCTGCTCGCGCTGCAGACGCGGATGGATGATATCATGATGGGACGAGCAGACGTTGATTACGACCAGATGATGATGCAGCTAGACCGGGTCGATGGCCCCGATTCTGGTCCGGGCCCTCAGTCAAAGGGTTTTAAGGGGGCCACGCTTTCCTATCGCAAAATCCAAGACCTCGAGTACGACGACGTCTTTCTCGACTATATGCAGCATCCGCTCTTTCGCGAGCTCTGCGCGCGCGTGTACGGTGAGCAGGCGGATATCGCCTGCTTTCGTGCAATGTTTATGAACAAACCCGCAGGGGAAGGTACTCACCTCGTCTGGCATCAAGACCGGTGGACCCACTTAGATCGCGATCCCCTTATTACGGTCTGGACGGCGCTAGATCCGGCTACGTTAGACAATGGGTGCGTGCAGATAGTGCCGGGTTCGCACGCGGCGCTTGTAAATCCCGAACACGGTTCGGGATTTCTCACCAGTGAGCAGACGGTAGACCTGTTAAAGGTTCACGATCCCGTGCCCCTCGAACTGGCGGCCGGCGAAGTCGTTCTCCTACACAATTGGCTATTGCACAGCTCGGACGTCAACCGGACGGCAGGGGCACGAAGAGCGTTTAGCGTATGTTATATGGATGCCCAAACGGTGGCCCATAATGGCCACAATTACCCCGTTGTCTTTGGCGAGGGTGCTCTTGCTCTAGGTTCGTGATTAAGGGCGTGTATGCGGTTGTCTCCAGTCTGTTTTTTTCGACAATGCGTGGAACATTGCCGCAGTTTTGTTCAGTTTCTATCATAGCATCTCCTTGGCTGCTGAGCGTTTGCGCCCGGCCGCAAGTGGAGTATTAGTTGGCGCACCAAACGAGTGTATGACTTCGAAAAAAGAGGAAACAATGGCAAAGAAGAAAGGCCCAGTTAAAGTCGGCGTTGTTGGCTGCGGAGCCATCAGCGCAGCATACCTGCGCATAGGAAAAACGTTTCGCGATATTGAGATCGTCGCCTGTGCAGATCTCGATAGGAAGCGCGCAAAAGAACGGGCAGCAGAGTTTGAGATCCCGCGCGCCTGCACGGTAAAACAGCTGCTGGCCGATAAGTCGATTGAGATTGTCGTCAATTTGACCGTGCCCAAGGCGCATGCGACCGTTGCGATGCAGGCGCTCAAAGCAGGAAAAAGCGTATACAACGAAAAACCGCTGGCCGTCGAACGCGAAGATGCTCAGGAGATGCTCGCGCTGGCACATAAGAAGGGCCTACTCGTTGGTGGCGCGCCCGATACGTTTTTAGGCGGTGGACACCAGACCTGTCGCAAGCTGATCGATGACGGCTGGATCGGCCAGCCTATTGGAGCGAATGCGTTCATGATGAGCCACGGTCACGAGGGGTGGCATCCCGACCCGGAATTCTACTATGAAAAAGGCGGCGGTCCGATGTTTGATATGGGTCCGTACTACCTGACTGCCCTAGTGAATATGATGGGGCCCGTTTCCCATGTAAGTGGCTGCACGCGCATTACCTTCCCCGAACGCACAATCACCAGTGAAAAGAAATACGGCAAGATAATTCCGGTGGAAACGGCTACCCATATTGTCGGCATTATGGAGTTTGCCAGCGGTGCAGTCGGTCAGATCACCACGAGCTTTGATGTGTGGGGCGCTGAGCTGCCGCGGATTGAAGTATATGGAACTGAGGGGTCGCTCAGCGTGCCCGATCCCAACGGTTTTGGGGGAACGGTCAAGTACAAGCGGGGACGCGATGAGTGGAAAGAGGTACCTCTCTCGCATGGCTATGTCGAGAACGCGCGAAGTCTGGGCGTTGCGGATATGGCCAATGCGCTGCGCACCGGGCGATCCCATCGGGCCGGAGGGGAACTCACCTACCACGTGCTAGACTTAATGCATGCGTTTCACGATGCGGCTGACGCGGGAAAGAAGCTGGAGATCGAAAGCACCTGTGCGCGGCCGGAGGCGCTTCCATTGGGGCTGCTCGACGGTGAAGTCGCGCTTTAGTCTCTTGCCGTGGCAGGGCGCCTGATCCCTATCCGGTCGGGTAGGCCGGAAAAACGTAGAAAGCGCTTTAACCGAGGAGCTACTCGCGTGAACATTGATACTTCCGAGATACTGGCACACATCGATCCTCAGCGACTGCTGGATACGGCCACAGCACTTGTCGCAGTGCCAAGCCCAACCCGTGATGCCGGCGCGGCCGCCGATTGCCTGGCGGCTATTTTAGCTGCTGATGGATTCGAGGTAGAGCGCCCGGTTGCGGACTGGCCCCAAGCTCCGGCTGTAGCGGTCCGCTATCGGGGAGGCGAAGGGGGCCGCGTGCTGCAGTTTAACGGCCACCTCGACACAGTGCATTTGCCCTTTGATCCCCCTCGGGTGGTCGATGACCATCTCTGTGGATCGGGGGCATCCGATATGAAGGGCGGTTTGGCCGCCGCGGTAGAGGCGCTGCGCGCTTTGAGGGACAGCGGTGCGTTGGCCGCTGGTGGGATCTTACTCACCGCACACGACCATCATGAAGGGCCCTGGGGAGATCGACGGCAGCTGCTTGGACTGATTCGAGACGGGTATGTGGGGGACGGCGTATTGTTGCCCGAATACCTCGCCCATCTGCTGCCCTTAGGGGGACGCGGACAGGCGATATTTTCCGTGGATATAGAGCGCGATGGAGAACCAGTACACGAAGTGTTGCGCCAGCCAGACCTGCCAGACGTGCTGGGTACGGGGGCCGAATTTGTTATGGAAATACGCGCGTTAAACAAACGGCTTTCAGCGATATGTGCCGAACGCGTTGGATGTGAATCGGCTTTTGTCGGGCGGATTGAGAGCGGGGAAATATTCAATCAGTCCCCTACCGCCTGTCGCGTAGAGGGAACTCGTCGCTGGGTGCGTCCGGGCGCAGTTGACGCCGTGCGCGCCGAGTTTGATGCGCTGCTGTCCGATCTCGAGGAGAGGAGCGGCACTCGAATTGGGCTCGCCGATTGGGAAGTGACCGGCGATGCATTTCAGATCGATGAAGCCGATCCTCTGGTTACGGCCCTGCAAGAAGCCCACAGCTCCGTAGCAGGTAAGCCATTGCCCCTGGGAGTTAAGCCCTTTGTAGACGACGGAAATCAGTTTATTGCGCGCGCCGGTATAACGGCGCTAACGCACGGACCGGCAGCGCTCGGCGCGCATACCACGCAGGAGCGCGTCCCCGTAGACGAACTGCTCAGGGTGGCGCGGGTTTATGCTCTAACGGCGCTGGGATTTTGTCCCGGTTAAACCGGAGCTAAACGCGGCCGCGGCCCGCTCGCCCTCCTTGATGTCGACTTTTGCCAAAAAGTATGCTCCCCCTAAAAAGAGCAATAGAATGGATAAGATGGAGATACGGGTAGATCCGAATAGCATACTTGTCCAGCCCATGAGCAGGGGACCAAATAGGGTCGCAAACTTTCCGAGCATGTTGTAGAAGCCAAAGAATTCCGCTCTCTTTTCGTGTGGGATCAGACGGATATAGAGCGACCGACTGATCGCCTGCACGCCGCCTTGTACGAACCCCACGAGAATTGCCAGGCCGTAAAATTCCCAGATTTCAGACAGAAAATAGCCCCAAATTGTAGCTAGGGCATAGACGCCAATACCCACAAATAGGCTGTTCCGCGATCCTATTTTTTCGCTCATCTTGCTAAATGCGATGGCGAAGGGAAAGCCCACAAATTGAGTGATTAGCAGTGCGGTCAGCAGGCTTTCATGGCCGAATCCCAGAGACAAGCCGTAGTCAACCGCCATGCGGACAATCGTATCGAGGCCGTCGATATACAGCCAATAGGCAATGAGAAAATAAACCGTCTGGGGGAGCTGGCGTATTTGAGCAATGGTCTCTCTGAGCCGTCGATAACCGCCGGTAACGGCGTTCCATCCGCGTGGGACGGTCGCAGGTTTGTCCTCCTTGACAAAGAGAAGAATGGGTATGGAGAATGCAATCCACCATATCGCGACGCTGATAAACGACCAGCGCACGGCCTCCGAGGCATTGGCAAGCCCGAAGGTGTCGGGATGGATCACAGCATAGAGATGGAGGGCAAAGATGAGTCCTCCACCCAGGTAACCCAGACCGTACCCCAGACTTGAAATAGCGTCCGTCCGTTCGGGGGGGGCAACGTCACTCAGGAGCGAATCGTAAAACGTGTTGGCCATGGAAAAGCTGAGCGTAGCAGCCGCATAGACAAAGATGGCTAGCTCCCATGCGCCCTGTTGGACAAGGTGCAAACAGGCCGTCATCGCCGAACCCATAACGGCAAAGAGCAGGAGAAAACGCCGACGCGTGCCGCCCTGGTCTGCGATGGCCCCCAGTAGGGGGGCCAGGAGAACTACGACTAGGCCACTCAGGGAGTTGGCCATCCCGAGGCGAAACGTGCTCACCGTAACCTCAACGTCTCCAGACCAGTAATCCTTAAAGAATACCGGGAAGAATCCGGCCATAACGATTACGGCGAAGGCCGAGTTTGCCCAGTCGTAGAGTGCCCAAGCCCATACTTTTCGATTGATACCCATCATTGTGGATTGTCGCCTTCTATGCATAGAAAGGGCTTTCTATTGGGATCTAAGGGCCATCGGACTGGGTGGGACTGCCGTGCGCGAGAGATTCGATAAACGGCTATCACGGCGCATGTAGTGATGAGGGGTGATTGGCCGTGCTCACCGGCGCGAATAGACTCTTGAACAGAGTGCGCAGCGCAACAAGGCCGTCACACTCAACGTCGGACGCGTTCCGAGTCGATGAGAGCATGCTGCCAATGTAGCCATAGTGTAATCCTACAAGAGCAACTCGCATAGTTTCTCAGCGTAAAAGGGAGCGCAACCTTAGGGGAAACGTCATTTAAAGCCCTACTCAACCTCGTGTCAATGCTTGACCGGGCCGATGGCCGTTGTACATTGGCAAGGAATTCGCACAGGGAGACAGTGAAATGAGAGGCCTTTTGCCCCTGCTGGTGTGGGGGATAATGCTCAGTGAAGCTCCGGCCGCTGCGCGGCCGAATGCAACAGAGGTCGAACGGGTAAGGCTGGGGTTGGAACGCATACTGGGCGAAAATATAATTCCATTTTGGTATCCGCAGAGTGTAGACCTAACGGACGGGGGCTATCGTTTAAACCACGACGCGAATGGGACGTGGCTCGGCGCTGCCGATAAGGGGCTTATCGATCAGGCGCGCACGCTGTGGTTTTATGCGCGACTTTACAATTCTGGATATGGAACAGATGCCCATCTCCGTGCTGCTAGGCACGGGTACGTTTTCTTACGAAAGGCCCTAAGAGACGAGGTCTTTGGGGGTTATTTCTGGGCGATCAACTCGGAAGGGACGGTAGCGACGCGTCCCCACAAACATCTATATGCTCAATCCTTCGCCCTCTATGCACTCTCAGAATATGTGAGGGCCAGTGGGGAAGGAGAGGCTATTGGTCTGGCTGAAGAGCTGTTTTACCTGCTGGAAGAAAAGGCGCACGACGCAACCTACGGCGGATACGTAGAGTGGTTCCGAAGGGACTGGGAGCAGGGGCCTGAGACCGGACACTATATGGGCACAGAGCCAGACGGCAAGCTGATGAATACCCATCTGCACCTCTTAGAAGCGCTGACGACCTTCTGGGAAGTGACGGGCGACGAATTGGCGCGCGAACGGCTTCTTGAACTGATGTTTATACAGAGCAGTGCGGTGGTTCGGAAAGACGTTGGGGCGTGCACTGATCGCTATGCGCGTGACTGGACGCCCCTTCTGGATGCTCCTCACGATCGCGTCTCCTACGGGCATGACGTGGAAAACGCGTGGCTCCTGGCCGCCGCTAGCCGGGCTGTGGGCGTGCCCAATGGGCCCTTAGTTGATCTGTATAAAAAACTGGTAGACAACGCACTGCTCTACGGTTTCGATCGCGAAAAGGGAGGCTTTTACGAAAGCGGCCCCCTGGGGCATCCGGCCGATGATCTGGATAAAATATGGTGGGTTCAGGCGGAGGGACTCGTAGCCTTATTATCCCTCTACCAGATGACGGGTAATGAGGCCTATTGGTCTGCCTTTATCGAGACGTATGAGTGGGTCGAGGGCCATCAAGTCGATTGGGACAACGGGGATTGGCACGCTCATATAAGACCCGATGGAACGTCGTCCGGAGCTAAAGCGGGCCGGTGGAAGACGCCCTATCACAGCGGTAGAGCCGTTTTGGAATGCCTGCGTATGCTCGAGTCGATCGCCCCATCCTCAGATCAATTTTAACGGGAGCGCCCTGTGTATATCAAAGAAGCTGAGTTTGAACTTCAGCGCGAACCCTTTGCGCAGCCTTTTGCTTTTAAGGGAGCGTCTTTTCGAGAAAAGTGGAACCTCGTCGTGCGTCTGCGCAGCGAAGGTGGACCGTGGGTTTATGGAATGGGCGGGCTGGCCGTTCTCTGGTCGGATGCGCGCGTTTTTGCCAACCACGGAGAAGTGGGGGGCAATGCACTTATGATGACCCTACTAGAGCGCGGTCTGGGGCTGGTGCGGGGGCGTTCATTTGCATCGCCTCAGGCTATGTTTTACGACATCATGCCCCATGTGTATGCGTATGGACGTGCGGTGGCAAGGCAGTCTGACTTGCGCCCTACTTTTGCACTCAATGCGCTGGTAGCCTTGGACAATGCCGCTTGGATGCTGTGGGCGCAAGCAGAGGGGATTGACGGATTTGATGAACTGATCCCATCGCGCTATCGCCCTCTTTTTCCCGAGCGTCATAGCTGCGTTGAAGCGGTGCCAGCCGTTGGCTATTCCCTGCCAGATAGAGAGATTGAGAATCTGGTCAACGAGGGAGCCTACGTGCTAAAAGTAAAAGTGGGCCATCCCGGCGATGATGCGGAAATGCTCGCTCGAGATATCGCTCGCATGGATCATATACACCAACTCGTCGGAGATCGCAGCGCGTCGCGCAGTCCAACGGGGCGCGTGCTCTATTATCTGGATGCCAACGGTCGCTATCCCAGCGCCGATCATCTGCGGTCGTTCATAGATGCGCTTGAGCAAAGCGGTGCACGCGAGCGCGTTTTGCTCTTTGAGGAACCGTTTGATGAGACGGGCGCAGAAGGGGCCGGTTCGCTTGGGGGAATCGGCGTGCCGCTGGCCGCCGATGAGAGCGTGCACTGCGTAGAAGACGTCTATCGAAGAGCCGAGGTCGGCTACGGGGCCATGGCGGTCAAGGCGGCCGGTAAAACGCTCTCTTTGGCGTTCGATTTAGTCGAGGCGGCAGTCGACAGTGGGTTAGATTGCTTTGTCGCAGACAACGCCTGCGTGCCTTTGCTCGTTGATTGGAACCGCAATATTGCGGCACGGTTGCCAAAGCTATCGGGTGTTCGTGGGGGGCTGATGGAGACCAATGGCGCAGAGAACTACGGTTCGGCCTGGCAGCGCATGCTCGATGCGCACCCCTGTGCTGGGGCCTCATGGCTCCAGCCTCGCGGGGGGGCGTTTTTCCTTGACGAGCGCTTTTTTACAGGTGGAGGAGGCGTATTTTCCGGTGCTCGGCCGTATGCTGGTCTCTTCTCCCTATACAGCTAGCGCAGCGGGGTCGTATCCTGCAGGTCCTGACGGTAGATCCAAGTGCTCTCATCAATAAAGTGCGTTGCAAAAGCGCGTCTCGGCCGGTTGGATGAACGGTTGGCAAACGAGCCGTGTATCGTCATGCCCGTGAAAAAAACGCCCGCCCCACTCGGAACGTTCAGTCGCACGATATCCTCTTTGTCGAGACCGGTAATGTCAAACGAATGCATGGTCTCATCCCAAGAGTGTCCGCTCCGGTCTCTCATGGGGTAGACCTGTTCCCAAGAGGTATGTTCTTCTGTATCGCGCACCCGCTGAAATTCAAATAGGCCTTTGTGATTGCTCCCTGGCACGACGCAAAGACCTCCATTCTCTCCGTCCGTATCGCTTAGGGCGACCCAACAGGCCATCAGCGTGTTGGGCTCGTTGCGGATGTAGTGGGTGTCCTGATGAAGGGCCACGCCCGTCCCGCCCGAAGGTGCTTTGTCCATATACATGGTCTGCACTATGCGGGGTGTAGGTCCGCATAGCTGTCGCACGATGCCGGCGACCTTGGGGTGATGAGCTAGATGAGCCCACTGCGCATCGATTTTGTGATTTTGCAGGCCGCGCGGTCCAGGTTGATCTCCCTGTGCCTCGTATTCGACAAAGGACGTGACTTCCTCTGGGGTTAGCAGGTCCTCCACAACCAGATAACCCTCGCTGTGGAAAGACGTTACTTGATCTTCTGTAAGCGGAGTTGATTGATGGCTCATGGCATACTCGTTTCAGTTGACGGTGTATGGGGCAAAAAAGGATTATACCGACGGTCTGTCAAGCGCGTTACTATTGTCGTTAGACACCCATAACTTTTGTATATATATTTGCTTACGCTTGTTTTTGATATTTCGGAATGGGCCTTTTTAAGCCTTGGAAAGGCCTCGTTTTTCCTCTTATTTATACGTCCGTTGTAAAGCGCTGAGACGATGAAATACCTACTGACAGGGGGCGGTACCGGGGGGCATGTCTATCCCGCACTCGCCATTGCCGACGAACTCGGGCGACGGCAGGCCGAGGCGGAGTTTCTCTACGTGGGCCGATCCGATAAACTCGAGTCATGGGTCGTACCCAATCGCGGCTATCCCATTCGGTTTGTGCGCTCTCGGCCCTTTCCTCGCTCCCGTTCGCCGTGGCCCTTGCTGGCCTTTGGCTTGGTGCTTATATGGGGCGTTTTGCAGAGCAGCCTTCTATTGCTCCGCTTCCGTCCCGACGTCATTATTGGCACGGGAGGCTACGTGAGTGCTCCCATTCTCTTTGCACACGGCTTACTGCAGAAAATTGGTTTATCTAAAGCCCGTGTTTTCCTCTATGAGCCCAACGCTCATCCGGGTATGCTCAATCAGGTTGTTGGCCGCCTGGCCCACCGCATCGGTATTGCTTTCGAAGAGGCGGCTCGCTGGTTTGATATGAAGCGCGTCTCTGTGGTTGGCTATCCCGTCAGGCGCGAGTTTCTCGAAGCCGACCGTGCCGAAGCGCGTCGCGTGCTCAATGTGGATCCTGGCCGGAAGGTGCTGCTGGTTTTTGGCGGTTCGGGAGGCGCTCGCGTTCTGAATGAAGCGTTGGTTCAAGCCCTGCCCTACCTGCGGGAGCGCGGGGATTTATGCGTTGTTCACATCACGGGAAAGCATCAGAGCAGCGCGTATGATGCCGTGGCCGATACGCGTGCTGCCGTGGAGGCACTGGGTATACCCAACGTAGATCGCTGGTATCGTCCGGTTGAGTATATGGACAATATCCACCAGGCTCTCGCCGCTGCTGATTTGGTCCTGTGCCGAGGGGGAGCCGGCACGCTTACGGAACTGGGCATCGTCGGCAGACCGGCTCTTATTGTTCCGCTGCCCACGGCCGCCGAGGATCACCAGGCGGCCAATGCCCGCGAGATGGAAAAGGTGGGTGCCGCAGAGGTTTTGTACCAGCGCGCTCGCTGGGAGGGTGGCCAGATCGAAAGTGCGTTGGATGGCAGCGCCTTGGCAGATCGGATCTTAGCGCTCTTGGGAGACGAAGTTCGCTTGGAGGACATGGCAAGCGCCGCTGCTGCAGTTCCACGCCGCAACAGCCTCTCCCTGATTGTCGAAGAAATTGATCAGATTGCCGCCGAGCGCCGCGGCTCTTCGCCCAATCTGGAGTTTCCGCTGCGCCAGGGAGGTCCGCCTACAGAGGCCAACGCACTCCTGCGCTGGGTGCGTGCCTGCGTGGATCAAGCGGGGGGAATAGGGGCGTTGCCAGAGCGGGATCTGGCCTACATGCGCTACCAGGCCGATCGCTTACTCGTCTCGCGTGGTTGGTGTGAGATTCCGCTTGGACGCCGCAACGTAGGGATTAAATTGGTCGGGTTGCTTGACTATCAGGCCCAGCGAGATCTACTCATAGATCTCATTTCAGACCGCACGCCCGTTGCCGCACTGCCACGGCTGATGGGAGGCGATTACTACCATGGGGGCATTCTCCGTCGGAACGCCATAGAATGGGGTGTCCGGCTGCTGGGAGTGGCGGATAATAGGACGCGAGATGTGCTGCAACGGGCCCTCGTAGAGGATCCGTATTTCGAGGTTCGCGCGGCGGCTGCACGGATGTTGGGACAGTGCGAAGATTGTAATACAACCACCGAACAAGCGCTCATTACGGCGCTCGATGACGCCTCGCCCGCCGTAGTGGTCGAGGCGTTGGGAACCCTTGGTACGGTGGCTACCAGCAGCCACTTTCTCTCCTATATGAAGCCATTCTACCAGCATGTAAACTGGCAGTTTCGCCAGGGGGTGGTATCGGCATTGGCTAAGGGTATTGAACGCGGTGTGTTGGCTCCGGATGAAGTCGCACATGAGATTGAGCATATTTTGACTTCTTCACCCCATTTTAAGCCGACTTTTGACCTCAACGAATCGCTTTCTGCGCTCGCTCGGCAGATTGAAGCTGAAGGCGAGTCTCCCAGTCGAGATACGACGATCGTATGATTTATTATTTGGGTGAGTATTTACAAGATCTTGACGCCTCGCTGTCTTTTATGCGTCTAGTGGATTCAATCAGCTTTCGCGCTCTGTCTGGCGCTCTAACATCACTGCTTTTCACCATTCTCTTCGGCAACCGCATCATCCTCTATTTTTATCGCCTGGGCCACCGCGATATGCCGCGCAATTATCTCAACTTTTCTTCCGTTGGCAATCCCTCCAAAACCTATGGGGGGCCCTTATTAGTCGCAGCTATTTTGCTGAGCATTGTACTGTGGTGCAAAGTGCATACGGGGTTTGTTTTGCTCTGTTTAGGGGGCGTTCTCTTTTTTGCCGGATTGGGGTGGATCGACGATTTTTTAAAAGTGCGCCATAGAGATAGCGACCACGGTTTGTCCGAAGTGGCAAAGTTGGCGTTGCAGGGAGCCTACTGCACGGTGTTCGGCATCGTTTACGTCACTGCCGACCTGACGCCCCTGCCACCGGATGTGGCTACGCAGCTCTACGTGCCCTTTCTAAAGTATCCACTTTTCGATCTGTCACTCCTCTACATACCCTTTATCGTTTTCACGATCACCGCTATCTCAAACTCGGTGAATATCGCCGACGGAGTCGATGGGCTCGCCGTCGTGCCGACGGCCTTTGTGATCGCCGTCTTCGGCGTGTTTGCTTATATCTCTAGCCACGCGCGCTTTGCTGAGTTTCTCATATTTCCCTTTATGCCCGGCGTCGGTGAAGTTGCTATTATCTGCTCGATTGTTTTTGGAGCGTGTTTGGGCTTTTTATGGTTCAATTGCTATCCGGCCAATGTTATCATGGGGGATACGGGATCCATGGCCTTGGGGGGGCTGCTAGGCACCGTTGCCGTATTGGTGAAGCAGGAACTTCTATTTCTGATTGTGGGGGGGATCTTTGTTGCAGAGGCCCTATCCGTCATCATACAGGACAAGATCGGTGTAAAATGGTTGGGGCGTCGGTTCTTTGCTCGGGCGCCTATCCACCACCATTTTCAACAACGGGGTCTAGCCGACACCAAAATCGTTATCCGCTTTTGGATCGTGGCGGGGATTTTAGCGCTTTTTGGGTTAGCGACAATAAAGATTCGCTGAACATTAGTGGAGTACGCCCATCGCCAAGGCGAATAGCAGAACAATCGCGGTGCTCGTTATGCCCGTTGCCCAAAGTGCCTTGGATCCTGCATGATGAACCCCCACTTCGCGTTTATACTGGGCGTATTCGCTGCTGATTAAAGCGTGACACGAAGTCAGTCCCGTGATTGCAGAAAAGATAAATAGACCCAAGGCGGCAGGACTTTGCTGCGTTAAATACCACAAGATAGATGCATAGCAAAAAGCGTTGATAACCAGCATAAATTGCCGCGAAAATAGGCCGTAAACGACCAAAGCAAGGGCGAGCGATGCCAGGGCGAGGGACGACAGCACCGAGAGTATATCCCGCTCAACGGAAAGAGTGGCAAGCGCGCCCGCTACGATCCAGTGTGACCAAAGCGTGGTATAGGCCCAATAAAAAGGCGGTCGCTTTGAGGTGGCATGTCCTAAGAGATACTGGGTGAAGGAAAGCTGTGTGGGCAAGGGGCCTCTCTTTATAGACCGCGGGAAGGTGCCTGTGCGTTTGGCGCAAAGATAGAGGGCGCAGCGGTCCCGTGTCAACGAGAGGGCAGGTGAGGCGGGACTGCACTCGATTAGGCCGCGGCCTGCTGTCTTGTCACGTCTGCACCGCGCTGCAGGGCCTGGCGCTCAAGAAAGCGGACTAGGCGAAAGCATCCCTCGTGTGGCTGAACAAAAGAAAGCGATAAGGCGTGGATAATGTCCAAGTCACTGCGCCGAAAGACGCTGCTTTCTACGAGGTGGCATTCGATCTTAGAGAAGGAGTCTTTCAGCGCTTGGTGCTGCGTATCCTGCAGTTGGGTAGACGGCGCGTCGGGTCTGAATTTACGGGAGGCGTGCTGACTGCGCCGCGTTGAACTGGTTTCTATGAAGCCATCGGGTAGGGCGATCTTTATCGAGACTTCTTCCGCATTGGGAAGGGAGCGAGCGAAGAGCCGTGCGCCCTCACCGCTTAAATCGGTCAGTAGAGCGGTTTTTGAGGAATATCCTGCGTCACTGCGCTGCCAGTGTATTTCGGTGCGCAGGCCAGCCGGTATGCGAAAGGCTGTCTGAGCCGGCTGCTGCTGATCGCGAATCAAGAGCACCGGCATGTGGCCATACAGACGGCTACGACCGATTATTTCGCTGGAAAAAGCGGGCTGCGCTGACGATCCATCTAGCCTACTCACGCGTATAGGAGTGCCTTTAGCCGGACGGAATTTGGGGTCGACGTCAACGCAAAGCGCTCTGCCTTTGCGTTGCTGTAAATAGCCGACCTGTTCAATTTTCTGGGTGTTCGAAGACGAACTCGTGATGAGGAGTGGATCACCTATTTCGATGGGAGCGTGGCAGAGGGCGTTTCGCATACGGCATCCTTTGGGCTGTGAGTCTATACTCCTCCATCGGTAAAATTCGGAAATCCTTTAACAGTACTTGTTAGCAAGTGGTATGAGCACTACAGACGTTCTTGACATGACCATTGACGGGGTGCGCGGTATCGGTGCAAAAAGAGCTGCCGTACTCAACGAGGCGGGAATTTTTACGCTTGCAGATCTGTTTTGGTACCGGCCTCGTCGCTATCTGGACCGCACGCGCACCGTGCCGATAGCCCGTGCTCCGGTGGGGGAAGAGGTCACCTTGGTCGGGCGCGTGCGGGGTATGAATTTCGTGCCGGGCCGGCGTCCGCGCTTTGTCCTCGTGCTCGAAGACGAAAGTGATGATATAAGCTGCACTTGGTTTTCTGGCGGTCGCTATATGCAAAAAAACTTTACCGAGGGCGATGAATTGGCTATCAGCGGTAAAGTGGATTTGTTTCAGGGGCGGCGGCAAATGGTTCATCCCGAGTACGAATTTATTACCCCCGCCGGCGAGGCCGGTCTACTTCACACTGGAGGTGTTGTTCCCCTTTATACCTCAAGCGCTGACATGAAGGAGCGCGGCCTGCGCAGCCGTGGTTTTCGCCGATTGATGCGCGGGGCACTGGACGAATTTGTCGAGTTGGTCCCAGACCGCTTGCCCGCCGAGATACGGACTCGGCAGCAGCTGATGCCTCTGGTCCAAGCGCTGCGGCAGATTCACTTTCCGGCTTCACTTACGGAGGCGGAAAATGCGCGTCGCAGGCTGGCTTTTGACGAACTGTTTTATCTTCAGCTGCGCCTTGCCCGTTTGCGAGCTCGTCGGCGCGAACGGCCCGAAGGCATCGCCATGGCCAAAAGCGAAGAGCTCGTGCCTCAGCTTTTACGAGACCTGCCCTTTGCACTGACGGCCGCGCAAGAGCGCGTGGTGAATGAGATCGTCGCCGATATGGGACTGCCGAACGTGATGAATAGACTCGTACAGGGCGACGTCGGATCGGGTAAAACGCTGGTGGGCCTGTGTGCCTTGCTGACGGCAGTAGAAAACGGATTCCAAGCGGCCCTTATGGCACCGACCGAAATCTTGGCTGAACAGCACTTTTTAAATATCAAATCGCTCGTCCAGCCGCTTGGTCTACAGGTCATCCTGTTAAAGGGTAAGCAGCGCGTTAGCGTTCGAAGGCAGGTGCAAGAGGCGCTCTCTTCTGGAAGTGCTCACATAGCTGTGGGCACGCACGCCCTCATTCAAACAGAAGTTGAGTTTGCCCGTTTGGGGTTAGTCGTAATTGATGAGCAGCATCGCTTTGGAGTCATGCAGCGGGGGGCGCTTTATAAGAAGGGAGAGAAGCC
>Ga0181585_10001918_pt1 | contig 18451 bp, 18 predicted proteins | sample 071ome_29_FD_132469 | JGI IMG/M metagenome (GOLD analysis project Ga0181585, IMG submission 132469) | Coastal salt marsh microbial communities from the Groves Creek Marsh, Skidaway Island, Georgia - 071407BT metaG (megahit assembly) | ecosystem: Environmental > Aquatic > Marine > Intertidal... | reverse complement strand
GGCTGGGGTTGCAACCCGATCAGTATGCGATCTCGTTTCAAAGCCGTCTCGGGCCGGAGAAGTGGCTAACGCCTACGACAGAAAACGAACTGGAGCGCATGGCTCGAGAAGGGGTCAAGCGCATGCTGGTGGTATGCCCTGCTTTTGTCTCGGACTGTTTGGAGACGCTCGAAGAAATCGGCATCCGCGGCAAGGAAGACTTTATTTCATGGGGTGGGGAGTCTCTCGAACTCATTCCATGCATGAATCAACACCCCATGTGGATCGATGCTCTCAAGCAGATGATCGACACCTGGGCCACAAAGCAAGATGCTGCGTGAGTCTGCTCAAAGGTGGAGCTTTTTAAAAATCCTACTGCGGAGAGAGATCCAGGTGTGGCTGGTTGTCGGAATTCCAACGCCTGCGTATCTCAGGCTCGCGTGAAACCATCTTGGCCTGATCTCCATATTCGGAATGGCCATCAGCAAAGCTGAAGTTGGCGCCCCCACTGTGGCGCCTGGAGGGCCACTCGGCAGCTTCCTGGCCCGGGGCGGCGCGGTCTGCTGGGTCAATAGCTGTGTCCCACTGCGCGTCGGAGCGGCTGTCCGCTACCGTGATCATGTCGGAAGGCGCTCGCACCTGCGACTCTCTTACCTCCTTCTGCCAAGGTTCCCTGCCGTTGGGGGTGATGTCGGCCCCCAGTCCTTGGTAAGGTTTGGTGAACTCATTGATGCCACCCCAGTCATTGTATCCGTAGCAGAAGCCAGTGCTTGGGGTTAATTTCATGGGTCCTCCTTCAGCACCGGTATTGCGATCCACCCGATTGGTGTAATAAAAGCGAGGCTTTTCGCTTGGACAGTTCCAAACCTGTAGGCTACCAGCCAGGCCGGGTAAGAGGCGAGGGGGGTAAACGATTTCTCCCGCAGGCACGAGGTAATGCCCTGGATACTTGTTAAAGTCCACCAGATACATGGCCATGGACAAACCCACATTGCGCATGTTGCTCAGGCACTTGGTTTGCTTGCCTTTTTCCTTGGCGCGCGAGAGTGCCGGCAGGAGCATGCCTGCCAGGATGGCAATGATGGCAATGACCACCAGCAGCTCAATCAAGGTGAATCCAGTTATACGACGATGGATGGGCAAGGGGTTGTCCTGATTCATGGCAATCTTCGGTCAAAGGGTAGGTAAGCATCCTGAGGCACAGGCAAGCTCCTGACAAGCATGGAGACCTGGAAAATCTTCATGAAACAAGCTGCGCATGTGTTTCAAAAAGGAAGCGGGTAGCTTCCGGGGACTCTCATGGGCCCATGCCACTCCGAAGTCTGTAGCAGCGCCCTAAAATTTTTCAAAGCTGTTGCGTCCGCCTTGCTCCAGATAGCGGTCATACCAGGGTTGATTGTGTGGTAGGGGGATGCCATCGCGAGTCCACCCATCCCTGCGCCGTTGGTCAGGAAGCCGATCGGCAGTGTCAATGCGCCATTGATCCAGCTCTGCTCGAAGTCGCCTTATCTCGGCCTGCCAGATAGGCTCGTCAATTTGGTTGGTCAATTCATCCGGATCGCGCGACAATACGTAAAATTCCTCATAGGGGCGAATGGGTTCAAAGAGCCGGTCCTGGGCTTGGGTCAGCCTGCCCTGATTTTTTGCCTCGAGCATTCCCTTCCAGGTGATGCTGTTGATCGAATCCACCGAATTCCATAGAGGCGTGTCCCAGTAATAATGACGGATGAGCTTGAAACGATCATCACGGACCGCCCGGCTGAAGTGTTCAAAGTCATGCCAGTTGGCTTCGGCAAAGACACTGGATCGATGGGGTGCCACAGGATCTTTCAGACTAGCCAGGAAGCTCGAGCCCTGCACGGTGGGCGCCTTGATTCCGGCCAGTTCCAGGAAGGTCGGCACCAGGTCCACCGAGCTGATCAACGCGTTCGAGGAGGTGCCTGCGGGAATGGTTCCCGGCCATCTTGCAATGAGGGGGGTCTGAATACCGCTATCATAAAGGGTGGTCTTGGCCCTGGGGAAGGGCATGCCATTGTCACTCAAGTAAAGGACCAGCGTATCATCCCATACCCCTTGTGATGCGAGCTCTTTCCGGATGGAGCCGATCTGGGTGTCAAAGCGGTGAATTTCGTCATAATAAAGGGCTAGTTCCTCGCGGATGTTCGGGTGGTCAGGCAGGTAAGGGGGAATGACTACTTCCGACGCTTTGTGGGGGGTGGCGATGGTTCCCTTCTGGTAGCCACGGTGAGGGTCGATCGAAGCAAACCAATAGAAAAAGGGCTTGGAGCGGTCACGAGTGCCGATGACCTCCAAGCACTTTTGAGCCATGGCCTCCGCCTGGCATTCAACGACTTTTGTCCAGTGACGCTTTTCGGCTCCTCCCAGATGCCATTTGCCCACCGAAACACATTCATACCCGGCAGGTGTCAGGTAGGAGGCGATGGAACGCTGTTGATCTGGCAGAGGCATGTGCAGATCCTCCGCACCCGTATTGTGAGGGTAACGGCCCGTGAGGATGCTGCACCGGCTTGGACTGCAGCTGGAAATCGTCAGAAAGGCTCGATCCAAACGCATGCCCTCCTTGGCCAGTTGATCCAGATTCGGGGTTCGGATGGAAGGGTGGCCATAGCATCCGAGATCTCCCTTGCCATGATCATCTGCGATGAAGATGAGGATATTGGGTGGCTTGGCCGCCGTCTGGGTACTCACCAGGGCTGTGCCAACGATCGCCAGCAGGCACAGCAGGTGTCCAAAAATCTGGGATCGCATCGGGTAGAGATGGAACATCTCGTCATCAAACCCTGCCCGGCCCCATCCTGCAACGGTTAAGGGCTTGCCAAGGGGAGAAACCACTCCAAAAGCCCCTCGGCCACCAGCTGGTGGCCTTGATGGTTGGGGTGGTTGATCTGAGACATCAGCTGATCCAAAGGTGTTCCAGCGGCCACGGCATCCTGGAAGCGTTGGTAGCTGTCCACCAAGCCCACCTGGTGTTCCCTGGCCAGCCTGCGGATCTGGGCGGCGTGCTGGTAAAGCGGGTCATCGGGGTGATCCCATTTGGAGCGAGTATCCGGGGTGGGTGTCAGCAGGACTACCTTGACACCCCTTTTCTTGGCCGTGGTGATCATCTCTGTCCAGGCCCTTGCTGCCTTTTCCAACCCTATGCCTCGGTCATTGAGGGCATAATCGATGAGCAGAATATCCGGCCGATGAGAGAGCACTTCTGAGACAAATCGTTTGGCCCCACTCTCGGCATTTTCTCCGCCGATGGCAGTGACGATGACATTGATGACCGCATGTGGAAAGGCTTCCTTGAGGCCCACATGAAGCAAATGGGGATAGGCATGAAGGGAATCGACGTGAGGCGTCTTGAAGTAACCGGCAGGGACACTGTGGCCGTGTGAGACAATGCGGAGGGTGCGATTCCTGGGCCATTGGGTCTCCATCAGGTTCACTTCTGCCTTTAAATAACCCCCACGGTCAGCTTGCTGAGCCAAGGTTTGGTGAGAGATCAAAGAGATCCAGATCAGGAACCATGTCCCCAAGGGAGCTTTTTTCAGCGATGCAAACATGGGGGTGGCTTGAGGCAGAAATGGGTAGGTTTTTAGGCTATGGCTAAACCAAAGAACCTGATCTCAATGAGATGCCTTGACCAATCCGCTGGCGACTCCGAAGACGCCCATGAAAAGCAGAAAGGCCCCGATGGGCAAGAGGAAGATCCCGAGCCCTGGATCTCCTCCGTAGGTCACCCAGCCTCCCAGAAAGAACCCGCCGGGCATGAGAATGGAAGCCCCGATCAGACAGCCACTCATACGTCGTGCTTTTCGCTGAGCCATGCTGGAAAGATGAGGAAGTGAAAGGGCAAAGGCCATGTGTATGAGAGACAGCATGGTGCCGTGCGCATGGGCGAGAGTCCACATGAGCCGGCGGGTTTCGTTGCCCACATCCAGGTAGGCGCCTACCTTGAAACCGTGGAGTGCCTCCAGGATGATCCCCAAGCTGAGAAACACGAGGAGTCCCCACCATCCCCAATGAAGATGCTTCGATGTCAGCTTTGAAGCATCAGATGGCAATGCTTGCTTGGGGCTCGCTTGAGAGGCGTCTTCATTCGAGGCCTTGTGCTTCGACTTCATGACACTTCTTTGATGCCCGGATCTTCAAAGACACCTACCTTACCGAACCATGCCGTGCGTCCGGTTTAATTGGTGATGCCTCGCCAGGGGCCTCCGTTGACCAGTCGGGTCGTGCGATCCTGAACCCACATCACATCACGATTGTTAGGGGAAGGCACATTGAGAGGGATGGTTCCGTTGCGTTCCAGTGCCGGGATGGTGCGGGGATCAGTCCACTTTTTGATTTCCGCGTGGCCATCGGCAAAGGAAATGCCTGCGGCCCCATTGTGGTAACTGGCGGGATAGTCAATGATGCGCAGTGAGCTTTCTGTGACGTTGTTGAAGTCGGTCACCCAGAAGCCATCGTTGATACTGTCCTCGCGCTCATCGATGAAAACCCAGGTCATGCTTGGGCCTGGATCCACAAAATCACCCGTCTTGCGATACATGCGCCACTCTGGGCCACCAAACCAAGTGTGTTTTCCATCATGTCCTCCCACCCATGAGCTCATCGACATGCTTCTGACTCGAGGCATACGGCCATTGGGTGTTTGAACCGATGACTTGTCGGCAGGGCATCTGAAAATTTCAGTCGATCCGCCGACATAATTGAATAGAGGTGACTGGGCGATCACGACATTAGGATCCCAATTCTTGGCGTTTGCCGAATAATCGATGACACCTCGTCCTCCAAACATCCACCCATAATCGTCACTGTATGCGGCAGGGATTTTGCTTTCGTTGTCGTCAGCGTAAAAGACCCAGGCCAGCAGCAATTGACGATTGTTGTTCATGCACTTGATGCCTGTAGCTTTTGCTTTGGCCTTGCTCAGGGCAGGGAGCAGCATGCCGGCCAAGATGGCGATGATGGCGATGACCACCAGGAGTTCGATCAAGGTGAAGCCTGCATTGGAGGCGCGCACGGCCTTACTGTGGTTGAGAGATCGAGTATTCATGAGAGAACGGTTTTGCTTTGGTATTAACATTCTATGGGTGGGCATCGTGGTCAAGCGAAATAGCCAGGTGCAGACTTAGTCCACCTGAATTCCTTGCAGGATTCGCACTTCATATTTCTCAAAGGGGATTTCATAAAGGGATCCAGGACGAAAGCCTCCGAAGGGGGTGTCTGGTGGGCTTCCTGCCAACTGCCAGCGCTGGGTAGAGGATGGAAGGGAAAGGGAAAGCGTGAGAGGATGTTCGGTGGTGTTGATGAGCATGAGATGCTCCGTGCCATGGGCGTCCCGGAGGTGAGAAAGATGAATACTGGGTTCCTGAGTCTCGCTACGACGTTTTTCATAGGGTGCCATCTTGTAGGATGGCACCCAAGGCAAGCGCTTGCAGCCCAACAGATAGGAATGTCTGTGGAGGGATTGAACGATGTCCAGCAACCCATGCCAGAGATCGGGGTGGTCGGGGAGGAACCATCTGCCTGAAGCAAAGGTGAAAAACAAGAGGCCATCGACCGGTTGAGCCAGGGCCAGATAAGTCATGCACTTGAGCTCCTCGTGGGTGGGCACGCGAAAACGAGTTTCTCCGGGGACCGCATCCCTGAAGGCATACCAGTCAAAGGCCTGGGCTATCGCGTACAGGGGCTTTGTGGGGCCTGCAATGCTGCGTGCCCATGTCATGTGCTGGGAGAAATGGGCCAGGGGCATCCAGGGGATCGGGTAGCTATCCACCATGAGGATATCGGGAATAGCTCCGTAATCGCGAGCATGGACGCCATCAAATAAGACGAGGCTGGTGGGTTTTCTGGCAGCATGGGCTTTGAAAAGACGCTGATCCATGGCGACTTGCCAAGGAGGTGTTCGGGTCATGTCAGGCTCATCCACCAAATACCAGCTGTGCAACGCAGGATGGTGATCATAGTCGATGACCTTGTCCTCGAACTTGGATGGGTCGAAACCCCTTCCGGCTGAGGCGCCCGGTGAGGCGATTACTTGAATGCCCAAAGCTTGAGCTTGATCGAGAAAAGCTTTGTTAGCAGGCCCCACGACTGTGTTGAATCCTGCCTCATGAACTTGCTGGAGATGCTCTGTTGACCCAACTCCGTAAATCCCAATGGGGAAAAAGGGCTCTGCTACAGAGACAGCTGATAACGGTCCTGTGCCCACCAGCAGGCAGGATACAAGCCCCAGGCGTCGAAGCTTTTCAAGACCACGTGTGATCATGGCCGTCCACTCTGTAAGGCTTGCCGTCGGCTGTCAAACCGACGTTTGGAGCCCTACCAGTGTGAAACCAAGGCCTTAACAAAACAAAAAAATCAGGATTGTCACTGGAAGCGCGTTTCATTCAGCGCTAAGTGTAGGGGAAACAGTCTCTGCTCGCGCTAGCGCACGCAGACGTGTCCATTCGCGGTTGTAAAAATTGACCTCAGGAAATCATATGTTACGTCAAAGAATTGCCAGCCTTCTCATGGGTTGTTTGCTGGCTTCGCAGGGGTTGGCAGGCGCCTTGAAGGAGGAGCCCGTCGAGGATTTCGGTTTGCTGGACCACCAGGGAGCTTTCCGTCAGCTTTCCTACCACTGGAAGGATGATCAAACCAAGGCCATCGTGCTGTTCAGTCATGGGGTGGGATGTCCTCTGGTGCGCAAGCGCTATCAGCAGCTCCACACTCTGGCTGCGTCCTATGCCCCTAAGGGGGTCTCCTTCTGGTTGCTCAACGCCAATGCCCAGGATGCTTATCAGGACCTGCAGCGTGAGGCTGAGGATTTTGAAGTCACCCTGCCGATCCTGGATGATGACACCCAGGAGGTGGCACGCCGCCTTGGAATCGAACGGACTGCAGAGGCCATCGTCATCGATACGGAAACTTTGAGGATGGTGTATCGAGGGCCTGTGGATGATCGACTCGGCTACGAAAGTGAAAAACCCGAGGCAACCCGTCACTACCTGGTCGAGGCTCTCGAGGCGCATCTTTCGGGAAAAAAACCGAACAGATCGGAGATGAGTGGACCCGGATGTCAGATTCACTTTGGTGCATGGGAAAAGCATCAGCAGGAGCCAATCGATTACCGCTCGGAGATTGCACCCCTGATTCAGGAAAAATGTGTGCGCTGTCACACCGACGGTGGTATTGCCCCTTTCGCATTCACAAGTCACCAAAAGCTCGAAGGATGGTCCGACATGATGCAGGAAGTGCTCCTGACCCAACGCATGCCTCCCTGGCAGGCCGATCCGCACCACGGCACTTTTCGTGATGATTTGTCTTTGAGTGCAGAGCAAAAGCAAACCCTGCTGCACTGGACCGCCCTGGGAGCCCCGCGAGGCGGTGGGGAGGACCCTTTGGCTGCAAGCCTCCAGCCCAAGCTCGATTGGCATCTGGGAGAACCCGATCACATTGTGGCCATTCCCACGCAGTCGGTCCCCGCTGAAGGAATCATTGATTACCGCTATCTCACCATGGACCTGCCGTTTGAAGAGGATACCTGGATCACCGGTGCCGATGTGCTGCCTGGAGACCGTCAGGCTCTGCACCATGTCATTGCCTTCATCCTGCCTCCCGAGGGCGAGCGTCGCCGTTATCGACGTTGGTTGACAGGTTACGCACCGGGTGTCGAGGCCAGTCGATTCCCAAGTAACACTGGGGTACTAGTGCGCAAGGGGGAGCGTTTGCTTCTGGAGCTGCATTACACGGCGTATGGAAAAGCTGTCCAGGATCAAACCCAATTAGGGCTTTACCTTGCCGATGGGCCCATCGAGCACCGCCTGCAGACCGGAATCTTCATCGATCACTCCATTGAAATCCCACCCCACCATAGGGCCTTCCCATGGTCTCGCACCGAGGACATTCGCGAAGACATCATTCTCTATTCGATGAACCCCCACATGCATTTCCGCGGTAAGGCGATGCGCTTTGAATTGGAGCATCCCGATGGTCGGCGGGAAAACCTGGTTTCGGTGCCTCATTATAATTTTAACTGGCAGCACACGTATGTGCTGGACCAACCTCTGCGTGTGCCCCGTGGCAGCAAGCTTCACCTCCATGCTCAGTGGGACAACTCCGATCGCAATCCATCCAACCCGGATCCCTCTCGAAGAGTGGGTTGGGGGGAGCAAAGCTTTGACGAGATGTTTTTTGGCACCTTTCAGTTCGTTCGCGATCGCGGCCAATCCCTTGAAGACACCAGCCTGTCCTTGCGGTAATGGGGTTGAAGTAGATATCATTGTGCTTCAATGAAGCGCATTTTCGATCTGTCCCTGGTGATCATGGCATCCCCTATCTGGGTGCCCGTGCTCCTGTTGGTCGCCCTTTGGGTGCGTTTTCGGCTAGGGTCTCCTGTTTTTTTTACGCAGGAGCGTCCTGGGCTTCGCGCGAAGTCTTTTGAGTTGATCAAGTTTCGGACCATGACTGATCAACGTGATGAAGCCGGCAATCTATTATCAGACACCGAGCGCTTGACTCCATTCGGGCAGTGGCTGCGTTCGACCTCATTGGATGAGTTGCCGGAGCTTTGGAATGTGCTACGCGGGGAAATGAGTTTGGTCGGTCCTCGTCCGTTGCTTAAGCAGTATGTGCCTCTTTATTCAAAGCACCAATCCAGACGTCATGATGTCTTGCCAGGAGTCACCGGTTGGGCACAGGTCAACGGTCGTAATGCCATTTCATGGGAAGAAAAATTCGATTTGGATGTGCATTATGTCGATCATCACTCCTTGTTTTTGGATATTAAAATCCTGTGGATGACGATCATGGCGGTCTTTCGTCGTCATGGAATTCAGGCACCCGGTGATGCCACCATGCCCGTCTTTGAAGGCAGTAAGAAGTAAGAGATTGGCTTAGCTCTCACTGAAACCTCAGGCCATCAGGTAAAGGAATGCATGGTCACATGCCTGCCTCAACCGATCTTCATCGAGGCTTTCCCGTAGCTGGTAAAAACCGTACATGGTCTTGATCCGGTGGGTCAACCAGCCTGACCACTGAGAGGATTGCCGGTGAGATCCCTGCCAGTAAGCGCTCTGTCTTGGGTCCACAGAGGCTCTCTGGAGGGAGCCCAGTTCGTCGGTCAGATCCGGAAGAGCGAGGTAGTATTCCAGATGCTGTTGCAGCGTCTTCAGACCTAGCTGGCATTGGCTTTCCCATCCCATGTGGTGCAGTGACTGCAGCGCAGCTGTATGGTTGATGAGATGAAACCAGCCGCCAAAACCCCGTCGACGATGGATGACCTCTCTCGCAAAAAGCTCCATCACTTCCTGGATAGCTTGATCCATGGAAATAAAAGGGGTCCTTTTCTGCGACGCATCCAACTTGATTTGATTTCCCGTTAGCCAGCCTTGCGCCTTGCCAAAATAGCCCCTGCCGGGGGCAGCCTGATCAAATTGCTGCATCAAGCGCTTCAGGCCCTGAATGATTTTTTGCGTTGCCAGTTCCGGGTGATCCTTGAGGGCTCTGAGCGCCAGTGCGGCGAAAATGGTATTGTGACCGGATTGTTTCAAATGTTGCCCGTGATGGCTTAGGGCCAGGACCATGTCTTCGGGATCCCCTTGAGGTGATCCAAAGAATTCACTGTCTCCGGCTGCTGCGAACAGCTCTCTGGCTCCGATCCCTGTTTTTCCGATGGAGGTCCAAAGGGCCTCCTCTCCCTGGATGATACGCTGAAGCTCTCCCTGGATGCCTTCTATCACGGCCTTGGGAAGATCAGGGTAGTCTTCCCCAAGATAATAACCGGCCAGGACACTCGCGCCCAGATGGCCTGCCATGGAGCCTGCCTGATGAGAGCGAGCCGTCGCCAGAAGGCCCTTCTGCAGATAGGTGTGGTCGATCATGGGTAGGACTTTTTGTGATAGAGGAAACAAAAAAGGCCCACGCCATCCCGGCATGGGCCCCAAAGGAAATCAAATCACTCCTTGTGTTTGGTGTGACAGGCCTTGCAGGAAGCACCCAGTTGCTTGGCACCTGCCAGGGCAGCATCCACGTCTTTCTTGGCAATCGCAGCCGCCGCGCTGGCGCTGCCTTCGCGCAAGTCCTTCACACAGGCATCGGCCCAGACCTGGTCTGGACAGCGACCATCTTCCATCATGATGAAACTGGATTCGTTGAGCAGCGAAACGCTTAATGCAAGTTTTTCCCAGTCCTCATCCGAAGCGGGTTTGCTGTCGATCAGTCCTTTTTTCAGGGCGGTCATGTGGGGCTTGACGATGGCAGCCATCAGTTGCTCGGTGGTCAGTGGGCGTGTTTTGCCTTTCTTGACCTGAGCGATGGTGGACATCAGCGTCGTAGCTCCAAATACGAGTACCACCAGAAGGGTGAAAGATGTATGTTTTATCATGCTTGGATAAGGGTTTGGCTGAATGAATGAGTCTTCAAAGTATGTTGAGGGTCTCTTGGCAAATCAACCAAACTTTTGGGATTCAGAAAGTAAAGACATTTTCCAACGGCAATGAGTCTCCCAAGGATTGTTGAAGGGCAAGCAACTGGCTGAAAAGACGGCGCATGCGCGGGCGTTCTCTTCGGCGCTGGGAGAGATCCTCCATTTCAAGCGGGTCTTCTTCGAGATGGTAGAGTCGAGCTTTCTGAGCCTTAGGGTAGAGAATGAGTTTGTAGCCTTCCATGGTGATCGATCGCTGGAGCTCCAGATAAGCCCCGTAAATGGAACCATAGGCCGAGGCGCTTGTTTCCCCGCGGAGAATCGGCATCAGGCTGTGAAAGTCGACATGGTCGGGCTTGGCAACGCCTGCCAGGTCAAGGGTGGTGGGCATGACATCCTGCAGGTAGATGGGGGCTGAAAGCTTGGCGTTGGCCTTGATTCCGGGCCCTACGGCTACAAACGGTACGCGGACACTGTGATCGTAGAGGTTCTGTTTGCCAAACAATCCGTGATGGCCCAGCGCCAGGCCATGATCGGCGGTGAAAAAGATGTAGGTGTTCTCTGCCTGGCCTGAGGCTTCGAGGGCATCGAGGATGCGCCCTATCTGGCGGTCCATGTGGGTGATGATGGCATAATACTCCTGGCGATGCACTTTCACTGCGTGCTCGGTTCTGGGGAAGGGCCCCAGTTTTTCATCGCGCAATCCAGGGCCGCAGCCAATGTCGTCCTTATAAGGGTATTCCGAGAGAAAATTCCTGGGGACTTGAATTCGGTTCAGAGGGTAGCGATCGACATCCGATTTGGGAGCCTGTCTGGGATCATGAGGGGCGTTGAAGGCAATATACATGAAGAAGGGACGGACATCTTTTTTGGCATCCTCGATATAATCAATGCCATCCTCACCCACGACTTCACTCCAGTGCTTGCCTCCCTTCCAGAAGCCCTCAAATTGAGGATCATAGGGGCTCCAGGGATCGGGTTGATCGGGCAATGGGCGATTGTAGCCGGCGGGTGTCTGGTTGGGCATGCCGCCACGGATGTGTCGCGCCACATCAAAGGCCTTCTCCGCATTGGCTTTCACGTGCCACTTGCCGGTGAAATAGGTCTTATAGCCCGCCTGCTTCATGTATTCGGCCCAGAAGCGCCCTTGTTCGCGTTCTTTTTCGGCATGGTTGAAAACACGGTTGGCATCCCAAATGAATCTTCCAGTATTGAGCATGCAGCGTGAGGCCACACAGACAGCCCCGCTCCATGAGCCCATGTTGTAGGCGTGAGTGAAGGTGGTGCCGGAGTGCACCAGGCGATCCAGATTCGGAGTTTCGATATCCGTATGCTCCAGTGCGCGGATGGTCTCAAAACACTGGTCGTCTGCAAAAAGGAACAGAATATTAGGTTGTTGGGCCGCCTGAGGGCGCAGCGCCAGCGTCGAAATCAGGGTGATCACCAGTAAAGCCATGCGGGCCGGAGAAACAGTGGCATGAAGGGACATGCCAGAGGGTATAAGCAATCCGCACCCGGTTGGCAAGGATCCCCCGAGTCGACGAGGATTCTCCTGAAAGAGAGCCTGAGAAGGAAGGCTCGGGCCATCTCAAGCCCCCAGATCCAAGGTCTTTTGCACCGCTGCCAGAAGCGCCTTTCCCGTGAAAGGTTTGCTCAAACCTACCGAAGCACCCATGGAAACGGCCATTTCCAATAACTCATCGCTTTGGATGACCCCTCCCCCTGAAATGGCGAGGATGGGTAAACCGGGTCGTTCCCTCTTGAGATCCTTGATCGTTTCAAACCCTTCCTTTTCCGGCATGATGATGTCGGTGATGACGAGATCAAAGGTACTTTCCAAGGCTCTTTCATGACCTTGGATGCCATTCTCCGCGGTCACCACCTGATGACCTGCCAACTCCAGGAACTGGGCGGTCAGCACACGGGCATTTTCCTCGTCATCAATCAGTAGGATTTTCGCCATGAGTCACCTTTCGTAAGAATCTTGCCTTGAATTCGAGAAGATGAACATCCTAAACCGGGTTTCAAGCTTCCGGTGGGGTCAGGGCATCGTTTCCGCCCTGCAAATGACATGATTTGGGATAGGCCAAGGAAAGTACCCTCTGCCCGATCGCCCATGACTTGAAACCAAATTGGCCGAAATGGGCGTACCGACCCTCGAGAGGCGAAGCAGACCCACCCATTAACTCACGCACTTCAAAAAGTCTCATCGGCGTGGTAAACCCCGTGCCGATGGCCTTGGAGAGGGCTTCCTTTGAGGTCCACAGAACATGCCAGGGATGAGCTACAGTGGATGGCAGCGCCTGGACCATGGTAAGCTCGGATTGAGAACATTGGCGTTCCATTGCCTGAGAACGATCTGGAAGGATATCCTCCAGATCGATGCCCATTGGGTGGGTGGCAGGAAACGCCAGTGCACATGCCATGGTTCGGGTATGGGCGATGGAGACTTGAGCCGGATGGGCTGCTGCAGCGCAGACGATGGGAGCCTGGAAAAGCCCTGGCCTGATTTCAATGGCTTCAGGTTGCATGCTGTCGAGTTGTCGGATCAGCGCTGATTTCGCAGCGACTCGCCCGAGCAAGAAAGAGCTTCGCCGCACATCCGAAGTAATCGATTGGTAGTAGGAACACTCTTTGGGGTGAAGCCATCGGCGATGTTGGGCATGCCAATGTTCAAAGGCAGCTGCATCGATGCTGACGAAATGGAGCGGATGGCTTTGCTCATCATCCTTCAGCACAAGGGGAACGACGCTGAAGGATGTCGGACTGGATTCGGCAAGTTGCATGCAGTGGGCCAAGACTATTCATCGATCCAAACCTTTGTCAAAAGGTTGAGCGCTTTGCCGGGATGGTCTTTTTGCGTTGAAAGCCCCCTGTTATTGAGGCAGTTTGCCCTCACTTTCAATAAGTGACATACGCTTCCAAGCGTGAAGTCGTATGGAGGACATTTTGAGAAAAGTCACCCCATGTGGATGGACGCGCTGAATCAAACAGGCCAGACATTCTTCTCCAACAGGCCACTGTTGGAGGGAGAACTTGGGTCGTGGCTGTGGGTGCTGGTCCTTGTCGTGCTAGCCTCATCACTCTCTGCCTTTTTGGTGACCTATCACCTCATGGGACGCCATCGCCGTCGAGAGGCCATGGCGGCTTCTCTGAAAAGCCCTCGCCGATGGATGCAGCCTAGTCCCATCACCCTTGCTGCACTGGGCCAACCTCGGCGGTGGATGGCCATTCGTGCCAATCACCCAGAAACCATTCGCCGTGCCCTCGGGCTGGTCAACCCCGAAACCTGTCACTGGAAGGAAGGCTTGCAGCGCGCTGCTGAACGGCACCTCTTTGTTTCTCCTCCGATTCGCGGATGGGTTTTGGTCTTTGGTCGGGACGTTCCTGTTCCTTTCGATGACATCGATGGTTTTTACGCACGCATGAGGGATATCGGCCTGGCCTTGGGAGAGGTGCAGTATTTCTGCATGGACCCCGTCCATCAATCCCATGCCTGGATGCGTTTGATGGGAGACAAGGTAGTCCGCGCCTACGCCTGGGCCGATCAAACTCTTTGGCAGGAGGGTCCCTTTTCGGCCGCCGAAGCCTGCTTGGGGATGGTGTGCTATGACTATGCAGAAGACCAACCTATGTTTGCTTCCCATGAAATAGATCCGATTCTGGACCATAATCTGAGTCAAATACACGGCCTAGCCGCGCGATGGAGTCTGGACCCCATGAGTGTGCGTCCAAGCGATCTTGCTGCCGAATGTGGCTGGAGTGGTGAATGGCATTCGGTTCGTGCCTGATCGTTTCATGAGTGCTGAACCGCCCATCGATGGTTACTGCCCCCATTGTGGTGCCGAGGTGCCCGAAGAAGCTCTGGCTTGTCCGGAGTGCGGATCCTGTAGCGAAACGGGTTGGTCCACCAAAGCGAGTTATGATCGCATTGGGGTGGACAGCGATGATGAACCTTTCGACTACGAGGGTTTTCTCGAAGAGGAATTTGGAGATGGCAAACCCGCGCGACGATCGGCCATGCAATGGGTGTGGGCAATCGTGGCCTTCCTGCTCCTGTTGCTCCTCCTCAAATATCAGATGGCTCTGTGAGCCCTGAGAGCGAAGCGTCAACTTCTTCCCTGTTCGTCCGCTCGTTTCCTTGGGTGAGGAAAGGCTACATTGGAAGTTCCCAACCCTTGCGATAAGCCTTGCGTATCCACTGGTTGGCATGAGGGTCATTGGTGACTCGCATGCCGTGGGCATCCCAATCGATCGCGCGGCCGGCGCGCAAAGCAACAGTCCCCAGAAGGACGGCTTCAGTCATGGGGCCGGCATAGTCGAAATGTGACAAAGCTTTGGCCTCTCCCTTGCAGGCTGCCAACCATTCATGATGATGAGTCATGTCATTGTCCTGATCGCCACCCGGCCATCTGGGAAGGCTTGGTGAAATGTGGTTCCAATCCTCCATGGTCGCACCCGAGAGACAGCTTCCCGCACCCCAGTAGCTGGGCACATAAAGTGTATCCCTGGTTCCCATGATGATGCATCCGTTGCCAGGAAGCTCCTTTTGGGACACGAGTTCTGGAGAGGGCTTTCTTCCTCCGTCATACCAAGTCAGCGCGACAGGACCGCGATACTCATTGCCAGGAAAGGACCACTTGACGGTTGACGCTTTGGGGGGTGACTGATCGGTGCCACCCTCTCCGTTACCTTCAATGCGAGTGGGGTTCTTCAAATCGAGGGCGAAAAACGCCAGATCCATATTGTGGCAGCCCATGTCACCCAAAGCTCCCGTTCCAAAATCCCACCAACCGCGCCAGTTGAAAGGAGCATAGGAGCCGTGGTAGGGGCGCATCGGAGCAGGCCCGATCCACAGATCCCAATCCAGAGTGCTTGGAATGCTCTGAGTCTCTGAGGGGCGGCGGAGACCCTGCGGCCAGATGGGGCGATCGGTCCAAACGTGGACTTGCTTGACCTCACCCAGGATGCCTCCCCTGAGACATTCCACCAAACGGCGACTTTCGCTCTGTGCATGGCCTTGGTTTCCCATTTGGGTGACTACGCCGGTTTCGCGAGCCACCCGGGTCAGCAGACGAGCTTCTTCGACGGTGTGGGTCAGGGGTTTCTGGCAATAAACGTGTTTGCCCAAACGCATTGCCATCACTGCAGGATGGGCATGGGTATGGTCAGGGGTGGAGATGGTCACCGCATCGATCTGATGCTGCTCCTTTTCGAGCATGACTCGAAAATCCTGATACAGGCGAGCCTTGGGAAATTTTTTCTGACTGCCGGCGGCCTGTCGTGTATCAGCATCACAAAGGGCGACGACGTTTTCCTGATCACAGTATCCGATATCGACCCCGCCTTTGCCCCCAGCTCCGATGGCTGCCACATTGAGGCGCTGATTGGCCCCCAGAATGTTTTTGGATGAAACAAAGGGGAAACTCAGAGCGGAAGCCACGATGGAGGTTCTTTTGAGGAATCCGCGACGATGAGTGGATTTGGAGAATGGCATGAAATTATTGTATGGAGCGGTCTGCATGAGTCCAGCATTCTTCAAAGGGTTGCAATGTCGCTCAAATGTCACATGATCGTGACACGGGAGTCATGATCTTGGGGCCCCTTAGACCCAGTAAACTATGAGAATTCTTGTGGTCGACGACGAACCGGATGCCATCGAATTGATCCGGTTCAATCTGAAGGCATCCGGGTACGAAGTGCTGACGGCGGAAGATGGGGAAGAAGCTCTTGCCAAGGCGCGCAAGTTTTCTCCCGACATGATCCTGCTGGACGTCATGCTTCCCGAGATCGATGGGTTGGAAGTCTGCAAGATTCTTCGACGGGACCCGGCGACTGCATCCCTGCCCATCATCATGCTGACCGCCAAAGCGTCTGAAATTGATCGAGTGCTTGGCCTTGAGTTTGGAGCAGATGACTATGTCACCAAGCCCTTCAGCCCCCGAGAATTGATGCTCAGGGTGCGCAATCTGCTCAAACGCAAGGAAAGTTCGAAGGAAGAGGTGGAGCGTTTTCAGGTGCGAGACATCGAGCTGGATGTTTCCAAGTATGAAGTCAAGATCATGGGGCAGCCGATTGACTTGACTCCTACCGAATTCAAATTGCTGCAAATCCTCATGGAACGAAAGGGTCGTGTCCAATCCAGAGACCGGCTCTTGCAGGATGTCTGGGGTTATGATCAGTTGATCGATACTCGAACGGTGGACACCCACGTCAGGCGATTGCGCGAGAAAATGGGGGAAGCCGCAGATTATGTGACGACCGTACGAGGTGTCGGCTATCGGTTGATGGAGCCAGCTGGATAGCTGGTGTTGATCGAACCATGGATATTGTCTTTTCCATCATTCTGACAGCCGCAGTGGTTTCGCTGCTGTGGTGGAGGCTTGGCCGATCGTATCGGGTTCATCCTTCTCATGCCGACGCGGATCTCAAGAGCATGGATGAACGTCTGGAAAATGCTCAGATGGAGATGGAGCATCACCGCGATGCCGTCTTTGATGCCATGACCGATGGTATCTTGATATGCAGTTTGAAGGGAGAGATCCTTTTCTGGAATAGTGCCTGCCGCCGTATGTTTCAGTTGCCTGAAACTTTGCCAGATCATTTGACACTATTGGAAGCCATTCGCCTTCATGAGGTTCAGGAAGTGTTTCAGCGGACGATCGAAAAAGGACGCATGATGGGAGTGCACTTCAAACCGCGAGGCGCCGAAGCATTGCACCTGATGCTCAATGCGGTTCTGGTGCATCATTCATCCGGCAAACCGGACAGCGTCCTTCTCAATTTTCATGACCTGACCCAGCTCAAGGAGCTTGAAAATGCCCGGCGTGATTTCGTTGCCAATGTCAGCCATGAACTACGGACACCCTTGTCGATGATCAAGGGATTTGTCGAAACCATCATGGATCATCCCAAGATGGAGGAGGAAACCTTGATGAACTTCCTGGGCAAGGTGCAAAAGCATTCTGACCGATTGGCATTGCTTGTGGGAGATCTGCTCACCATCTCCAAATTGGAGAGCAGCCAGGCGACGGTCAATTTGCATGAAGTGTCGCTTTTCGAGGAGGTTTCCCGGGTGATGAATGACATGGATAGGGCAGCCCGTGTCAAGGGAGTCACGTTGAAAATCGACATTTCTGATGCAATCAAGGTCAAGGCGGACCCGGGTCTCCTGGAACAAATGATCATCAATCTCGTCGACAATGCCATCAAATATGGCAGCACCGATGGTTGCGTTGAGGTGTGCGGCTCCTGCAATGGCAATGGCCAGGTCTGTGTGAGTGTCAAGGACGATGGCCCCGGGATTCCACCCGAGGCTTTGGATCGTATCTTCGAGCGGTTCTTCCGAGTCGACAAGGCCCGTTCGAGGGCACAGGGTGGCACCGGACTGGGGCTCTCCATCGTCAAGCACATTGCCCAGACATTGGGAGGGCGAGTGTGGGTTGAGAGTCAGCTGGGGAAGGGAACCACTTTCTTTTTCACTTTGATCCTCTCTGAAGAATCTCATTCGCAGTCCCAGCTCACGCTCGAAGAAACTCGCTCAGCGGTCAAGGTCTGAAGAGGCTCCACGGGCTGACCGCCAAGTATCCCTTTTCATTTTGACATTGAATGGTTTAATGCCCTCCATGTCTACCCGGTTCCGAGCTCTTAGCGTTCTTCTCTCCATTCTCGCGGTTGTTTGGATGGCAAGCCCGTCCCTGCTGGCAAAGATGCCGCATGTGCTCCTTATATTGGTAGACGACATGGGCTATGGGGATCTCGCCTGTTACAATAAACACTCCAAGATAGAGACCCCGCATATCAATGGTTTGGCTGAGAGTGGCATGCGTTTTACCGATGCCCATGCGGCCGGTCCCTTGTGCCACGTGTCTCGATACGGATTGATGACGGGTCAGTATCCCTTTCGCGCCCAGCCTGGTGCCTGGCGAACTCGGGCCACCATCGATTCCTCACAGCTCACTCTGGCAGGATTCCTCCAACAGCACGGTTATCACACTGCCATGGTGGGGAAGTGGCATTTGGGGTTTGACGAAAAGGGCTATGATCGGCGCCTAG
>Ga0181585_10001907_pt1 | contig 18487 bp, 16 predicted proteins | sample 071ome_29_FD_132469 | JGI IMG/M metagenome (GOLD analysis project Ga0181585, IMG submission 132469) | Coastal salt marsh microbial communities from the Groves Creek Marsh, Skidaway Island, Georgia - 071407BT metaG (megahit assembly) | ecosystem: Environmental > Aquatic > Marine > Intertidal... | reverse complement strand
TGCCCCGGTACCCTATGGCCACAGCAATGCGGCCCTGATAGAGGCGATGGCGGGGATCGATCTCAAATCGGTATCGAACCGGGGAGATGCCGACGCGGCATTGGCGGAAACCTTCAATGACCCCGGTATCCGGGCCTTTCTGCTGCAGAATCTGAATTTTGAGGAAGGCCGCGCGTCATGGCGGCTGAACCTGCAGGCGCTTTCCGCAAACATGCCGGCCCTGACGGATTTTCCGTTTCAGCCGGGCGAGAGCGCTTATGAAGGCCCCACGCTGTTCGTCGGCGGCACGGAATCCGATTACATGCGGGATGTGGACCGGAACCGGATCCGGGAATTTTTTCCCGCATCCCGCGTCGCGCTGGTGAAAGGGGCGGGACATTGGGTGCATGCCGAGGCGCCCGAGGCGTTTTTCGAAATCGTTTCGGGTTTTCTGGGCGCGCTACAGAAATGAAAAGGGCCGCTGAAAAGCGGCCCTTTCCGGTTTCGATATTCGAAGGCCGCTCAGGAAGCGCCGCCGAAAATCAATTCACGCACCTGCTTGATGACTGCCGGGGTGGTGTTCTTTTTCACCTCGACGACAGCCTTTTGCAGCGTCGCGCCATCTGTCGCCAGGAGGCGCAACTTCCGTTTTTCCAGATCGGCCTTGTACGCCGGATCGCCGTTCAAACCGTCATAGGATTTACGCAGTGCGGCGATGATGTCCGCCGAGACGCCCGGGGGCGCGGCGAGACCACGGCCCAGCGGGCCCGCCACGCCAAGGAACTTCACCGCTTCCTTGTATTTCGGGTCTACGACATTGCGCAGCATCGGTACGCCCGGAATATCCGGATCGGCGAAATGCCCGACCTGCATGATTGGTTTGGCGAAAGGTTTGTCACCCTTGAACCAGTGCGGAACCTTTGACGCCCATGCCAGCCAGTTAAACCCGCCAAGTTGCCCCTCACCCTGTTCGATGGCCAGGATGGAACGCGAGGAACCCTTGTAACCGGTGGTGATTTTCCCTTTGAGCCCCAGCGTGGCCATCATCATTTTCGGATAGATATATCCCGATGAGTTTTTGCCGCTGGTCGCGCCGATGACGCTGGCACCGCTCTTCTTCCAGTCCTGCCATGATTGCGCGCCGCTATCGGTACGGGCGACGATTACGATGTTGGTCTGGTTGGACGATCCGAGCCAGATGAATTTTTCGGATTTATAGCGCATCCGTTCCGGCCGAAGCAGTTCGTTCACGACGATATTGTCGAGCGGCATCACCAGGTTCATGCCCTTTTTCTGCATGACGTTATAGGCGTAGTTCATTGCCTTGGCGCCGCCCGCGCCCGGCATATGCTGAACGATGACGTTCGGGTTGCCGGGAATATGGTTGCCGTAATGACGCGACATGGTCTGGGCGTATTTGTCATAGGTGCCGCCCGGGCCATAGCCGATCAGAATGGTAACTGTCTTGTCCTTGTAGTGACCGGCGATATCCGCGGCAATTGCCGGTGAGACAGCCAGGCCGGCGGCGATAGCCGCCAGGGTCAATGTCTTCTTCAACATGTCTTCTCCCGATTCTTTTTAGAGTTTTATGAACCACTTTGTTCAGGTCCGAGGAAACGCTAACTAACGGAACGCATGGGGGCAAGCGTTTCTTGAGTGCGCCGGAACATATTCCACAAAAAAAACGGCGGTCCCGAAGGACCGCCGTACCGTTCCGCGAAGTGCGGAAAGCGTCTTAGCTGCTCTTGCCGTAGAGCAGTTTGCGTACGCGCGCGATAACCTCGGGCGACGCTTCCTTGATCGTGTCGTTCACGATCTTCTGAATCGTCGTGCCCTTTGACGCAATCAGGCGCAGCTTCTTCTTCTTGAGCTCCGCGACGAAGTCCTTGTCGGCATTCATCTTGTCATAGGCCGTCCGGGCCGCCGCGACGATGTCGCTATCGACACCCGGCGGGTAGGCAAGACCGCGGCCCAGAGGGCCGGCAGAGGCGATGAAACGCGCCAGCGGCTTGTCTTTGTCGGAGACCAGATCGGTCAGCATCGGCGTGTCGGGCAGGGCGGGATCCTTGAAGAACCCGTTCTGCAGCACGGCCACGGCAAAGGGTTTGCCCTTGCCGCCGTCACGCGGTCCGGTGAACCAGTGCGGCACCTTGGACGACCATGCCAGCCAGTTCGGGGCGCTCATCTGCGATTCGCCCTGTTCCATGGCCATCATGGAGCGCGAGGACCCCTTGTAACCTGTGACCATCTTGACCTTGAGGCCAAGCAGTTCGGTGGAGAGTTTCGCCATCAGGAAGGTCGAGGAATTCGTGCCGCTCGACGAACCGATGATCGAAATCTTCTTCATGTCCTGCCAGGATTTCACCCCGCTATCGGTGCGGACAACCATGACGGAGTTGGTCTGGTTGGACGAGCCCAGGAAGTTGAACTTGTCTGACTTGTATTTCAGGCGTTTCGGCCGCATAAGCTGGCTGACAACCATGTTGTCCAGCGGAACCACCATATGGAAGCCCTGCTTCGGCGCGACAGCATAGGTATAATTGATCGCCTTGGTACCGCCCGCGCCCGGCATGTGCTGCAGGATCACGGTCGGCTTACCGGGGATGTATTTGCCGATATGGTTGGCGAAGGTGGCGCCGTACTTGTCATACGTGCCACCCGGGCCATAAGGGATAATCACGGTGACGGTGCGGTTCTTGAAATGACCGGCAACATCGGCGGCGGCCGGTGCCGCCATAACGCCCGCCAGCAGCATTGCCGGTATGGCGATTTTCGCAGTCTTGAACATTATCTACCTCCCAATAAAAGGTTTCTGCGTTTGTTTCCTCAAACCGGAAATCCGTTTCCGGTTGAGGCGTAGCGTAGTGGCGGAATGTGGCGGCGACAAGGATTCTTTCGCCATATTTGCGTCATATTTCCGCGAGGCGGAAAAAACTCAATCAGCGACCGCAACTGCCTGAATTTCCACCATCATTTCGGGCCGGTTGAGCGCGGCGACGGTTACCAGCGCGCTCGCTGGGTAGGCATCGTCCGGAAAAAACTCCTTCCGGAGCTCCACGAAACGGGTGTTATTGCTCACATCGGTGATGAAACATGTCATGGAAACGATGTCGGAAAGCGCGGCGCCGGCCTCTTCCAGCGTCGCGGCGAGCTTGCGGAAAACGCAGCGTACCTGACCGTCGAAATCGCCCGCCAGCGAGTTTCCGTCCTCATCCTCGGTCGCCAGATGCCCGGCCAGCCAGATCGTGCGACCGCCTTCGGTGATGACGGCGGGCGAATAGGAGCGTGAGCGCTGATAGGGCGAGGACAGATGGGTGCGCTTCACCGTTTCGCGCCGTCCCAGCCATGGGTGGAGATATCGAAGACCATCCCGTTCGGGTCACGGAATTTGACCTCGGCGTTTTGCGGCGTGCCGGCCCCGCTCGGGCCGTGGTGGTGTTTGCCGCCGTTTTTCTCGACCGCGTCGATGATTTCCTGCTCATCATCGACCCAGAAACCGAAATGATGCACGCCGACATAATCGGTGCCGCGCTCATCGCCCGCGTCTTCCTGGGTTTCGAACTGCAACAAGGTGAGATTCATCACCCCGTCCGAGAGCCGCGTCGCGACACGGGATTCCGATACGCGTTCCATCCCGAATGCGGTTTCGTAAAACTGCGCCGCCTTTTCCTTGTCCGGGACGGACAGCGCGATATGGCGTAGCTGACCCTTGGGCATGAGGGAGCCTCCTCTCATTAGTCCTGACGGAAACTCTATCCCAAAATTTTCGTCACGCCACCCGTGGTTTGCGCCGAAGCGGGGCGGGGGCGTAAAGTACTTGCCGTTTAATCTTTCAGGCGTATTCCATGCATACTCTGGCAGGGTTCCCGAAGCGGGAAGTGCAGGCGATGGGGCTGATCGGCTTTGCCCATATGCTGAGCCATCTTTACATGCTGGCCTTTGCCCCGCTGGCCGGTTCGATCATCGCCGATATGGAAATTTCGGCCATCGAATATGGCGCGGCGCTGACCGCCTTCGCAGTCGTCACCGGTATCTTCCAGACCCCGATGGGGCTGCTGGTCGAACGTATCGGCGGCCGTCCCGTGCTGATCTTCGGGCTGTTCGTCAATTCCGCGGCCTTCTGCCTGATTGCCTGGGTATCCACTGATTATCTCAGCTTTATCGCCTTCATGGCGTTGGCCGGGATCGGCAATTCGGTTTTTCACCCGGCGGATTATTCGCTGATTTCCGCCACGGTGGGGGAAGAGCGCATGGGCCGCGCCTTTTCCGTTCATACATTTGTCGGCCATGTCGGGTTTATCGTCGGGCCGCTGCTCGCCGCCGGGCTGGAACCGTTTATCGGCTGGCGCGGGTCCATCGCCGCCATCGGTATTATCGGCGTGTCCATGTCGCTGGTCCTGATCATCTTCGGCTCGGTGATCGCACACGGCAACAAGGTCAGGAAAGCGGCCTCGATCGGCGATTCATTGCGCGAGCTGTTTTCATCCCGCCCGGTCGCGCTGTTCTTTCTTTTCTACATGCTGTCCTCAATGGCGAATTTCGGCATGGTGCAGTTTTCCGTCCTCGCCTTTCAGCCGCTCTACGGCATTGAACATGTCATCGCGGTTGCCGCGCTGACCGCCTATCAGGTCGGCACCATGGCGCTGGTCATTCCGGGCGGTATCCTGGCCGACCGGACGACGCGCTATGATGTCATTATGCTGGCCGGGTTCGGAATTTCCTCCGTCATGATCGTGATCGCCGGAACGGGGCTCGCGCCGTTCTGGATCGTCACCGCGCTGATCTGCGTCGCGGGCGCGATGCGGGGCGGGGTCAATGCCTCGCGCGATGTGGCGGTGCGCCAGATCGCCGGACGCATCCCGGTGGGCACGGTCTTCGCCTTTGTCTCCACCGGTTTTCTGGTGGGGCAGGCCTGCGGCGGGTTCATCTATGGTTATCTGTTTGAGAACTATCCGCCGAATTACATCTTCTATGCCTCCGCCGTCTTCTCCGTCCTGGGCATGGCGACGGTGCTGTTCAACAGCGGCACCCGCAAGACCGCCCCCGCGGCGGGGGAGTAAACTTACATGACGACCCTTTCCGCCTCCGTTTCCCGCCGGGAAAACACCGCGATGAGCGTGATCGGCGCGGCGCATTTCGTCAGCCATTTCTATCATCTGGCGCTGCCGCCCTTGTTCGTGCTGATCCATGAATCGACAGGCATTTCCTATGCGCAGCTCGGCGCGGTGATGACGGTCTATTTTTTCGCCACGCTGATTACCCAGGTCCCCATCGGTTTGCTGGTCGACCGGATCGGGGCAAAGGCGGTACTGATAGCGGGGTTGGCGCTGCATGGCGGCGCGCTGCTGTTTGCCGGGTTGGCGCCGTCTTTTGAGATTTTGCTGGTCGCCTTTTTCCTTGGCGGTGTCGCCAATTCGGTTTTCCACCCGGCGGATTTTTCCATCCTGTCGGCCAGTGTCGATGAGGCCCGGCATGGCCGCGCCTTTGCCACCCATACGTTCAGCGGCTCCATCGGCTATGCGTCAGCGCCACTTGGCATGGGCGGGATGGCGGCGCTTTTCGGCTGGCAGGAAGCGTTGATGATTGCCGGCGCATTGGGTGTCGTTTGCGCCGTGATTGTGTTGATCGCCGCGCCGGCATTGCGCGATGACGCGGGCGCGGCGCGCGAGAAAAAGGGCGGGGCGGAGAAACCTTCCTGGCGCTTCATGCTGTCGCCGCCGATGTTGCTGTTCTTTTTCTTTTATGTGGTGACCTCGGCTTCCGGCGTCGGGATGACCAACTTCGCGCCAGTAGCGCTTTCCGCCCTTTACGATATCGATACCGTACTGGCGACCAACATTCTGACGTTTTTTCTGATTGCCGCGATTGTCGGCGCCTATCCCGGCGGCTGGGCGGCGGAGAAAACCAGCCGCGAAAACCTGTTGATCATCGGCAGCTTCGTTTTTATGGCGTTGTCGCTGGCCGTGATCGGCACCGGGGCGCTGGGGCTCTGGGTCGTATTTTCAGGAATGGCCGTCGCCGGGTTCATGCGCGGGTTCTACAACGCCTCACGCGATATTCTCGTGCGCCGAGTGGCGCCGGACGGGCGGGTCGGCGCGGCCTTCGGTTTCGTAACGCTGGGCTATACGATCGGGCAGGGCTGCATGCCGGTAGCCTATGGCTGGATGATGGACCGGGATATGGGCGGCACGGTTTTCTTTGTCGCGGCGGGTTTTGCGGCAATAGCCGTCCTGACGGTGATGATCCCGGTTCGGAGGCCGTGATCCGCTATCGAAATGCCGCTCTGGCCCGCTGCCGCTATCAAGACCCTCTAAAAACCGATTTCTTCCATCGGTATCCGCGCCGCCTCGGCCAGCCGCATGATGGTGTCCTTTTCCGGCGCGGAGAAATCCGCATCCGATTTGCCGATGGCGACGCAGACTTTCAGCAGCACCCGCGCCGCGTGATCGTCGCCCGCAAGGTTAGAGACCAGTTTCAGGATTTTCGCTTCCGCCGCCGCGCGATCATCGGCCAATGCAACGACCCAGTCGCGATAAAGGTCGGTTTCCTCATGCGCATCGAACAGCTTGAGCTCCGCCACCGCCTCAATCGCCTGATCGATCATGCTGGCCTCGGTCAGGTTGACCTCGCCATCGGCGGTTGCGACAAGCGCGCTGGCCGCCATCGTCGCCTCCATAAAAGGGCGGCTGCGGTGGCGCTGAAATTCTCTGGACAGCCTGTCGCGGGCCTGTTGGAAAAATCCGGTCATGATGTCGTCCTTATCACAGTGTAGCATGACCTATGTTTAATCCGGATGAAAACCCGAATCCGCGCCGGCTGCGCCCCGTGCCGCAAAGCCTTGTTCGTCCGGCGCTTCTGCTGCTCGGCTGGCTGATGGTCGCGCTGGCGGCGGTGGGGGTCGTGGTGCCGGGACTGCCGACCGTGCCGTTCCTGCTGGTCGCGGCCTGGGCCTTCGCGCGGTCGTCGCAACGGTTTCATGACTGGCTCTATAACCATCCGCGTTTCGGGCCGCCCTTGCGCGACTGGCGGGATCATGGGGCGATCACAAGGCGCGCGAAAATCCTGGCGGTTGCGATGATGACGGTCAGTTTCTGCTTCGTCGTATATGTCAGCAAGGGATGGATTATCCCGGCGATTGTCGCGGGTTGCCTGATCCCCGCGGGGATATTCGTTTCCACCCGGCCGGAAGGCCCCCGGACCTAAGACACGAAAGAAGATGGGGTTTTCACCCAACCGCTGATCTGGAAATATGACGTCATGATATATGATTATATGGTTCTGGGTGGCGGGTCCGCGGGTTGCGCGATGGCCAGCCGCCTTTCCGAGTTGAGCGAAAAGACCGTGCTTCTGGTGGAGGCGGGCAAGGATTACAAGCCGGGCGAGGAGCCGGGCGATATCCTGTCGTCTTATCCGATGGGGGCGGCGTTCAATCCCGAGTATCACTGGAACGAATTGAAGGTCCGGCACGCCGCGCTTGGCAGTAACACGCCGGGCCGCACCCCGCCGCGCTTCATGGAACAGGCGCGGTTGATCGGCGGCGGCTCCAGCATCAATGCGCAGATGGCCAATCGCGGCGGCCCCGAAGACTATGCCGAATGGGCGGAGCTTGGCGCGGAAGGCTGGGACTGGGACGGCGTGCTGCCCTATTTCAAGAAGCTGGAGACCGATGTCGATTTCGGCGGCGAACTCCACGGCAAGGACGGGCCCATCGTCATTCGCCGGGTCAAGGAGGACGAATGGACCGAGTTTTCCTTTGCCGTCGCCAGGGCGCTCGAAAATCAGGGTTATGAGAAGATAGAGGATCAGAACGGCGATTTCCGCGATGGCTGGTTCCCGGTCTCGATCTCCAACCATCCGGATGACCGGCGGCATTCCTCTTCCATGGGCTATCTGAACGCTGAGGTCCGGGCGCGTGAAAATCTGCATATCCGCTCCGAAACCCGGGTGGAAAATATCGTCTTCGACGGCAAACGCGCGACCGGCGCGGTGCTGCGCCGGGGCGGGGAAATTCAAACCGTCTCCGCGCGGGAAATCGTTCTTGCCGCCGGGGCGCTCCATACGCCGGCGCTTCTGATGCGGTCCGGTATCGGGCGCGGGGCGCATCTGCGCGAACACGGGGTTGAAGTCGTGCATGATTTGCCCGGCGTCGGCGCGAATTTGAACGAGCATCCCACCATCGCGGTCTCCGCCTATCTGCATCATGAGGCGCGGATGTATGACCTGGGTAAACGCCATGTCCATATCGGGCTGCGCTTCAGTTCGGGGGTGGCGGGGTGCGGCGCGAACGATATGTACACCTCCGTCACCGCGAAGTCGGCGTGGCATCCGGTGGGAACAAGGCTCGGCTCCATGCTGATGTGGTGCAACAAGCCCTATTCGCGGGGCTCGATGGAGCTGACATCGGCCGATCCGGCGGCGGAACCCGATGTCGCTTTCGACATGCTGTCCGACCGGCGTGATCTGGTGCGCATGATGGATGGGGTGCGGCAGATGGCGGCCCTGTTCGACGATCCCGATTTGGCGCGGGTCGCGTCCGACCCGTTCCCGTCCTGCTATTCCGAACGGGTGCGCAAGATCGGCGCGGTGAACACCAAAAACAAAATTCTGACCTCAATCCTGGCCGGGATGATGGATGGGCCGGGTTTCGTCAGGCGGTCCGCCATTCACGGTTTCATCACGCTGGGCGCCAGGATGAAAAAGCTGCTTTCCGACGATCAGGCCTTCGAGGACTGGATCCGCGACGGGGTCAGCGGATGCTGGCATCCCTCCGGCACTTGCCGGATGGGACGGGCGGACGATCCGGCGGCGGTGACCGATCCCGGCGGACGGGTCTATGGCGTTGACGGCCTGCGGGTCTGTGACGCGTCGCTCTTCCCCTGCGTGCCGCGCGCCAATACCAATATTCCGACCATCATGTGCGCGGAAAAAATCGCCGACGCCATCAAGCGCGGTTAAGCTGTGCCGGTTGCTGGCGTCTGGGCCCGGTGATAGGGTCCGCGCGCCTTGAAATCCAGCGACGGGGAAAGACTTTATGTCCAGCAGTTTTCGTGAATTTGTTGAGGATTTGCGCCGTGAAGGCCAGCTGACCGAAATTACCAAGCCGGTCGATATCCGCCATATCGCGGCGCTGGTTGATCAATCGGATACCGCGCTGCTGTTTTCCAATGTCATCGGCTATGACATGCCGGTTGTCTCCGGTCTGACCAATAGCCGCGACCGGCTGGCCATCGCGATGAGTTGTGATTTTCCCGAGATTGAGGCCAAGCTGCGCAACGGGATCGACCGGCCGATCGATCCGCGCACCGTGAATTCCGGGCCCGCCCGCGAGATCCTGATTGAGGGCGACGATGTCGATCTCTACAAGCTGCCCGTGCCGCTTTTTTCGATCCGGGACGGCGGGCCGATGATCACAGCCGGGGTGACGCTGGTCGAGGATGAGGAGATGGGGCTCAATGCCGGCATCTACCGTTTTCTCGTAAAGGACCGCAATACGACAGGTATCGATGTGGTGACGCCGAACAATCTGCGCAAGCTGGCGGAAAAGGCGCTGGCGAAAGGCGAGCCGCTGCCGATTTCGATCAATATCGGCACCCATCCGGCGGAGCTGATTACCGGTTGTTTCAAGGCGGCTGCCGGGGTCAGCGAAATCGCCATGTCGGGTGGCATGCGCGGCGCGCCGGTGGAACTCACCCCTTGCAAGACCATTGATACGCCCTGCATCGCCGATGCGGAAATCGTTCTGGAAGCCGAGATCCTGCCGACAGGCTGGACGCTGCCGGAAGGGCGCTTCGGTGAATTCACCCGGTTGATGGGCGGGTTGCACTGGAATCCGCTGGTGCGGATCAAGGCGATCTCCATGCGCCAGAACCCGATCTATTACGCGCTCCAGATGCCGTGGGAGAATATCTGGCCGTCGGGGCCGATATACGAGGCGGCGGTAAAGCGCGCCCTGCATGAAGCGGGGGTTACCGCCACCGCGGTGAACATCACGCCGGGCGGGTGCTGTCACTGGCATGCGGTAATCGCCATTCGCGGCCTGCCGGGCGACGGCAAGAATGCGATGCTGGCGGCGCTGTCGGTTGCCGACATGAAGCATGTCACCATTGTCGATGCCGATATCGATGTGTTCGACCCAATGGATGTCGAATGGGCGGTGGCGACGCGGGTCCAGGCGGATGAAGACGTGCTGATTATTTCGGGCGCGCGATCGAAACCGCTCGACCCCAGCCTGACGATCATCCCGGGCAAAATTCCGACGACGGCGAAAATGGGGATCGACGCGACGATCAGCGATCACATCCCGCGCGAACGGTATGAACGCATCGCTTATGCCTATGCCGATCAGGTGAAGCTCGATGATTTCGTTGGCGAAGGCGGCACAAAAAATCCGGCGCCCGAATTTTCTGACGCGGAGATTGCGGCCCTGGCCGAAAGGGTCAAGGAGACCATCGCAAAAGAACCGCTTTACTACGCCGAGTTGGCGGAACGGTTCGCGGCGGAGGGGTTTCAGGCCGTCGGGCGGGCGCTTGGCCATCTGCACCAGCAGGAGATCCTGTGGCAGGACAAGATCGGCAAGTTCTGTCTGAAGGATTCCGAATTCGCGGCGGTACGGCCGACGAAATAGGGGTTATTGCGGGTTGATAACCCGCTGCGCCGGGAAAATGGCGGAGGCGGTCGTGCCTTTGTCCGGCCCTTCGACCGCGCTTTTCAGTGTGAAGGTGCCGCCATGCAGTTCCACCAGGCCTTTGGTGAGTTTGAGCCCCAGTCCGGTGCCTTCATATTGACGGTCTAGCCCGGTGTCGGCCTGCCCGAACGGTTCCATGACCTTTGCGAGGTCCTCGTCCGCGATGCCGATCCCGTTATCAGCGACGCCGATCAGCATGCGTCCCGAAGCCGTGATTGAGGCCGAGACGGTAATTTGGCCACCGTCCTGGGTGAATTTGACGGCGTTGCTGAGCAGATTGATCAAAATCTGCTTCAGTTTGCGAAGATCTCCCCGCAACATCGGAAGGCCTTCTTCGAAATTCCGGTCGATAGAGATGCTTTGCTTGCGCGCCCGTTCATCGACCAGGGGAATAGAAGCGTCAATCGCATCGGTCACCGAAATCTCGTCTTCGGCGATTTCCGCTTTGCCGGCCTCGATACGCGACATGTCCAGGATATCGTTGATAAGGGCCAGCAAATGGGTGCCGCTGTCATGGATGTCGCTGGCATAAACCCTGTATTGATCGAGCTGATCGTCGCCCAGAAGGCTATCCTTGATGATTTCCGAGAATCCGATGATGGCATTCAGCGGTGTCCGTAATTCATGGCTCATATTCGCCAAAAAATCCGATTTGGAACGGTTGGCGATTTCCGCCATTTCCTTTGCGTGAAGTGCATCGTTGCTGACATCGCGCAGCCGTTCTTCCCGCTCTTTCAACGCCGTGATGTCAGTACAGGTCACCACCGTGCCGCCATCGCTCATCGGCGTATCGGTGATCTGTATCCAACGGTGATCGCCCAGCTCAACCTCTTTCACCGATGGCGCGTTCCGGAAATATTCCAGCCTGTTCGCAATGTGCTTTTCCGGATTTTTGGGGTTTCTTGCCGATACCTGGGCGTGCACGATATCCTCAAAGCTGGTGCCCGGAATGGCCACCGCCTCAATCGAGGGCCAGATTTCCAGATAGCGGCGATTGCACTGAACCAGCCGCTCGTCCGCGTTGAAGAGGGCGACACCATCGGTGATGTTTTCGATGGCTTCCCGGAAGCTGGCTTCGGTTTTCGCACTGGTTTGTTCCGATGCGCCTCCGGTCCCGGCGCCATTGCCCAAGGAAGAGCCGTTATCTAAAGGGCGCATTGTAAAGAGCCGTGCCCCCCCACCGAGATCGGAAGAATTCGTGTCGAATTTTTGGCCACCCGCCCCATCTATTTCCGTCGGGAGCATCGGGCCGGCGTTGTCCGGATGGGAGCCGAGGGCGATGAGTTCGGAGCGGCCACGCATGCTGCAAAGCCGCACCAGGCTGGCGAAATCCATGCCGTTCGTGAAATCTTCTATTTTCAGCATGAATAGTTCGCGGAAAGCAGCGTTCATTCCGAGAACGATCCGGTTGCTGTCCACTATCAGGGCCGGGTTGTCTACGGCCTGTAGAAGATTGGTGGCGCTGATGCGGAGCGGCGCGTCTTCTCCGGATGCGTCAACCGGTGTGACGCTTTGGGGCGTAGATTCCGTTTGTTGAGGACGCTTTGGGACGACGCGGGACAAACGCCCACCTCTTGCGTCAAACTTGACCGCCATCAGGGTCCCCTTCGCAGCGACATTACGACTAATACCGGTGCCCCGCCCCCAATGCCGGGACACTTATCGGCAGTTTATTCCGTCAGCCGTAAAGGGAAGGTTAAAGGCGGGCCGCCTTATGAATCGTATGTCAGCAACGTCTCGCAGGGGACCTCCATGCGCGACCGGCCATGCAGAAATGTCAGTTCCGCAAGGCAGGCCACGGCGCGAACATCGGCATCAAGCCTCTGTAACAGATTTACGGCGGCCGCCATGGTCCCGCCGGTGGCGAGCAGATCATCGACGATGACGACCCGTTTCCCTCTTTCCGCCGCATCCGCCTGGATTTCAATAGTATCGGTGCCGTATTCGAGAGCGTAGGTGTAGGCGATTGTTTCGCCCGGAAGTTTCGACTGTTTTCTGATCATGGCGAACCCGCACCCCATCTTGTATGCCAGCGGTGCGGCAAACAGGAAGCCCCGGGACTCAATACCGAACAACATTTCTGGCTCGTAAGGCGCGATACGTTCCGCCATCTGGTCCACCGCGCTTTTCCATGCTTCGGCGTGATGCAACAAGGTGGAAATGTCGTAAAAAAGAATGCCTTCCTTGGGAAAGTCCGGGATGGCGCGGATGTGTTCTTTGAGATCCATGATCGCTTTCCGTGATTGCTGGTTCAGGCGCATTTTATGGCGGATTACGCGGCTGACAACTGATTGACCTGACCGGACCGAGCGGGCATGGTTCCGAGAAGCGCTGGCGCGGCGATTTCCCGCCGGTGTTGTTGAGATGAACGATTTGTCAGGAGGGGAAAATGAAACGCACAATTTTTATGGTATCCGCCGTTGTTATGGCTGCGGCAATGTCTGTGCCCGCGCAGGCGGACAATAAGCGCCGGTTTATTTCAATCGGCACCGGCGGGCCCACGGGGGTTTATTTCGCCGCCGGTAACGCGATTTGCCGGTTGGTTCACAAGGAAGCCGCCGAAGGGCGCAAATCGGGCCGCAAGCATGGTATCCGTTGTTCGGCGCCCTCCACCGGCGGGTCGAACTACAATATCGGCCAGATCAAGGAAGGCGAGCTCGATTTCGGCGTCGCCCAGTCCGACTGGCAGTACCATGCCTATAACGGCTCCAGCGTCTGGAAAGGCAAGAAGTTTGACAAGCTGCGGGCGGTTTTCTCTGTTCACCCCGAGCCGCTTCATATCATCGTCGGCGGCAAGTCCGGCATCACCGGTTGGGACAGTCTGAAAGGCAAGCGCGTTAATATCGGCAACCCGGGTTCCGGCCAACGCGGCACGATGGATTTCCTGATGCAGAAATACGGCTGGAAGAAAGGCGCGTTCTCCGTTGCTTCCGAATTGACGTCGAGCGAGCAATCAAAAGCGCTCTGCGACGGCAAGATTGATGCCTTCATTTACACGGTGGGTGTGCCGAATGCCGGTGTTTCCGCGGCGACCGACGGGTGTGGGGCCAAGATTGTCAGTTTCGACAATGATCTGGCAAAGGGGCTCGTCAAAGAGCGCCCCTATTATGCCTGGGCGAAAATCCCGAAGGGCACCTATAAGACCACCGATGCGGACGTAACCACATTTGGCGTGATGGCGACTTTCGTTTCCAGCGCGGCGGTTCCGCAGAAGACCGTGTACGAAGTGACCCGCGCGGTGATGGAAAACATCGCCGATTTCCGGAAACTGCATCCGGCTTTCCGGAATCTTGATCCCAAGAGTATGATCTCGAACGGGTTGTCCGCGCCGATCCATGCCGGCGCCATGAAATATTACAAGGAAAAAGGCTGGAAATAGTCCCTGAAGGGCTTTCGGGGCCGCCGCGACGACGTGGCGGCCCCTTTTCTTTCAGCTGAATTATTTTGATGACGGAGCGCGACGACGCGAAACCCGGCGATCCCGAGCATCTGCTCGAGGAACTCGAGGGGAAGAACCAGCGGCCCTACGGTCCGCGCGGCGTAGCGGTTATCGGGTTCATTGCGTTTTGCTGGGCGGTATTCCAACTCTGGATCGCCTCGCCCCTGCCATTCGTTCTCGGGTTCGGGTTGATTTCGGATATACCGGCGCGTGCGATTCATCTTTGTTTCGCGCTGGTTATCTGTTTTCTGTTCATACCTGTTTTACCGCGTTTTTCGACAGGCAGGCTGCCATTTTATGACGCGTTTCTGGCGTTGCTGGCGGCTTGCGTCACGCTCTACCTCTATGTCTTTCAGGAAGGCATCACCAAGCGTGTCGGCGTGTTGTTGTCGGAAAATATTGGAGGTACTTCCGTTCCGGTTGAAGCTATCGTCGGGGGAATAGGCATTCTGTTATTGCTGGACGCGACCCGTCGCGCAATCGGCATTCCACTGGTCATTATCTGTTCTGTCTTTCTGGTGTTTTCGATTTTCGGTCAGTCGATGCCCGATCTGGTCGCGCATAAGGGAGTCTCGCTGGAACGTCTGATCGGCTATCAATGGTTCACGGGTGAGGCGATCTTCGGCATACCGATCGATGTCTCCGTCAGTTTCGTATTCCTGTTCGTCTTGTTCGGCGCGTTGCTGGAAAAAGCCGGCGCCGGAAAATATTTCCTCGATCTCGCCTTTGCGATGGTCGGGCAATATCGCGGCGGACCGGCAAAGGCCGCTATTCTCGCCTCTGGCATGAACGGGGCGATATCCGGTTCTTCCGTCGCCAATGTGGTCACTACGGGTACCTTTACCATCCCGGTGATGCGCGAAACCGGCATTCCCGCCGTCAAGGCCGGCGCGATTGAGGTCGCGGCGTCCACCAACGGTCAGATCATGCCGCCGATCATGGGCGCGGCAGCCTTTATCATCGCGGAAACCATCGGCATTTCCTATTTCGATGTGGTGGTCGCGGCGTTTATTCCCGCAGTGATCAGCTATCTCGGACTGCTCTATATCTCTCATCTTGAAGCGTTGAAGCTCGGTCTCACCGGTTTGCCGAAGGAGCGTCTTGCGCTCTTCTGGCCGACCTTCAAGGGCGGGCTCCACTTCCTGATTCCGATCTTCGTTTTGGTCTGGTTGCTGATGGTCGAGCGCTGGACCGCCGGGAGCGCCGTTTTCTATTCCAACATCCTGCTGATGATCATCATCGTGCTTCAACGCGTGGTTCAGAAGCGTAACGGCGCCCAGGGCAGCTATGGATCCGCGGTGCTCGCCGGTTTGGCCGATGTTTATATCGGTCTGGTTTCCGGCGCCCGCAACATGGTGGGGATCGCGATCGCGGTCGCGGCGGCGGGCATTATCGTCGGCTCCGTCGCCTCCACCGGGCTGAACAACGCCATGGTGGGTGTGGTCGAGGCCGCCAGCGGCGGCAACGTTTATATCCTGCTGATATTGACCGCGGTTCTGTGCGTCGTCCTGGGGATGGGGCTGCCGACGACCGCCAACTATCTGGTCGTCGCCTCTCTGCTCGCCGGTGTTCTGGTCGAGCTTGGCGGCGCGGCGGGGCTCGTCCTGCCGCTGATCGCGGTGCACCTTTTCGTTTTCTATTTCGGCCTTTTGGCGGATTCGACGCCACCCGTGTGTCTCGCGGCCTTTGCGGCATCCGCGATTTCGCGCGCCGATCCATTGAAGACCGGGGTGCAGTCCTTCCTGTACGATATTCGCACGGCGATCCTGCCCTTTGTGTTTATTTTCAATACGGAACTCCTGCTGATTGGCGTCACCAGTATCTGGCACGGGGTGATGGTGTTTATTGTCTCGCTGATCGCCATTTTCTGTTTTTCGTCTCTGACGCAATGGTGGTTGATCATCCGGTTGCGCTGGTACGAAGCCATCTGTCTGTTACTGGCGATGATCGGATTTTTCCGCCCCGATTTCGTGATGGACCGCATTCACCCGGAATTCGCGCCTGTGGAAATGCCGGAGGCGGTCATGGGCCAGTTTACCGTGCCGGAGGGGCGTGCGATCCGGCTGCATGTTGTGCGGGAGACCGATTATGGCGACCGGTTCAAGCTGTTTCGGATAAACGGGACCGGAAAACAGGGCCTTGGGCCTTACGGGCTGGAACTCGACGCGCCGAAGGGCGACCGCTATCCGGTCGCGAATGTCGCTTTCAACAGCATTGCGGAAAAAACCGGTATTCGGCCCTATGAGGATTTCGTGACCGCAATTGATATCTCCCAACCGGGGCAACCGTCCAAGAAATGGATATATCCGCTGGCTTTCTTGTTCTTGGGTCTCGCGCTCGGATCGCAGTTAATGCGCCGAAAGCGGGCCTGATCCCGCCATGCGGTTGCATCCGCATCTCTGGGTGATTCTGGTTGTCGTCATTGCCGCCTGTCATGCCCGCGCGGAGGTCCCGGAGACGATCGCCATTCCCGCCGGGGCATTCTTGGAGGGGTCGGACGCCGCGGAACGAGAGGCCGCCTATCGTCTCGATGAGGCGGCTTACGGTCATTCGATCACCCGGAAAAACGGTTGGTACGACGATGAGGCGCCAAAGCGGCACATCGAACTGCCCGCGTACCGGATAACCCGGACATTGATTACCAACGACCAGTATGCCGGGTTTGTCGCCGAAACCGGGCACCGCGCCCCCGATGTGGACCCAAAGACCTGGGCGGGATACCGGTTGATTCATCTGTGGAAACGCACGCGGCGCCATGCCTGGCGTGACAGAAAACCACCGAAAGGACGCGGCGATCATCCGGTCGTGCTGGTTAGCCATGATGACGCGCGCGCCTATGCGAAATGGCTGAGTGAAAAAAACCGGCCGTGAATGGCGGCTGCCGACCGAGCAGGAATGGGTAAAGGCTGCCCGGGGCGCTGACGGCTGGCGTTTCCCCTGGGGCAACAAATTCGATCCGACCCGGCTCAACAGTCACGATCAGGGATCTTTCGACACGACGCCGGTCACGAAATTCGAAACCGGCAAGAGCCCGTTTGGCTTGCTTGATCCCGCCGGACAGGTCTTTGAATGGACCGTGACAGGTGCCGGATCGGGACGTTTCATCGTCAAGGGCGGGTCCTGGGACGACAAAGGCTGTGGTATCTGCCGCCCCGCCGCACGGCATAGCCGTCCCGCGCCGCTCAAGCATATTCTGATCGGTTTCCGGCTGGTGACGGACGCCTCACGGTGAGTTTACGACATCCGCCCTCCAAAACAGCCCGCCGAGTGCTTATTATTAGAGGAGGAGGACCCCATGCCAGACGCCTTTTCCCGCACTGACTTACCCGTTCCCGAACCGGTCGATTTTTCGAAAATCGCCGATGACAGGCTGGCCGAAATGCGCGATGCCGCGCACGAAGTTGTCGAATGTCATCGTATCCTTGCCAATACCAACGACAATATCGTCGGCGAGTTGATCAAGGATACGGAAGGGTTTTTTGAGTGGGATCATTATCCCGAAGGGGATGTTTTTGATCACAATACGGATTCACAATTTTACTACCACGCCCACCCACAGGAATTGCGCTCCGGCGAACACGGTCATTTTCATACGTTTTTGAGGCCGGACGGCATGCCATCCGGTGTGCGGCCCGCTATGGTTCCCGACTTCAAGATGCCGGAAGGCGAAAACGAGGCGCTGAGCCATCTGATCGCCATTTCAATGGACAAGTTCGGCGTGCCGATCCGCCTTTTCACGACCAATCGCTGGGTGACAGGGGAAATCTGGTATGCGGCTGACGATGTCCGGCGCATGCTGGACAGTTTCAGGATCGATCACGCGCAGCCGTCCTGGCCGGTCAACCGATGGGTGAGCTTTATGATCCGCCTGTTCCGGCCGCAGATCGTGAACTTGCTGGAAGCGCGCGACGCGGCGGTCGCGGCCTGGCAGGACGCACATCCTGACAGCAATGTCTATGAAGACGAGGAACTCGAGATAACGTCTTATCTCGATATTAATATCGACGATCAGGCCGCCGCGATTGAGGCCGAATTATCGCGGCGGTCCTGAGAGAAAAAGTCTACTTGGTGACTTCCATCAGATAGGCGGTCAGATCTTCGCGATCTTTTTTCTTCTTCAGCCCGGCAAATGCCATCTTGGTGCCTTTGACGACCTTCCGTGGCTTTTCGATATAGGTCAGGAACAACTCCGGCGTCCATTTCTTGCCTTCACCGAATTTCTTCATGCCCTTAGACGATTTGTATTTCGGGGCGGTTCCGGGCTGACGGCCGAACATCCCGTGCAGGCTGGGACCGATCCGATTCTTGCCGGCCACGACCGTGTGACAGGCTTTGCACTTGTTGAAGACGCGCTTGCCTTTCTTGGCGTCACCGGCGGCCATTGC
>Ga0181585_10001904_pt1 | contig 18502 bp, 13 predicted proteins | sample 071ome_29_FD_132469 | JGI IMG/M metagenome (GOLD analysis project Ga0181585, IMG submission 132469) | Coastal salt marsh microbial communities from the Groves Creek Marsh, Skidaway Island, Georgia - 071407BT metaG (megahit assembly) | ecosystem: Environmental > Aquatic > Marine > Intertidal... | reverse complement strand
TATAATGCTCAGCAACTGGCAAGTTTAAATAAAATTGATAGAGATATAAGAAAGTACAAAGGAAAATTGCAGTGGCCAGTCAAGGGAAAGATAGTAAAATCCTTCGGACCTCAATGGAACCCTAAATTGAATACAACTCTTGATAATCCTGGGATAGATATAAGCGCCAGTGCAACTACACCTGTTAAAAGTGTATTTGACGGGTATGTTTCAACCATAACATTTATTGCTGGGTACGGCACAACCGTGATTGTTGATCACAATAATAGTTATTATACCGTATTTACTCATCTTGAAAATTTATTAATCACAGAAGATATAAATATTAGAGAAGGTCAAAATATTGGCTATGTTTCAAAAGAAAATATTATTCACTTTGAAATTTGGGGAAATAACCAAAAACTAAACCCTGAAGGTTGGTTGATAAGTGGAAATTAAGGATATACAAAGCGGAGTATATAAGCTACTGGGTTCTGCTATTAATGAGAAAAGAATTTCTAATGCTTATATCTTTTATGGAACATCAGGATCAGGGAAGGAAGCTCTAGCGCTTGAATTTGCAAAAGAAATCTCATCCACAGATTCAGAAAAATTTATTTCTAGCGACAATATATTTTTCATCATTCCGGCTAAAAAAGATTTTTATGAAAAACTATTTAAGAGTAAATCATTTGATTCAGATGAGTATAAGAATTGGAAACAGTTTCTAAGTAATAAAATTCACAATCCTTTGCAAAAAAAAATATTGTCACATAGTAATAATATTCCTGTAGAAGCAATTAAAAATCTTAAAGAAAAAATTTATTTCAAATCTAACAATAGAAAAGTAGTATTAATTTTTAACTCTGAAGCATTATCACATGGCAGTGCTGAATCAGCAAATATGTTATTAAAAATTCTTGAGGAACCTCCTAAAAATACAACATTTATATTAGTAACTGACTTGATTGATCAAGTGACTCCAACAATTAAGTCTAGATGTCAAACAATATATGTTCCAAGGTTAACCTCTGAAGTTATATCGAGTATATTTTCAAGTAATAAATCTTTTTCTACTGACTTTATATCTTTTATTACTGACAATAACTTAAATACAATTGATAGTTTGATGTTATGGAATGAATCAAAAGTACTTGAATGTATAAAAGATTATATGAATGCAATCAGGTATAAAAATGCAGATTCAATTTCAAATTTTACTAATTCAACTTTGAATCTATACAGTTCATCAAAAAGTGAATTCGACCTATCTTTTAGAGTAATTAAAAAATTTATAAAATTACTCTCTATAAAAAATAAATCTATAGATTCTAAAATTGGCTTTAATGAGTTTGAGGAGCTTGCATGTATCGTAAATTCTAAATTCATCAACATGAATCATACTGAACTAGTTAAAAATATTGAAGACTTTTACTTAGATGTAGATGCAAATGCAAACGCTCAATCATCTCTAATGAATATGATAATAAAATCAAATAAGGCATTAAATTAGTATATGCAAAAATACTACCTAACTACACCTATTTATTATGTAAACGATAAACCGCATATTGGGCATGCCTATACAACAATTTTAGCAGATACTCTTGCCAGATATCGCGCACTGCTAGGAGAAGAACCTATATTTCTAACAGGTCTTGATGAACATGGGCTCAAGGTACAGCAAGCAGCAGAAAAAAATGGTAAATCACCAAAAGATCATTGTGATGATATGGCCCCAGCTTTTATAAATCTTTGGAAAAAATTAAATATACAATATTCAGATTTTATCCGAACAACAGAAGAGAGGCATACTACTATTGTGCAAAAAATTCTTGATGAAGTATATCAAAATGGTGATATCTATATCGATGAATATGAGGGATGGTATTCTGTATCTGAAGAAAGGTTTATCACAGATAAGGAATTAGATAGCGGAAAATTTGGTCAAATCAAAAAGATTAAAGAAAAAAATTATTTTTTTAAAATGAGTAAATATCAAACGAAGCTAATTGAAAAAATTGAAACTGATGAACTTTTAATTCAGCCCCTTAGTAGAAAAAATGAAGTACTAGGATTTTTAAGGAACAAACTTTCAGATTTATGTATTTCAAGACCGAAATCACGTTTAGAATGGGGAATTGAATTACCATTTGATAAAGAGTATGTAACCTATGTTTGGTTTGATGCGTTAATTAATTATGTTTCTGCAATAGGCGCCTTTAATGATACAGAAAACTTTGAAAGATTATGGCCAGCAGATGTTCATTTGATTGGCAAAGACATTTTAACAACACATTCAGTTTATTGGCCTACTATGTTACTATCTTTGAATATGCCGCTACCTAAGCAAATTTTTGCGCATGGATGGTGGTTAACTGATAATGAAAAAATGAGTAAATCTTTAGGAAATGTTGTTAGCCCTTTATTGCTAATTGATGATTTTGGTGTTGACGCTGTAAGGTACTACTTGATGTCAGAAATGGTATTGGGGATGGATGCTACATTCTCATCTGAATCTTTTGAAAAGAAATATAATAGTGATTTAGCTAATGATTTTGGCAATCTTGTTAGTAGGGTTTCAACATTAATAAACAATAATTTTGATTCTAAGATTCCAATTCCATCTACTATGGAAAGTGATTTAGCAAATAACTATAAGAAAATTAATTTAAAGGATAGTCTCGATAATCTAGCAATAGACAAGGTTATAAACGATACAATGATTTTTATAAGAAGTATAAACGTATTTATGGAAAAAAATGAACCATGGAAGTTGGTTAAAGACGATAAAAAGAAGGCAGGTCATATACTATTTCATTGCGCTGAAGCATTAAGATTGTCAGCTATTCTTCTTTCACCGGTAATGCCTTCAAAGTCAAATGATATCCTTAAAATTTTAGGAACAAAAGAAAAAAGTTTAGCATGGGGTCAATTAAAACCTAAGTCTAGTATTACGCTTTCAAAACCAATATTTCCAAGAATAAATTAATGGCCTTAATTGATACTCACGCTCATCTTTACTATGAAAATATGGAAAATGTTCTTTCTGAAGTACTTTCAAGAGCAAGTTCCAAAGGAGTTAATAAGATTGTTTGTATAGGAACTGATATAGACACTTCTTTGAAATCAGTGAAGATTGCAGAAAAATATGACAATGTATTTGCTACTGTTGGCATTCACCCTCATGACTCTAAAGATGTATCATCAGATTATATCATTCAATTAGAAGACTTGTCAAAGCATGAAAAAGTCGTAGCGATAGGTGAAATAGGTATTGATACTTTTAGAAATCTATCTCCAATTAATATTCAAAAAAGAGTAATGATTGAGCAGATGGAGTTAGCAGCAACACAAAATTTACCTATTGTTTTTCATAACAGAGATGCTGACAATGATATTTTGGATATATTAACCAGGTATAAATTTTATAAGGCATTAGCTCATTGTTATTCAAGTAATTTGTTGTTTGCAAAAAAACTTATTTCTTTAAATGTATTATTATCATTTTCGGGCAATGTAACTTTTAAAAATGCTACTAATATTGAAGTAATACAAAATATTTCATTGAATAATTTTGTCTTAGAAACAGATTGCCCATTTCTAGCGCCACATCCATTTAGAGGTTCAAAAAATGAACCTTTTCATGTATATACTATTGCAGAAAAAATTGCTGAAATAAGATCCGACAGTTTTAAAAATATTGCAGAAGCTACAACAAGAAATGCACAAAATTTTTTTAAAATATAAATGGTATTTGCAAAGAAAAAGTGGGGACAAAATTTTTTAGTAGATAATAACCTGCTTGAAAAAATTATAAATACTGTTGATTTAAATAATCAAAGTGAAGTGTTAGAAATTGGGCCAGGTCATGGTGCATTGTCTGAAAAGATTGCTTTAAAAACTAAAAATCTTACAATGGTTGAAATTGACATTGATTTAATACAGTCAATTAAACAAAATTTAGCAATATCTCATTTCCCACTTTTAAATCAAGACATATTAAAAACAAACATTAAAGACATTGACATAAGTAATCCGAAAGTAATTGGGAATATCCCATATAATATTACATCTCCAATCATTTTTTGGTTAATTGATAATTTACCATATTGGGATGAATCATTTTTAATGGTACAAAAAGAAGTAGCACAAAGATTGGTTGCAAAAAGTGGAACAAAAGAATATAGTAGGATTACAGTTATGACCAGCCTTTATTTTGATATTAAAATTTGTTTTTATATTTCGCCAAATGTTTTTAAGCCTAAGCCTAAAGTTGACTCTGCGTTCATATCTATTAAAAAAAATAATAAATATGATATTAATAAAATTGATACTAAAAAATTTAGTCAAGTTGTTCGAATGGCGTTCAATCAAAGGAGAAAAATGTTGAGAAATTCTCTTTCTTCATTAAATATTAATCATGATAAATGTTCAGTAGATTTTCAGCAAAGACCTGAGCAGCTATCTATTGATCAATTTGTAGATATTTCAAACAATATTATATCATAATTGGCATTTCTGTATTTTATCGTTAAGTTTCCGCACAATGATTGAAGTAAATATAAAAGACAACGAATCTCTAGAAAGAGCTTTAAGACGTTTCAAAAAGAAATGGGAACGTTCTGGTGTTCTAAAAGATGTAAAAAGAAAAGCTTTTTACGAGAAGCCAAGCGTGACAAAGAGAATCGCTAAAAAACAAACTATCCGTAGAGCAGTAAGACTAGCAAAGTTCAATAACTAATTAGTCGATAACTCCTCTTTCAATTCTAGTTAAAAATTTCTAACCTTTTACTATGTTTATAAGAAGCGCATCTGGCCTAAGAGGAATAGCGAAGGAAGATTTTTCTCCCGATGTTATTGATCAATACGTTTGCTCGTATATTCTAAATCAAAATATCCAAAAATGTACCATAGGAAGAGATGGAAGAAAGTCTGGAAATGAAATTTCAAAATGGGTTATTGATTCTTTAATAAATAACGGAGTTGATGTAGTAAATTGTGACTTGGCCACTACTCCAACTATGCAATTAATTACAGAAAAAAGCGATTGTAATGGAGGTATTGTTATTACAGCTAGTCACAACCCAGCAGAGTATAATGGATTAAAATTTTTACAATCAGATGGAACTTTCTTAACTCCTAAGCAATGTGAAGAATTATTTAAATCAGTCGATAATGAGGAAAAAATAGAATTACAAACACATATTGGACATATTTCTCACTATGCAAATGCTGATAAAGATCATATAAATGCTATTTTAAACTTGTCATGTATTGAACGAGAAAAAATTAAGAGTAATAAATTTAAAGTTGTTATAGATGCTACAAACGGTGGAGCTTCAAAGATCCTACCTCTGCTATGTAGAGAGCTTAGTTGTTCAGTTGTTACAATTAATTGTGATGGCAATGGAGATTATTCTAGAAATCCGGAACCATTGTCAATTAATTTAGGCGAGCTTGAAAAAAGAGTAAAAAAAGAAAATGCTGATATAGGATTAGCTACAGACCCTGATGGCGATAGATTATCTATAGTGTCAAACGATGGAAAAGCAATTGGTGAAGAACTTTCCTTACCCTTAGCTATAATGAATTATAGTTTTTATTCAATCAAACCCGAGACATTTGTTACAAATTTATCTACATCTATGATGGTTGATGATGTTGTTAGTAGCTTTAATGGTACACTGCTAAGATCAAAAATAGGAGAAGCAAATGTTGTATCCTTGATGAGAAAACATAATGTTAATCTTGGTGGAGAAGGTAATGGAGGAATAATACTTAAGGAGGCTCATTTGGGTAGAGACTCATTAGTCGGAGCAGCAATGGTATTAAACTTAATGTCTATTAAAAGTAATACCCTGGACAATATTATTACTGAAATTCCTCAGTATGTTTTTATTAAAGTTAAAATTAACCTCAATTCATCTAAAGAAATAGATATTGATAGTCTTGATAGTGTTTTCAATTGTGACGAAATTAATAAGTTAGATGGCATCAAGTTCATTTGGTCAAATAAATGGATCCATATTAGAAAATCTAATACTGAACCCATCCTCAGAATTTTTGCGGAAGGTACATCCATCAATGAGCTGAGATCATTAACAAAAAAGCTACAAGAGTTTGTAAGATGAAATTACTAGAAAAAAAACATATCCCATCTGAGATTGAACAAAAATGGTATGATTACTGGCTTAAAAAAAAATACTTTTCAAGCAAGGAATCAGATAATCATTATACAATCGTTATACCCCCACCTAATGTTACTGGTAAGCTTCATATGGGGCATGTTCTTAATAACACCATTCAAGATATATTAATTAGAAAAGCTAGGATGGAAGGTAAGAATGCTTGTTGGATTCCTGGAACTGACCATGCCTCGATTGCTACTGAATCAAAAGTCACAAAAATGTTACAAGAACAAGGAATTAACAAAAAAGATTTATCTAGAGATGAATTTCTTGAACATGCATGGCAATGGAAAGAAAAGTATGGTGGAACTATTATTAATCAATTACAAAAACTAGGGTGTTCATGCGATTGGGATAAAACCAGTTTTACAATGGATCCAGATTATTCAAAAGCTGTTTTAGAGTCTTTTGTTAGACTTTACAATAAGGGTTTAATATATAAGGGAAGTAAGCTTGTTAATTGGTGCCCAAAATCACAAACTGCGCTAAGCGATGAAGAAGTCATGTTTAAAGAGGTTAATGGAAAGCTTTGGCATATTAAATATGCAATTAATAATAGTGACTCATTTATAGAAATTGCTACAACTAGACCAGAAACGATGTTAGGCGACACAGCTATTGCTGTTAACCCCAAAGATAATAGGTATAAGCAAATGGTTGGTAAAACAGCATCCTTGCCGCTAGTGGGAAGAAATATTCCAATTATTGCCGATAGCATGGTTGATCCAGAATTTGGTACCGGCTGTGTAAAAATTACTCCAGCACATGATTTAAATGATTATGAGGTTGGTATCAGACATAATCTTGAAATAATAAATATCATGAATTCAGATGGGTCTATAAGCAATAAAGCTCCAGATAAATATGTAGGCTTGAGCAGAGAGGATGCAAGAAAAAAAATAGTCAATGATCTCAAAGATCTAGGTCATTTGTCTAAAGAAGAGGAGTATTTACATAAAGTAGGATTCTCGGAAAGAGGAGACGTACCAATAGAATATTATTTATCTGAGCAATGGTTTTTAAAAATGAAAGATCTTGCTATGCCTGCTAGCAAAGCTGTTAAAGATAAAGAAATAAATTTTTATCCTAATCATTGGGTAAAAACGTACAATCATTGGATGGACAATATCCAAGATTGGTGTATTAGTAGGCAGTTATATTGGGGGCATCAAATACCAGTATGGTATAAAAAAGATTCAGATAGAACCAATCAAGAAAACTGGTATATTTCTACTACTCCTCCATCGGACATAGAAAATTGGGAGCAAGATGAAGACGTGCTAGACACTTGGTTTAGTTCATGGCTATGGCCTTTCGCTGTACATGGGTGGCCAGATAAAGAAAAGACCAATTATTTTCCAACTAATGCACTAGTAACAGGCCCAGATATTATATTTTTTTGGGTCGCTAGAATGATTATGTCAGGGTATGAATTCATGGGAGATTTGCCATTTAGAGATGTTTATTTTACCAGCATTTTAAGAGACGAAAAAGGAAGAAAGTTAAGCAAGTCGCTTGGAAATTCTCCTGACCCTATAACACTTTTTGATAAATATGGCACTGATGCAACCAGATTTTCAATAATGCTAATGTCTCCACAAGGATCAGATGTTTATTTTTCAGAGAAAGGAATTGAGGTTGGTAGAAATTTTATGACAAAGATCTGGAATGCTAGCCGATTTATTATGCTAAATCATAATGACGATTTTTCTGATGAAATTGATTATGACAATATTGATAATTTTGACAAATGGATTTTAAGCTCATTGGATGATACAGTAAGAGAAGTAAATAAATCATTTGATAAATATCAATTTAATGAAGCAATCAAAAAAATATATGATTTTACCTGGAATGAATTCTGTAATTGGTATATTGAAATTGTAAAAGACAGATTTAATAGTTCAAACTTATCTCTTAGAAGCAATGCATTTAATATTTCAAAATATATTATCAAAAAAATACTATTATTATTACACCCAATTTCTCCATTTATTTCGGAAGAAATTTGGAATCATTTAAAAAACAAAAATGATAAAGATATTATAATATCTCCATGGCCATCTACTAGTAATAAAGTTAAATCTTATGATAATGAAAGCATTAAAGATTTTAAAGAAATCGTAATATCTATTAGAACCATACGTTCAGAATTAAATATTGCTCCATCTAAAAAAATTGATATTATAATATCAGTTAAGAGTGATTTAGAGGTAAATGCAATCAATGCTTACACACATTTGATAAGAAAGCTTTCAAATACTGATAAAATTGATTTAGGTCTCAAAATAGAAAAGCCTTCTAACTCAGCACTTGCAGTATGCAGAATAGCAGAAATATATATTCCATTGGGCAAGCTTGTTGATAAGAATGAAGAAATTTTAAAACTAAATAAAAGACTATCTGAACTCGATAAATTAATTTCGTCGATTGAAGCCAAGTTATCAAATAAGCAATTTATTGATAAAGCTCCTGAAAAAGTTGTAGATGGAGAAAAAAATAAACTAAATGATTTTATCATTGAAAGAGAAAAAATTCTTTCTAATATTGAGGTATTAAAATGAAAAAAATAATTTTACTCTTTTTATCGTTAAATCTTGTTTTTGCACAGCTTGATAGCCCTGCTAGATCGCTCACGATATATAAAGATAATTTTGCTTTAGTAAATGAGCCGATTGTTTGGAATTTGAAATTGGGAAGAAATATTTCTTCGTTTACCAATATATCACAAAATCTCCTTTTTGATTCGCCTGTTCTTAGTGTAGATGGTGTTCAAGTATTATCTCAAACTTTAAATAGAAATTTTTCATCAACTGACGCATTTTTAAAAAATAATATTGGTGCTGCTGTTGAAGTAAAACCTAATGATGGTTCCAATGTGCAAGGAATCCTAATGGATTATAATGGTTCAACTATTTCAATAAAGACAAATAAAGGATTAGTTGTATTTCAAAGATCGCAGTTGAGTTATTTCACATTAAAATCCTCAACTGTTCAAGATAAGTTTACGCCAGAAATTCGCTGGGAAATAATTTCAGATGAAGATAAATCAGTCAATGCTGATTTATCATATATTACATCAGGTTTTTCATGGAAACCAATTTATACATTAACAATCAACAATTCTGATTCTTCAGCTATGTTGTCGATAAATGCTGAAGTATCTAATAATTCTAATGTTAATTTGTTTGCTTTAGATTTAAGCGTAGTTGAAGGCAATGTGCCATTGCATTCTTCTAGAAAAAATTCTAGCAGCTATCAAATGGTGGAATCTAGAGGGAGTGCCATGGAGAATCGTACCATGCTTGGAGATTTCTATATTTTTAATTTAGGAAAAAATTTGAATTTAGATGCTATGCAAACAATTCAATTACCTATGATGAAAACAAGAAATATTTCCTATGATAAAAAATATATCTATAAAAATTCGGAAAGAGAGCAAGGAGATGGACCATTAAGCGTTGAAGTATCATTTGAAAATTCCATTGAAAATAATCTTGAACTTCCTCTTCCATCTGGTATTTTATATTTGTACGAAAAAAATGTTACAGGGGGATTAAGTTTTTTAGGTAGAAATGGATTATCTCAATTGTATAAAGGTGGTACTGCTATTTTAGATGGTGGAAAAGCATTTGATGTTATAGGTAAAAGAAGGATTTTAAACTTTGATAGACAAACTAATAGTGAAGAATCAACTATCTCAATACAAATTATTAATACTAGCGATAAATCTATTAAAGTGAAGGCCATTGAAAACATTATTGGTGATTGGGTAATTAAAGAATCTTCATCAATGTATATTAAAGAAGATGCTTCTACTATCTATTTCCCACTTGAAATCGAAGCTGGAGCTTCCGAGCTTATCACATACACTTACAAAAAAGAATGGAAATAATGTCTTTTGAGCGAAGCGTTACAAAATTCTAATTCGTTAGAAACACCAATACAGTATATTAAAGGAGTCGGTCCTAAAAGAGCTAATGCGCTTGAATCCCTGAATATTTTTACAATCAAAGATTTACTTTATTATTTTCCAAGAAAATATGTTGATAGAACATCTTTATCTACTATAGGATCAATTAAGGAAGGAGAAGAAGTCAATCTTGTTGGTAGAGTAAAGTCTGTCAGTCTAAAAAGAATGAAAAAAGGGAACTTTGTTACATCAACTGTGGCTGATCATACTGGATCAGTACGATTAATGTGGTTTAATGCTGCAGACTATATTCACCAATCTTTAAAAGTAGGAGATTTGATTACTATTCATGGAAAAGTAGCGGCTTACAAGGGAAACCCACAAATTGTCCATCCAGAATATGATAAACTAAATGCTAACGAAATTTCGTTAACAACGGGATTTATTATTCCCGTATATCCTTTAACAGAAGATTTAAAAAAATCGGGTCTAGATAATAGAAATTTAAGAAAGATAATATATCTAGCTTTGGAGTCGATTGATAATATTGACGATCATTTCAACCAAGAGTTAAGAAAGGAATTTGAAATCGAAGATTTAAATACATCTTTGCGCAATATTCATTATCCAAAAGATTTTAACTCATTAGACAATTCAATTCATAGGCTAAAATACGATGAACACTTTTTTCTTCAACTTCTATTAGCATTACGAAAAAACAAAATCAAAGAAAATAAATGTGATTCTATAAAGTTTAAAACAACTACTTATAATAAAATTTTAAACAATCTTCCTTTTGATTTAACAGGTAGTCAAAAACTTACACTTAGAGAAATTGTAGATGATTTTTTATCCGAAAATCCAATGAATAGAATGATTCAAGGTGATGTTGGATGTGGTAAAACAATCGTATCAGTTCTTGCTTCTGCTATTGTAGTTGACAATAATTATCAAGTTGCTATTATGGCACCTACAGATTTACTATCAAAACAGCTCTATAAAAATTTTAAATCTCATTTTGATCAAGCTAATATTAAGTGTTCGTTGTTAGTTGGAAGTCTAAAGGCAAACGAGAAAAAGAAAATATTAGAAAACATAAAAAGCGGTAAATCTAATATAGTTATTGGCACGCATGCACTATTCCAGAAGGATGTAGTTTTTAATAATCTTGGGTTTGTAGTTATTGATGAACAACATCGTTTTGGAGTAAGCCAAAGAGAAAAATTACTATCAAAGAGCAAGAATCCAAACCTTATGGCAATGACAGCTACGCCAATACCAAGAACACTAGCTATTACTTATAATGGAGATATGGATCTTTCAATAATTGATGAATTACCAAAAAATAGGCCGGAAATACATACTTCATATATTGCAAAGGACAATCTTTCAACTGCATATAATTTCATTAGAGAAAAAGTTGATGACGGTGGTCAAACTATCATTGTATATCCACTAATCAATGAAAGTGATAAACAGGATCTTTCAGCTGCAGTTGAATCATATGAATATTTAAGAGATAATATATTTCCTGATTTAAAAGTTGGACTGATGCATGGAAAACTAGAGAATGAGTTAAAAAATGATGAAATGAAAAAGTTTATGAATGGAGAAATCAATATTTTAGTTTCGACAACAGTTGTTGAGGTGGGCATAGATAATCCGAATGTAAACGTAATATTAATCAATAATACAGAAAGATTTGGTCTAAGTCAGATTCACCAATTAAGAGGTAGAGTTGGTAGAGGAGTATTGACAAGCTATTGTCTATTATGTAGTGATAGCGAATCTCCTAAAACAAAAGAAAGACTGCAAATTATAGTTAACTCAAGAAATGGTTTTGATATAGCAGATGAAGATTTAAAATTAAGAGGACCAGGAGAATTTTTTGGTGAAAAACAAAGTGGATTTATAAAGTTTAGAATTGCTGACTTAACTACAGATGGTCCAATTATTAGAAATGCTCGAATGAATGCTTTTGAAATTATTAAGAATGATGCAAATTTGACCCAAGAAAAACATTTAATTATCAAAGAAAAATTTGATGAGGAATATTTAAAATTATTTTTAAAAACAACAGTAAACTGAGGACGTTATGAAAGAAAAACCAACAGAAAAACAATTATTTGATGCTTTAATATCACAAACAGCATATGGTATTTGGGTATCATTAGGAAAGCTGCAAAATCCAGTGAGTGGAGAAACTTCAATAGATCTTACACAGGCTTCAATCCAAATAGATATGTTAGGAATGATTAATAATAAAATGCACGCAAGTCTTACAGATGATGAAAGAGAATATATTGATAAAGTTTTAGCAGAAGCAAAAATGAATTACATCGAAGTAGAAAAAAATGAAGAAAATAATGCAAGTGAATCTTTAGAAGAAGAAAATAAAGATACTGAAAAATAAATTGAATTTTTTCACTTCCTATAGTAAAAAATTAGAGCATACAATAGCAGCAATATTATTTATAATTACTTTTGCTATTTATTTCTCTACCATGGCTCCAACTGTTTCTTTTTGGGACACAGGAGAGTTTATTGCAACTTCTCATATCCTTGGGGTTCCTCATCCCCCTGGTAGTCCATTATTCTTACTCATAGGAAAGTTTTTTACTTTAATACCTATCAGCGAGGATATTGCATTTAGATTCAATATTTTTTCACCAATAATTAGTGCATTAACTATCAGTCTATTATTCTTGATATGTAATCAATTTATTAACAGGCTGGATACAAATGATGAATCAAAGTTTTTTAAGATGTGGTCCTCAGTTACTGCTTCATTGACTTTTGCATTTACACATAGTCATTGGTTTAATGCAGTAGAAACAGAAGTGTATGCTTTTAGCGGTTTTATGACAGCACTGGTTGTGTATTTAATTATGCTTTGGTCTAAAAATATTCAAAAGGACAATCATATTATTTATTTGATTTTCATTGCGTATATCATTGGACTGGCTACAGGACTTCACTTGCTTAATTTGCTAACAATTCCCTTTATTGGTCTAATTATATATTTTACTCTAGGACATTTAAGTAAGGTTAATTTTTTAATAACAATAATTATTTCGTTAGCTGTTTTCTTTGGGATTCAGGATGGAATAATTAAAGGTATACCTATTTTAACAAATTCTATTGGCCTTTATGGTTTGTTAGCAACTCTAATATCAATATTAATTTTTACTGCTTATTCAATTAAGAATAACAAAATAATATTGTCTATTTTTTCAACATCCATAGTGTTAATTATTTTAGGTTATTCAACTTATTTTGCAATTTTTATCAGATCAGGTCAAGACCCTAATATAGATGAAAACAATCCTGAAACTATAGCTGAAGCTATATCATATTTAAACAGAGATCAATATGGGCAAATGACTATTTTACCAAGAAAATTTAATTCACTTCCTTCAAAGATATCAATTGTTGGGTCTCCAGAAAATGGGGGTACTGATTTTTCTATGAATCAAAATATTGACTATATGTTATATGAAATTCCATCTCAGATGAATTTTTTATGGAATTATCAAATCAAAAAAATGTATATAAGATATTTTCTTTGGCAATTTGCTGGAAAGGGAAATAGTGAAGATCCTTTTGTAGCAGCAGTTGGTGCAAAGGAGGCCGAAGATGGAGTTGATTGGAGACAATTTGGATTACCTTTGGCATTGATAATGGGTTTAATTGGAATGGTTTATCACTTTAGAAGAAATAAGTATGATGCTTTTTCTTTAATGGTATTGTTCTTAATGACCGGCTTAGCAATTATCTTTTATTTAAATCAAGATTCTCCTCAACCTAGAGAGAGAGATTATTCATACGTTGCAAGTTTCATGACATTTTCTATTTGGATAGGTTTAGGAGTGTATGCATTCATTAATTTTATTTCTGATACTTTCTTGGAAAAATCTATTAAACTAAAATTTTCATATTTTATGATTTCTCTATTTATTCTATTTATGCCCATGAGAATGTTGTTAGCCAATTATGATAGACATGATAGAACTGGAAATTACATTGCATGGGATATGGCTTATAATATGCTTCAAACATGTGAACAAAACGCCATTTTATTTACAAATGGAGATAATGATACATTCCCATTATGGTATTTGCAAGAAGTAGAAGATATTAGAAAGGATGTGGTAGTTGCAAATTTAAGTCTATTAAATACACCTTGGTATGTTGAGCAATTAAGAGATAGATACCCTAGTAATCCATTTATAAAAATGAATAATTCTGAGATTAAACAGTTAGATTTTAAAAGATGGGAAGCTAAAACAATATCAATCAATGCGCCTAAAAATGAAAATAATATTGAGGGGAAAATAGAGTGGGAATTAAATCCCACTTATTTAGGGGTAGCATTGAGGACTCAAGATATTATGGTATTAAGGATTATAAACGATAATAATTGGAATAGACCAGTTTATTTCGCGGTGACAGTTTCTCCTACAAGCATGCTAAATCTTGATAATTATTTACAAATGGAAGGGTTAGCTTATAGGCTGGTTAATAATTCTAAAGATGTTATAAATCAACAAAAAATGACTGAAAATCTTATGAATTATATAGGAGATAAGTCCTGGTTTCAGGACTACGACGCAAATCAGAATGTCAAATCCAAAGATTCTATTTCAAAACAATATCAAAGAGGATATATCTATAGGAATCTAGCAAATCCAGGGGTACACGTTGATCCACAGCTTGGAAGATTAATCCAAAACTATAGAACTGGTTTTGTAAGACTATCTATATCACACTATCTAGAAAAAAACTATCAGCAAGCAGAAAATGTTTTATTAAAAATGGAAGAGATAATGCCAAGCAGTGTAGTGCCAATACCATCAAAGGAGTTACAGTATCAGATTGCTCAAGTGTACAACGGAATAGGCAATCAAGAAAAAATGAAATATCATATGAAAGAGTTGGTTGATCGTAAAGACTTGATGCTTTCTGATTATTTATTATATGGAAAAACATTTATTCAATCATTAGAAGATTTTGATGAATCAAGATTAATTTTTGAAACCATTTATCAGAACTATAAAATCATAGATCGGGCTATTTCTAAAAAAGGATTTGCTGCAACAAAAATTTCACAATCAGAATGGAATGAATGGCAAAAATCATTACCTGAAATCATTTATTTATTATACTTAAGCTATAAAAACTTAGAGATGTATGAAGAGGCTAAGATTTTGTTGAAAGAATGGATTGATAAAAATCCTTTAGATGACAACGCTCAAAAATTATTAGACGAGATTATTCTGTTAGAATCTTCATCATGACGGTTTCGATAATTATTCCACACCATAATGGTAAAAAGCTATTATTTGATTGTGTCGATTCTATATATAAAAACATTACCACTAAAGAGTTTGAAGTAATTGTCGTTGATAATATGTCAAATGATAATTCTGCTGACGAGGTTAAAGAAAAATTTCCAACAATTAATCTTCTCAAAACAGGTTCAAATATAGGTTATAGTGGAGGGTGTAATTTTGGAGCAAAACATGCTCAAGGCGAATATATAATTTTCTTAAACAATGATACTTTACACACAAAAAATTGGATTGAAGAGTTGGTAAATTTTTTAGAAAACAATCCTCAAGTGGGAGCTGCTCAACCTAAAATCCTGAATGCAATTAACAGAGAGATGTTTGATTATGCAGGTGGTGCGGGAGGATTTATAGATAAATATTGTTTTCCGTTTGTTAGAGGAAGATTATTTAATACTCTTGAAAAAGATATTAACCAATATGGAAATCCTAAGAAAATATTTTGGGCTTCAGGCGCTGCTTTCATTATCAGAAAGCGTTTATTAGAGGAATTAGATTATTTTGATAATATCTATTTTGCGTACATGGAAGAAATTGATCTGTGTTGGAGATTACAATCGTTAGGATGGAGTGTTTGGTATGTTCCTTCCTCTTTGGTATATCATTATGGCAAACAAACAATAAAAGAGAATTCTTTCAAATCACATTATTTTAATCACCGAAATTCTTGGATTTTATTCTTCAAGAATTCCCATTCATTTGAAAATGGATTATTAATTTTCAAGAGATATATCTTAGATCATATGGCTGCTATTTATTCTATTTTAATCTTAGACTTTAATAGATTTTTAGCAATTTTTGCTTCTCATTTATGGATAATTTATAATTGCAGAACTTTATTTCATTCTCGTAAAAATAATCATCTAAGAAAATCAAAAATAGATTTAATCTATGAAAATAGCATCGCTGTAGATTATTTTTTTAAAGGTAAAAAATATTTTTCTCAAATATTCGACTGAAAATCTTTATATATATTTGATCTTTGAGAATCCAAATATTGCATTTTAGTTAACATTTCTGTTTGTCCTAATTTTTCCATTATTTCTCCAATTTTAGGTCCATGATATTTCATAAACATGCTTGTATAGTTTTCCTGTGTATAATTATCATAAATTTCATCGAGGTTTTTAATTATTTCTTTTAAAGAAATAAGGCAGTCATCAATATTCCCATTATCAAATAATTCATAGGTAAGATATGTAGAGTACCTAAGTTTTCTTAAACCATTGTTTTCAGAAAGAATATTAATTTGCAATAGCCTTTGTTCCCAGCCTCGCGAGAAATTAGATGCATTAGAACGTACTGCTATGCTCCTTGCTTTTTCGTAGTGTTGATTTCCACCATAGAGACTCCAACTATCGAGCTCAGATCCTAAAATTATATTACCATAAAATCCAAGCAAGCTCGATAACGGATCATAATATACACTATCATAATAAAGAGATGAATTTTGACTTAAGGAAAACTGCGAACCTTTATCAAAAAAATGTAAATCTACATTATTGCTAAAAAGTGATTGGATTAAAAAAGCTTCAGAATTTCCCGTATTTGCATTGCCTTCAAAAATAATTTGAATATTTAAATTCAGTTCTAAGTCTCGGTATTCATCATTCCATACAGTATCAACATAAAATTTTTTAATACTATTATTCAAATTAAAAAGTGCAGATTTTTCATCATCTCTAAGCAGTCTGTCATCAAATGAAATCGTTACATCTTTAAATTGAGCATAAAGATTTGAGAAGAACATTAATATGATAATATATTTAATCACTTTTAATGCAAAAGTATATTTTATTAGTTTTCTTCGCATAATAGACCTATATATTTTTTAATTTACAAAATGACAATAATTAAAGACATAATTAACCAAAATAAACGTTTAAGCAAAATTGCAGAAGTTATTGCAGAGCTGAGTCATAAAACTAAGACACCTTCTTTTTTAGTTGGTGGATGTGTTAGAGATCTCATGCTAGACCCTGAAAAAGAATCAATAGATATTGATATTATGGTTGAAGGAGATGGAATACAGTTTGCACAAAAATTAGCCAAAAAGCTTAACGTAAGGAAGGTTGTCCCGTTTCCAAAATTTGCAACTGCTAAAATTCCATATAAAGAATGTGAAATTGAAGTAGCTTCAGCGAGGCTAGAAATTTATGATAAAAGTTCAAGAAGTCCTTCATCGGTTACTTTAGCAGATATAAAAGATGATTTAATGAGGAGAGATTTTAGAGTAAATGCGATGGCAATATCTTTAAATAAGAATAATTATGGTGAATTTATAGATCCTTTTAAGGGGTTGGATGATTTAAGAAATAAAGTTTTGAGAACCCCTCTTGATCCAGATTCTACTTTCTCCGATGATCCATTAAGAATGGTAAGAGCTGCATACTTTGCTTCAAAATTATCACTTGAAATTAATGAAGAGTGCTTATTATCGATGCAGAGGAATTGTGAAAGAATTAAAATTGTCTCTCAAGAGAGAATTACAAATGAATTATTCAAAATTCTAGGTACAGATAAACCTTCTATTGGGTTGGATATTTTACAAAAAGTAGGACTAATGGCATTTGTATTTAATGAAATTTCAATAATGTATGGACTTGACCAGTCCAATGAATATCATCATAAAGATATTTTTAATCACACCTTAGAGGTTGTTGATAATGCAGCAACTTTATCTTCAAAAGTAGAACTTCGACTAGCAGCTCTCGTTCATGATATTGCTAAGCCAAAAACAAGAAGACTGAACAAGGTTAAGGGATATACATTTTATGGCCATGATGATGTGGGAGCCAGAATGTTAAAAGATATTTCCAGTAGAATGAAGTTTGCAAATATAACAAGAGACTATATATCCAAATTAACAGCTTTGCATTTAAGACCAATTAGTCTTGCTAAAAAGGAAGTCACTGATTCTGCAATAAGAAGACTCATAGTAGATGCAGGAGAAGAAATTGATGATTTAATGATTTTATGTAGAGCTGATATCACAACAAAGAATCCAAAAAATATTGCTAAATATTTAGGAAACTTTGATAGGGTGGAAAAAAGGATAAAAGAGGTTATCG
>Ga0181585_10001903_pt1 | contig 18504 bp, 18 predicted proteins | sample 071ome_29_FD_132469 | JGI IMG/M metagenome (GOLD analysis project Ga0181585, IMG submission 132469) | Coastal salt marsh microbial communities from the Groves Creek Marsh, Skidaway Island, Georgia - 071407BT metaG (megahit assembly) | ecosystem: Environmental > Aquatic > Marine > Intertidal... | reverse complement strand
TTAATCATGCCGCGAAAAACAGCATTTAAAAGGGAAGGTAAAGATAAAAATTCTACTCCTATTGATATGGGGATTATTAAGACATAAGACAAAAAAATAATTATATTTAAAAAGGTATTCATATTATATATTATAATAGATTATAAAAAATTCAAAAACAATTGAAAAATGTTATAGTCTATAATCATTTAACCAGATCACTCTTTTAATTATCCTTCATCATTAACCGCATTATTACTCTTCTCGTACAAACAAAAATGATCCTCTTTATATGTACAATTTTCATTTACCCAATTTTGTTTTACATATAATGATATAATACCTGTGAAAAAAGAAAATATAAGAATAATTATAGGTGTTTTAGCATTGTCCCAATCTGTCGCCATTACTATAAATGTAATAATTAACGGAATAATAAATAAAATGAAAATTAAGAAAATATTTACATGTTTGTGGTTAGGAACATCACCATCAGCACCCCCACTCATTTTATTTCCAAAATTTTTGTGGAACAAATAAAGCAAAAACGCCCCCAATCCTATATTCAACATATTCAGCATTTGTTCTTGTTCCTGAGCCCCATCATACTTATGACCGAATTTTTTCATTATCTTATATTATGCTACGATAATAACTTCCAAAAAAACCAAATAAACATTGACAAATAAGATATGATATACAAAACGAAGAATGGTTTTATCCAAGGGACACCATGCATCTTTTCTAAAGAAATATCAACCTCAATCCTTCAAAGATTTCGATCAAGAACATTATCATATCAACTTAATCAAAATGTTCATTCAAATGAATTCTCTAAATCTCCTAATAATTTCCAACAACGGAAGTGGCAGAACCACACTCATTGAAACCATAATCCGCGAATATTACAAAACAGATAAAATACCACACGACAACGTGTTATATATAAATAACGTCGACGAACAGGGCATACGGTATTACCGTAACAATGTGAAAACCTTTTGTCAAACTACGAGCAACATTGCGGGAAAGAAAAAAATGTTGATACTTGACGACATAGACATGATAAACGACCAAAGTCAACAAGTATTTCGAAATTTCATTGACAAATACAGTAAAAATGTCAATTTTCTAGCTTCTTGTTCAAACAATCAAAAAGTCATCGACAGTATACAATCCAGGTGTTCTATCATCAAAATCAACCCAACAACGAAAAAAATCATGTCAAACATATACGACCGTGTTATCAAAGAAGAGAAACTCAAAATAAGCGAAGAAGCCAAAGAATTCATCATAAAAGTAAGCAACCGCTCAATCAGATTACTTCTCAATTATTTAGAGAAAATCAAATTGTATGACCAAAAAATTAACCTGGGGAACGTGAAAGATATATGTACGAATATTAGTTTCCATGATTTAGAAATGTACACGGATGCTTGGTATAAAAAAAAAGACCTGAATTTGGCGATTGACTTGATTTTTTTGATACAAGACAAGGGTTATTCAGTAATGGATATTCTAGACAGTTATTTTTTGTACATTAAATGTGCTACAAATGTCGAAGAGGAAGTAAAATACAAAATAACGAAAATAATCTGCAAGTATATTGCGATATTTCACAGGGCAAGCGAACACGAAATACAATTGTCCTTTTTCACGAATGAACTAATGTCGACAAAAGAATAAAGCATAAGAATAAAGCATAAGAATAAAGCATAAAGCGTAAAAAACTCGAATTTTTAAAAATATGTATGTATAATATAATGGTCCAGCAGAATTTTAAAGAAGATTTTCCCAGCGATATATTGTTTAATTTCCTGGAAAAATATTGCGAAAAAATCGGTTCTTGTTTTATTATGACAAACTTGGCATTTGACCTGGCAAAAAAAGACGGCGATATAAAGAAATTTTGTGACACCATCAAGCCTTTTTATTATTCTTCCAAACTAAAATACATTGACCGTGAACATAAATATACCACGTTTATGACAGTGGTGAGACAAATGTGTCGATACCATAAAATAGGATATACATCCAAGGTGAAATATATAAAATCATATTACGAAATCATATATTACATAAGAAAACCTAGTTAAATACTCAATACTCAATACTCAATACTCAATACTCAATACTCAATACTCACTTAAAATCTTTACATAGTTGTTGCTGTTGTCTTTCATAAATTTCTCCTTGTGTCAAGAAGAGCAAACGACACAGAAAAATTTCAGAATCGTAAATCTGTTTGACCGAAAGTCGCGCAAACCATTCATAAGCAGTTCGCGAGAGTATTTTATCTTTGGGTACGTAAAGTCCCAGTGCGTCGCTAGACAATTGTAAGAATTCCGTCGAAAACAATTTTTCAATGTTCACCGGTAAATTATTGGCATCGCGAGTACCTATTTTTGTCCCCGACAGTACCGATAATTCGCCATTTTCTTGTGCCATCATAAGTTGGTGTCTAACTCTACCTAAAATGTCATATTCCGCAGTGTGGTCCTCAGCCAAAAATTCTTCCAAACGGTGTATAATATTCTCCAGAACTCTACTATACCGTTTTGCACCCAATATCAATGTGGAAGGAAGAAGACGCTCATAATCACTCGTAAGTCCTTCATTGGGAAATTCAAAACAGAACATTTCGGAGTTTTTCAACTCCATACTGTAAAGGAAATTTAAATTACGGAAAGCAATAAAAGAGGACGGTACAACCATACCGCCATATCTCTGGACAATTTTCATCAAGGCTAATTCACGATAGTGAGTCTTAATTGGCTCGGGTGTTTTATCAATATTGAAACTCAATTCGGGTAAAATTTTCTTGAATGAACTGTCCGAGATGAGACAAATATTGAAACTTTCGCTACATTTGTCAATAATACTCTTCATGCACAGCTCAATATAAGGTTGATTAAGATCATTGCTTTTACGTTCATTAAATGATTTCCAGTGTCGCGAATTGGCATCGTAGGAATTATGAATCCACAAGTAAGGTTTTTCTTCTTTGGATGACTTATCTTTGGTGGCTTTGTAGTATTTGCTACCCTTTTCATTGATGAGATACTGTTTAATCACATTATCATCATGCTTGCTATATATGTTTGAATCCTTGTCTTTTACCCTATTGTAAATATATGCCATGGTGGTTAATCCCACAACTCCCAAAACAATTTTTGTATCCAACATTTCTATATATTGTTTCAATAAAAATAAATTGTCGGACACTCCACATATTTAATTTCTATTTATCTCCCAATTGTCTAATATGAGACCACCATTTTTTATGACTTTCGGCAATTCTCTGGTCTTGTTTAATTAAATCATAAGCTCGATTCGTATTAAATTCATTTTCTGTATTTTTTTTCCGATTTAAATATTGTCGTGATTGTTCGATGGACATCGCGTTTACATTTTGATTATTGCGGTATTGCTTTAATTCATTCAAATTATTGAACTTTTCCTTATTTTCGAAATCACTCTGAGTAACTGGTACCACTGTTTCGGTATGAGCTTTCTTTAAATCTTCGTAATTTAATTTGCTAAATAAGGACGACGAATAACTTTCGGGTTTTTTACGTAATATACCATAACCATTGTTTGCGGTTTCTCCCGACGATTGAAGTTCTTTTACACCCTCATAACGTACCATGGCTTTGGTTTTTTCACGGTGTTTTTCAAACTGTCTAGAAAATTGATCATTTGACAATTTTTCCTGAGATAAATCGCCTTTATTTTCGTTGCCTCTAAACCATTCTTCGTAACCGTCATCCACTTCTTCGTCTACAATTTTCACTTTGTTGAATAATTGATTAAACCATTCATTAAATTCGGCACGACTTTTATTTTTCACGCATTTTAAGATTTTTTCGTTTGTTTCTTTCGTACTTTCGCCATGCAATGAATATGAGTCTAAATCATTATTTGCATACATTTCACCATAATTAGTATTTGCTGAATTTACAAGTTTCGACGAAGAATTTATCTGGTCTTTGTTTCTGAATTTGTATATTTCTTCAATTATTTTGTAGGCTTTCATGAAAAAATGGAAATATTCAACACCCAAATCACATTTATCGGGGTGTGTTTTCAGAGCCAAACGATAGCACTGTTTTACATCATTAGAATCAAAATTATAATTAAGCTTAAAAAGTTTAAGTATATCTTGCAATGAATAATTATCAATATTCAAATCTAAGTCCATAATAATTAGTATAATATTTATTAAATATATTGAATATATTAAATGAATGATATTTGCGCAAAAGAAACTGTTTCTGATATGAAAATAACTCCCCGAAAAACACGAATCAAACACGCCTTTCATAAATTTTTAAAAAAATTTAAAAGAGTAAATAAAAAAGACCAAATAAAAGTATGCGAGAAAATAGAAAACGTAGATAACTTAAAAAACTTAAAAAACGTAAAAAATGTAAAAAACGTAGATAACGTAGATATAAAAGATAACGTTATAGAAACAAATATTCAAAAGCCTATACACCGAGAAAAAGAACTAATACCAAAACAAAACAATAGTTATTGTATTTTGGAGGTGATAAACGACGGTGACTTCAGTAGAATATTGAAAATCAAATATACTAACAACGATTCTCAATATTATACATGTAAAAGAACAAAAAAACGAATATCCCGGTTATATTATCGGGAGATTAAAATTCTAAATTACATAAAAAATAAGGCTATTCGTGATAAACAAGATTATTTTAGTTATTTTCCGAAAATTTTACATACCGAACAATATTATTTGCATGATGAAATCATATATGAATATATACCTGGTACAGATTTGTTTAATTATGTAGATCGATTGGAACCATACAACGAAATATTTGTGAAAAAGGTAGCACGTGCCATCATTCCATGCCTGGATAAACTAGCAGAGTTAGAACTCGTACACTTAGATTTAAAACTCGAAAATTTAATCGTCGTGAGTGAAGAACCCCTCAAGTTGAAATTAATTGATATGGCTTTTACACGACCTGGTATATTCAAACGCAATAATGCTTCAATACAACTGGATAAAATTTGCGGTACTGAAGGATATATATCACCCGAAGTCATACTTAAAAAATTTCACAAGAATACTGATTTATGGTCTTATGGTGTTATTTTGTGGTTGATATTTACCAATAATTACCCTTTTAAGCCTAAAGCAACTTTATATGACCTGAGATATCCACGAAAGGGACATCGAAAATCTATAAAAATGATGTCCGATAATTTAAAAGACTTCTTACTCCAAATTTTCACCATAATACCAGAGCATAGAATATCTTTGAAACAAATAAAAAAACACAAATTCATAACCAGTGATGTAGTATGATTTATCCTCGCGAATATAACATTATTTCGGTTTAAATATCAATTTCTCCGCTGTGTTTCATATTTTTGGAGAGGAGGTAACTACAAAAATAATCTTTTTTGATAATGAATAGAAAAGATTTTGTTGATGATAATTTTCGATAGAATTCGTATATTTTTTCACAATTTTCGTAGGTGATAGAAATTTTGGGTTCTTGTGATTTTTTGTCGTTTTCACAAATTTTTTCGTTTTTTGAAGATTTTCCTGAGATTTCATTTTTTTCTGAAATTTTTGCTACGCTGAGGTTTTTTTGAGATTTTGTTGATTTTTTTCCTTTTCCAAGAAATTCTTCGGAATCATTGATTTTTGTTGAGCTCGTCGATTTTTGAGATTTTTTGGGAATTTGTTCATTTTTGAAAACTTTTGTGGATTTTGAAGATTTTCCTGAGATTTCGTTTTTTTCTGAAATTTTTGCTGCGCTGAGGTTTTTTTGAGATTTTGTTGATTTTTTTCCCTTTTCTGAAAAATCTTCAAGATCTTCATTATTTTCCTCATCCTCCTCATTTTTGAATTGTTTGTTGTATTCGACCAGGGTTTCCTCGATATCTCTATTTTTATCCCATATTTTGCATTTTTTGTGGAACAAGCAGGAATTCTTGATTAGAATGTCATCGTCGTAATAATGATTCAAAATATTGAATATTTTGTTTTCTGAATACTCGACGAATTTATTATCTTCTTTCTCTATTCCTTTTGCATCCTTCTTACCTTTCTTCTGTGTCTCCTTCTTATCTTTCTTATCCTTCTTATCTTTCTTATCTGTCTCCTTCTTACCTTTCTTCTCTTCTTTTCTCACTAATGTCTGCCACAATTCAAACATGTTTTTAATTTCACCAAAGTCATAATATGTCTCATAATCATAATTAATTGTTGTATCCCAAAATTCCTTGAAAACGTCGATATTTTTTAAGATTTCCGAATCAATGTTGATAAATTCTTTCTTTTTGGTAATTGTCATTAAGTTTCGCAAGTTATTACCAAGTACATTATGTTTTATGATGTCGTGATGAATATAGTGCTTGTCTAAATACAAAGCCCATAAATATTCAATGTCTCTGAATTTATATTTTTTGGTGTGATGAGGACACTTATTTAGTTTGATACCGTCAACGAAATCTTTTATGAAAGACCCACACGTTTTACCATTTAAAAAGGACATTGATTCACGAGTACGTTCATTTTCAATGCGTGCGAAACAATTGTCGGCATTGTGATAATGATTGGAGAAAAAGCATGCTACAACGATGAAATCAATGAAGTTTGTTTTGATGAATTCCATCCAATTGTGACGTTTTGTGATGGCGTATTTTACACGAATTATGCGTGTATTGGATATAGCATCATCATTGAATTTGAGTGAATATTTGATTTTTCGGTCTATTTTCAAGGGTTGTTTGAAATAAGACGTTGAATATTTCTTAATATAATCGAAAAAGTGTCGTGAGAGAGGATGAATATAATGTACGGTATCCCCTGATTTGTTGAGAATAGAATCGCCTAAAACACTGAGGAAATATATTGTTTCGCTTTTACTTTTAATGAGAATGGGGGATATATTTCCAATAATATTGTCAATGGTGTTTTTATGAGGTTCAGTAGTGAGGAGGCATTTGTTTTTAATGTGTTTAAGTATAGTCGTTTGATTCTTTCGGATACTTACTTGTTGTTTCAATTCTAATACGCCTTTGATGGTTTGTTTATTGATAGGGTATTTTTCCGAGATGTTTTTTTTGATATATTGCCATATATCGGAATCATAAATAATTTTGTAATGTCTGTTGTCATAGATAACGAATAATTTTGCCGAGGGCAAATAAAAGAAGGGTTTACTTAGTTCTTTGAAATCGAGTTTATCGGGCAAAACGATGGCATTTTTAATGGGTGGCATTTTTCCTATTGTATTATTTACGTTTGGCGTTTTTATTTCTTTTTTCAGATTATTTAATTTTTCAGGCAAAAGATTGTATATCTCATGTTTTATGGCTTCAATGGCAATTTCATTGGATTTGTATTTTAAATACAATCGTCGTAATTCTTTGTTGAGGTCTTTGTAGACACCATTCGTTATTTTATCATTGTTTCTCATATGGATTTAAAATATTGAGTGTATAATGCTATTCAATATTTTAAATGGGTAAATTATCCTTACACATAACATTGTTAAATTTATTAATGTTTAAGAAAGTTTAGCGTCTGCGTTTACTCTTACTCTTACTCTTACTTTTTCTTTTACTCTTGCGTCTCTTCTTTTTGCCTCCTCCCATGAGTCCGAGGGGTTTTGTACCTCCCAACAACCATTGTTCGGCGTTGTTTGCTAAATGTTTCATGTTGAGATTCATGTGTCCACCGGTTTGCTTGCGGCGGCGACTTCTGATTTTGCGACGACTCTGTCTCTGACGTTTGTTTCTGGTTTTGCGAACGCGATTTTTGCTTGATTTTCTGCTAATTCTGCGGGTCATTCTTTTTGCCATTATGAAATATAATGAGAAAAAAAATAATTTAAGACTTGTGATTAACGACGACTGGTTCTACGTTTTTTGCCCTTTCTCCCCTTTCTGCGTTTCTTCTTGGCGGTTTTGGATTTTTGTCCCTTTCTTCTTGTTTTTTTAACGACTTTGCCAGTTTTTACATAGCCGAATTTACCCTTTTTGGCGGTATATCCAGCTTTTTCCAAATGTTTCTGTTTTTTTGCTAAATTTGATAAACGCACGGAAACGATGCGTCCCCATTTGTTCATCTTAAGATCGCTTTTTCTTAAGCCACCCGAGGTTTGTCTGGCCGAACCATTTAAAACCTGGCGTCTGGAGCCAATACGCTGAATTCTTTTTTTCATTTTATATATTGACATTAGAAAAATATTTCGCACTAGTTTCCTAAATAGTATATACGTTGTTATATTAATATGGATGCGATGAACCTTATTTGGACGTGGAACGTTTTCTTTCTTCGCGGGCATCGACATATTTTTTGAATTCGGTTTTCAGCATTTTCAATTCCAGATACCACAATTTTTCAACGCTTGTTTTATTCAAGATATCATGTTTTTCAACAATGTTTTGTAATTCATTTTTCAATTTTTTAATGTTTTCTTCGATAACACTGTCAATTGGCATACTACGCAAATATTTGTATTCTTTGTCGTCAGACAACTTATCGTAATTTCGCGAGGCAAGTAATTCAACGACTTCTTTCTTCTTCTTTTTGCGCAAGTCAATAACATTATCACATTGTTCTTGAATAAATCGTGCTTTGTTTGACAACAATTTCATTTTTTCTTTCAGGATTTTGAGTTGATGTGCTTTTCTTTTCACATAGGTTTGATAGCGGATTTTGTAGAATTCAGCCACAATCTCATAAATACTATCGAATTTCCTTATTTTCTGTTCGGCATCAAATAAATTCATGTTACTTGAACGTTTCGTGGTGTATAATTTCAATTTTTTCTCCAAATTGTTGCAACCATATTCGACTATTTTTGGCAGTAAATAATTGGCTTTTCCAGGAGACAATTTTACACGGAATTCAACGTTTACGTCGGTAGACATATCCCTGGAATTTTTGACAAGTGGTTTCTTCGTTTTTTTGGTGTCTTCCAAAGTTTCGATATATTGCCTGTAATCATCCGTCCATGTACCAATCGGTAATTCGGTAATTTCCACCAAATCTGTACCAACTACGTCATACTTACCTTTAATCACATATTTATTTTTCTCGACCAGTGTTATTTCTCCCTTGAAACCTTCGTAATAGGGGTGAATTTTCTTTTTATTATTTTCAATCATGGTATCAGTTCCGGTCTCTTCTTTCTTTATTTTATGAATGAGGTCAAACATCAAATAATCAATGATGTCGTTCATACTATGCGACATTATGTCGAAACTAAATGCCGTCCCAATACCTTTGCCCCCATTTACAAGTACCATTGGCACAATAGGTACATAAAAGTCAGGTTCGACAGGAGTTCCGTCATCATCCAAATAATTCAATACGGGGAAATCTTCTTCGGGATAAATATATTTGGTAATTGGATTGAGTTTGGTGAAAATATATCTCTCCGAAGCTGAATCTTTACCACCCTGCAATCTAGAACCAAATTGACCATTCGGCATCAAAAGAGCAACATTGTTTGAACCTGGGAATTCTTGTGCCATACCAACAATGGCTTTGTTTAGACTCATTTCGCCGTGATGATATCCCGAATGTTCCGAAACGTAACCAGCAAGTTGTGCTACTTTGATTTCTTTGACAAGATTACGTTTAAAACAACTGAATAAAATTTTACGCTGACTTGTTTTCAAACCATCTACTAGATTTGCAATGGATCTTTCGCAATCATATTTGGAAAAATGAATGAGTTCTTTATCAATAAATTGACTATGAGACACATAATATCGGTCTACCGAAGTAATTGTTTTATTATTTTTTGCTGTACTGGCTTTACCTTTAGCTCCCTTACTTTTACCTCCCTTACCTTTTCCTCCTTTCGACATCATAATATCATTTATTTTAACTTCTTCGGCGGTTAATTTTTCTTTTACGGTAATTATTTCGGAAATGGCACTTCTATCGTAGTCTTTCAACCATAATTTACGGTCATCGGCACGTTTCTTATTGAATACTTTGTCGACCGATTCGTCGCTATTTTCCTTGTCATATTTGAAATAAATAATTTTCATTTTGGAAAAATATTCACGAAATTCTTTGGCGGTACTTGTACCCAAACCTTTGTAATATTTGATGGACCATCCTTTTCCCGCATTGTTTTGTTCGCGCCAAGTTTGATATTCGCTTTCGTTATAGAAACTTACTTCATTTTTACCTTTTTTGGCTTTTAAAATGGGTGTATTCATATAACCTATGAAACGTTCAAGTTGGAATAAATTTTTCCATTGAGAGGAGAATAGATTAATGCCGAGACCTTTGATATGGATTCCGTCCAAATCTTGATCTGTCATGAATATTACACTACCGTATCTCATCGATTGTCGTAGTGCTTCGGCATTTTTAAATGTTTTTTTGGTATTAATACCCATGATTTGTTTGATGTTTTTTATTTCTTCATTGGTGTTGATTTTCGTTTGAGTCATGCCAAATGTATTCATGATTTTTCCTTTGAGAGGGAAAATGCCTATGTAATCGCGATGTTCACGCGTCAAACCAGACACAATACCCGCTTTTGCTGAATCTCCCTCGCAAAGAATCAACATACAATGCTTTGAATGATTCTTTGAACCAGCCAGATTAGCATCGATGAGTTTTGCGATTCCTTTTATTCGCATTGTCTTTTTACCGTCTGTTTTTCCCGCTGCTTTTTGATCTTTAACTGACGTAAGCGAAATCGCGTTTTCCATTACACCCATTTTAACTACTTTTTCGATAAATTTGTTACTTACCTCGCAATTACTGCCGAATTTGGCTGAAGACGTGGTAAGGAAGTCTTTGGTTTGACTGTCAAACGAGGGATTTTCAACAATACAATTTACATAAAGACACAATTGTTCTTTAATGGTGTTGTCCTTTACTTTGATTTTTTTCTTCTTTTCAATGTAAGCTGAAATCTTTTTGACGATTTGGTTGAGAATATAATTAACGTGTTTTCCGCCCTTGGAAGTATAAACACCGTTGACCATCGACACTTGACAAAATTCTCCCGTAGGCGTAAGAGACACGGCATATTCCCAACGACCTTGACATTTATCGGGTTTTTCATAAACTTTTTTGACTTTTGATGCGTGTTTTACGGGTGCTTCATCCGCGCCTTCTCCCCCATCCGCGCCTTCTCCCCCCTCTTCTTTGAATGCTCCGCGATGCATATCAATATACTGTTCGAAACTATTGGAAGGTAGAGTTTTACCGTTGAATCTGACACGAACGCTTTTATCTGTTACAGCGGCAATATCATAAGCACGACGTTTGAAAAGATTGAACATTTCATCGCTTAAGCCTTTTACGCCAAAACGTTTGAAATCAGGAATCCACGATACTTTGGTATAAGGCTTGGCTTTTATCGTGGTAGTAATTTTAGGTTTATGAATGACGGACAAGTTGGGACCAAATTCCTGTATATATTTTTTACCGCGAGTATGGTCAACGGTTTCGATTCTGCCCCATGTGGAATAAATAAGTACTAATTTGAAACCAAAACCGTTTTTACCACCGACGATTTTCTTCTCGCTTTTTTTGTAATTGGTAGAAGTACGAAGATGACCAAAAATCATTTCGGGAATCCATAATTTATGCTGTGGATGCATGGCTACGTCAATACCGTTTCGTTATTTGTCATAGTAATTTTACCGCTTTCTTTGTCGACTTCGATATCAATTGATGTTACAGGAACAAATTGATTCAAATGATTTCCAGAACAATCGATATTGTTTGCGTTTTTCTTACAGGCTTTGATTTTTTCAGCCATACGAATATGATGATCGCGACAATTAACAATGCCTTCATCATACATTTTGTACAAACCTGGAATAACATTAAATTTCTTCAAATCAAATGATTCTTTTTTCGTTTCTGAATCTTCAGTCATCATATTCCAACCAATAACTTCATCTTCTTCCACCGAGCCAATGTAAGTATCTGGGGCATCCAGAATATGTTCGATGTCAGTTTTTTTCTGATAGGTTGATGACAATCTATCATTTTTTGTCGAAGATTTACTGGCTTTCGTCTCTCCTTTTGCTTTCGCCTTAACATTAGTGTCTTTTTTACTAACCATTATTGTATGAATATTATTTACGTAAACTTTAAATTCTTTTACCGCCTTTTTTAAAAGGCAGGTATGCCAAAAAGTTTAATTCGATTTCTGACTCTTTTCTCAACTCTGATTTCCAATCAGAGTTGTAAAACCGTCGGGCAAAAAAGAGTTTAATGCCAACTTTGTTGGCTCTTCTCGTTAAAAAGATTGATGGTCCTTGGACCATCAACGTTTAAAAGAAAATTCGGGATGAATCCCGAATTGTAATTATATTTTCGTATAACGAAAATTAACGAAAATTAACGAAAATTAACGAAAATTAACGAGAAATAAGTTATTTAAATACATTTCAATATATGTATATAATATAAATTTTTAAATGAGTCAAAGTGATGTAGACGAAGAGGAAGAAATTTGCCGTTATTGTTTGTTACATCGCGATAGATTCGAACATTTCCCAATGATAACTTGTTCTTGTAAAAATGGCGTCCATCCAATTTGTTTACTGAAATGGATAATATCGCGAAATAATAATAGTACAAAATGCGAAGTATGTAAGGATGTATACAATATCATGACAATTTATGTTTTAATCAAAGCATTGCCAACGTTTAAGAAAAATTTCAATATGATAGGTATAATTGAGAATGGTAGTTTACAATATAGATTAATAGAAGCAATTGTAAACAGAGAACAATTGGTAGAGAGAGAAGAAACAGATACACAAACACAAAGTATAGAAGAAGAAACAACCGAAGAATTAATACAAGAAAATTCAAATGAAATAATCGACGAACAAGTTCAAGAAATAATAAGACAAAACAATGCTTGGTCTATTTTCATCGATAATGATACACTCAACGATGAAGAAATCGATTCTTTCAGGTTATTAATTGTTAATAACATATTGCATACATTTAATCGCATAAGGTATCATTTTGGAAGTTACAATACAATTATGAGAATTGGAGCAATACACGTCGTACGCTTAATAATGTTTTGGTACATGTGTTTGAGTATAGTTAAAGACTTGCCCGAAATAATGAAATTGCTCGGTATAATCTCATTATTGATGTATGTAAACAATATGTCAACAAACATGAATAGAACTAGGCGTCAGCATCAGCGCACGCGTTCTTTATAAGGACTAAAGACGTAGTCCCGTTTTTATGTCGAATTGATCTCTTCACAAATTTAGGATATTTTCGGAACAAACGTTCATTGTCTCGATTCTCGCTTTTTAAGGTACGTTCTATCCCGCCTTTAGCCGCGTAAGATGTGCGAAATCCGTAACGATTCATACGCACGACGGTACAATCACGCTGATAATATTTTATGGTGAGTTCGAAATCGCTTTTGGTATTGGCTTCGGGGAGTAAAATTTTTTGATTTCGCACACAATAACAAGCGCCAATGATGAAGCGTAAATCACGACTAATGCGAGGACCGCGAAACCACGAAACGGATGGATAGAAACCACCTAAATTGGCCCCAGCAATATCCATTTCCCGGAAGCATTTTTGGAACAGTTTGTCAACATTTTTTACAGGCAATAACTGTCCTTTTTTTTCAACGAAACCATCTTTTACGGTGAAAAATCCTGAAAGATCATCATCCATTTTAACATATCTTTGATTTTTGGGGAAATATTTCGAAATATAGTTGAGGGTGTCATGGTATCCTGGCGGCGAACGAACTATTTTCAATTTAGGGAATTTGGCACGATATTCTTTTTCGTCTTTGTCATTTTGCAAAAAGAGAATAACTCTACTTTCTAATTTATGGGGTTTAATTACCTTTTCATAGGTTTTTTTGATAAAGGTGTCGAGACGTTGATAGGAAGGAATTGCGATACGATAATCATAATCACGAAGGTGTCGTAAAGGTTTTCTTGGTATAGGTTGTCTACCAGATTTTTGAACTTTTTCTTTTTTCTTAGATTTTCGTCGTGTTTTAGAAATTCGTCTTGTTTTAGAAATTTGTTTTCGCCTGGTTTTTCTAGGCATAAAATATACGGTATATATTATTGCTTTATTTTATTTTATTATTTATTTCTAACCATATATCAAACATTATGGATAGAAAGAAACTAATTGATGAGGGTCCATTTGGTATATTCAAACACTTTAAAATCGATGGGGAACAAGTATTTTATCCGCGTTATGCGTTTTCCATTTCTGTCATGGCAATATTACTTATTTTCGCGGGAGTGACAATTGGTGCGTCTTTGGAGAGATTCATGCCCAAATTCGATGATACTAAAACTAAACCAGAATTATTGGTGGAAATAAGTCTTCAAATTGCATTGATTGTCACGCTCACATATTTATTTCGCGAAATAATTTCTAAGACAATAAAGAAATATTTTGGTAAGTATATATTTGGTTCGCCTGATAAGTTCGCGGTTTTAGTCGTGGCACCAACTATGTTTTCTCAGCAAGATTCATTATTTGACAAGATAGATTACGTTTGGAAAAATGTGAGAGAGGCAGAACCCAATATGTTTTAATCATTTAAATGAAAGTAAGAATATGTTTTTGTATACGAGGAAAGGCATCACCATCAAATATTTTTTTCAGCCATTTGTCACAAAAAATATAATGTACAATGCGTGTTCTTATCTCGAGGTTATCTCGTACTTCTTCAATTATATTAGATAAATCACATTTTAATCCCCAATGACATAATATACTTTCACAACACATACATTCATAATAAATTCCGATATTTCGTAGAAATTTTGGCGGTACATGTAGTATTTTATCGTAGGACATATTATTGAGGTAAACTGTTGGTGTATTCCAAGGATAACTTTTATTTATTTTGATACTAACAAATACTTCTTTGGTTGATGTTTTTAAGAAAAAATCTACTTTCTTATTATCAAAATCAATGATTTGTAATTGATTAGCGTGTTTGAAAATAGGTTTATTTTTCCATTTACCAAAGAGATGAAATTCCAATTCTTTTTTCAATCTTCTATTTTGAATAGAATTTATTTTTTCTATCATATCTTGATAATTCATCATATCTTGATAATTCATGATATCTTGAGAATTCATCATATCTTGAGAATTCATGATATAGTAACAAAGTTATATATTAGACTTAAAATAATTTTATATGTGAATTAAAACATAAAATTATTTATGTTCTAAGGTGATCTAGTTCTAAATCACTTAGTTGTTTTATTTGTCTATAAAATTTGTATATTTTCCCATTAATTAGAGTAAGTATAAGGCACGCAAAAATGATGAAATTGAAATATAATGTGAATATGTGACTAGAGCGAAAACTAGGTGGTGTATTTAAAATGGTTTGTACGTAGAAATGACATCTGGTAATATTTGCTATGGTATAATAAATTAGGAAAACTAGAATAAATTTCTCATTATAGCGTTTGGCACCGAAATAACCAAAAAAAAACATTGGTAATAAAATTAAATAATAATGATTTAGCGTGCCAATACTAGCTGACAAGAAAATATCCATTATTGAAATATTTTTTATAAGTGAAGCATTTTCTCGACATTTTTCCATTAGTGCAGTTGTTGTAACATTTCTTTCTAAATCTATTTCATTTTGTCTCATAGGTTCCATATTTATTTCGTTGTCAATTCTTCCTGAATTGGTCCTACTTGTTCTTCTTCCGATATTTCCTGATATCATATTCATCGATTGGACTATATTTGCGAGTTGAATTTTAATTAAATTATGTGGGAATTATTTAATTCACTTTGGTTAAATAATTATGACGAAAATTAGAAACAATATTAACTGACGACAATATATGGAAGATACTTATTTCAATTATAAAAAAAATGAAAATTATGAAAATGATGAAAATGAGAAACCATTGATAGATGAATGTAATATATGTCTGACAAGGAAAAAAATAGACTTTACATGTTATACCTGTAAAACGTGTAAAATATGTAAGAAGTGTATGTATAAATACAAGATATATAAAAGAGAACAGTGTCCTACGTGTCATGGTGTGGATTGGTTACGTTGTGCATTTTTTGAATTTGACGCCGTTAATAACATTGAATCGAGTATAAAAGAAGAGGAAATTATAGACGCGGAAAGCACAGATGAAGATATAGAAAATATGGGAGATAGAGAATATATGGAGAGAGAAAATAGACTAAGAGAAGAAGAACACCAAATAAATTTGATAATGTCGCAATATTTAGAAAATCGCGTATCAGACCAATTTTCTATTCATGTATTGAATGACACAGCACATTACCAGAGTCTGGGATCGCCAAATAGTAGGGAAGGAGAAACAACGCATCTGAGAGGAAACCTTTCGCAAATAAGTAGAAGACGAAGATGCGAATGTAATTTATATACATCGATATTCTATATTATTGTAGGTGCTATCACAATATATTTGGTTACTTTATTGGTACTGGAAATAATCTATAAAGTTTAAAAAATAAAAAAAAAATCAATTAAAATAAATTAAAAAATAGATGTTCTTAATTTATTTTGTATTTATTAGTACATTATATTAATTATCCCATTCAATCACCCACATAGTGGCTCTGGAGGTATCTCTCCAATTTTGTTTTCTGATTTCATTGTCTAGTTCTCCAATATCGATTCTTTTTAAATACCATTTAGACCTAGGTCCCGCCTTAACGATAATATTGGCTCGAATTTCATGAGCCAATATTATCATATTTTCCAGAGTAAATGTTTTATCAATGCCTGCTTTTCCAACTCTCCCGACACCATTTAGTGGTTCTAATGATGAAGAGTTATATCCAACATCGACACCTTTCATTCTCCGCAAGTTTAAAACGTGTTCCATTATATAAAATAAATAATAGTATTGTATTAATCTTTTCTAAAAGATTAATAAAGAAAATTAAGTTTCGATTTTATCTCACTCATCGTCATTAATTGTAAATCATAGCAAAGACATTATCAATATCATTTTTATCTCTCGACATTGGTGCGGGATGATTCATCCACCATGAACACATTTGTCCGATTCGTATTTTGGTATTGTATCTTAAGGTATCGTTTACTATTTTATCACTATCTTTCTTAATTCGCCACATACTGCAATAAATATCTCCTGCTACTTGATGATAACTCTCGGGAGTATTTGGCAAATCTTCGATAATAACAGGATAAGCAGTATTGGTAGGTTCGGATGTCCACGTCCCTTGTTTATTTCGAGACAGAGTAAAGAGAGCGCCATTTGCTACACGACTATAAGATTTGTTGCAACAGAATGTAGGATTTTTGTGCCCTCTTGGTTTAGCCCAATAAGCTTCATTTTTTGGGACATTCGCTGAATTTGTCATACCCATATCTAACGGAAATGTGTCATTTTTTTCACTGAATAATTGAACGTAGAATCCGTGGGAATACACTATGGGAGTTTTTTGTTTTTCACCGTAATTCCAACCGATGGGATTTTTATACATTCTACCGAAATCATTGCTTTCTTTTTCGGAGACTTTCCATCCGCCTCTCGTGACGATTTTAGTAATGCGGAGCCAAAGTCCATTTAGTGGAGAAATAACCGATTCAATGTTGTCATTAATGAAATTACTGCAATAAATTTCACGATCTTTTGTCCCCAAAAGTTTACATAGTGGGGGGACATTATCTCCTTTTATGGTGAGTTCATTGTATTTTTGAATACTTTCGGGTGTCACGTTACTCGCATTTAATGCGTTCACCAAAATTTGTTGAATGGTGTAAGGGTCGTATTTGAAATAACGCCGATGCTTTGAAATAGAAGTGGTAGTGGGCAAATCGGAAAGGCCGGTAGATACAACCTGAAATTCGTCGTCATTGTCTTCTTTACATCCGAGATTTTGTAAAGTTTTCATTAATTTGACGTATTCATTTTCTTTTAAAAACCCAGTATGACATTTGGCGTGCAAACTCCCTAGAATTTTATACGCTTTTTCATTAATTTGTTCGGGTGTATCTTTGTCTACCTTTGTATTATTACATAAACCAGAATCGATTGGGAAAGAATTCCCTTTCGTAGCATTATCCGATGAACCTAGGATTGTTGAGCCTATTATTTCGGAACCATTGTCAATACTGGCTTGAAAACCATCAAATTTGTGATTGCTCACACCTCTGGGGAAAGATACAGAATCAAACGGCTTAAAATCCTTGGCTTGGATATTTAATTGTTTCTGAGTCACAGGTTCTTCTGTTACTTTTTCGTTTTTTGTGTTTTTCTTTTGATCTGGTGATGACATATTATTAGATATGTTTTAAACTAAGTCTTTATACTGTTTATGTGTTTATATTATCTCTATCTTTTAAGAAAAGATAGGGATAAAAAATAAAATTCGATTTCTCACTCTTTTCTCTTTCATAATGCCGAGGCATTATGAAAGTAAAACCGTAGGTTGGCGAAGCTCCTTCTCTTTACATTTTCGTTTTAACGAAAATTAAAGAGGCG
>Ga0181585_10001900_pt1 | contig 18511 bp, 15 predicted proteins | sample 071ome_29_FD_132469 | JGI IMG/M metagenome (GOLD analysis project Ga0181585, IMG submission 132469) | Coastal salt marsh microbial communities from the Groves Creek Marsh, Skidaway Island, Georgia - 071407BT metaG (megahit assembly) | ecosystem: Environmental > Aquatic > Marine > Intertidal... | reverse complement strand
GTAGGGAATGGATGGATGATTAAACCTCTTTGACATAGGATATAAATATTAGGCTAAACTAGATTAAGTCAAACCTTCTGAGGCATGAGCAGTTTGGGTAAGATGGAAAGGGTAACTCAAAAGGAGAAAAGGGTTAATCCCAAAGAAAACTCAAGGTTATCCTCTTTGCGGCTTCCCTTTCTCTCGGACAGCGAGGCTGTGTAGCAAATGGATGGTTGATAAAAGTAATCAATGCTCAATGACCAAAAAGTAAGCTCACTTCGATCCGCATTATACCATGCACCGAGGGATGAGTGGATTTTTTCATTAATAACATGAGCAGACTCAAAACTTACAAAATCATTCCAATCTAGAAAAGAACTGTAACCAAAGGAGTAGCGATGAAAACGGCCATCGACAAGGCTCAGGCTGACATTCCTCTTGAGGTTATCTCCACTCCTTGTGTCGATATGTGTCACTGCCCCCATCTCCAACCAAGGGAGCATAGACCACTCTATCTTGGAAAAGAAAGGCATGCTCCTAGAGGAACTTTGCGAGACTTTCCAGATGTCATAGTAAAAATCTGCTCGAACTATACTTCTTCCTTGCGAGCTTAGGTCATTCAACCACCCCAACCGAATTACATCATAAGCTCTCATTAGCCTATCTTCTTTGAGGTCCATTAAGTCGATCGGAGTGAGGTTGACCTGCTCGACTGAGTCGAAAAAGTTTGGTAAATCCTCTTCGTTCTCAAGATCAAGTAGTGCGACTCGGCGATGGCTAAATAGAAGTTGTGAACGATGGTTTAGCCCGTCAATACCGAGAGTATTGTTTCGGTAATCAAACTTCCCTAAGAATTCAACACTAAGATCATTGCTCCATTCTCCATAAGTTCTTTGACTTTGTCGGTGATCAATATCGTAAAGTTGATTGCGGGCAGATATGGAAGGAGTGTAGGTAATACCAGGGGCAAGAATGAGGGGTTTCATTATTTGATACCCAAAGTCTAGCTTCTCTGCACTGTCTGTATTTCTCCCCAATTGATCCTTTTGAACCATTTTGGAAAGATTTAGCGATAAACTGTGGTAGATCCCAAGATAGCGGGCAGGTCCTCCCGTAAGGGAAATAGAAGGAAGATACTCTAGTTCGCGGAAGTGTTTGGTGGTTTGACCAGACGCAAATAGCGAAAGGTAATATCCTTTGCCTCGATAGGTAAGCTCGCTGAAACTCCGTCTCCATTGGGTTTTATCGAACTCATCCCTTTTAAAATCCCTGATCATGTCGGGGTCTGTTTGCCAGTCCAGTCGATTGGCAAATCGTAGATTATCATTGAGGATGACAGAACGCACCTCGGCATATGCACGGTGAGGCTCAATGGGAAGTCCCCGCCCATCAAAGCCTGAACTATCTTGATCTCGGATCCAACCGCCAGAAAATGAATGTTCTTCAAAGGTGAAGTCGTGCCCAAAAGTTGGATAAAGAGAGGGGGCGAGGAGTACCCCTCGCTTTTCATAAGCGGTCATTTCATACTCCCAGATTCGATCGGCGCCCGAATTGTCACTGGCAAAAGCACTCGTTAGGTACCACCCAAGGTGACCAGACTTACCGATCTTTGCCGAAGGGCGAAAAAATGAGGAGTTGATCGTGCTTGCCTTGGCGGAGGGGAGATAGCCAAAGGGGAGTTTTCCTAATCTCGGCACGATTCCATTGAGAGAAATAGACTGATTTTCCTCGCTGTAGGTAAAATTACTTAACAGAAGGTTGGGTGCCCAGACGCTTGGGTCCACTGGGTAGAGCGTAGCCCGCTCTGCATAAAGATGTGATTGGGCTCGCTTTAACCTTTTTGCCTCCAAAGCGAAACGAGAAGATCCTACTCTTGCTTCTTTTGCCCAGTATTCTCCTGATTGTAAGTCGACCTCTAACCAGTCTGCTAGCAGCCTTAGATCCTTATAATTTAATACAACCTCACCCTTTGCCTCGACATGATCGGTGGTCCGGTCCCAGGTAAGAGAGTCTGCCTGAAGTAAAATTTCCCGGTTAACAATACGAGCATTACCACGAGCCACCACGGTCTGGTTATTATCTGAGTAGATAATAGGCAGGTCGCAGTCAAGAATTGTGCCGTTGCCATCTCCGTCATTAGCAAGGAGGGAAAACGGCAGATAAAGCACAAGAAAAAGAAGGCCAAGGTGTTTTAACGAATCCACATCTGCACGATGCGAGGTATGATATCTGTCACAAGACTTAAATTTATGTTTATTCCTTCATGCTTTATTTTTTATTCATAGATGGGCAGATTGTAACAATATGATAATCAGTCAAAGCGAGGTGGATGATGTAATTAATGGGGCCTGCCCCAATCCCCATCAGTGGCTAGGGTTACATGCCCTAGGGGAGAAAGGTGGACTGGTGGCTCGGTGTTGGGACCCAACCGCCGAGAAGATCGATATAATCGAACTACCTTCACGAAAGAAGTTCCCAATGGTCAAGATTCATGACGACGGGCTCTTTGAATGCGAATTTAAGCGAAGAAAGAAACTGTTCCGCTACCGCTTGCATTCCACTTATGAGGGGGGCTCCCGTGAATGGACTGACCCCTACACTTTCCTGCCCTACATAACCGACCAATCCCTCCGTGCTTTCAATGAGGGATGGGACCGGAAGCCCTACGAGAAACTTGGAGCTATCCCGGCTAACCATCAAGGAGTCGATGGGGTGTCCTTCGTGGTCTGGGCACCTTCAGCCCAATCGGTCCACTTAGTGGGAGACTTTAACCATTGGAATTCCCGGGCTCATCCGATGAGGAGTCTGGGGAGTTCGGGATGCCGGGAAATCTTTCTCCCTGCCGCCCAAATTGGGGATAAATATAAATACCGCATTGTTGGTGCAGACGGGGTTGTGCGTGAAAAAACAGATCCCTTTGGTTGGTGCTTCGAGCCACCTATGGGAAATGCATCTATTGTCCAGACCCGTGAATATCCTTACCGGAACAAAAGCGTAGCAGGGGAAGCCAACCCACGAACCGACCCTATTTCGATCTATGAAATGCACTTAGGCTCTTGGAAGTATAGTGAAAAGGAAAACCGACCACTCTCTTATCTTGAGCTGGCGGATTCCTTGCCCTCCTATCTACGCGATCTCGGATTTACCCATGTAGAGTTTCTGCCGCCCAGCGAATACCCCTTTGGGGCATCCTGGGGCTACCAGGTGACCGGATATTATGCACCAACCTATCGTTATGGTACTCCAGCAGAGTTTTCCCACCTCATCGATGCCCTCCATCAAAATAATATCGGGGTGATTATCGACTGGGTGCCAGGTCATTTTCCAGCGGATGAATTTTCTCTTGCACGCTTTGATGGCACCTGTCTTTTCGAACATGAGGACCCTAAGCAGGGACTGCATGCGGAATGGGGAACTTTGTGCTACAATTACGGTCGACCTGAAGTACGCAGCTTTTTAATTGGAAGTGCCATCGCGTGGATGGAGCGCTTTGGAGTGGACGGGTACCGTGTCGATGCGGTGGCCTCGATGCTCTACTTAGACTATGCCAGAAAAGAGGATGAGTGGATACCAAACATTTATGGCGGCAACGAAAATCTTGAGGCAATTGACTTTATCAAACAATTCAACCATGCGGTGCACGAGGAGTGGCCACACTTGATCACGATTGCGGAGGAATCCACATCCTTTCCCCAAATCACCAATCCTCCCTCCACCGGGGGGTTAGGGTTTGATTTTAAATGGAATATGGGATGGATGCACGATGTGCTGGACTACTTTTCCACGGAACCTGACCACCGCCAGCATGCCCATAATCAATTAACCTTTGGGGCCATGTACCAGTTTTCGGAAAACTTCGTTCAGGCCTTTTCCCACGATGAAGTGGTTCACGGTAAGGGGTCGTTGGTCAATAAGATGAACCTAGCCTATGAGGAGGATCGTATCGCTAACCTCCGGGCTCTTCTCTCGCTTCAATGGGCATGGCCCGGAAAAAAGACCCTCTTCATGGGGTGTGAGTTTGCTCAGTGGGCGGAATGGAACTTCGAAGCACCACTGGACTGGGCTCTGCTCGACTTCCCGCTTCATAGCGGCTTGCAGCGACTGGTCGCTGACTTAAACAAACTCTACTGCAATCACCCGACCTGGGCTCGCGGAGATCATGAAGGAAGTAAGTTTCACTGGATTGACTGTAATGACAGCGAAAGACAGACGCTTTCCTTTCTCAAGTTTGGTAGTTTCCCTTCCGATACCTTGCTAATAGCGTGCAATTTTTCCGGTGAGGTAAGGCACCGAGACTGGGGGTGCCCTCATCCAGGTAAATGGAGAGTTATCCTCGATTCAGATGCACCTATTTATGGAGGCTGGGGCGGGGCGGGTGCTGATTCTTTTGATACCTTTGAATCTCAGCGAGATGGGCAATCGTTTGGACTTGCCTTTTCAGTGGGCAGATGGAGTGTCCGCGTCCTCCAACTTATTGAGGAATCATTGCCGCAGCGCTAAAGCAGCCCGCTTTCGGAGAAACTATAATACCCGCGGCCATCAGGACAGTTTTGCTTCGATCCGATAATGACATGGTCATGGAAACCGAGATCGACCTGCTTGGCTGCGTCCCTAATTTTTCGGGTGACAGCAAGGTCAGCCGAACTAGGTGTAGGATCTCCACTAGGGTGATTGTGGGCGAGGATCAATGCAGTGGCACCGTGGCGAATGGCTGGTCGAAATACTTCCCGAGGGTGAACAAGGCTACTTGTTGCAGTTCCTGAAGTCACCACTTCCTGGCGGATAAGTTTATTTTTACGGTCTAGGCAAAGAACCCAGACTTTCTCCACCGCATCGGAGCAGACTTCAGGGTAAAGGTGCTCCCAAACTTTGATTGGTTCATCCAAGTAGGTTGATTGCTCTCGACTTCCCCGCATCATTCTCTTGGCTACCTCCACCTGTACGCTGAGTTGCAGGGCTTTCACTTGGCCAATGCCGACAATTTTTTTAAAGTCAGAAGTATCCCAGCGAAGAAGACCGGCAAGTGAGCCGGATTTCTGGATTAATAAATCTGCCAGGGCGAGCACATCGTGTTTTTGCGTGCCCGTGCGAATAATCATAGCTAGCAGTTCACGGTCGGAGAGGGCGGATGCCCCCAGTTGCTCAAGTCTTTCCTGGGGTCGCTCGTTCGGCGGGAGGTCCTTTAAGCGAATACCGGTATCAGAAGGCACAAATTAAGTAGATGAATGGAGGCTATTGCTCATGAGTCTGTACACTTCCTATTCAGGGAGGCTAACATTTACGTAGGCCCCTTTCTTTTGGCGGCTAAGCCACTGCCTCTGGCTTTTGGATTCAATCTCAGAAGCCAGAATTTTTTCAATTTCTGGCCTGACTTCGTTAATATCCTTTACACCGCCTGGGCGGATGTCCGCGGCCTGCAGAATATAATAAGCAATTTCACCACTTTTACCAATTGAGCCGTCTGGCTTCCTCTCCAATAGTTCCACTTTAAATGGAGAAGAGAATTCACCCTTCTTGAGCAAAAATGCATACTTGCGGATTTGATCGTTCCTAATTTCTTTCTTTGTGGCATAAACCCCCCAGTCTCCGCCGTCACTCTTGAAAGGACTGTCCCCATGTTGCTCAGCCAGTTCCTTAAACGAAGCACCTTTTTTGAGACTTTCCCAAATCGAACTGGCTTTTTTGGACAAATGATGATCCGTCTCACCGTTTTGCTGGGTAATGACAATCTCCCTAAGGCGGACGCTTGTCTCCGTGCGAAAGTCACCCATGTTCTCACGGTAGTATTCCTCCACCCGGCCAGGGCTTACTTCTTCGCGCTTTCTTTTACGTGCTGAGAGCATGTGCATGTGGATAATGTCTTCCTTGAGGTTATCCCTGTACTCCAGAAGCGACTGCCCGTTCCCCTTGAGTACATCACGGAACAGTTTGCGGTCGCCATTGAACTCCTGCATTAACTTTTTATTGTACTCCTGCTCGACATAGGACTCGGGCATGGCCATGCCTTGCTCAGAGAATGCATTGATTGAAAGTAGGCGATCTATTTTCCCATCGACAAAATCCGCAGACCTTCTCTTCTTCTCCTCGTCGGTGAAATTCATCCGGTCCATTGCCCGCTCAATTTCCCCCCAAGTGACGATGCGGTCATTGACCCGGGCAACAACGCGATTGATTTCTACTAACTCACTGGCAGGAGATACGGAGGTGGAGGCAATGCCCCCAACCAAGAAGAAGCCTAACTTTAGCAAACTATTTTTTCCCATGGTTGAGAATCTTTAGAAATCGAATCACTTCCTTCAACTTCAAAAGAGGTTTAATCGATGAAAGCCTAGGGATTTGGCCGGCCAATCGATGATAGTGGACCGTGAGGTCATTGGGCTTTTTGGGAATCCTGCAGTAGAGGCTTTGTCCCTTTGTCTCAATCACATCAAACCCCGCAATCTCAGCAAGGCACCTCACTTCCGTTTCCAGAAAGAGGGCATCGGTCTCTGGTGGGAACTTGCCAAACCTATCTGCTAGCTCGGCCTTTAATTCCTTAATTTCCTCTATTTCTGTTACTCGGGCAAGCTTGCGGTAAATTTCAATCCGCAATCTTGGCTCATTAATGTAGTTGGCAGGAATGGAAGATATTAAGCTCTCTTTTGCACGAGAATTAGCGGAATCATCGGAATTAAGGAAATCGAATCGAACCACCGCTTTTAGGCGAAGGGTAACCTCATCTCCTTTTAACCTAGAAACACTTTCCTTGAGTAGGCGGCAGTACATTTCGAAACCAACACCAGCCACATGCCCGCTTTGTTCACTACCAAGCAAGTTGCCCGCGCCTCGCAGTTCTAAGTCTCGCAGAGCAATCCGCAGGCCGGCCCCAAGGTTATTTGACTGCCGAAGTGCGGATAATCTTTTTTTTGCCTTGTTGGTAACTGGCTGGGCATCGTTGATAAGGAGGTAGGCATAGGCCTGACGCGTAAAACGGCCAACTCGCCCTCGCAACTGATAGAGTTGGGACAACCCAAACTTATCTGCGCTATCGATAATGATCGTGTTGCAATTTGGGATATCGAGACCGGATTCGATAATGGTGGTGCAGACCAGAATATCGTACTGGCCTGCGACGAACTCAGTCATTACCTGTTCGAGTTCCGACTCGCCCATCTGTCCGTGCCCAACGGCCACCCTTAAACTTGGGTAGGATAGGCTTATTTTTTTAGCCACGGAATGGATTGTTTTGACACGGTTATGAAGGTAGAAAATTTGCCCACCCCGGTTTACCTCGGTGTCTATCGCTCGCTGAAGAACATCGGACGACTTCCGGTACACTTCCGTGCGGATGCTGCGTCGATTGACCGGTGGGGTTTCAATGGAGCTGAAGGATCTGGCCCCTACCATGGCGAAGTAGAGTGTCCGCGGGATGGGTGTGGCGCTGAGTGTAAGGATGTCAATATTGGCCCTTATCTTTTTGAGCTTTTCTTTGTGTTGAACTCCAAACCTTTGTTCTTCATCAATAATTAAGAGGCCAAGGTCCTTAAACTTTAGGTCGTCGCTGAACATTCGGTGAGTACCAATCAAAATATCGATACCGCCAGATTCGATTCCCAGTATAATTTTCTTTTGCTGGGAAGGAGTGCGAAAGCGACTTAACATCTCAATAGTCACAGGGAAGTCGAGCATACGCTCACTAAATGAATTAAAATGCTGCTGGCAAAGAATGGTCGTGGGGGAGAGTAGGGCGACTTGCTTGCCGTCCATCACCGCTTTAAATGCCGCCCTCATTGCCACTTCAGTTTTTCCAAAACCGACATCGCCACATATCAAACGGTCCATGGGTTTCTCCAGCTCCATGTCTTCCTTAACTGCCTGAATTGCGAGTAACTGGTCCGCCGTCTCGCTGTATGGAAAAGAATTCTCAAAATCCTTTTGCCACTGATCATCAGGAGAAAATGCATGCCCCACTTCCGAGTCTCTCAATGCCTGCAGGCGAAGAAGGTCAGCGGCCAAGTCCAATGCAGCAATTTCAGCTGCCTGCTTAATTTTAGCCCAAGATTTACCACCAAGCTTGGCAAGTTTGGGCCTAGTTTTTTGGAGACCAATGTAGCGGGACAAGAGATGGGACTCCTGCAAAGGGACATGAAGGAGAAGTCCGTCGGCAAATTCCACACTTATAATTTCTTCCTCTTGCTCCTCCTTTTCCAGCTTGCCCATGGTTGAAAAACGGCAGACTCCGTGCTGGTGATGAACGAGGTAGTCACCCTCGACCAAATCAGTAAAGTCAAGTGACTGATCCACTTCTTTGCGCTGCACCCTAGCCTTGTTAGAAACCTGGGGCCTCCTGCTTCTCTCTCGCCCAAGAAATTCCCTTGATGTTAGGAGAGCAAAACCATTTTTACTTCCTTCACCAAAGCATTGAAAAGAATCAATGCCTTTACGGTTATGAAAGACAAAACCATCTCTCAATCCGGCCAAGACAATCTGAGGGAGCGGATTGATTTCCGGATATTCCTCGGCGAGTATTTCCAGGATCCTCTTTCTCTCAGACTCCGCACCAATGGTGAGACAAAGCTGATATCCTTGCTTTTGTAGTTTGGCGATTTTGGCGGCTACCCGATCCCGGTTATCTCCATCATTTCGGCTGCTGGGCAGGCTTGCAGAAGAAGTTCCACTCGAGGTAAAGGGTTCCAGCATGGGTTCAATGCATAGCTCTAGTGCTGAGGTATTATCAAATATACCTGGGCCCACATTTAATTCACTAAAGCCCCAATAATAATCTTTAATCTGTGGACCTCTTTGCCAACTAAGGGAGAAGTTAGCTTGGGAAAGTTTCTCATCTTCTGCTTGGTGAAAAGCCATCGGGAACAGGGAGAGCATATTTTGAGGTTCATGAATTGCCCAGAGTACGGAGGAGGGAAGGTAATGAAAGAACTCACCGACCTTACCAGTGGATATTTTTTCACCAGAAGAGGATATCCTCACCTCATCAATTACAGAAATCGATCTTTGGCTAGTCGGGTCAAAAGTCCGAATCTCATCGATCTCATCACCAAAAAAGTCGATTCTCACAGGTTGATTTCCGTTGACTGGATACACATCAATAATTCCCCCTCGAACGGCAAATTGCCCAGGCTCCTCACAGACAACTTCAGAGGAGTAGTCGAGAGCATTCCCTAGCGTCTCGCAAAGAGAGGAAAAGTGAAATTCCTGGCCCTTGCTCAGAACCACTTCAGATTCATGCATTTTTTCAACTGCTGGGCAAGGAGCCAAGATTGCATCGGGTGTGGTCGATATGATGAGGAGGTTGTTTGGGTTTTCTGCGATTTCACATTCTTTAATCGCAAGTAAATTTGAAAGTAGGGAAAGACGGTCGCATTCTTTCTCGAAAGCATCTGGATTGGTAGCAACCGGAGGATGACCGAAGAGATAAAACTGGATATCAAGCGAGGGGTTCAAGGCTTTGATGATCGAAGTAAGGTCCTCACCTTTTACCTCTGCCTGAGGAAGGCTCTCATCCAGTAAAACAATCACCGGCGTGCAGGTAGACCGCCACCGATCGGCAACCCAAGGTGCCACTGCCTGTTCCGGGAAGAGAGGAATGAATTGAGAAAAAGTATCTCTTGGTAGACGGATTCGCTTCACGAACCAAGAAATCGCCCGTTAGTTGACATCAGCTTGACCTCCAAGGGTGGCAAGAGCATTTACCGCAGCCTGCTCCTCTGCTGATTTTTTGCTTGGTCCCGTGCCAAAACCCATCGATTTACCAGCCAAGGTGACACCTATGTGAAATGTTTTTTTATGATCTGGGCCCGACTGCTTGATGACTTGGTAGGAAATTCGGGTACCAGGCATATTAGACTGAATATATTCCTGAAGGCGTCCCTTTGGGTTGAAGTTGCCTGAACCTGCCTCAATCGACTGATAGAAAGTGGATTCCCACTGCATGACCACCTTAGATACATCTGCATAACCGCCGTCCAAGAAAATGGCTCCAATGATTGCCTCAAGAGCATCCTCAAGGACCGAGTCGCGAAGTTCTTGACTATCCATCCTTTCGGATTTTCCAGCCAGAATATAGAGGTGCAGTTCAAGATTTCGAGCAATTTTTGTCAGGTGCTCACCCCGGGCAAGCATGGCTTTTTTTCGACTGAGCTTGCCCTCGTCCTCATTCGGAAAAGATTCGAACAGCCAAGAAGCAAGAATGGCACCGAGAACGGAATCGCCCAGAAACTCTAGCCTTTGGTTGTGATCCTTGCACGCTCCTTTATCCTGCAGGGATGGATGGGTAAGAGCTTCCTTTAGCAAATCAGGCGAATGAAAGAGGTAGCCCAACCTTTGCTGTAAACTATCCAATTCCATTGATGGGTGACTTAGGCACTCAGTTTTTTAAGAATGCAGATCGGATAAGAACCTTTGAGCGAACTCCCTAGCAAATGCACGATAGGCAAGGGCACCAGGGCTATCCGGAGAGTATTCGAATATAGTCTGCCCAAAGCTCGGCGCCTCGCTCAAGCGGATAGCACGAGGGATCGCCGTCTTAAACACCTCATCAGCATAATGCCGGTTTGCCTCATGCCATACATCAAGTGAAAGACGGGTTCGGGTATCGTACATCGTCATCACAATTCCGCCGAGCTTCAGGGCAGGATTGACGCCGGCTTCAATGAGTTGGTTGACGACGCGAGTGATTTGGCTGAGTCCCTCCATGGCCAGAAATTCAGATTGCAATGTAACCACTAAATAATCAGCAGCACATAAAGCATTCATCGAAAGCAAGCCCAAGGTGGGCGGGCAATCAATCAAAATGACCTGTAGACCATAATGGTTTTTTAGAGAATTAAGGGAACAGCTCAGCTTAGAGAGGTAATTGGGCTCCTGACTAAGCTCAAGTTCAGCTGCTGCCAAATCAAGCTCTGACGGCACAATCCAAAGGTTCCCACGCCTGCTGGACTTCACCCTGCCAGCTAGATCTTCCCCGTTTAATAAGGGTTCATAAATGCCCCCACCAGGCTTTTTCTCTAGGCCAAGACAGCTGGTTGCATTCCCCTGAGGATCCATGTCAACAAGCAAGGTAGGTATGCCCATTAAGGACAAAGCATGAGCCAAGCTGACGGTGGTAGTGGTTTTCCCCACTCCCCCTTTTTGGTTAGCTATGGCAAATGTTTGAGCACTCATGCGGGAAAGGTGAAGCTTAATGAAACGATTCGATTATCAAGCAAACTAAGGGTTTGATATAAAGACACATCCATCAATTTTGGTTAAACTTGCCCCAATCCTAGGATTAAAGTCAGGTGTGACTTCGGTTGGGCTGTTGGTCTCTTGTAGGGACCAAAGAATAGAGTTGAGACCTGCACTCAAGGAGAGTGGGCTTGCGCCGCCAAGCCTAGGATTAATTTCCACAAGGTGGAGTTGCTGATTTTGATCAACAATTACCTGCACAAGACAATGCCCGTGGAGACCTTCGATCGAATCAAGAAGTTGTCGGACAATCTCTTCCCATTGAGGGTTTCTAAATATTGTTGTTTTATGCGACTCACCATTGATTACTTTTTCTCGCCATCGCAAAACAACTGCTCTGCAAGTGCTTGTACGATCTAGCCACGATTCCGCAGTAAACTCACGACCTATAATAAATGGCTGAAAAATTGGGTCGACGAACTGAGGCGCAACTTTATCAGCGTCTGTAGCTGAAACTCTAACCTTAATTACTCGGGAAGAAGAATCCCGTCTTTCCTTGACCACCCAATTACCCCGAAAAGATTGATCAGTATTCGAGAAACAAGGAATTACATTGAGTGAAGGCGGCATTTTTAGCTGACTAAGTAAGACCTTGTCCTCACATAAGCCGATTGCATCTGCCTGAGAGCAAAGCAAATGATATCCATTTTTCTGAAGGAGGGATTGCCTACTACTCCAATAATGCAGTTCTCCGTCACGACTGGGCAATATGTGAGTAATCCTCATTTTCTGCAGGTCATCCAGCAAATTGTCATCACTAATTGAGTCAAGGGGGGGCACAGTTCTAAACAGATCGACCTCATTGGCTGCTGGACATTGAGGGTTGCAGTCCACTCCAAGTACCTTTGACTTTGGGTGAAATAACCTAGATTGCCTCAGGACAGCTTGGTATAGAGCTACCTTGCCAGAAAGCGAGGTGAATAATATTCTCGGAATACTTCCTGTCATCCTAGATGCCATAAAAAAGTTGCTTGCACATAATATTGTTCAATCTTGAGAAGCAGGAATCAAGCCGCCAGCAGATCTTTAAATTTATAATAAAACTTCAAATCCATCACATTAGTGTATTAAAAAATATTATAAGCCGGATATTTCCAAGCTGATTGTCATGAGGTAAAGGATGCTTGCTTGCTTTTCGCTCCCTCCGTAGTTTTGAAGAGTGAAAGTTATAGGTTCCGTGATTGCAAGGCAGGACAGCAAAAGGCTGACCTATAAAAACCTTCTTCCCTATCTTGGCGTGCCACTAGTTTTACGGGCGGTTAGAAAGTTATTGTCTTCCCAATTATTTGACGAGGTTGTGCTTTCGACCGACAGTGAGTTGATCGCCTACACTTGCATGAGCGAACCCAATCTCCGCATTCTGAGACGCCCTGGGTCTTTGTGCGATGACGGCACCCCATCTATCCCTGTATTTCAGCACATCATGCAGCATTTCAACGGAGACTTGCATCTTAATTACAACTGTAACTTCCCGGAATGCCCAGATTCTGCTTTTGTTACGGCGATCGAGATTGCCAAAGAAAAAGGAGAATCCTTATCCATTCCCTACGCCGTCTGGGCCCAAACCCAGGAATGCCTAAATCACTATGGCGACCCATTCTGTATTACAGCTCAAACCTTTCATGCAGAAGGAGTTGGGTCTGTAGACATCCACTCATTGGGCGATTTAGTCGATGTGCATCGCATCCATTACAAATCACCGACTTGGTGAAAAATTTAAAAAAGACTAAAGTTTTGTGGGATGTGCCCGACTATAATGGCAGAGACTCAAATTCCATGGATATGAAAAACTACATCAAATTAGGCACCGTTACATTATTCTGCTTTATATTCCTTCAAGGCAGCTTACCCTCCATTTTTGCTGCGACCAAAGAGTCGAATCATGGTTACCTTTCTTTTCATGCTCCACCAAAGCTTATGTTTCACGAAGTTCCTGCTACTGCTGACCGCTCGAATTTACTGAGACTTGGTTCGCCTGTCAGTAGCGTCGTCGAAATTACATTTTCAGAGGATAACGCAAGTGCGGAAGTTTCCGAATTCCCCCTCACCTCATATGATGGGGATGAATTGCCTCCGGCTTTAAATGACACAACAGATGCTCTTCCCCCTTCTGATCCTTTCATCGACTACACAATGGAATCTTCAAGTATTGATTCCACAGATCAGCTCATTCAAATTTTTGAAAATATGGAAAAGTCAGGTAGACCCTCCTCCCGAAGTACTGTTAATTTTATCCCACCATACACCCTTGATTCTGGGAATTTCAGCATAGAATCTAGGTCCAGTTATACTAGGAGGGTTCGCCCATGAGCACATTACGCGTCTTCTTCTCTTCCTTGCTTGCATTCTCATTAGTTTCTCCGGCCATTCTTTTCGGGCAAGGTTCCGAATTAAAGTCGATCGAGGATGTGATTAGTGGAATCGACTCTCTTCTCCAAGAGATCGATAATGCAAACTCGGGCAACGATGTTAATCCACCCGCTGCCGACCCTCAACTTGACCGACCATACCGTGCCGCTAATGAGCTCATGCCATCCGAGTTTCTTCAGCAGCCTGAGGCAGAACCTGTGCCTGCACCGGCAACGCCCGCAGCCACACCTCCCGTTCAATCAAGCCCTGCAAATAACCTTCCATTATCCAGGAATGTGGATTACTCCAAACTAAGCCTAAGCGAGTTGTTAAATGAGGTAGATATGCTCCAAACTCCCATTGCTGCACCCAATGAAGGAATGGTGGAAGCTCTCCCTGCGGGACCAGGTGCACCTCAGGCAAGCGACCCTAACTCCCTTCTCGTGCCAAGCAAGGAAGTCTTTCAGCCATCGAATGCGGTACCCTATGCCCTGAATACACCTTCGGTGTCGCCCGCTAGGCAATCAGATGTGGAAAACGATATCGTTGTGGAAGATTACATCGTCCTTGGAGATACGATCGATCAAGAAATGAAGGAGAAAATTCGGGAGTGCATTATGGCGACCAGAATGGCATCTGGCGGCACAGGCAACCCCTTTGTTACACGCTCTGTATTTAAAGCCACCTCCTACTGTAATCGTGTTTTGGGCAGGCTAAATGCCCCCAACCACAAGCGCTACCGCCGAGATATTCTACTTTCCATGATTAACATGCATGAGAAGAATCAAGCATGGGTCGATGCAGCCAAGAATTATGAGCGGTTTTTAGAAGAGTTTGCGGCCAATGACGAGTACCCATTCGAACAGCATGAGGATGCTCCGGGTATCCCTGACCTTTCCGCGCCACTAGGTAGTGTGAGGAAATTGATTGAAGGCTTTAAAAGAGGTGCACCTACCATCCCTGAGACTCATATACGCTTGGGTAAAATCTACCGACAACTAGGTGCTGATCGTATGGCACTGAATAAATTCTATGATGCGATAAATGCCACCCTTACGCTCCCTTATAATGAGTCATTTACTGACGCTGAGAACAGAAAAGGTCGTTCTTTTGAGAGCAGAAAAGATGCGGAATCCAATCGGGCCATGATCGAGATAGCTGAAACCTTCCTCGCTTCGGAAAATTATGACAGTGCCATAAAATTTTATGATAGATTAAACCGCCTCGAGCAATTGGATGATCAGGATCGCTCGATTGTTCATTATAAGAGGGGACTCGCCCATTTTCGTCGAGCAGTTTTCACAATGAATGAACAGGAAAAGAATTCCCGTAACGATAGTTCGGGGCCCAGTATTTCCAAAGAACCTGAATTCGATAAGACTCCTCGTGCAGACTTCGCTAAGGTCAAAGAAATCTTACGTGGATACAGCACGCTTTTCCCCAACAGTGCCTATGTCCCGGAGACTCACTATCTGTTGGCACTTTCATTTGAGCAACTCAACCAGGATGAAGAGTCCATTGGTCAACTTCTCGCTCTCCTTCGGGAAGCAGACTTCAATCCAGATGCGGTGATTGAGGAAGAACAATTAAAGTCTGAGCGCGATCGGGACTATGGTAAAATCGAACAACTCAAAACAATTTGGTCATTCTGGAAGAAGAAGACCGGGAATTATCTTGCCAATAAGTTTTTCGAAGGAGGCGAATATTTTAACGCATACCGAATCTATACCGCACTTCGCCCAATCGATTCCAACCCTAATTGGCAGGTTCCTCTTCTTTACCAAATTGCTCTTTGTGAAGAAAAACTGGGTAATTATGTTCAAGCAAGTGAGTCTTACCTCGAAATTGAAGAGTATGTAAACCAGGTGAAGGAAGCACGGGAGGGTCTCGCTGAGAGTAAATACCTCAACTTTGTTTTCGGCATGGCTAAATGGAGGCGCGATCAACTCGAGGATACCCGCGAAATCAGGCAAGCAGTCAATCGTTTTGGCATTTACTCCATGCCAAAAAGCGAGGATGACTTGATCGAATCTTTCTAGTCCTGTAAGGTTCTCGTCAATGGAACCTAGGGAAATTATCAAAGACCATTACAATCTGTGTGAGCAGGTTTACCAATTGTTGCTGGAAGAAAATAGTTGGCTGAAGGTCGAAAAAAAACCTCCAGAAATGGATTTCCTTCATCGCAAAAAAGAGATTGTTGATTCACTGGAAAGCTCTCTTGCTAATTTAAAAAAACTAAAGCCCGAATTTTTCTCTCCGTTTGATGATACGAAAAAGTTAGTTGGTGACTCGCATTCCAAACTTTTACAAATTTTCTACCTCGACCGTGAAAACGAAGAGTTGCTTCTCAAGTTCAACCAGTCGTCAGACCGGGAGACCTTTTCCCGCTTTACTATCGACCCGAATCAAATCGGCGAGCACCCAGATCGCGGAGTCTAATCCATATTAGTTACTCAACGGGATCAGTTGATCAAACTGGTAAGTTCCCGTAGAATTTCCTTCTTTTAAACTTTTCGGCGGAATATCGTTATTTTGCAAAAGGTTCTCCAGGAAGCCTTTATTGAAATTAAAGACCACCCCCTTTCCGTCTTTAACTCGTGTATAAGGGCAGGGCACGCCATCCTTCAGCCAACCTCTGGCTTCCATAATAAGACCAAACTCAAAAAAGGACTCAAGCTTCTTACCTCCATTCTCATACCAGAAGTCACTTCTTCCATGAAGTTTGCCAATCAAATAGGTTCTTTCTGATAATTTGTTCCCCATTTCGCTCCACTCTGAAAATACTCCATCCTTTTGACCATCAAAGTGGGTACCATGTGTTCGCATAGTTCCTGTTTCGTCCCACTCCACAAATACACCCTGCCGCTTTCCGTGCATAAATGAAGATAGCATGCGAGGTCTTTTCGCTCCATCGAACTGACTGTACCATCCAGTAAAAGGCTCTTCGCTACCAACTCGGTAAATCCTTTCTTTCATTATCTTAAACCCTTCATAGGGCAGGCTTTTATTGGAGAGAGGATACCAGTCACCTTTGACCGAACTTTCGATCATTTCTTTTAGAATTTCTTGGCGGGAAGGGTTCGGATCCTCTCCGTGAGAAAGATCCATAGACAAGAATATACAAGTGAAAACTTGTAGGATAAAGCGTAGACCTCCCATTAGACAGACCATTCAATAGAAAAAGGTCGATTAGCAAGCCTAAAGAAAGTGGCGGAAGGAGAGGGATTCGAACCCCCGGAACCGTTTCCGGTTCAGCGGTTTTCAAGACCGCCGCATTAGACCACTCTGCCATCCTTCCTAGTACAACCAGAGACCCTCAGGGGAAATTGGCGAACACAAAATCTCTTTATAAAACCATGTAAGAACAGATCAAGAGGATACTGCTCGCCTTTTAAATTGTTTACCATTCACATGAAGGAGGCGGGGGGAACCCTATGCTGTTTTAACGAGCAGTCTAACAATGATCGCCTACAGCAAATAGCTGAAATTGGATTACATATGTAGATAGAAAACGGTCTTCCCCAGTTTGCTCCTGCCAACGAATAACTTCTTACCCGCGGGTCAGTCTCTAACTTTGCGTGCACCCACTCGCGTAATGCTCCGGTGCCCTTACCATGGATAATTGATCCGCACTGAAAATTTTGCCTCCCGCATGACCAAATGAACTCATCGATCACTTCACTTACCTCAGACGGATTGAAATGATGTAGATCCAATTCATTGGATGGGGGTAACTTGGTAAACTCATCACTCAAAACCTAAAGATATGTCGGGGTAGGGTAGAAGAGGTTCGGCGATGATTCGCGTCCGCTGCAGTGGAAGAAAAGATTTATTCGCATCCTGTTGATACGGTGATTTTGTAACAATGATTTCCTCAGGCTCAAGAGGTTTTGGCACGTAAGGACGCTCCACTTTATGGTGCTCGCTTTCTTGGCTGCAACTAAGGCAAATACTGAGCAAAACAACCGCAAGAATTAACTTGAAGATAAGAGAATTGTTTCGATATTGAGAAATCGCTTTGTAGTTCAGACTTGAGTTATTAATCATCATTAGAAATGAGAAAACTATACCTTTGAAAAATTATGCCTCTCCTCATCATCCACTGTTCCAAAAAAGCAATTAGTAGTGACCTTGTTTCGCAAATTGAGAATGAATCAAGCCGTATCCTCTCTGAAACGCTAAAAAAGTCGACCGACTATATCATGATCAAAATTGCGGCGGGAGAAAATATCGCCTTTGCTCAAGATAGCCTGACACCAGCGATATATATGGAAGTGAAAAATGTGGGCGAAATAAAACCTGCCACCAGTAGGGATTTGGCAAAAAAGCTTACTGCACTCACACACAAAACACTCGAAGTTTCCCCTGAGCGCACTTACATAGAATTCCAGCAATCCGAACGTCACCTATGGGGTTGGGCTGGCACGACCTTCGCCGGTTAATACTCGTTAGAATCCTCCAGTTCAACAAAGGGTTCATCCCATCCGTCGCCCATCTTGGCGATCTGAGCATCGACCTCGCTAAGATTTGACTTCATTACCTTAAGGCGGTTCTGCAGATTGGTAATCCTATGCTCAAGTGATCTTTGTTGTGCGTCTAATGATAGTGGAGAGTTGGCAATGGCAAGACTGGCGTCACCCGACTTCTTGATCTCAACATTTGGCCAGAAAAAACCCACCAAGGAGAGAGCCAATCCGCAGGCAGCATGATATGGGCCGAGGTAATCACTGAGCAAGCTCAGACCCACAGTAACAAATCCAATGAGAATTAAAATTTTTGAGGAACTGAAAGAAAAAATTCTTTCCGCCTTGATCTTTCCAGGCAGTCTAAAGTTATTAACCAAACTTTCTTTAACTTCACTTAAATTAGAGATTTCCGATTCGGTATCTTGTATATCTAGTGAAAAATTCTTTTTCTCACCTTCTATACGACTTCGCTTCTGGCCGTATTTCTCCAG
>Ga0181585_10001899_pt1 | contig 18513 bp, 34 predicted proteins | sample 071ome_29_FD_132469 | JGI IMG/M metagenome (GOLD analysis project Ga0181585, IMG submission 132469) | Coastal salt marsh microbial communities from the Groves Creek Marsh, Skidaway Island, Georgia - 071407BT metaG (megahit assembly) | ecosystem: Environmental > Aquatic > Marine > Intertidal... | reverse complement strand
CAACCATTTTTGATTTTTATTAATAAATTTTGAAAATTCTTGATATTCCTTAGAATTTAAAGCCCTCCATGAAAAAGCATCTCTTTCTGGATTAGTCATTCTTTCACCTCCCAAGGGCTTTGATTCCAATTCATGAATAAGAATTCAGAACCTCCTTTGAAAATTACAGGATTTCTGCTTAACCTATTCCTATCCCAATACCCCCAATTTCTTTCAATGATTTCGGGAGTTATAGAAGGATTTAGGCTTAAATAATCCATTCTCCACTTGCCCCACCCTTTTTCAATTAGTTCGGGAGTTAGAGAAGGATTTCCGCTTAACCTATTCATATCCCAATCGCCCCAATGTCTTTCAATGAGGTCGGGAGTTAGCGAAGGATTTCCGCTTAAACTATTTATATTCCACTCGCCCCACCTTCTTTCAATAAGGTCAGGAGTTAGAGAAGGATTTATGCTTAACCTATTCATATACCACTCATTCCAACCTCTTTCAATGAGGTCGGGAGTTAGAGAAGGATTTGTGCTTAACCTCTTCATATCCCAATCGCCCCACCTTCTTTCAATGATTTCGGGAGTTAGGGAAGGATTTAGGCTTAAATACTGCATATTCCACTCACCCCAATATTTTTCAATGAGTTCAGGAGTTAGGGCCGGATTTAGGCTTAACCAATCCATACTCCACTCTCCCCAATGCCTTTCAATAAGGTCGGGAGTTAAGGCTGGATTTTCGCTTAACAACTCCATATTCCACCAGCCCCACCCTTTTTCAATGAGTTCGGGAGTAAGGGAAGGGTTTAGGCTTAACCCCTCTATACCCCACTCGCCCCACCTTCTTTCAATGAGGTCGGGAGTTAGGGCGGGATTTTCGTTTAAATAAATCATATTCCACTCACCCCAATGTCTTTCAATGAGTTTAGGAGTTAGAGAATAATTTCCGCTTAACCTAATCATATTCCACTTACCCCACTCTCTTTCAATAATGTCGGGAGTTAGGGCAGGATTACTGCTTAACCAATTCCTATTCCACTCGCCAATATGATTTTCATAAACGGTTTTCATGGCTTCACCTCAAAAGGATTTTCTTGCTTCCAATTAAGGAAAGGCTTATTTTCTAAGGGAGGGGGAGGAGTAAAAAGGTAAAACTCACTACCATCATCCCATCCTTCTATCTTTCCGTCTTCGTCTTCTTCCAAAAAATCATACTTAATTATTTTCTGCCCCATTTCCTCCCACCTATGATTGGGAACCTTAGCAACGCCATCAACCCACAGATTTCCAGAAGGTTTACTGTTTTTAAAACCACTCGGATAATATTGAGCCCAATATTGAAGCCAATCCCAATCACCAGATTCAACAATAAAATATAATGAATTAATAGGTAATTCATCAAATCTGGCGATTTTTTTTAAATATTTTTTATCAATTTTTTCTAAATTAGGTTTTACATATGCAGAGCCTTTCCTTTTCAAAGAATAAGAAGTTAATTTCTCAAACAATTTAATTTGAGCATCCGCCTTCTGTTCATTAGTAAGGCTCATAAAAAGAAATTAATTCTTTTTGATACTTAAAGTCTTTCAGTATGAAAATTACCATCGTAATCAAAATAATTAATTCTCTTAATTCCTGCCGCAATCAATTGCTCCATGCATCTTGAACAGGGCTTTGATGCTCCAAATGAATCATCTGCCAAATACCTAATAACAGTAATCGTAGCACCCTCGGCTCCTCTCTTTTGCCTAACCAATTGTCTTAGGGCATCTTCCTCAGCATGGGTAGAAGATTGAAAATTCTTTCTATTATAACCTCTCGCAATAACCTTGCCACCCCTTACTACCTCAGCATACATGGCAACTCTACAATCAGACCTACTAAGATAATCCTTAGCAAGCCTATCAGCCCTCCAAACTCTACCCGGAATCCTCGGCATATCAATCTCAAATTTGTATAGATACTTCCTGTATATATACCTTACTGTCCAATCGTGGGAATGGTGGAGTAATTGAATACTTCTCCCTCAGGAGTTTTATATGACTTCAATCTAACGACTGCATTTTGACCGCCAACTTGCAAAATAGGCATAGAACCGCTTGCTGTTTTCGTAGTTTCGGCTCCTGATTCAAGGTCTTTAACTACAACAGATACTTCATAATCAGGTTGAAGAACTACATAAAGATTATCTTCATCAAGCAAAGTGAACGCTTTACCTCCTTCACTCCATCTTCCACCAGAGCCTAAGTCTTCTTTAATGGCCGACCCTGATAACACCTTCTTTAAACTTGGTCCTTCTTTTGGAGCATCTCCCTCGGCATCAAACAATTGATTTGTGTAGCCGAATACATCTACTCCGAACAAATTTAATCCCTCTTAAAGTAAAAATACATTCCTGTAAGAACTGCAATTCCTGCAACAGGGAATAACCAAGGAGAACTCATATTTAATAAACCTTCGGCTTCTTGAGTTTGGGAATCTTCAGTCTCTCCTGTTTCATCATCTGTCGTCATCTCATCATCAGCAGTAGTATCGTCATCAGTATCTGCTGGACTTTCTGAATCTACACAAGGAACATGATTTGGAAGGAATAATTTAAGCAATTTTTCAAAGAAACTTAAATCTTCACAATTAGGAACTGATTCAGTTCTTTTAACCACTTCTTTTTGAGGAATATCGGGAGCCGACATTTCAGCAGTAATCGGAGAAATCGCTTCAAGAGAATATTCTCTACTAAATACATCAAAACCTACAAGGGACATAATAAGTAGAAATTCCTACGACTATTTAAAAGTTATCATAGGAATTCAGTCATAAAGGATTGGTGGCTTCCCGATTCAGCGAATGCTGGAACTGTGTTATTGCCGCCAAGGACTGGTCCGGTGGGTGGTGCAGGTCTGCCACCGCAAGCCGTAATCAACTCTTCATATCTATTTAAAACTGCAAACTTGTCATATTTTGAACATTCCATAGGCATAGATACTTTTTGACCAGATTTTACACTTTCAGAAGGGCAATCACATTCGTAAGTCTTCTTTATATATTGGTGAGGAATGATTACTTCAATGCCTTGCTCCTTAACAATTAATTGACCAGAAGCATTCCTCCAAACATTAGGCTTTGACCTACTATAAAACATTGAATACAATAATGCCTTTTCAGTCGTATCAAGAGTAAGTGTCGTAGTCGTAGGAGAGCCACTTAAAACATATGGAGTCCAAGAAATACCTCCTGTTGAAGTCGTTACTCCATCATCAACTCCTATTTCAAGAGGAGGTTGAACCGTCTTTACATCAGGAGGACACTTTGCATTAAGAGCCGTCATAGCCGAGGCAGGAATGGCTACTGAGTAATTCCACCTATTAGAGGCCTCATCATAAGACCCACCGATAGGAGAGGATGAACCTTGAATCCATTCGTATGAACCCATACCACATTTGATATACATACCAAGAGTGAAAGCAGGGTTTGGTCTTCCAGTAACGATATCTAATCTAATATTAGATTCTCTCTTACCTTGACCCGTCATTGGAATCATAGCAACCTCTCCATTAGGCCTTCTTTCAATGATGCTTGAAAATAATACAGAAGGTCCAATATATGGACCATCAGTTCTAACTCCACCTACTGCCGTCAACAATTCTTGGAATGTAGGCTTTTGAACTGAATCCCAAGAAGTTCCTGACGCTACTTGTCTAATAATTGTTTTGGGAGTGAATCCAGAAGCAGTCCAATTAGTAGGAATCGGTTCAAAATCAACTATGATGTCTGAAGATTTATCACTTCCTTCAGCAGTAGTCCCCGCAGAGTCAATAACGACTTTATATTTTAAACCATAATTTTTAAATAACTTGCCAAATTTAGTAGACTCCGTATAGTTGGGATTTTCAACCTCTAATTTCTTACCAGACATATCAACTAAGGACTTGTTTTCTTCTTTGTCTCTTGGGTCAATCATTTTTTGTTTTTGTCCTTGGTCTTGGTCTTGGTCTTGAGATTCATTTTGAGGAGTTCCTTCAAATTCCCAATTATTTACCACATAGTAAGTTACTCCTGCAAGTGTTGCTAATGCAATTGCTGAAGCAATCTTTGTCTCAGACATAACCTATAATTTAAGTTTTTGATACTTAAAGATTACTAACCAAGAGGAACCCACTTATCATTATCGGTGTTTAACTTAATCTTAATTTTTTCAAAAATCAAATCACCTCAATCAAAAAAGACCCATCTTCCAAGGTCTGCTTCAATAGTCCCCTTATCAATATGTTCAAGGAAATTATATAGAGATTCAAAATCATCAAACATGAAATTGAAATCCATAATTCCAAACAACCAATTGGGAGCCTTTGTCCTACCCCCTTCAATAACTACTAAAGTAGGCTTTCTTTGATGAAGGCTATTGATGAGTTCATGAATTGTTCCAAACATTGCGATTTCAGGATTTAGATAAACTACTACAAAATCTGAAATATCAACCATCCTCAAATCTACATGGACAATTTCCTTCATCCTTTGAGATAGTTCATAAAATCTTCCTGTAGACTTCAAAGCCATCATTTTTTCCTTTTCTTCATCAATTTCTTTATATTTTTGATATGAAATTGGCTTGTTGCAAGGATTAAAAACATAAACCTTCTTCTTTTCAAACCATTTTTCTGCTTCTGTTCTCCAACCTACACCATCATCTTCTGCATGGTCAATAGGCCCTGCAAGATAACACCTTAAACCCTTTAACTTTTTCATATCTTTCACCTTCATATCTATTTCCTTTGCAATTTCATCCAAAACCTCGTTGGTTTCTTTGTCTAATTCAAAGTCATCGTAAGACATATTTCCTCCTTATCTAAACACCTTTATAATCTTTTACAATATCAATGACTTAAGAATGAACCATTTAGATGCAAAAGCATCCTGTGATTCTTTATTATGGAGCATATCCGTAATAAGATTTTGAAGTTTCTCATTTGTAGATGCCTTTTTAATAAATCTGTTAATCAACCACTTCCTGTTAAGCATTTTTTGAAGCCTATGAGAATTGCTCAATTCTTTTCCAATCATACTCCATAGGACTTCTTGATATTCTACTCCAGTTTTTAAGTCAATAAAATCATAATCAGCCAATAACTTACCCGAAGTTAAGGCGTTCCCAATACCTTCACCCGTGAATGGGTCAATCAAACTTGCTGAATCTCCAATCAACATACAACCATCAACAAAGTTTTTTCTCGGTTGAAGCCCTCCCTCTCTGGGAGAACCCAATGGTAAAAGCCAACCCTTTGTTGTGCCTTTAATCAATTTCGCATTTTTAAATCTATCTTTAAGGTATGATTCATTAACGATGTGTTTAAGCATCTCTTTTAGTTTAACTGATTGATTATCCATATCACTCAAAAGCATTCCAACTCCTACATTAAACTTGGTTTCCGAGATTGGAAATATCCAAAAATAACCGGGTAATATTCCATCAATGAAATGAATTTCAAAGTCTCCTTGGTTTCCCTCAATGCCTTCCCAATACTCTCTCAATGCTGATGAATAATGAGGCCTTTCCTGTTTTGGAAGTTCATTTTCGCCCAATACATATCTTGAAATAGGACAATTATAACCACCAGCACCGACAATCAAATTAGCCCTATATTCACCGTTATTTGTTTTAACTCCTACAACTTTATTATCTTTAGCAATAACTCCGATGACCTTTTCATGCAAAACTTCGCCACCCTGCTCCAAAACCTCTTTTTTTGCTTTTTGAAACATAAGATTGTCAATGATATACCTATCTATTGAAAATGCACTAAAGGGGTCGTTGGGAGATTCAATTGAAATCCTCAAATTATGCCTATTTGGTGAAACCACCAAAACTCCTGTTGATGAAATCTCCTTGATTCCTTTAATTTCGTCTGTTAAACCCATTTCATGCAAAATTGATAATGCCTTTCCTGTGATTCCATCTCCACAAATCTTATCTCTTGGGAATGTTGATTTATCAATGAGTAAAACCCTTTTCCCTTTCTTTGCATTAAAATAAGAGTTTGCTGAACCTGCAGGTCCACCGCCCACTACAATAACATCATAATCCATTAAAATCACCTTTTAAAACCTCAATCAATGATTCCATAGCCCTCATCTTTGAATCATCTTCTAACCAAATATTTGGACAAATGGTATGTATAAACTTACCATGCTCTTTGACTTCACTACAATAATTCCAACCCTTTAAAACGACTGTGGGATTTTCAATGTCTCCTGTGGTCGTAGTCCAAATGGCAATAGAATTATTTTTAACATATTTTTCTAACTGTCTGGGTGGAATGCATCTTTTATATTTATCCCATTGGTGGGGTCTCAATCCCTTCACTTCCAAACTATTATCAAAAGCAATAATATCTCCTAAAGAATTAGGTTCTAAATAATTTTCGTAATGGCAAATCAAATCCTTTTCATCAATATGTTGTAGCAACCATTTTTTAGTTCCTACTTCAGATTTAAAACCTACTAAATTACTACTTACTTTATTATGTTTATAAGAGCCAGAACCAACATCACTTTTTTTTGCATAATGCTCAACAATTTTTTCAGCATTATATAAGCACCAAGATAATTCTATGCCGTCTAATTGAATTTCAACCGAATCCATAATCCTCACTCCTTTTGAGACCTATATAAGTCTTGCAGTTTTTTTTCCCATTCCTCCATGAGCGTTTTTGCTTCAGACAAACTATATAATTCACCCTCTACAGGCAATCCATCATAATCTACAATCCACCATCCAGAGACTCCTAAGGTTCTAATATGTTCAATTTTATAATAAGGCACTTCTCCTTGGTAATAGGGACTGATTTTAATAGTCATCTTTTAAACACTCCGCAAATAGAACAATATAATTCAGAATATTGAACAGGCTCTCTAATCCAATTGTGTTCGCACATTTTCCTTAACTTATCTTCTACAATTTTCATTCTTTTATGAATGTCCATAATTTTATAATCTATATTTTTTCTTTCCATGTGGAGTTCATCCACCCTTTTAGATAGCGTCTTATGAGAATTCATCACATCTTCTAATGTATAAGGGAGTTCCGAATTTTCACTATTTGATAAATATTTTTTTACTTTATCAATAGTATCAGGATTCATCAATAAACATCTCCATTTTCTTGAATTTTTAAATCTTCATATGGAGCCGCCACTCTCCTATACAATTCCATCTTAATACATTCTAAAGCACCTATGATTTCATTAAGATTAGAATAACTCAAACCTTTCTTTTCAATCATCATATTAATCATAGAAGAAATGCAATAATTCATCCTTCCAGCAGTTCCATCCTTTGCAAGAATTCTTGCAGTAATGTCAAAAATTGCATAATCTAATGATTCTCTATCTTTTTCAGGAATATAGGGCATCTTATTCGCCTCCATAATAAGGCATATCATCCCTTTTATAAGGATTAAATGGATTTTTCCTATCCCTTTCTGGAATAAATGGATTCGGTTCATTAGGAATCATCCTTCTATAGGGATTGTTTTGATTCTTTAATTCAGCAATTTCTTTCCTTAAGTCTCTAATCATTTGTTTTAGTTCAAATAATTCCTGCATAATCAATAGTTGATTTTCCTTATACATAATCATAACTAAATCAAACACCTATATAAGTGTTTAATTTCTTTTCCAATGTGGATTATAACCAATCATTGACCTATATTCATAAATTCTTTCGGAACCGCAACATTTGCATTTTTGAGATTCTGAAATGTCTCTATATTTATAATGCTGGACAAAGGAAAGGGTTTTTTGAGTTTCCCATTGGTGTATCCCGTTATGAGAAATAGCACATTCTACTTCTTTTGAATCAAATATTTCATAAGTCTTATCACCGCACCTTCTGCACGACCAAATATGTTTTACCTTTCCATCTCCAATCGCAGGAGTTCCTACAGGTTTGTAAACACACCCTCTTCCAGAAGATGAATTAGAGCAAGGCTCGGTTCCAATTTTAATCGCCATATTATGATGCAACACCAAGTAATATATAAATTATTCCATGAAACTAAAGATGTGTGCAATAACATCTACTGTCCAACCATCTCCAATTAGATTGGTTGCTTTTGATTTAATACAAGGAAAATGATACCATTCGGGAATGGTTTGTAGTTTTTTAAACTCTTCCAAAGTCAAATCCCTAAGAGAACCATCATTGTTTGTAATAAATTGAGAGTTCCAAGCAGAATACCCTCTCGCAGTAATAGGGATTGACTTTTCACCATCAATAGAAACATACATCGTTTTTGATTTTCTAATTACAAATTGAGTTTTTTTATCAGACCAATTTTCTTCTCTTGGTGCATCTCTATCAACGATTGAATCTAATGTAATTCCCTTATCCTTTGGAATCTCCACATTAGGAATGTTAGTCCAATAAAGTCTATTTCTTTTTTGAGCAGATACTAATTGAGAATTAATACTAATGGGTTCTACTCCTAACATTTCTGTGATGATTGCCCTATCGGATAATTTCATGTTTCCAACATTTTCCAATAAGAAATAAGTAGGGTTTAATTCTTCTAACAATCTAACATATTCATAAAACAATTTGCTTTTCTCTCCTTCTAATCCAGCCCTTCCTTTACAATTAATATAAGTTAAATCCTGACAAGGAGAGCCTCCTATGAGTAAATCAATCTTTGGCAAATCTTCCGCTTTAATGTCGTGAACATCTCCTAATTGAATGGTATTTGGATAATTATATTGAGTAGTTTCTATTGCGTGTTTCTTAATTTCACTCGCATAATAATTTCCATATTTAATTCCTGCCTTTTGTAAAGCCATTTGGCCGCAAGAAATCCCATCAAACAATCCTAAAACATTTTCTAAAAACATAATAACACCTCAAATATCCATATTTTTCAAAATATGGGAAATAACATCTACTGTCCAACCATTGCCAAGAGCCTTATATCTTTGTGAATTTGAAACAACTTCTGTATAATTGTCTGGCAATGTTTGTAGCCTTTCGCACTCAATAGGAGTTAATTTTCTATAAATAATTTGAGGGTCTAAAACAGTATGTTCCTTAAGAGAGTATGTAGCCGTCAAACAATTCATTTTTCCATCATTTCTTGGAACTAATTCCTTACCCCTTCTTGGGCTAAAATCTCTCCCATGTTTTTGTTGATATTCCTTTCTAATCCTTTTTGCTTCCTTAGTCCTTCTTTCAGTCATGGCAAATGGAATTTCAATAAATGTTCCATTCCAATTTGCATATTGCCTTGCCGTCATACAAAGAGCCTTATCAGGATTCACAGAAGAATATTTCTTACTAATTTGGAAATCTTTATTTTTTTCCCACCATTCTAACCATTTACCCTTTAAATTATAACTATCTTCTACATCACTTTGGATAATGTCCTTCAAATAAATCCCCTTATCTTCGGGTTGAGATAAATTAGGAATATTAGTCCAATAAAGTCTTCTTCTGTTTTGTGCAGAAACTAAATTTGAATTAATCATAATAGGTTCAACACCAAGATATTTAGTAATAATGTCTTGATATTCCTTTTTCATGACTACATTTTCAAGCAAAAAATATTTTGGTTTGAAATGGTTAATGATGTCTACAAATTCAAAAAATAGTTTGCTTCTGGGGTCTTCAAAATTTAATTGTTTTCCTGCAAATGAAAATCCTTGGCAAGGAGAGCCACCCATAATTAAATCCAAAGGAGGCAAATCCCAATCTCTCCAATTAATAACATTTCCCAATTGAATAGTATTTGGATAATTGTGCTGAGTTACTTTAATTGGAAACTTATCTATTTCACTTGCAAAATAATTGTCAATTTTAAATCCTGCCCTTTCTAAAGCCACTTGCCCACAAGAAATCCCATCAAATAATCCTAAAGCATTCATATTTAGTCCTCCTGTAGCATAGGATGCATACAAGCACCAGAGCAAAATGGCTCCCATTCATGTTCTCCTTCGGGAGAATAAACGATTTTTTTGCATTTCTCACAAACATAAACCAACTCATAACAACAATCGCAGATGGGCTCTTCATTTATCTCTTCAAAATGTCTGTAATATTTCGTTTTATCACAAAATCTACAATATTCCAAACACCCCTCACAATAACCATCTTCATGTATTTCATCAACATCTACTTTCGTATCGCAAGATTCGCACCTAACCCAATAAATATCGGGAGGGTCAATTGCTCTTTCAGGAATTCTCCACCAGTCCATATTAATCATAAACAAGCATTACCTATATAAATTATTGGTCAAGAATCTCTTCAATTTGTTTAATATAAAGCGTATACAAACAAAAGCAAATCATGCAAGGTTGTTTAATACAAGTGCAAACTTTTTTATATTTAATCCCTAATAGAACTAAATTATTTAAATCATTCACCATCATCTTCACCCATATCCCACCTCATTATTTGGATGGCATTTTGGATGTCAATTTCATCACTACTATTTGAAATTTTGTCCTTTACAACTCCTAAGACGACCAATAAGTTTAAAGCCTCCGCTATTTCTTGAATTTTGGTGTGCATATTTTTATGCCAAGAATTAAGGGCAATTAAATTTATCAAAACCAAACCCATTACAGCCCATTCTAAAACTGATTCAAACATCAAGCCACCTTCTTTACTACATCATCGTTTGCATGGAATTGGATAACTCTGGATTCTCTACTTTGGATATTATATAAAGTTAAATAACCCTTCATTGAGGAATAACCCAACATTTGCATGAAATCCGTTTGACCCTGCATGGTTGAGGATACAATACAAGGAACACCTCTATACCATTCTACTGCGTGGGAGTGCGTATGCCCTGTTACAAAAATATCGGGAGGATTTCTAATTACCATTTGGTCTGTTTCTTCAGGGCTAAGTGCATTCCTTTCACCCCAAATAGGAGCCAAATGCCTCTTTTTTAGCATATGTTTCATACCCACTACTGATTCCTCATAAGTAACATCATCCATTCTTGGAATAATATCATCCATCCCTTTTCCATGATATGATAGCATATCAATTCCATTTAAAGTAACTCTACAAGGGTTGCCCACATGAACTGTAGAGTTGAACTTTTGTTGGATGGAATGTTCCAAAACAGGCTGAGGTTCTGCAGGTCTAACTGCATCGTGATTACCGGGCAACATAATTGTCGTAATGTGGTCTGGTAATTCATCTAATTTTCTTGCACAGTATTCATATTGGTCATAAATGTCTGTAATTGCAAGATTTTTTTCCTGATTCGGGTAAACTCCTGCACCATCTACAGTATCTCCACTTAAAACTAAATATTTAATGTTTTTAGCGAGAGGGTCTGTATTCATCCAATGAACCATTTTATCCCATGTTTCTTCAAGAAAATATTTAGAACCCATGTGAACATCTGAAATAAATGCAATAGAAACAGGGTCATAATCCTTACCTCCTTTATTTTGATGATTCATAAGAACATCAACATATTGAACTTCATCTACCCAAAACATATTTGGATTATTTTTATCAAATCTTCCAAAGACCCCAATTACATCATCATTAATAATAGAATCAACTGCAGGGTCTTCCTTTCTAATAAATACATCCATGACTCCTGTATCATCTTCCAATGTAACCATTTTGCCACCAGATTTAGTCCTTCTGGTATTTTCTACAATTCCTACAATTCTATAGGTTCTTTGTTTAAAACTACTTCTTTTCCTGTAATTTAACAAGTCTCTGATTTTTCCAGAGGCTTTAAATCCTGCTTGAGTTTCAAGGAGTTCCTTAACAATTTCAAACCTTTCTCTAAACAAGTCTGAAATAGAATCTACCGAACCAATATTCTTTGACTGCCCTACTTCTGAATACCTTTCAATTTCATCAGGATAATCTTCTGCATTATGAGACCAAGACTTACTTCCAAAATTGAACTTTCTATATCCCATGATTTAAATAATTCAAATTACCTATTTAAAGATATTTAATCATAAAACCCACCAAAATAATTTTGGTCGTCATCTAAAATGCTAAAATCATCATCATATCTGTCCCAATCCCATTCGTCATTAAAATTATTAAATCTCCACTCATCTCTTTGAGGGGCTATTTTCTTTAGAAGTTTTTGATAACCGATATAGGGTAATGCAACATTAGGATATTGAGAAGTAGTATCAGAATGCCCTTTATATAAATAAGGAGTAGTAGCAGTATCGTAATTTAATTGACCTTGTTTATTTAAAACAAAATAAAGGGCTTGCTTTAAAAATTCATCATCCCTTCCTCTAAATGTATTAAATGCAGGACAGTAAATATTTGGGTCAACTCCAATTTCAACACCTCCTGTATTATCATTATAACACCACCTAAGATTTAACCTCCCTAACCAATTTTCATCTCTATCATAGAAATAAGCAGTAGAATTCATCAAAGCAACATCATGAAATGGTCCTAACCAAGCATCATTAGTAATTTCTTCACAGGAATAGCAAGGCCTTCCAGTAGTTCTGGATAATACATGATAGGGCTCATTTGAAATTTCTATAAAAATTTGTTCTCCTTCAATAGACATTACTTCATAATATCCATTGACTTTATCAAAAATTCTTCCTTCAAATTTAGGATTATCCATTTGAGCCCACCTATAAGCCATTGCTGATTTAAAAACATCATCTTGTAATTTATTCATCACATGGCCTGTCGCCTTTCTAAATAAATTTCTTTCTTTGTGAATAAAACCTTCTAAATCTGTGTGTCCATAATAAGGGTCTTTATAATCATCCCTATCTATAATATTATAAAACGCAACCCTATCAGCCATAAGAATCACTTATCCTATTGATATATAAAGTTTACTTATCAAAATGATAGCAATTCATCTCTTAAAGCATCTTCGGCTTCTTGAGCCTCGGCTAAATCTTTAGAGCCCGTAATAACACATTTACCACTTGAGAAAATCAAGAAAACTACTTTAGGATTTTCTAACCTGTAGATTAATCCCGGAAATTGTTCTGGTTCGTATTCAGTCTTATCAAAAGGCAGGTGGAACATCAAATTCATCAAATTCAATTTAGTTTCTCCAATAATTTGTGAAAAATCAGAAGTAACGACTAAGTTATGCAAAGAGGTTTCACACATCTCTTCAGGAAGCAATTCAAAATCATGTGATTCCAAATCAGTCCTAAGTCTTTTAAAACTCGTTTCAATATCTTCAAAATTCTTGGCTCCTGTTGCGACTGCCTTTCCAGACCTAAACAACAAAATACAAACCTTCGGGTTTTCACATCTATAAACCATTCCGGGAAATTGTTCCTGTTCAAAATCAATATCTAAAACATATGCTACTTCATTAATGTCTAAATTCAAAGCCATTCTTTGACTTGCGACAATATTTACAATTTCTGGCATACCTTTTACTTCCTTTTTGACCTATATAAAACTATCTTACTCTATTTGAGTAATTTTAATTCCATAATATTTAGTTTTCAACAAAATAGTAGAGCATTTTTCTTTAACTTCATAGTAAGTTCCTTTAAAATAATTAAATTTATTCCAATTATTATTTTCATCCATACATTCAACAAGCCACTTCATTTTTCATCAACTCTTTTATAACACATTCCACAAGATTTACAAACCATAGTTTTCATATCCACATCACATTGCCTTCTACAAGGACCGCCCTCAGATTTCCAATTACTCATATTAATCCTCCAAATCTGTTTTTCCACAAGTAGGACAAATAATCATTGTCAAGGGGTATGGATTTTTACAATGTTTACATCTCATCAAACCTTGAAATCTAAGCATTTCAAAATCATCAATTTCTATATCATAATCCTTAGGAATTCCCTTAGATTTTACTTTCTTTTGCTTAGAAACATCTTTTTTATTATATTTTTCATCCATATTTGTCACCTACCAATCAATATCTCTTACAGTAGTTTCAATCAATTTTTTATTTTGTTTATATTTTGCAGTTAAAACTCCACCATTTTGTTTTACAGTATCATATACTTGATATGTATATACTGCATCACCAATACAATAAACCAATACCTTTAGATAATTTTTATTTAACCATTCTTTGGGAGCATTTCCTCCATCCATTAATTTTGATTCAGAATCTCCTAAAACCCCTTTAATAAGGTTCTGTAATGAAAATCTTCTTCCTGTAATAACTCTCAAATACTCACAAGTATCAATTACTCTCTCATTTTTTACAAACAAATCATATATTTCCTGTAAATCTGCCCCGCCATCTGTAATAGTTTTACATAGGATAGGCATATCAAATTTATTTCCATTATGCGTAATTAAAGAATAACCATTATTATACCATGCTGTAAAAAATACCTTTAAATCTTCAAAACTGTATAAATCCTGTAAAACTTGATGTATATTTCCTGTGTAAAAAGACCTAATATAATCTGGATTTTTTACAAAAGAATATACCTTATCTTTTACAGAATCATATATACAAACACAAGAAGTTTTCCAACCTTCTGGAGATGCAAAGGATAATCCTTTTAAAGAAGGATTCATCGTTTCAATATCCAATGAAATATACATATAATCAATCATCCTTTTTTACAGAGATATTACAATGCATACATTCACCAATTCTATACCAATTATTACAAATTTCGCATTGAATAGGAATTGCCCCACACATAAAAATCACTTGTATAAACACCTATATATACTTATTCTTGAGAATAATAATTTACTAAATATTCCATAATTCCTAAAATAATATTTGAAATAATAAATGCCAAAAAAACACTATAAAAAACACTCAATTAAATCAATCCTCTAAATCATTTAATCCTTTTAAGAAACAGGCTCTTGGTTGCAATACTAATTGATGGTCGCAAGTTCCAAATTTATCATCTGTCCATGCAATCAATCTTCTCAATGGGACAAAAACGGGACTCGTAATTTTTCCAATGGTTTTTCTAAAATTCATATTCTTCACCTCTTTTAACAATATGACAATCTGGGCAAATGCCTTCATTAGTTAAAGCAGATTCAGGCCAGTATGAATTACAAATGATACACTTCTTAAATGGAAACTTATTGCTTACTTTCTGACTCATCAAAAAACCCCCTTATATGTTCAAATAATTCTTGACTCTTCTCAATATTATTAATAAATTTAAGCCTTGCATCTAAATAATTAGAAATAAATTCAATCTCTTTTGCAATTAAAGGATATTTAGGAAGATACTCTTCTGCTAAATCTCCTCCCTTAAGAGCATCAAGAAAATAAGATAAAAGCATTTGATAATCCCTAATCTTCGCCATCTTTATTACTCTCCATTTTAATTAATTCCTGCTGAATAGACTTATATTCGGTTTCAGGATAAAGAATAAGTCCAAGCCAATAGATGAGAATACAACCCACAATTCCAATTAATAATTCACTCATTATTTTCACCCTCGCAATCTTCAATAGGCTCTATATTTGAAAAATTTGCAATTATATCTTCCCTCAATTCTTTTAATGAGCCCCATACATGAGAAACTCCATAGATAGTGCTTTGTTGTTTGGTGTCTAAATGGTTTAGTTCTTGAGAAACTTTCCTAAAAAAAGTCAATAAAAATACATAGGCTATAAACAACAATGAAAAATTAGCAATAAGCAAAGTAAGTTCTAATCCCAAATAATCACTCTTCCTCATTTACAGATTCTCCAATTTCCATCATTTCTTCTGAATTTACTTCCATTGAATCCAACATATTTTGAATTTGTTTCTTATTAGGCTTTCTCCTTCTATTCTGTCTAATCATCTGAAGCCTATCTGCTACAGAAATAGCCTTTGCCTTTTGAGGAGGTTGCCAATCAGTCCCATCAGAATTCTTCCTAATTCTGGGAACTGCTTTTACAATAGAACCATCTTCTGCATATTCGGTGCATTCTCTGCACAATCCCTTATACCTTGAAACACTTTCGCAACTATCACATTTCCAAAACTTTTGCATATACATCACTTCCTAAATTACCTATATAAATATTATTCCGTATCAAAATCTTGACCATCTAAAATATAATCTTTAAAATCTTGAAGCAACATATCTACCAAATTATCAAACTCTCCCCATTCACCCTCAATGGCAACTGATATCTGAGTCTTATCTACATCTTTAAGGGAATTAATATATTCCATTAGGATTGGAGGGAAATAATCTCCATCCGTTTCAAATTTAAAGATAGTTGTTTTAGCCTTAGGATAATAATCAAAATTAATTACTTCTTCATGAGATTCAGTCATTACATGAATCGTTTCACCATTAATTTTACAATTATTATTAGACCACCAATCGTTAAAAGTGCTTTCTTCATTAAATGGTTCATTGCCCATATCTACTACTACTACTGCTTGCGACATTTCTTATCACCTGTATAATGTCGTATGTTTATTACCTATATAAATTAATCCAATAAACACCAATATCTGGATTCCTTTTGAACTATTTTTTCTTCAACCATCATATTTAGTGCTTGTAATACCTTAACCCTTCCCTTAGGATTATTATATCTCATTTTTTTCATCAAATAAGTAGTCGTCTTAGGACCCTCATACAATAAAGCATATAATTCTCTGTGAAACTCACATTCTCTATATACTGATTGATTAGATAAATAATATTTCGTAGATATTTTTTTGATATTTCCTCTGGCAAGCATATATTCAGAAACATCTGCAAATATTTTCCTCCAAGAAACATTATCTTTACCTAATTTAAGTAAAATTGCTGTTTTAGAGATGCCATTAGTTTCCTGTAGAACTTCTAAAATCTCATTCATAAGAGTAGCCTTTCTATGTTTAACAATGAAAGTTTCTCCCTTATCCCATTGCGGAGTCGGTTTAACAACCTTTAAAGGAATATTAACAACTGTTTGCTCCTCTTTTATATTTGAATACTCAGTTCTAAAATATTCTTCTAAGTCTGATTTATCAAAACCATGCTCTAAAACCGCATCTTCAATAAATGCTTCTTGAATTGTAGGGCTACTAATAATTAAGTCTATTTCCCTTTGTGAAAGAGAATTTACAACTTCTCTAATAGATAGCATATTTAACATGAAGAATACAACCTATTTAATACTTATCAATGTCATGGTGTCTACTTTCAATTAATCCCGAAGAAGTAATCTTTGTAAATTGAGCATTTGTCCATAATTCAATAAGAGTTTTTGCACCTGAGTATGAAAATCCACTTCTAACCCCTCCCATCAACTGTAAAACTACTTCTTCAGCATAGCCTCTATAAGGAACCAATCCTTCAACCCCTTCAGGAGTTGCCGATGAAACTTCATCTCCAGCCCTCTTTTTCCTTCCGAGAGCCGCACCAAATGAAGCCATGCCCCTAATCATCTTATATCTTGAACCATTCCTATGAATAAAATGGCCGGGAGATTCTTCAGTCCCTGCAAGAAGGCTTCCAAGCATAACTGTTGAGGCTCCTGCCGCCAATGCTTTTACAATATCTCCCGATTTCCTAATTCCTCCATCCGCAATAATTGGAACGCTTACCGTTTCACAAACATCTATGATTGCACTTAATTGAGGAACTCCATGCCCTGTTACTATTCTGGTTGTGCAAATACTTCCGGGACCAACTCCTACTTTGATTCCATCAGCACCTGCTTCAACCAATTCCTTAGCACCTACTCCCGTAGCAACATTTCCTGCAATCACAGGAATCTCATATTGTGATTTAATATTCTTTACGGCATCTATGCAATTTTTAGAATGCCCATGAGCAATATCTACTACTAATACATCAACTCCAACCTCTATTAAGGAATCCACTCTTTCCATATAATCTCCATTAACTCCTACTGCGGCTCCAACCATGAGTCTGCCCAAAGAGTCTCTGGTTGCAAGGGGATATGATTTTTCTGAAAACATATCCTTCCTTGTAACTAATCCAGAAATTTTGTAATTCTCATCCAAAATAGGAACTTTACCAACTTTATTATCTCTCATAATGTCTATAATTTCTTCTGGACTATTATTATCTGTAGCATATACAGCATTTTCATAAGAAATCATATAATCTTGAACCATTGAGGTTTCTACTTCTTGAAAAGTAACATTCTTCAAAGGCAAAATCCCTCTAAATGTTTCATTCTCATCAACAACTAATACAGAAGATACATTGTTTTCAATCATCAAACCTACTGCATCCTTAGTGGTAGTGCCTTCCCTTACACAATAAGGATTTCTAATAGTTACATCATGATGTGTTTTTACTTTCAAAACTTCTTGAGTTTGCTCTTCAATGGTTAAATATCTGTGAATAAATCCTATACCTCCTAATTGAGCCATCTTAATTGCCATATCAGATTCACATACTGTGTCCATATTAGATGCAACAATAGGTGTATTCAAATAAATTGTAGAGGTTAATTGAGTTTTAGTATTTACTTCCGTTCTACTTTTAATATCTGAGTATTGAGGCATTAATAAAACATCATCAAAGGTTAGCGATTCTACAATCTTCATGATTAGTTATTGAAAAT
>Ga0181585_10001879_pt1 | contig 18623 bp, 21 predicted proteins | sample 071ome_29_FD_132469 | JGI IMG/M metagenome (GOLD analysis project Ga0181585, IMG submission 132469) | Coastal salt marsh microbial communities from the Groves Creek Marsh, Skidaway Island, Georgia - 071407BT metaG (megahit assembly) | ecosystem: Environmental > Aquatic > Marine > Intertidal... | reverse complement strand
GATAAAAATTACAAGAAGACAATTAAGGCGGTTAATAGCAGAAGCCAAGTTTGTTCCTAAGCGACCTTTAGATCGAGATGCATTGCAAATTACGTTAGGTATACACCCAGATCAACTGGCAAGTGATAAAACTAAAGCCGGCTTAAGAAATCACCCGCACTATGAAGAGGGCAAAAAAGATCTATTTGGTTTTATTGAAGTAAGCAATGACAACTATAATTGGGATGGTAGTTATGGTATTCATATCGATAATGTTATAGATGGAGGTAAAAGTTTCTTAGAGCGTCTTTCTGATGGCTATAGCCACCTAGGCGGCGGAGGCGGAAATTATGGTGAATTTACAACGGAACACGTTGAGTTAATGTTGCAAGACTTATTTGATTTAGGCTATATAGTCGTTAATGTTGATGACGTAGTCTTAACTACACCCGAAGGGGATGATTGGTATTTTTCAACCTAATGCCTAGAAAAAAGAAAAAGAAAAAACTGTGGAGTAAACAGTCACTATACGAAAGAAAAGACGGCAATAAAGTTCTTATGGATAGTACATGGGAAGTAGCCATGGCAGAAAGACTAGATCATCTTAAAATAGCATGGGATCGCCGAGAAGATATGAAATTAGGATACTATTCAAAAAAAGGTCGGAAAAGAAACTATATTCCTGACTTTTACTTACCTGAATATGATACATATATTGAAGTGAAAGGTTACTGGACCGATGCTGCACGTTACAAAATGCAAAACGTGATGGAAGTTAATGAGGTAAAAATAGTAATTCTTGAATCGCTTGAGTCAATTAAAAAATTTAGCAGGAGAAAACTAAAGTGAAAATTACAAGAAGACAATTAAAAAACATCTTACTGAAAGAAGCCATCCTTGAAGAAGGCGATGTGATTAGCATGGTAACTTTATTAGCACAAGCTGCAATGGCAGTTTTAGCTGTAGGCACACCAGCTGCAATACTTTATGCACATAAAATGCTTGACGAGCGTATGAAAAAAGCTTTTACTAGAAGAGATCTTGAAAAGATCAGGCGATCTCCCAATCCTGCTGAGACTGCGAAAGAAATACTTCATCAGAAGGGTTTAATGATGGGTGATTACGGAATTCCTACAATGGACTTAGAAGATCCGGATGCTGCGAGAAGAAGAAAAAATTATTTTAAAACAGAAAATCCTTTCGATAAATAAAAATTATCAATGGATCAGATTCTAAAATATTTTAATTTTAGCAACAACGATAGATAATTAAGACATATGGAGTAGCGTATGTCTTTTTTATTGTCCGAAGGTATGAATTACCATATCGATAATAGTTTACCGATTAGAGAAAGTATTTACAGGCCGGGTTCAAAATCATTTTTTGCTTTTATTGTAGAAGCTAAAAAAGCATACCGTGCAGGAATCATAGAAGCTGATGAGTATGACCACGATTTATTAACGTCAGACATAGGAGAATACGGAGAATTTAACGGTGGATATGTTCCCCTTGATTACCCTATCCCTGCCGAGTTAGATGAATCTGTTGACAACCTCGACACTTTGGATGAAGCTGAGTATCAAGGCAAAAAGGTTCAACTAAATAAACCAAAGCGAGGCGGAAGCAAAAAGTTTTATGTCTATGTCAAAAACCCTAAAACAGGCAAAGTAAAAAAAGTTTCTTTTGGTGCAAAAGGAATGTCTGTCGGTCTTAAAGATCCTGCTCGTAGAAAATCTTTTGCTGCTAGACATCAATGTGAAAAGAAAAAAGATAAAACCAAACCAGGCTATTGGGCGTGTAGAATCGGACGTTACCCACACTTATTTGGCGGAAAGTCAAAATATACATGGTGGTAACGTGAAAATTAAAAAAGAAAGTCTAAGTCTATTAATAGAATATATTATTTTAGAAACTCGTGCTGCAAGAGAGTGGATTAAGTCTAACGTAGATCCTGAAGATCTTAGCGAAGGTGCTGATCTTTTAATTGCCTATAATGACGGAATAACAAATCTAGATGCACTTTCATGGATTAAGAAGATTAGAAAACTAGTCCCGATAAACTATCAGCAATTGGGAATTCCACTATCGCCTGGAGAAGTAACACGAACTGACGTTGAATATGGTGACAGTATTGACATCAATTATATTGTCGATATGGTAAAAAAGTTTCTCGAACCTCAGAATCAAATCATGATGAGAGGGGCAGGTATTCACACAAACTTGACAACTAGCTACTATCCTAATATCATGGCTCTGACAAAAGTTATTGACTTAATTGAGGTGACTAACAAGAGAAGAGAAGAAGAAAAGCTAAACAAAAGACCGGCGGGTGAATCATTTGTGTCTGATGACAACCCTCAAGGTTTCGATCCTGATGATGTTGAAGTCTTGGGTCAAGTCGGACCATGGTCGGTATTAATGCCGATTACAGTAGGCGGATCTATAGCTTGCGATATTAGTACTGCACGCGATACAACTTGGTGTACTACAAAAAGAGAGGGAGAGAACTTATTTCATAACTACGTAGGTAGTGGCCAAAATGTTGTCTTGTTTTATGTAATGGATTACAGTAGAAAGCCTGACGATCCTAAAGCAGAAAGAGCAAAATCTTGCATGGCTAATAATGACAGTCGTCTTTCAATTGGCTTTCAGGGCGGTTCACCAGCTCTTGGCGGTGGCAATGGTGGATTATCAGTCGATGCTGCAAACAAAGGATTGAGTGCTGATGACTTGCAAAGAGTACTAGGTCCTCATCATGACCAAATCATGAAACTTCTTAAAGAAAAATACGATTCAATAGGCGGTGTTCATCCAGCACAAGGAATAGTTGACAAAGCTGCAGGCGATATATTCTTTTTAAGAGATACTATAAAAGATTACAAGCCGGCAACAAAGCAGTCTTTTTATGGTGACTTGGCTAATTATTGGCGACGACTTAATAATCAAAAAGGTATAGAAGCTTGTGTTGAAACTTTTTCTCCTGAAGTTATTAACTTTCTATTCTGGCAAAATCAAGGATTTCACAACGCATCAAGAGAATATGTATTTAGAAACCCTAGTGTTAAGAGTATTAAAGACTATATAAGAAAAGTAGATGCAGCCACGACGGCTGATAAATGGATGTTTAGCAAAGATCCAGATGATGAGGACATGGACTTAGTCGATGATGATTTTAGCGTTAATGCTCAATCTAATTGGGACGGAGTAGCAGATATAAAAGCAAGATTCTTAATGGCTTTAGTCGCCGACATTGGAAATAAACTTAATAAAAATACTTTAACATTAATTCATAATAGTGTTGTCGACTACCTTTACAAAGCCTACAAAACTGATCAACACATAATTGACAGCTTAGGGGCACAAGTAAGCTTAACAAAGCCAGAAAATTTAGATGACGCAACTTTTGCCAGGTATGTTATCCTAGAATACGCCAGATCTAAATATAGATATGGTCATGTTAGCAATGATATCTTACCTGACGACATAATTGAATTTCAAAAAAAATATAGTCAGATTCCTGTGACAGACTTAGTCGATCAAGTTTTAAAAGATGCAAAAGATAAAATTGATGAATTCAAGGAACAGCGAAACGGTAACATGGCGAATGTGTATACTTTTGATATTGAAAACAATGTTTTTGGAAATATTATCAGTATGATGAGCAATCCAACCCACGACAGATTTTTAAGCGTGCAAGACTTTGATACACTTAAAGTTAAAGAAAACTATTTAAAATATTTTGAATTGGCGAAAGAGTACGATCGAAATGAAGTTGAAAATGCTAAAAGAGAATACCCGCTAGAAGTGATTTTCTGTCATGCAATGTATAATAGAATACTTGAGTATCAATTTGACTATCTAATTGAAGATGTTAAGATACCTATAGAAAAAATACAGCATGTTTTTCAACCGACTGGAGAAATAGCTTATAAGCTTTTAGAGATGTTTCCTGGAATTAAAAGTTTTCCACTTATTCCCGGCTATAAGATGGCGCATTATTTTGATGAATTAAAACTAAATGGTACGTTTGACGCAGCAAATGCTGTTGGTATTGTTTTGACTTCTGGAGTGTTATCTACTTCAGCGGTAGAAAAAATAGTCACTGAAGACTTTCCTAACGGTTACTTTTACACATTCATCAACAACAAAGACAAATATCAAACTGATAAAATTGCATTTCACTTTTTTGAAAATGTTAAGTGCACTAAATTTGACAAGTATATTTTAGGTTCATTTTCAAGATATCTGCTTGCAAAATATCCGGACAAAAAAATTGAGATTGAAGCTATGATCAAAAGAAAAGAAGAAGAAATGGCAATAACAACAATTGATGATATTCTTGATATTGAGGTGGAATATTAAGCTATGAAGATTACAAAAAGAAGACTAAGAAAAATTTTAATAGAAAGTTTATTGCTTGAGAGTAGAAAAACAAGCGAATGGATAATGACTCAGCCGCCAGCTGATCAGGTGCCTCTTCTTGACGCCTATAATAAAGGCCTTACAGTAATCGATCAGCTTTCTTGGATCCAGAAAGTCAGAGGTACAGAGCCTATCCAAGATGTAGTGGCAGATGTCGTTAGATTTTTTGAGCCTCAAGTTCAAGCAATTATTAGAGAAAACGGATTTCAGACTAATTTAAATAGAAGAACTTACCCAACTGTAGGTGAACTTCGCAGAGTCATAAGTCAAGTTGATGCACTTATTAATAGTAGAAAAGCAGCAAAATCACCTCAGCAAGTTAATCCTATTGATGACCCTTACCATGTTGATCAAATAGCCAAAGTAGGGCCGTGGACAATTTTAATGCCTAGAACTGTAACAGGATCTGTATCTTGTGACATAAGTGGAAAAGATACATCTTGGTGTACGACAAAGTCTAGAGGACAAAATCTGTTCCTCTCTTATGTAGGGCGAGAAGATAGTGACATTATTCTTTTTTATGTAATGGATTACAGTAGAACGCCAGATGATCCTTACAAGCCACAGCAAGAAGCTTGCTTGGAAAATAATGACAGTCGTCTTTCAATCGGATTTATTAACGGAGAGCCAGTACTTAAAGGACAGTCAGGAGGTTTATCAGTTGATGCAGCAAACATGGGTTTAAACAAAAGAATCCTTAGGTCTAGTAATGGTTTAGGACAATACTATGATCAGATCATGGGAATTTTAAGCGCAGAGGCACAAGCTATCGGATCAACACACCCAGCCAAAGAGTCTATTAAAAGAGCAAGAAAAGACTTGCTATACTTAAAAAGCGTAATCAAAGACTACGACAAAGATGCAAAGCAAGACTATTTAAGACAGATAGCAGAAAACTTAAATGAAGCCTCTCCTGAAGTCTTAGACTTTATGTTATTTACTGACCCTAATATTTTTTACGATATTATTAGAATGACATACTCGGGCAGAGATAATAGTGAAAATGTAGAATTATCGCAAGAATTATTAGAAAAGATATATAATGAATTCTCAACAAAAAGAATGAATATAGGAAATATATTTCCACAATATGGAGGTGGTGGAAGATTTTCTAGTGACATGCTTGTTTTTGATGTATTGACTTTTAAAAGTTACCTTATGAGTGAGGAGATGTTTAATAGATTTTTTGATCTATATAATGATTTACTTGATGAAAGATTAGTTCGCACGGGTCAAATGAGGCTGGGGACAGTAATTTCACCTTCATTAAGAATGGAAAAATTAATTGAAACCATAATATCCTACGGTCCTACCAGAAGATTTCAGATACACCCAATAATTGCTCAAAAAATACAAGAATTAAATGAATATGAGTTATCAGACGAAGGCATAGAAAATGCAATAGATAATAATAAGCAAAACGAAGTCAAAGAAGTATTTTATAGAATACCAGACGATCAAAAAGAAGAATTTTATGATTCACAAGTCTCCACCCGATTTGAACATGCCTTAAGAACTTTTCGATATATAATCGAGGAAGGTCCTCGTAAATTTACACAAAGAATAGGTTTTGGTGATATGAACGTTCCTGTGCTAGATCAAAGAGATGGAATAGCGTTATCTATTGTTTTGCAAGAAATGAATAGAGGAGTTGGTTCACGTGATCCAAACAACACGGGATTTCAACCAAAATTAGTTCAAGATGTCGAGCTATCTTTTACATCAGTATTTCCTGAGTTTTATCAAATGAGCGGGAGTCAATTTAAAAAATTTATTGCAGGTTTTCAAGGGTCAAACAACTCTATGATTAGCAAGTATGTTAAAGATTCAGGTTTAACTTGGCTTTACGGATTTGGGTTACAAAGTTGGGATGTCTCATTTTTTAATATATTAATAAAAGCGTTGATATCGAGTCCGTTTATATCAGAAAAAATGGCAAATTATGTTAAAAATAACATGAGTAGAAGTTTTGCTAGTTTTTTAAGTAATCCAAAATATGCGAGCGATCAATACCTTGTTGATTTATATAGAGTCTTAAGATATTATTCAGCGTCAGAAGGACCGCAACTTCCAGACACACAGTACACAAGAACAATTGAGGCTGATGATAAAGGATACTTTGGGGATATTGTTTACGGAGAAATAGAAGACAGGGCATTTAATTCTTATCCTACAACTTGGACACTAGGCGAAGAAATTTTAGAAGAACTCAACATAGAGCCAGGAGACTACTAATGAAAATTACAAAAAGAAGATTAAAAAAGATTTTATTAGAAAGCCTTCTTTTGGAAAGCAGAAAAACAAGAGAGTGGATAAAAACTCAACCTGAACCCGATCAGGCCCCTCTTCTCGCTGCATATAACGAAGGATTGACTGTGCTTGACCAGTTATCATGGATTCAAAAAACACGTGGTACAGAGCCTATCCAAGATGTAGTGCCTGATGTAATAAGATTCTTTGACCCGCAAGTTCAGGCAATTGTTAGAGAGAACGGTTTTCAGACAAGCTTAAATAGACGTACATATCCAACTGTTAATGATCTTAGACGAGTAATTAGCCAAGTAGACGCCCTTATTGACAGCAGAAAAGAAGCCAAAACTACACCTGCAATTAGACCATTTGACGACCCTTACCATGTCGATCGATTAGGTCAGGTAGGACCATGGACTATTTTAATGCCTAGGACTGTTACAGGTTCTGTATCATGTGACATTAGTGGTAATGACACATCTTGGTGTACAACGAAGTCTAGAGGTCAGAATCTATTTATATCATATGTAGGGAGAGAAGATAAAGATGTAATTCTTTTTTATGTAATGGATTATAATAGAACTCCAGACGATCCTTATCAACATAGAATGAAAGCTTGCATGGCAAACAATGACAGTCGATTATCTATTGGTTTTGTAGGAGGCCAGCCGGTGTTGGATGGACAAAGCGGCGGCCTTTCTGTAGATGCTGGAAATAATGGACTGACCGAAGAAATACTCAGATCTCAAGATGGATTAGGCCAATATTACGATCAGATCATGGCAATTTTAATGGCGGAAGCACAAGTAGTAGGTATTAACCACCCAGCAAAGGTTGAAATGAGAAAGGCAGCTACTGATATTCTCCACCTTAAAAGCATTATTAAAAACTACGAAGAAGAGGCAAGAGTTGATTTTCTTGAACAGATTCTGGATTATAAAGGTAAGATGTCACCTGAAGTTGCAGAGTTTATTTTTCTTTACCGCCCTGACTTTTTGTTTAATGCTTTAAGGGCAGGATCACATTACTTAGAAAGTATCTCTGCTGATTTTATCAATAAACTTTATTTTCTTTTAAGTACAAAAGATATAAAAGACGTTTTTGCAAGAGCACACGAACATAAACATTTTTCTACTAGTAATGATCCGCATTCAATCAATAAAGGCGTTTTTTATCAATTGATGTTAACTCAACATTCTTATTTAATGAGTGATCAAGTACTAGATTCGTGTTTAGAAGAATATTTAAATTTTGTTACAGCACCTACAAATAGACAAAGTGACAAGGAAAGAGCTTACGATGAACTAATTGAAGAAATTATGCAAGGTGCGCATTTTGTAAAAGGTATTCACCCACGTTTCCAGGAAGATATTTACGCCATTGAAAAAGAGATATTGAGCGAAAAAAATATGGAAGATATAGTAGACAAAATTGAAAATATAAGATATAGCCCAGATGGTTTTATTAGAAATCTTACGATTACTTTTGATGGCTCTAAAAATGAAAACCTAAAAGAGGAATTCTTCCTAGACAGTATTGAACATAGATTTAATCACATGTTGGCAGCTGCCCGTATTTTGTATGATACCGGAGGAAGAAAAGAACTAGAAGTATCTGGAATGGATGGGTTGGCTTTAAGCGTAACATTATCTATCTTAGACGGCATTGAGGGTAGAAACATAAATGAAATAAAATTATCTCCAAGAATTGTTCAAGAAATTGAGAATGCTATTTATGAAAATTTTCCAGAGTTTTTTCAAATGAGTCCAAAAGAATTTAACTCATTCTTAAGAGAAGGAAGATATGATCTAGACAAGCTTTTTAACCATTATAGAAGAGGGTATACGCAACAGCTAGACATATACATAAGACACACGTATGATTATACATCAGTTGCGTCTTTAAAGAAAAATAACATGGAAGTAGAAAGCTGGTTTACAGAAACTTTTGTTAAATTATCTGCCAGCGATTACATATCAGATAGATTTGCCAATCATGCAAAAAAATATTTTGATGAAGGTTTTCAGCATACATTTGTTAGAAATAAAGCAAAATGTTCAGACCAGTTTCTTTTGGAAAAAATGAGAGAAATCTCTAAAAAACCAGAAATAAAAAATCAAAGGCTTAACTGGGATGGGAGTATGGTGACATATACTCGGCCTCCTATAGGACTGCTCGATATTAAACACGAAGTGCAAACAAGATCAAGTTATGGACAATGGACATTAGGTAATGATGAATATTCAGAAATCATGAGCCTGGCTCCAAACTATTAGAGTGTAATTATGAAAATAACAAGAAAGCAATTAAAAAAGATAATATTAAAAGAATTTAAAAATATCAGCGGCGACTTTGGTAATTTTAACGATCTAGACCTAACTAGCGGTCCTCCTGATTTGCCTCCAATTGGTGATGATGGCGGAGGAGGTGGACCAAAAGATTGGCCGCTAGAAGTGTTAGAGCGTTTAAAGCGTGTAGGATATCGACATTTTGTCAGACCGGATGGAATCATTCCTTTCGATCGTCAAGTAATTAAAAACATGCCTTCTCCTGGTGTAGGCCTGACAATTGATGCGCATCAAGAAGGTGTTACTATAGCAGTTGAATATGAAAAAGGTCCACACAGAATTCCTCATTATGCCGGTCAAAAGTTTGTACAAGTATTTAACGGAATGGATGCAAATAAAGCTGTTAGTATTGTCGTCTCGACCGCAAAAGGTTTAAAACATAAAAGCAGTGAAGACATACAAAGAGATCTAGATCAGCTTAAAGATAGTGGCGTGTCAGATCCGGAGCCTTTTACAATGGAAGATTTTCTTAATAGTAACGCTTTTTTAGTAGATTACTATTCACAACAGGGGAGAAGATGAAACTTAATAGAAAAAAACTTAGAAAATTAATACTGAAAGAATTCAGAGACACTTTCGGTCAAGACTTTGACTTTGGAGCCGGCGCAGGAGGAGGTCAATTACCACCTGTAATACCACCTGGTGGAGGTGGAGGTGGTGGAGATGACGGAAATGGTGGAGGCTGGGATCCTAGAAGAGACCCGAACCCAGGTAGATGTTCGTCAGGTAACCCACATTACAACAGTATATATGATCAAGTATTTAGAACTTTTGGAGCTTGGGTTAAGGATAACTATGGCGATGGTGATCAGTATTTGGAATATTTGTTTTCTTTAGGTATCACAATGGATGAGTTATCTGAAAATTATAATGAATTCTTTGAATTGCTTATAACAGCAATTGCTGATTATGCTTGTGATTTTAATATAACAGATCTAACTTCAATTTATAAAGATCCAACTAATGCTATTAGATATTTTTAATTGTAAATTAAAATAATTAGCTATATAAATTAAAAGAACTAAGGAAATAAATATGAGCAGAAAAATATTAAGAAGACTACTAACTGAAGCTGTAACAGGTGCTAATATAATTATTCAAAAATCACCAGGCATAGGATATCTGATTACTTCAGAAGACGGTGCTGAGACTGTTATTAGGAATGAAGAAGACTTAATAGATACACTTGAAGGATTTAAAGAAGCTGGTGTCATGACAGTTGATGACGCTATTACAGGAGAAGTAATGTCTATCGATCAGTACATGGATATGTATGCTTCTTTCTTAGATGACTTTAATTCATATGAAGAGGGTAATCCACTTTCACCTGACAGTGTTATGTCAGATCCGGATTATCTACCTGAGCCAGACAGTGCTATGAATTTTAACAGCGACTTTGAAGATGATGTAGAACTGTTCGACTTTGAAGACGAAGAATCAGAAGACGATTACATTTAAGGAGTAGTTATGTCAAAAATAACAGCTGCGGGTATTATAGTGTTCAGAAATAACTTTAATAACCCAGAACTATTAGGCCTGATAGCATTACCCAAACACAGAAAGAGAGCAAAAGGAACATATGATTTCCCTAAGGGGAGCATTGATGCCGGAGAGATACCAATCCAGGCTGCTAAAAGAGAATGTTTTGAAGAGTCTGGACTTTATCCTAAATTAATATCAAATACACCTATAGAATATGGGCCTATGCAACTTTGGGTAGGTGAAGTAGACAGTGATAGTGAGATAATTATTGCATCAAATCCTGAGTCAGGTGAAATAGAACATGAAGGATATGAATGGATATCAATTAAAGAAGCCAAGCGAGAGTGCCTAAATTATCTAAAGCCTTTTGTTGTTGACGCAGAAAAAATTATATGGGATTATTTTAAGATATGAAAATTACAGGAAGAACACCACTGATATCAATTGACGATGAAGGCCGCATATGGGCAAAATTAGAAACACATAATCGAACCGGTTCTGTTAAAGACAGAATGATAGAATATATTTGTGATCGTGCTCTAGCTGAAGACAAGATTATTTCGGGTAAGACTACTTTGGTAGAGGCTACTAGTGGTAATACAGGAATTGCACTGGCCAGTTATGCAGCGTCAATTAATTGTCAATGCAAAATCATTATGCCATGCAATATGTCTGAACAAAGAAAACAAATGATGCGCGCATTTGGTGCTGAAATTATAGAAACAGGACCCAATGAATTCCAAGCTGCTATTGATATCCGAGACAGTCTTGTAAATGACTCTGGTGCGTTTTCACCCATGCAGTTTAGCAATCCATTAAATATTGAGTGTCATAGGCAGGAAACAGCTCTGGAGATCCACAAAGATATAATCATTAACAGGGTAGGAAAGTGGGAAGCATTTGTGCACGGAGCAGGAACTGGCGGGACAATGATGGGTATTAAACAGTACATCGATGATAAAAAATTAGGTGTAAAATGTGTACTGACTCAACCGGCAGAAGATAATGCAACACATGGAATTCAAGGAATCAATGACGGAGCTGATTTCTTATTAGATCGATCGCTGATGGACGAAACTATATCTATTAAAACTGAAGATGCAATTGCAAGAATGAAACGTTTTTGGAAAAAAAGCGGAATACTGGTGGGTATCAGTAGCGGTGCAAATATCTTGGCAGCAGAAAAATATGTTGAAAAATTCGATCCGGAAGGAATAGTTATAACTATACTATGTGATAGAGGGGAGAGGTATTTATGAGTAGAGTAACAGTAATGATCGGCGCAATGAAACCAATGACAGCAGGACACTACCGTCTAATTACAGAAGCTGTTGCTGATTCACAGTGCCCAGAAGGTGTATCTCCGGCAAATGAGACATATGTTTTAATATCAATGCAAGATAGAATTAAAAAGAACGAATTTCCTGTCCGCGGAGAAACTGCTCTTTCTGCACTCCGTGATGTATACATGGATCCCGGCGCCGGTCTATTTCAATTTGGTGAAGATAAGTTTGTTAAAATGGTTTTTTGTCATTCAGAAAAATTTGGAAGAGAAAATCCAGAAAGAGTTATGGAAATGCGAGAAATCATTAATGGTATTAAAGAAGCACTTGCTGCACGCGGTCTGACAAATGTTACAGCTGAAGTTGAGCAAGTAAGAAGTGGTCCTCCTGATGTTCTAATGGGATTGGCAGAGTCTAGACCTAATGACAATTTTATTTTATATACAGGGAATGACGATCTTAAAAAATATCAATATTTTAAAAGGTATGCAACAAATGTTGACTTTGCTGGATTTGAAAGATTTGAAGGTGGTATGTCAGGAACAGAAGTAAGATCTCTTTTTAACACAGATAGCGATACAGAAGGTTTTGATTCAGATCGTTTTGGCTCAGCATTCCCACAAGGTGTCGACACATCAAGAGTAAGAAGCCTTTATCGATCAGATGCCGGATTAGACCCACTTAAAGAAATTAAAAGAGCAGATAAGGGTACACCAGAATATTCAGATTATTTACAAGAGTTAATGGAAGAATTGCAATATGTAAAGTCAGAATACAACTATAGAAAAAAAGAAGGAAAGCAATATAGAAAAGAGGCATCAATTATTCAAAATGCAATATCTGAATTAAAAAGACAAAAGCGAAAAAATGATCAGCTAAATGAAATTGAAAAAGAAAACACACTCAATGAAGGGCCGGGCATTGATGACAGAGATATTCTTAAAGAATGGTTCAAGAAAAATTATAAAAGAATACTATGATAGAATACAATAATATAAACGGAGACTTTATGACTGATTTATATTATTGGAAAGATGCTGACGGTAAAGATGTTGATATTGAATTTATTAAAAAAGAAATTGAAGACTATGTTTCCCAAGGCGGAAAAATATATGTGGGAACTGATAGTATGCTTTTTCCTAATAAGTGTAATTTTGCTACTGTGATTGCATTCCATAATAGAGATCTTAATATTGCAAGATATTATTATAGAAAAATTAAAAAAGGATCTGAGCAATATTTTGAATTACAAACTAAAATATTGGAAGAAGTTGCGCTAGCAATTAAGACAGCTCAATTTGTTCTAGAATTATGCCCAAAAGCAGATATTGAATTGCATATTGATATCGGCACAAAAAAGAAAAATGCAACGGCACGATTTTTTAATACCATTCAAGGGTGGGTATCAGGTACAGGATTTGACCTAAGAGTTAAACCAGAAAGTTGGGCATCCAGTCTAGCTGACGGTCATACAAAGAGGAAATAATTGTGATTATAATTAGAAAGAAAAATAAACAACCAATTAAAATCAACTTGGCAAAAGATGACGAATGGTTAACCAAAGATTTTATCATGAACATTGATATGAATTCACATGCCAAAAAAGCAATTGTCAGAGAATTAAAGTTTAGATTAAGGCTGCTAACTCCTTATAAACTTTTAAAGCTAGAATATTTCTTCACTTATACTCTTAATCCAAATAAAGTTAAAATACCAAACTGTCTTTATATTAGATGTGGAAGCAAAAAACCCTTTGTTAAGATTAATAAAATGGATATGTTTACATCAAACGCTTCTTCAAAAGAATATGAAGAATTTTTGGAGTATTTAGGATCTAAGAAAGTTACAAATACAAAAGAAATATTAGAGAAAATGAGATTGTAATTGTTAAGAGTCTTTGTTATAATCTAAGGTATAAACTTTAACCAAGGATTATTAATGAGTCAAGAGTATAAACAATATTTTCCATACAAAAAACCGAGACAAGAACAATGTGATGCAATTGAATTTGCAATCAATGCAATTGAAAATAGTGAAAAGAGATTTTGTATTATTGAAGCAGGGACAGGTGTAGGAAAGTCTGCCATTGGATTAACACTGGCGAGATATTTCAATAATCATATGCCTGAAGTCGAAGGATTTAGCCCAGGTGCTTATTTCTTGACAACACAAAAAATCCTGCAAGAACAATACGAAAAAGATTTTGGCGGTCCAAAAGAAACACAAATGAAGTCTGTTTATTCTTCGTCAAACTATCAATGCAAACACCACAAAGCAAACGATTGTAGAACTTCTCAGCAGATGCTTAAAGCTGAAGGGAAGACTTCAGGAGATTTTTTTAGAACATGTAAGTTCCAGTGTAGATACAAAAAAGCTAAAACTGCTTTTCTTGAGTCACCAGAGTCTGTCACAAATTTTCCCTACTTTTTGACTGAATCAACATTTAGTGGTGGTATTGGACCTAGAAAAGTCTTAGTTATTGATGAGGCACACAATACAGAACAAGTTCTTAGTAGTTTTGTAGAAGTAGGTGTCAGTCAATACTTCGCTGAAAAGATTGTTAAGTGTAAATGGCCAGATAAAGTAACACCAATTAACTTTGTTAAGTGGATTGAAAATGTATATCAGCCAAAATTAACATCTCAGATTATGCACTTTGAAAAACAGATCAATGAATTAGGTATAGCATCTAAAATCAAGGAACTGTCATCGTTATCTTTAAAATATGATATGATGAAAGGCCATGCTGATAAACTTAAAAAGTTTATGGACAATTATGACAAAGATAATTGGGTAATGGAAAAGCAAGAGACAGAAAAACGCGGTTATGTAAAAGTTGTATATCGTGCAATTGATATATCAAACTATGCTGAAGAGTATCTATTTAGACTTGGACACAAAGTAATTCTTATGTCTGCGACTATTCTTAATGCTGATGCATTTGCCCAATCGTTAGGAATTTCTAAAGACCAGTATGAAGCAATTAGTATTCCATCACCATTCCCTGTCGAAAATCGTCCTATTATTAATGCTTCAGTCGGCAGTATGAGTGCAAAAACTATTGAAGGAACTTTACCTAATGTTAGAGAAGCAGTCAAAGCAATTATGCAAGAACATGGAAACGAAAAAGGAATAATTCATTGTCATACATATAAGATTGCAAATTATCTCAAAAACAATATAAAGGGCAAACTAGGAAAGCGAATTCTTATTCACAACAGCGAAAATAGAGATCAAGTACTTCAACAACACATACGTTCAAAAGAGCCGACAGTTTTATTGTCGCCTTCAATGACAGAAGGTGTAGATCTTAAAGGTGACTTAAGTCGATTCCAAGTTATTTGCAAAGTTCCCTATCCATGGCTTGGAGATCCAATTGTAAAGAAACGAATGCATAAGTTTCCAGACTGGTATGCACTTAAAACAGCAATGACTGTTGTGCAGTCTGTAGGACGAAGTGTTAGAAACAGTGAAGATACAGCCATTACTTATATACTTGATAGTGACTGGGATAGATTCTATAATAAAAATAAAAGATTGTTTTGTGAGGATTTTAAGCGGTTAATTGTATAATTAGTGTATATGATTAGGGGTGAAGAGTGAAAATATCAAAAAAAAATCTTAATAAATTAATTGAAAACTTTTTATTTGAAGATGAAAATAGATTCAACTTTGGAACAGGAAAAGAAGTCCCTTCATCGAAAGGAGCTATAGGTGCTTTATACTTCATGAAAAATCAGTTTCAAGACGGAACAAACTATCTCTTGATGGACAATGAAAGTCTTTATTCACTAGCAGGTGGAGTTAGTAACAAAGAAAACATAAATAAGATGAGTAGCTATATGCACAATATACTTTTCTTAATTTGTTTGAATGTGATGTCACAAAACAAAATATCAAAACAAGACATTAGAAGAACAGTTATTATTACTAGTTTGGAAAGATCGCCAGAAGCTCAATTACAAGCGATGAAAAATAAAGTTAAAATAGCCAAAGATAACGGTCAAGATCCAATTGAAACTGTTGGAAATTTATATTCTCCAGAAGGAGATACCAGCATGACTCAAGCAGGATTTGAAAATGCAAAAAAAGTTATAAGTTTAATCGATCAAGGTGATGACGATCAAGCGTTAAGTCTGCTTTCTCAAACACCTGTCTCTCCTCACGCTTCAAATAATGCTTTCGACTTTAGAAGCGAAGGAGGAAGAGGGGAAAAAATTGTAAATGCAATTGAAAACTTAAAGCAAAACGGTGTCTTTAATCAAAACTTAAACTACAAAGTAGAAGATGAAGGAACAAGAAATCAGCATATACACGTTGCAGCAATTAGTGACCCGATTACAGAAAAGGGAAAAAATATTTTGGCAAAGCTCAGAGAAGCAAAAAATGAAGCTGCTGCTGAAAAAGCATTTAAATATATGGAAAAAGTAGGCGCAATTTAAAATTATGTAACTCTAAAATATTTTTGTTATAATAAAAATATAGCAGGAGGAAATATGAAAAATAAGATTTTAACAGCAATAATTTTAATACCAATACTTTTTTTAGGTTACGCAGCTAATTTTCTATATAAACTAGAAACAGGTAAGCTTCCTCCAGAAGTAGCTAGTGAATATATTATCACAATACCTACTGACTGCACAAACAGCCAGTTTCAAAAAAATCTTTCTAAAAAGAAAGAAGAAAAATTAATGTAGGAAAATATGTCAAACAATATCCGTCCAGGTGATAAAGTATATATGACTCATCATATGAGCAACAAAGGAATTGTCACAGAAGTTTTTTATCGTCCAGTTACAGCAAATATTGGACCGGGCACATTATCAAAACAAATGTGGATCAGGTTCAAGAGCGAGTTAACTGGAGAATTTGTTATAGCCAAACGACAAGATCTAACAAAAGATATAACATAAATTTATCTAGAATTTAATACCTCAGCTTTATAATTATAATAAGTTATAGTTGAGGTTATTTTTGTGTCTAAAAAAAGAAATGCGATTAAAGACTTATATTTAGATCGTCCGACATCACATGGTGGGTGGCCTGACGGTCATAGCGGTAGTTATACTGACAATAAAAAACCTGTCTATAAACAAATAGCAGATTATTTTAAGGCAATGGGTTTAGTCGATGATGATAATCCTAGGGCGATTCTTGCTGAGTCTAAGATACGTCAGATGATTATAGAGAGTATTCGGAGACGACTATGATAAATAATATATCTGATCGTTTTACCAAGCTCCGTGAATTACGTGAACAACTTTGCAAGAAAAACGATAATTGGGCTGAAGTATTTACTCTACGAGACTGGTTAATAGAAAATCTTAAAGATTTAATAAAGCAAGCAGAATCTGATATTATAACAAAAGAAGACGTAATCAATATGCTTGAAGACTTGATCTGCGTTGTAGAACCTGAGGAGGATGAAGATGAGAAACAATAAAATGTATAATGGTCTCGTTGCAATTAAAAGAAAAGAAATCATGCTTGAGCAGAGGGGAACTTCTTTGGTTCAGGAAGGTATTTTTATTGAGGCTGGAAAAGTATTTTTAGAAGACGCAATTAAAAACTTATTAGCATCTGGTGCTGTTGTATTATCTGGAGGCTTGCCGGCCGATACTGTTGTAGAAATAATGTATGCAATTGAAAGAACAAAAAAAGCAATTGATATGTATAACTCCATTATTGAAGCCAAAGACAATAGCAAGATTCATATGATTAATTTTATGCGTGCCATAGATAGTGCAATTCTTGAAAACAATATAGAAGAATTAACAAATATTGGAATTCACACAGCAATAGACTTAAGTCAAGAGCTTGACTCTTTTGCTGGAAAAGGTACGTCAGGTGATATTGCTCACGACACAAAAGTTATAATTGACGATTTAAGAGAAGACTTTTTAGAATTTTTTAAAGTTAAGTTGTCTGCCTTAGCTGATTGGGTCTCTTCTTTTATTCCTGATGACGGTGGAAATATAAGCACTTTTTTAAAAATAACAATGCTTGCAATTATTGAAGACGCATCTAAATACCCTCTCCAAACTTTTATTGAGTTAGCAAATAAGCTCCCGGGAGAGGGATCAAAAATAATTTTTGATGAAGCTCAACTTGAGTCATTTTTAATAGATCTCTGTAATCAAGTTGCTGATGGAATAGAAGGTATGAGAGGCGGAAGTCTTGATCAAGGTATTGATAGTTTAAAAGCCTACACAAATCAAATGTATGATTATATGCCTGACTGGGTTGCCGATACAAATGAAAAATACGGTTTAGCTTCGCAAAAGTTTGTTAATAAATTTGCCGGAGAAGATTCTAGTCTTGGAAAGGCATCTCGAGCTTTCTTTGATCCTGTCTATAGAATAGATACAGCTGATGAACTTTTTGATAAAACAATCAATGAATTCCCTAATTATATTAGAACCGAAATTATTCCAAATATTGGAAATGCAGTTGACATCTATGCAAAATTTATGAAATATATTATTGCTTTCCTAGGACTACTTGAGGCAACAACTTCAGGAACGTTAGAAAAAACTTTTAGATTAAATCAAGATCTGCCTAGAGTTGCACCAACCCTTAACACTAATTCAACAATAGAGACTAATAATGATATGATAATTGCTGAGGTTAGAAGATCACTAAAAAAACAGCTGCGCCGCAGGAGACTTAGATGACAAACGATAATAATGGATGGGGAGAATACTCACGTCTTGTCCTGAAAGAATTAGAGACATTAGCACAGGGAATTAAGGATCTAAACGACAGTCTAAATGATATGAAACGTGAGATCACAGAGATCCGTGCCCGAGAGGACAAGGTGCAAGAGCTGGTTAAGTGGAAAGAGAGAATTGATGAAGTG
>Ga0181585_10001877_pt1 | contig 18625 bp, 23 predicted proteins | sample 071ome_29_FD_132469 | JGI IMG/M metagenome (GOLD analysis project Ga0181585, IMG submission 132469) | Coastal salt marsh microbial communities from the Groves Creek Marsh, Skidaway Island, Georgia - 071407BT metaG (megahit assembly) | ecosystem: Environmental > Aquatic > Marine > Intertidal... | reverse complement strand
TGGTCGCGATACCGCGCTGGGCAATCCGGGTGCCCTGCGCGTCAGAATCGCACTCGTTGCCGACCAAGATCTTTGCACCGAGGCGGCCGAGCGCTTAGCAGACTGTCTTCGCAAGGGTTGGTGAGGTGGCGAAATCAGGCAATCTGAATAAGGCGGAGCGCATCGCTTTCATCGATGCGCGACTGCAGGCGTTGTATCCCGAGACCCCAATCCCTCTCGACCATCAGGATCCGTATACCTTACTTGTCGCCGTACTGCTGAGCGCACAGTGCACTGACGAGCGAGTGAATCAAGTCACCCCGGACCTATTCCTGCGCGCCGCTTCGCCGGCGCGCATGGTCACGCTCTCGGTGGAGGATATTCGAGGGATTATTCGGCCCTGCGGGTTATCACCGCAGAAATCCAAAGCCATTCATCGACTCAGCGAGATACTGCTGGATCGGCACGACGGTGAAGTGCCCGCAGATATAGCGGCGTTGGAGGCGCTGCCCGGTGTCGGCCATAAAACAGCGAGTGTCGTGATGGCCCAAGCATTTGATATGCCCACTTTTCCCGTCGACACCCACATTCATCGTCTCGCACAGCGTTGGGGACTGACCCGCGGCCGCAGCGTGGTGGAGACTGAGAGGGATTTAAGGCGCGCCTTTCCCGAGGCGCGTTGGAACGCACTCCATCTTCAGATCATTTTTTACGGTCGGGAGCATTGCACCGCCCGAGGGTGCGACGGGAGGATCTGTGAAATCTGCAGGACCTGCTACCCCAACCGCAAACAGCCAAAGCGATGCCACAAGGCGTGAGCGCGGGCACAGAAGTCTGCTAATTTTGCTACCCTGTCGCCCGCAAACGACGCACCAGACTGCCAGAACCAACCCGTCTCTGACCGCAACCTCAATGACTTAATCCGCGTTATGACTCTACCAACTCTCTATGGCATCCCCAACTGTGATTCGGTGCGAAAAGCGCGTAGCTGGCTAGCAACGCACCAGATCGATTACCGCTTCGTGGATTTCAAGGACGCGCCGCCAAAAACAACCACACTGAACCATTGGCTAGAGGCCCTTGGAGCGACGCAGTTGGTTAATCGGCGAAGCACCACCTACCGGCAGCTAACTCAGGCCGATAAAACTGCGCTGGACGCGGGTGACGTGGCTGCGATTCTGGCCGCCCACCCTACCCTCATCAAGCGGCCGGTACTCGACTGGGACGGCGCTGTTTCCGTCGGATTCTCGGCGGACGGTTACGCGCGACGCTTTGGTCTTTAAGGAGCCACCATGACCACGTTATATGGATTCGGCCTGGGGATTGCGACCGCAAATTCACAGGGCAACCTCTTGGATACGTTTTATCCCTATCCCATCATCAATGTGGAGGGCGACCGTGCAGCGCTGTTACACGATATTTCGGGCCGTCTAGACGCCCCGCAACTGCTATCGCTGGCCGCGTCACTTGAGGCGCTGGGCGACAGCCATCATGCTGAGATCGCGCGACAATTCACCAATACCCAGCAACCGGTTGTCGCCACACCATTAATCGACAACCGCGCGCCGGCATCGGTCGAGGAGGCCTACCTCAAACTTCACCTGCTGTCTCACCGACTGGCAAAACCCCACGAGACAAACCTCGAAGGCCTTTTTGGCTTGCTTCCCAATGTTGCCTGGACCGAGCGGGGGCCGGTGGATGTAGCCGAAATCGCCCAGCGACAGCTCGATGCACGGCTGAGAGGCGAAGTCTTGGAGGTATCTAGCGTAGACAAGTTCCCCAAGATGACCCAGTACGTGGTGCCGCAGGGGGTCCGCATTGCCCACACGGCAAGGGTCCGGCTTGGCGCTTACCTGGGTGAGGGCACAACCGTCATGCACGAAGGCTTCATTAATTTCAATGCGGGCACCGAGGGGCCCGGCATGATCGAGGGCCGTATTTCTGCGGGCGTATGGGTGGGGGCCGGGTCCGATTTGGGTGGAGGATGCTCAACCATGGGCACACTCTCGGGCGGCGGCAATATCATTATCTCCGTGGGCAAAGAATGCCTGATCGGTGCCAATGCCGGATTGGGTATCCCGCTAGGCGATCGCTGCACGATAGAAGCCGGACTCTTTGTGACGGCTGGCACCAAGGTCAGCGTTTTGGACGACCGGCAGCAGGTGGTGGAGACCGTCTCGGCGCGAACGCTTGCGGGGCGATCGGAGCTTTTGTTTCGCAGACACTCCACCAGTGGCGCTGTGCAATGCCTGACCAACCGTAGTGCCGTAGCGCTCAACGAGATGTTGCATGACCATAATTGACGAGACAGATCCCACGCTGGCTCTGACGCAGCAGCTCATTGCTCTGCCGTCAATCACGCCGAATGATTCAGGTTGTCAGGCACTGATGGGAGAGCGCCTCGCACGCGCCGGGTTTGCTGTGGAAAACATGCGTTTTGGTGAGGTCGATAACTTGTGGGCGACGCGTGGCGAGGGGGGGCCATTGTTGGTATTCGCGGGACACACTGATGTCGTGCCGCCTGGAGATTTGAAAAGCTGGCAGTCGAATCCCTTCGACGCCACGGTCTCTGGTGCTGAGCTTATCGGCCGCGGAGCGGCAGACATGAAGGCCAGCCTGGCCGCCATGGTCGTCGCCTGCGAGCGCTTCGTTGCTGTCTCTCCTGACCACACCGGTCGCATCGGATTGCTGATTACGTCGGACGAAGAGGGGCCTGCCAAAGACGGCACTGTCAAAGTCATGGAAGCGCTGACAAATCGCGGAGAGCGAATTGACTGGTGTGTGGTGGGGGAGCCCTCAAGCACGCGTGAACTGGGCGATCTGGTCAAGAATGGGCGCCGCGGCTCACTCAATGGGTCGCTGGTCATCCACGGTAAGCAGGGCCACATTGCCTACCCCCATCTGGCAGACAATCCCATCCATCGTGCCCTCTCGGCCCTCGACGCGCTGGTCGCGGAACCATGGGACAGGGGCAACGACTTTTTCGATCCGACCTCGCTGCAAATCTCTACCATAAAGGCCGGCGAAGGCGTGACTAATGTGATCCCCGGTAGCCTTCAGGTACTGCTAAATGTGCGCTTCAGCACCGAGGTGACTGCCGACGCCATTAGGGAGCGCTGCGAGGCCCTGCTCAGCCAACACAATCTGCGCTATAGCATTGAATGGTCGCTTAGTGGCGAGCCTTTCCTTACCACACCCGGAGCATTGCTCAACGCGGTCTCCCAGAGTGTCGAGGCCGTTACCGGCCTCCAACCTCAGGTCTCAACCGGCGGCGGCACCTCAGACGGCCGATTCATTGCACCCAGCGGGGCTCAGGTCGTGGAGGTAGGCCACGTTAATGAAACGATTCACCAGTGCAACGAGCGCGTGAAGTTGACGGATATTCCGCGTCTGACCGAAATATACCAAGGCATTATGGAACGCTTACTGCTCGAGTGAGACCGCGGACGTGAGCGCGAGGGATAAACCTCGCGACCTCCATCGCTCAGACTCCGCCGCGACAAACTTCTCCACGAATCCCATGACGCCCCGTCCTACTGACGTCATCGAGCCTTCGCCCGGGCACACTACGGTCATACCCCCACTGGCATTGGGCTCCATCACCGCCTCAGCGCACCGGGTCACCATGATCAAGCTCTCAACAGCGCCTCGAGTTTCAGCCAACGTGGCGTCGAGGGACGTCGTCGAAACATCAGGGATCGACGCGGGGGATATCGCCATTACGATTTTTTCAATCGGCGCTCTCTGTCGCATCAGGTCGAGCAGATAACCCTGGCCGATGGCGGTGTCCAGAGCGATATCGTGCCACTCCGCCTGTGCTCCGGTCTCTGCTACGCCAGCTCGCAGAGTCCTGTCGCGGGTCAGTCGCCCGCAAAAAACCGGCCGCGGGTGGGTGGCGGCGCCGGCCAGCAACTCCGCCGACATTGATTCAATACCGATCCAGAAACCGCTCGAAGTCACATCAGCCTCCGCTCAACGCGGGATTACCGTCATCACGGTGTCGAACAAACACGTCAAAACGAACCGATTTGCCGGCAAGAACATGGGAGGGATTTTGTGCGCCCAATACCGGCGCGCGCAGGGGACGTTTCACCACAATGCGCTCCACAGGCTGCCCCCATGCCCATTCCCACAGCGCCTCTACATCATCACCCGGCTGAACCAAGTGCTGCAGCATAGCGGCTTCTTTTTTGACGGCGGCACTTTTCTTACGCTCAGGAAACATGGGGTCAAGGTAGAGCACGGCTGCCGGCGGCACTTCCTGATGGCGGCTGTCTGCATGACGCACGGTCATTCTACCGGCGGCCTCTCGAACCCGATCATACCCGCTCACCCCGGCCGCGCTGATCGCATCTTCCAGTAGCCAGGCCAAGGCGGAGACCCGCTCACAGAGCATGACCGGGCAGCCAAGATCAGCCAGCACGAATGCATCCCTGCCCAACCCGCCGGTTGCGTCCCAGACCAAGGGTTTAAGACCGGCTTTGACACCGACTGCCCTGCCCAACAACTCATTCTGACCGCCCCGCCGCCGATGCAACATGGTGGCTGAATCAAAGGCGATGCGCACCTGACGCCCGTCCATTTCCAACCATGCCTCGGTCTCGCCAACGACCAGATGCGGGCCTGAGAACTCTCCACAGTCGCAAATCGAGCTTGCCAGCTTGGCGGCTGCGGCGCGAGCGCGATACGTCGACTCGCCGCTCACCGCCGCGACGTGGATCGACCCTGCGGAGATGCAGTTATGACCAGTGCCGCTGGTTTGCATTGAGTGATTCACCATGATTGACTGAAGGAAATCCCTTTTAAAACATTATATGGGTCTATTGCATACAGGGTTAGTCGCCGGGCTCTTATTCAGCGTAATGATGCAGACCGGCTGCGCAGCGCTGGAGCAGTATGACATCACGATCAACAACGTCGCAGTATACGAGCCGGTGCCCTCGCCTCCGTTGCAGGGCATTGAAGATCCAGCGCTTGAGGACTGCCTTAAACAAACTCTTGAGGATGCTCAGGCCAGCGAACCTAATACCCTGGAGCGATTGAATTGCAGTGATGCCGGTATTTCCACTCTCACCGGCTTGGAGCAGTTTCAAAATATCCGCTCGCTGAAGCTCAGCGGCAACCGGATCAGAAACCTGCTGGTATTGGAGCGGCTTACAAAGCTGCAGCAGCTCTGGTTGGATGGCAACGATATCGTAGACCCGGTCCCTGTTCTGCGCTTGCCGTCACTGCGGCAGCTCGACCTCGCTGACAATCCAAGACTACAATGCCCAGCGCATCACACGGCCCCCGCGAGCATGAAACTCACGCTGCCTGATCACTGCGAACCCACATGATCTACTGGCTATATAAGGGGCTGGCACTGCTCCCGCTGCCTGTTAAATATGCGCTGGCTTCGGTGGCAGCGCTTTTGTTGCAACACATTTTCCGATACCGCACTGGAGTCATTGATACCAATCTCCAAAACGCGTTTCCAGGACACGACGCTGTCTGGCGTCGCGACATCAGTCGCCGCTTTTATCGTCAGTTCACCGATGTAACGATGGAGATCCTCCACGCCTCGCGAATGACGCTCGCTGATTTCAAGCGACGTGTCACGATTGAAGGTCTTGACGAGTTAGACAGACTGACCGAGAACCGCAGCAAGTCCGTGATTGTGCTGACGATTCATTCGGGCAACTGGGAGTGGATGATGCATGCCGCCAATGCCCACGGCGATATTCCCATAGACCCCGTGTACAAACGCCTCCGCAACGCGGGTGCCGAACGCTTTGCCTACGAAGTCCGCAGCCGTTTTGGCGGTGAGCCGATTTTAATGGAGAAAGTGGCTCGTAATGTGCTGAAACACCGGCGACGCTTTCGGGCGCTTGTGCTGCTCGCTGATCAGTCTCCCGGGGGGCGAGACAACGTCTACTGGACCGATTGGCTGAACCAACCAACAGGGTTTTTTCTTGGCCCGGCAACCATCGCGCAGCTGACTGGCTTCCCCGTGATGTTTGCACGCTGCCGGCGCAAATCTCGCGGTCACTATCACCTGAGCCTACTGCCGATTGCCGAGACGCCGGGTCAGATGACCGAAGAAGAGATCATAGAGGCGTATATTCGGGCCGCCGAGCAAGCCATTGGGGAAGAGCCCGAGAGCTATTTGTGGTCCAACCGGCGATGGAAACATCAGCCACCGAATCAGGATGCCTGAGCGGAGAGAGCCTCAGCCTGCAGACCCGCAGTGAGATCAACCCAGTCGAAACCCGTGTCCTGCGTGGCGTGGATCACCTCACAAGCGCTCAAGCCTGACCAACCTGCGAGGGCCGCGTCGGCCAGATCCGGCGCATTGTTCTGCTGGCTGATGTGCGCTACGAAAAGCATTCTGAGCTTGGTCGTATCGGCATGCTCCAGAAACAGCCTGGCCTGTGCGTTTGCGAGATGACCATAGTCACCCCCCACCCGGGCTTTGACCGAGTGGGGATAAGGACCCTCAGCCAACATCGCCGGATCATGGTTGAACTCAAGCACCAGCGCGTCACAACCCCCGAAAGTCTCAATAACATGTGGGGTGATACTACCGAGATCGGTCAGCACACCGAGCTTGAAAGCACCCGACCAAAGGCAGAACTGAACCGGTTCACGAGCATCGTGAGGCACGGGTTCAGCCGCGATATGGCAGTCGCCCACATCAAACCTGTCGCCAGGACGAATGATCACGCCGCGATCCAGTCCATCGAGTTTGGCGCTGCTCGCGGTGCCCGCCGTCAAAAAAACCGGTAAATCATGGGATTTGGAAAGCGCCACCACACCGCGACAGTGGTCGCCGTGTTCGTGGGTCACCAGTATGGCGTCGATATCGGTCGCCAAGAGCCCCCTGGCCTGCAAGCGATCCTCAACGTCCCTTCTCGCAAGACCGCAATCAATGAGAATCAGAGTCTCACCCGTATCGACCAACGTCGCGTTCCCCTTGCTACCACTTCCGAGGGACGCAATTCGCATCAGGTAATGTTACCTCTCAGCAGGGTCAGTAATGCCTGCTGTTCGCGTCGATCAACGGACTCACCGTCGGGGCCCACCAACGTAATCAGCATCACCGTCTCACCAGAGGCATCCAATCGAATTTGATACCGGTGCCCAGCCAGCGGATGATCGTCCTCTCCCCCCCATAACCAGTCAAACCAGCCGCTTTCGTCCTCGTCCTGAGGCCCGACGAAGGTGACATAAAGAATGCCCTGACTGCGGTCACGATCGTCTATCGCGAAATCCGCTGCCTCGGTGCCCTTTACGACCGAGGCCCAGGCGCGATCAAACGGCAGCTCCAGACGAATGCGGGTAACCGTCTCGGTGTCCTCCAGGGTAATCCGTCCAGAGTCGCTCATAGCGCGATCCGCCATCATCGATATGGGCGTTGAATCTGCGCTGTTGGCGAGATACTGAGCCATGTCCTGTAGCATTTTTCGCTCCAGATCGTCATCGTCGGACTGGGGGGGCCAATCGAGATCTTCAACGCCTCTGTTTTGCTGCAGCACGTGCAGTTCAGCCGTATTCCTCTGCACACCGGTATCAACCCGAAAGCGGAAGCGAACGGCGAGCTCCCGCTCCTCCAGCTTGAACCACTGCGTATCAATGAGCCCCGCTTCCGCATCGACCGCGGCCACACCGATGCCACTGGTGGTTAAAAATGTCCTGACCTGCGGCCAAAGCTGTCCTGGTGCGACACCGACCAGTGCCCACCGGTCACCGGAAAGACTCTGTATACGCACCGAGTCACCTTGGTTGTTTGCCGTTAGCGGAGTGGGACGGGGGGTCTCAAACTGAGTCGCGAGCTGAGTGCTCGCCGCCACCGGCGGCACGGGATAATCGGGCTGAATCGCATCGGTGGTTAAGTGGGGGGGCACATCAATAGGCGGCAATTCCGACGCAGACTGATATCGACTGGCGTTATCCGGAAACAGCCCGTCCTCGCCGAAGAACCAGCTACAACCCGATAATGACAGGGCAATCACGAGGACACTGCTCAAGCGGATCACGAAAAATAAGCCTCCAATGCGTCGGATACAGTCTTCCGATGCGCGTCCGACAGTGGGGTTAACGGAAGCCGAATACCCGACTCAATCATACCCCGTTGCACCATGGCCCACTTGACGGGAATCGGATTGGATTCAACAAAAAGCAATCGATTGAGGTCGGCAAGCCGCCGCTCAATTCTCTCAGCGTCCTCCCATTCTTCTGCCGCCGCATGGCGACAGAGTGCCGCCATGTCCGCCGCGGCGATATTGGCAGTGACTGACACATTGCCCATGCCCCCGAATCGCATTAACTCCAGCGCCGTCGCATCATCACCCGAAAACACGGCAAATCCCTCTGGCACCGCTTGAATCAGCGCCTTCCCTCGCTCGACGTCTCCTGTCGCGTCCTTGATAGCGACAATATTGTCGACCTGGCTTAACTTCACGACCGTCTCGTTTACCAGGTCACACCCTGTGCGGCCCGGCACATTGTACAAAATGATGGGGAGATTCACGGAGCGGGCGACCGCCTGAAAGTGCTCAAAAAGTCCCTGCTGCGTCGGTTTGTTGTAATAAGGCGTCACGGAAAGCGAGTAATCGGCGCCGGCTTCGGCGGCAGAAACCGTCAACTCAATCGCCTCATGGGTCGAGTTACCTCCCGTGCCGGCCACTACCGGAATCCTCCCTCCCGCCTGCTCCACTGCGAAGCGAATCACCTCGCAATGTTCAGGCACGGTCAGCGTCGGGCTCTCGCCGGTCGTCCCGACAACACCCAGTGCTGCCGTACCAGCCTCGATGTGGTACTCAATAAGCCGTGCAAGCGTCGCCCAGTCAATGGCACCGTCTGGGTGCATGGGCGTTACCAACGCAACTATGCTTCCGGTTATCATCGAGTTACTCCGGGAGCCCCCTGAAGGGGCGAGGACAGAAGATCATGGTGCCGCAATTATCCACTTCAGACCGAGTTTCACAACCTCGCATTGCACCCCCGACATTTCTTGCCTATTTGCTGTTCCTGAGCGCACTGTCACTGTCCCTCTGGTCGTCGGGCAGTTTTTCGCAGGGCACTGACTTCACGCTGAAAATTGAGCCCCTCACCAGCATCGACAAGCAGTTCATGACTGAACAGCGACAGCGAGTTGAGCAGTTGGCCAATCGATTGGGGAGAAATCTCTCGGGCAAGGAAGATCGGGACATCGATACGCTGCAACGCATTATCGACGATCGGCTCATTGCCGCAGACGACACACTGAGTCTTCAGGCTATGGGAGTGGTACTTGGCGATCTGTTGGCAGACCGTTTAAGCATGCAGTGGGTCGTCTATCGCGACCGCAGGGGACGCTCGAGAGCGCTCCGGTATCGGGACACTGAAGTCTATCTATTCCCCGTTACGATGATCTCCAGACGTCAGGAGGTTGACAACAATCGTCGTGTCCGGTCGATCTATGATGAAGCTGTCACCACCACATTACCGCGCATACCCGGCGGTAAATGGCTGCTTTAGTCCGCGACGGGGAATCGGTCACAGGCAGCATCGCCCGGGACGCGATGCACGTAACGAACTATAGGCCGTCTGCTCTGGGTTGATAGCTGAAAACTCCGGCCGCACCGATAGTTCTGTGAATGCCCCCTAATTGACTCAGATCGCCGCTCTCATAAGCCGCATCGCCGGGGTACAGAAACACCATGCGATCGGCCTCTCTCACCACCCGCGGAAAAAAACGGGGTGGCTCGCGACCTTGCACCCGTTCATTTAGGCACGGAGATCCTGCGAGGCTCTCTAGATCGTGAAGCGAGACCAGTGTTGGCGGGGTCAAAGGCAACTCCCCGCGCTGATGCGCTGTAACTGCGTCGCCAGGATTCCACCATTGGAAATCCACAATTTCACGACCATCCACCTGCACCGCAACGTTTTGCGGCACTTGCGCCAGGAAAAACCACGTCGCAAACCGACGTTTAACCACCGTAGGCGTTAACCAATGGGAAAAGGGGAGCATAGCGTCTGGCGCCAAGGCGATACCGGCCTCCTCTTCGAGCTCCCGACAGGCCGCCGCACAAGCCTGGCTGATCTCATCGTGGCCGTCGTCATCGGGCTCCACCTTACCGCCGGGAAACACCCACAGCCCCGGCATGTGTTTCAGGGCATCGCTACGACGAAGCAACAACACCTCGGGATGCTCGTCCCACTGACGAACCAATATCGAGGTGGCGGCGGGCGCCGCAGGCTGAACGTCCTGCGAAAACTCCAAAACCACGCTAGGGGACCGGTGCGCAGGAAAGGCACTGCACGTAAATATGCATCGGATCCCGCAAAGCCGACAAGCTCTTTACCACCGGCTTAAAGCTCGCCACCAGAGACTCTGTCCAGCCCCAGCCAAAAGGCAAAGCCGCGTCAAATGAGCGGCTGAGCTCTTCTAGCAACACACTTTCAAACGATGGCGGCACGCTGGTGCGGCCCGTTCTCCAGTTTTCAACACCGGCCAGCATCGCTGCCGCCGCAATGGCTTCCTTGAGTCCGCCGAGTTCATCGACCAAACCCACCTCGGCGGCCTCAGACCCCGTCCAGACCAACCCCCCAGCAAGCTGCTCGACTGCCTCAGGCGCCATTTCCCTGCCGCGGGAAACGAGTTCAATAAAATCGTCATAGGCGCTGTAGGACAAAGATTGAAGAATGCTTGCCATCTCAGGCGTCACGCCGCGCTCCAGGCTCACGCCACCCGCCAGCGATGTCGTGCCCACGCCGTCGACGGTGACGCCGATGTATTCGAAAATACCCTCAACCGTGGGGAAGGCGGAGAAGGCACCAATGCTGCCGGTTAAGGTGGTGGGTAATGCCCAAATTTGATCAGCTTCCGCCGAAATCCAGTAACCCCCCGATGCCGCGACCGTCCCCATGGATACCACCACCGGAATCCCTGCCTCTCGCGCCTCGGCCAACTTGCGACGAATTAAATCAGACGCAAATACGCTGCCGCCGGGCGAATTCACTCTGAGTACGATCGCCGCAATATCCTCGGCCTCCATCGCGGTATCGATGTAGCCGGTGATGGTGTCACTCCCCGCCATGCCCCCTTCTTCGCTCTCGCCTGGCACCAAAGTGCCCTCTACCGGAACGATGGCAATCAGCGGCAAACCTTCCTCGGCAAGGATGCGCTGCTGCTTCATGTCTTCGAAGTAACGGGTAAACTCGATCGTTTGCGCCAACCCTTCCTCGTCGGTCACACCAACATGGTCTGCCAGCAACGCGTTCATTTCAGTGTGATCTGCCAGCACGTCGACCCATCCACCTGCCACCAAGGTTTCCGCGAGATCGTTATCCGATGCCGCCAAATGCTCCGCGAAGGTGTCAATAAATGTCGTCAAAGAACCCGGTGACTGCCCCCTGCCCGACTCGGCCAACTCGGCGTAGGCCGCCCAGAGACCCGATATCCAACGGGTGACCACGGCACGCTCACTCGCTGACATGTCGTCGCGCAGATACGGCTCTACGGCCGATTTATTCTCTCCGGCACGAAACACGTGCATGGTTACGCGCACCTTTTCCAGAAAGCTCCGCAAGTAGGACCGATAGACCGAGAAACCCTCGAGAAACATACCTCCCTCGGGGTGGAGCAGCACCTGATCGGCCTGTGACGCCAACAGATAGTGGGATTGCAGGTAAAAGTCCCCCACTGCAATCACCGGCTTACCCGCAGATTTAAATGCTGTAATCGCCTCGCTGAGTTCAAGGGTCTGGCTGGTCGACGGCCCAACCAGGTCCTCGAGATTCAGGATCATTGAGGTAATGCGATCATCTGTGGCGGCCCACTCGATCGCTCGCACCAGATCATGAAGCAGTGTCGGGCGCGCGTAATCCTGATTCAAAAACGCCGCGACGGGATCGACCGGTGGATTGTCCTCCACCAGCGACCCGGAAGGCGCGATGAGCAGCGCCGCCTGCTCCGGTAGCGGCTCCGGCGCAGCATCTTTCATACCCACACTGAAGGCAGCGATAAAAATACCGATGAACAACAGCGGCAGCAGCACAGAGATGGCCCGGCTGATACCACTCAGAATTCGCCAGATACCTCGAAATAAACCCATCATTGTTCAGCACTCTCCTCAGCGTGTTCGGCGGTCGCAACCGCCACTTGGTGGGTAGTCACCCCGCGTCGCGCAGTTCGCGTCCGCGGTAACGGATGTACAACATACAGCACGTGAATTGGATTACCACCGCGCTCAAACCGACAAGCGATAACATGTCCCCGCGGTAGGCAAATGCCGCCTCAACCGACGAAATAAAGTAGAACAAAAGGATCAGTTCGTACCAGATAAAAAGCCGCAACCCATCCTTCAGCGCCGCCCAGAGGTAGAAGGTGAGGGGTGCACATCGCAGCCCCGTCAGGGCCCACGTGCCCGCGAAACGCTCAACATCGGCGGCCTGCTGGAACAGCAACACCAACCAGATCAGCCACATCGCAATCCACAGGCTTTGTGTGAGCCGCCGCCGGGGCTGCGCCGCACGCACAGTCAGGCACCGCCAGCAGGCGTGCGGAGTGCCCACTCAGCCACTCGTTTACCCAGCGCGCGACAAATTGCAGACTCGTTGTCGTCCATAGGGCGGTCTCCTCTCTCTGTCGCCCAATGACTGGCGCCGTATGGGGTTCCGCCCGCCGCTGTCGCTCGGAGCGCAGGTATCGAGTAAGGCACTCCCACCAGCACCATGCCGTGATGCATCAGGGGAACCATCATGCTCAACAAGGTCGCTTCCTGTCCGCCGTGTAGCGAAGCGGTGGAAGTAAAAACCGCTGCCGGCCGATCTATGAGGGTGCCCTGAAGCCACAGGCCACTGCTCTCATCAAGAAACTGCTTGAGCGGCGCCGCCATATTGCCAAAGCGCGTGGGGCTGCCGATCACCAGGCCTGCACAGTCACGCAGGTCCTCCTGAGTAGCGCATAGTGGCGCAGTATCCGACTCCACCTCCTCAGGGGAGAGTGAGCGGACGGTCCTGAGCTTTGCCTCTATACCCGTCACCATTTCAACGCCGCGCGCAATCTGACGTGCCATCGCCGCGGTCGCTCCGTCCCGGCTGTAGTAAACCACCAAAATATAAGGCTGATTGCTCAACACATCAGGTCCATCAGGTTCGCTCGACGCCGCATCGAGCCCCACGGTAAAGTGGGACCGTTACGGCACGCATTGGACCCTCATGGTAACGCATCATCAACGCGCACAGGTGGCGCGCGCTATCCAATATTTGGGGCGCAGGCTGCTTGAAGATCGGCTAACGACAAAGGCCGCCGCCCTCACTTTTGTGAGCCTTTTTGCGCTGGTACCCCTGTTGACCGTAACCCTTTCGATTGCCTCAGCACTGCCCGCTGCGGGCAATATCGAAGAGAAATTGGGCGATTTCCTGCTGCAGTTCCTGTTACCTGAGAGCTCCAATCAGGTCGTTCAATATCTCTCCACCTTCATCACTCAGGCGCGCTCGCTGACCCTGGTTGGCGTAGCTATCTTGGTGGTGACTGCCATTCTCATGCTGCGCAATGTCGAGAAGGCATTGAATGAGATCTGGCAAAACCGCGTAAATCGCAGGCCACTACAGAGCATTTTGCTGTATTGGGCGGTTTTAAGCCTGGGCCCGGCCGCCATCGGATTGGGCCTGGGCGCCAGAGCCTATTTGTTTGTGGCCGCGAACGAGTGGGGTGGATTGAATGTGCTGGGTTTGGGCACTGTGCTCCTTGGGCTCCTCCCCTTCGTCATGAGTACCATCGGCCTCACCTGTCTGTACGTTTTGGTCCCCAACTGCCAGGTCCCCTGGCGCCATGCGCTGGCGGGCGGGGTATTCGCCGCTATCACCTTCACCATCGCACGGGCCTTGTTCACCGCGGTCATGGCCCAATCGAGCTACACCCTCGTCTATGGTGCGTTTGCGGCGGCACCACTCTTTTTGCTGTGGATCTACGTCACCTGGATCATTGTATTGGCGGGGGCGGTCCTGACGCACGGACTCTCGGCCTACCAAAACAGCGAGCAGGCCAATACCCCGCTGCTGATGAAAGCGCTGGACGCACTCTATCTATTCTGGAGGGCGCAACAGGATGGGCGCGCACTCGCTGACCTTGATGTGATTGGCGTCAACCATTGGTCATCAACGGCCATTGACGCCAACAGCTGGCGACAGATCCGCGATCGACTGAGTGAGGTGAATATTCTGCAGAGATCTGACCGCGGACACTATCTCCTCAGTCGGGATCTGCACAGCATCACTCTTGCCGACCTCGCGAGGATTATGCGCGCCGAGCCCGAATATCAGGCCAATGACACGGCCCTTCCCTGGCGACAGACTGCCACGACTCTACTGGTGAACCAGCGGGAGTTGGAAGCTGAGCATCTCGCCACCCCGCTGGCGGTTTTGTACGCATCGCCCGATGTCTAGCTACACCCGGCTCCTGTTTATCCCCTGCTGGCTACTACTGACCGCGCTGGCGGGCTGCCAGCGCGAGTCACCTGATCTCCCCTTTCCGGACCAATGGCGGGTCATCAATTATTGGGCGATCTGGTGCACGCCGTGCAGAACGGAGATCCCCGAGCTGAATGCACTCCATCAAGCGACGCCCTTACAGGTGCTGGGGGTCAACTTTGAGGGCCAGACTGATGCGGTGCTTGCTTCTCAGGCAGCAGAGCTGGGCATTGATTTTCCACTGTTAGAGCAGGACCCAGGACCTTCACTGGGTCAAGCGCGCCCTACGGTGCTACCCACCACTTGGCTGGTGAACCCCGAGGGGATTGTCACCGACACACTGGTGGGTCCCCAGACGCAAGAGTCCATACTGGCCATTTGGGAAACGCGGCGCGCGCAGCGTCAGCACAATGGGGGTGTCTGACCCCATCGCCTGACGGGTGTTTTGGTCCAAGGCCGTCGGTTTGGACCGCATCGCATCAAGCGATAAACAGGCAAAAAAAAGCCGGCTGATCAACAGCCGGCAATGAAGGAGCCACTCAAACGGGGAGAGTCTCATCAGTTGGACTCTCGCTACTCAGATGTTTCCCTTGCGATGTACCCGCGGGCATCACCATCTCAGCAACTGACTCTATGACACCCTGTTTGGAGTAAAGTTCCTGCAAAATTCAATTTTTTTAAGCGGTCCAGCATGCAGAGCTACTCTGGCCATCACCAGAGGTGACAAATATTTCCAACTCTCGGACGTCTCCCATCAAATCCTCGCCCAAAACGCAGTCGAGCAAATAGTGGGAGAGGGCCTCCACCGTGACATTCACAATGGGTAGCAGCAATGTCTCGTCACAAGGAAAGCGCAGGGTCTTGCCGTTAAAAGTGGCTAAATACTCGCCTCCCTGAGTCACGACCTCTAGCCACGGGGACTGCGCAGGTAGCAGCATATACTCGTCGTGGGCGTCACATAGCTTTTGCAAACAGCGTTTGTAAACGTTGTAGTCAGCCGAAAATCCGTTTTCACCCATCTCAGCCACAATGCGCGCTGACACCCCATAATTGTGTCCATGTAAGCGCTCTCTTTCGGTCGCGGAAAAAATCGTGAAGTGGGCCGCCGAAAATTTATGCGCCTGTTTGTTGATGTGTAGGGTAGCCAATCGCGTCATCGAATTGCCTCTTGGGTAAAACCGTATGGTGTTGGAAGTGATCGGATTCAGCAACTGATACGCAACCCGGGTATTGAGATGAGCCCGTGACCTTCGACAACAGCTGAAGTAATCTGCACGGCCACGCAACTTGGCAGAACACTATGCAACCTATCGCCATTTTCACCGGCGCGAGCTCTGGCATCGGCGCCGCCGCGGCAGAGCAATTTGCTGACGCAGGCTACATCGTCATCAACCTTTCTCGACGAGACTGTCCCGTCGCTGGCGTAAAGACGCTGACCACTGATCTGTCTGATGCCCAGTCGCTGGCGCACAGCTGCGACACGCTACGCGATATGCTGTCCGAGGAAGAGGCGCCATCTGTCTGTCTTGTCCATAACGCCTCCCTGATGCTCAAAGATCGCTGCGATACCACTGATGACGAGTCAATGCTGCAAGCGCTGTCGGTTAATGTATTGGGCATCAATACGCTCAATCGCGCCCTGCTACCGGTGATGCCGCCCACCTCCAGCGTGCTGTATGTTGGCTCTACCCTCTCAGAAAAGGCCGTGGCTGGGGCCTACAGTTACATCGTCAGCAAGCACGCCCAACTGGGCATGATGCGCGCCACCTGCCAGGATTTGATGGGTCGTGGCATTCACACTGCCCTCATCTGCCCCGGGTTTACTGATACTTCGATGCTGCGACAGCATGTGGGCAATGACGCCGAGGTGTTGAGTAGCCTTGGCGACATGAACAGCTACGGCAGGTTGGTGGCGCCACAGGAGATCGCCGATCTTATTTTCTGGGCGCATCATCATCCGGTAATTAACGGCTCTGTCATGCACGCCAATTTGGGCCAGGTCGAGCACTGAAGTGCCCGCTGTCGACACCGTGATCCGAGAGCGTCGGGAACGCACGTTTCTGGTATTGGCCGGGATTTTTCTTTCCGCCATGACCCTGCTCAATGTCGTGGGCATCACGCGCTTTATTCAACTGGGGCCTTTGGCACTGGCGGTGGGGGTTTTACCCTATCCACTCACCTTTCTCTGCACCGACTTAATCAGCGAGTTGTACGGACGGGCGCGCGCCAATTTCCTTGTATCGGTGGGCCTCGGCATCAACTTTCTGATTCTTGGCGTATTAACCGCGGGTGCGATGGCGCCGCCGGTTCCAGAGGCAGTGATGCCGCCCTGGCAGGTATTGCAGCTCGCTGAACCCGTTTCTTTGCCCAATGGCTCGCTGGTAGAGGGCGAGATTGGCCTTTTCCACCTTATCTATGCGACCACCTCTGGCGCCGTGTTTGCATCGATGCTGGCTTACATCGCGGCCCAATATTGCGATGTCCAGCTGTATCACTTCTGGAAGCGGGTTACGCGAGGCAAACATCTCTGGCTGCGCAATAATTTCAGCACCCTGCTCAGTCAATTAGTGGATTCGCTCATGGTGGTAACTGTGACCTTTGGCGCCGCTTTTCTGGCGGGGGATATCGCCGCGGGCACCCTACTCACGCTGGTAGGAAGTAACTATGCCTTCAAGGCGATTTGTGCGCTGGTCGACACCATTCCGCTCTACGGGGCTGTACATTGGCTTCGGGGTTACCTGCATCTGGCGCCAGGTGAGTACGCTATTGAGCAGCCGGCATGATGAGCAAGCCGGATTCCCTGACAAAGGGAATGGTGATCGCACGGGATTGGGCCAGACTCATCTGATCCAGCGCCTCAATAAAAGCAATCGCCGCTCTAGGGTCTCTGGGTAATCTCAAGGCACAATAGCGCCCAACTTCCTCGGACATCTGCAGTCCGGCGTTGCGAGCTTTCAGGGCCAGTAGGGCGGCAATATGATCCTCAGAAAAAGACGGCAGATGGAAAACAGGCAGACTGCCTAGGCGGGAGCGCAAATCGGGAAGTAGGCGCAATAGCCGCTGCGGCGGTTGGCGCGCCGCGACAACCAGACAGCACCCCCGCTCCTGCGACCGGTTAAAAAGAGCGAATAATGGCTCATGCCAATGCGTCTCAAGCTCAATCGCATCAATATCATCGATGGCAATGAGGCTGGCCTCCTCCACCCGCAACAGCACTTGCTCGGGCGGAAAGAGGAGCAGGTCGCGCAGTGGCAGATACCGGGTGTCAGAGCCCCGCTTATCACAACAGGCTTGGAGCACATGGCTCTTACCCACACTGGCATTGCCCCACAAATAAGCGCTTTGATGAGCCTCTGACTGCACAACCAACCAGCCCTCCAAGGCTTGAGTGCCAGATCGGCTAAGCCAGTTTCCCCAGGTAGCAAGGTCCTCCCGCCGCATGGGCAACGGTATCTGCGTGCTCCCTGTCATTGTGCTTCCCGGGCAGTCGCAGACGCGCAGTCGGATGCGCTCATCAGAAACCTCGCCACACCAGTTCGAGTCCAAGTTCGGGGTCTGCAGTCAGCCATTCGAGCTGCGTAAGTGATGACGTCAAACGCATCAGCGTCTCGGGCTCGCTAACGCCATACACCTCCAGCACCAGCGTGTCGCCGTCTACCGCCACGGTGCGAACGCGATCGAGGGTCTGCAAATCCCTGATGGCCTTGGTGACCGCCCTGTAATCTTCAAGACCCACCACGTTGCTGACGGCGATCGTCAGTGAGCGCTCGGTTGCCGCTCCCGTCAACTCAACCGCATAGCGCAACCGCATTTGACCGGTCGCCAACTGCACGCCCGGGTCGATTAAAGAGGGAATCGAATCGGCTTGCACAGTGCTAAAGTGCTCCTCGGCGCCATCCGAATAAATCCACTCGGCAATATATCTCCCTTCACTCAGACGAATGAGCCGACCCAGTAGCAGGTGGGTCATACCGTATCGCGCGGACGCTTCGACTATCGCGCCAACATCCCGCTGCCAGAGCGCCTCCGGAGAGACGAGAAGTGAGTCTGGCAAGTCGTAGAGCGGTCTGCGCAGGTTCAAGCCGAGCACTTCAAACTCCGATGTCATGGCCTCCCAAAGCACGTCTTCCTCGGCCCGATTGCCAAAGCGACGACCTTCAGGCTCATCGATCACTAACCACAGCAGCACCGGGGGTCGCTGTTCGGTCCA